>JABAHP010000314.1_pt1 | contig 20787 bp, 39 predicted proteins | sample 7062081 | NCBI WGS metagenome assembly JABAHP01 (sample SAMN14534357, study PRJNA622989) | marine sediment metagenome | biome: marine biome [ENVO:00000428]; feature: marine pelagic biome [ENVO:01000023]; material: deep marine sediment [ENVO:00002113] | place: India: Gulf of Kutch | collected...
TGATACCTATTTCATACGTATTAACTAGAGCTATATTAAATAGAGATTAAAAGGAGGTGAGATTATTGGAAAGAGTAGAAAGTATTAATGGAAAGACAAGCAAGACTAAACAATGGCATAGATTAAACAAACGACAAGTTTTAGAAACTACAAAGAAAGGGAGTAGAATAATCTACCCATATAAAATAAATGATGAGAAGATACCTAGTAACTTATTTAGGTTTGATGGAAACTTAATAGTAACAATAATTTTGGTTAGTGCATTATTGCTAGTGATATATAATAATGAAATCAATAGGCAAGAATGTGAAGAAGTTATGTCTGACCCTTGTAAGTTTTGTGGGGATACATTAAGCAAAAGAAATCTTACTTGGGGGTTTAGCGATGCTTTTAGAAAAGAAGATACAAGATATAGCACTTGATATATTAAAACAAAAAGGCACAAGGAAACTAACTAAGAGAGAAGCTCATTGGCAGATAGGGATGAAGTTTAGAATGGATAGGAAGATGATTGATTTGTTGCTCAAGGAGATGGCTAGTAATAATAAAATAGAGTTAAACCAACAGTTTGTAATTCTAAAATATAATAATGAGCTAGAAATTAAATAATTCTCTCTTAAGCTCTTTTTTTCTTTTTTTTACGCAAATTTCACTAAGACTATATAATATAATTATGCTTCCGTCATAGTCAGGTTTTTGGCCACGTCCCCCAAAATTAGCCTATTTCTCTGGGTTTGAGGCCGAATCGGCAGATTTTTTTTCAATTTCACCTTTCTCCCTAGCAATTTTCTTCAAAATATCACTAATTGTAGTCCTTTTAAGCCCAATATCATACAATTTCATCAATTTAGCCATATTGGTAGGGTTTAAATCCAATTCCTTGTGCAAAGCCCACAATAACATATTCCTTTGTATCAAAAAATGCTCATTCTTGGTATCTCTTTTAACTTCTTTAAAGCTTCTAGCCTTCTTATCCCTATATTGTGCTTCATTTATTGTGTATTTTGATGTAAATCTCCCCCTATAATTAGGCCATTTGATACAATTATAGTTAAATTCTTTCTTCCCTTTCATATAAAGCCTCATCTTGTTCTTCTCATTGAAGAAACACCAGAATCCTTTCCGTCTTTTTCGCTTATATATATGAAATAACCCCCTAGACCTAAAAAGAGCAGCGTATTTATCTAATAAGAAGAAAGTAGGTTGTATAATAAGCACAAATAAGTTCTTTTGCCCCATCTCCATCATTAAATCCTTTAAAATATTGTTAATTTCACTTAAAGTCCTAGAAGAACCCATTCCCCTATGGGCTTCATCATAAATAACTACCTCATTCTTTTGTGCAGAAAGTATTCTATTCCTAAATTCCAAAGGATTCAAACAAATATTACTAATATCATACCTAGTGCCTAACTTAGAAGCTATGTAACCCCCAATTAACATCCCAAAAGTAGATTTTCCAGACCTTTCACGACCATCTATCAAAAAAACAGCGTCCTCATCCTTCTTGGACAAGTCTGGAACTATTTTTTTATCTAAATCTCTAGCTAATCTTTCATCTATATAGTATTCTTCACCGTTTAATTGGAATTTGGCCACTATTACATACTCTCATCATCGTCAGTTCTTCTTTTTGCACCCTTTCCAGCTTTTTCTTGGGCTATTCTTAAAATTTTTTCTTTCTCTTGTAAATTCTTATAAAATTCAGCCGGATTATTTTTATTTTCTTCTATTTTATCATTAATATCCTTAATTTTTTTCTCATATTTCTTATCTTTATCAGAAATATCCTCATCTATTATCTGTATATCTTGCCAAAGCTCAATCTCGGCACTATCTAAAGCCCATCTCACATTATTAAACTTACCAGCCTCTCTATGTTGCTTGGCTTGTAGCCAAATATAGTGCAATCTTAGTATCTGGTATTTGGCTTCATTAAATTCAGAAATAAGTCTATCTTCTGTTGTTGCCATAACCCTATTAAAATGATTTAGTAGTATATAAAATATGGTGTTTTTACTAGTATTTTGGAATAATTATATTATAAATAGTAGTTTTAAACCTATCTTGAGGGTAGAGGGTAGAAAAATTAGAAAATGTTAGGAAATCTAATTATGGGTTTCATTGTTATTCTTGTAGGAACTTCCTTAGCTCCAACTGTCGCTGACCAAGTAGCAGCAGGTCAAGCAAACGGAAACATCACAGGAGCTTCAAGCACAATCTTAGGATTAACAACCCTATTCTACGTGTTAGGAATAGCTAGTGCAGGAATAGCAGTTGCAGCACAAGGATTAAGAGCTTCAGGATTAGTTTAATCTTAGCATTATCTAGGAACTAGAAAATGTTAGGAAATCTAATTATGGGCTTCATTGTTATCCTCGTAGGAACTTCCTTAGCTCCAACCGTCGCTAACCAAGTAGTAGCAGCCCAAGATAATGGGACAGGTAACGACACAAACATCACAGGAGCTTCAAGCACAATATTGGGATTAACAACCCTATTTTATGTGTTGGGAGTTGCTAGTGCAGGAATAGCAGTTGCAGCACAGGGACTTAGAGCCTCAGGATTGGTATAAAGGTGATAATTAATGTCTTACAATGTTAAGATAAACCTTATTTTTTTCTTTTTTATAGTTCTAACTAGTTTTGTTTATGCTGGAGATTATGGATATGAGAAACTAGACAATGGAAAAGTATTACATCTATGGAATCCAGCTTTAAGTTATTATTTCAACGCTTCTTCTGGTTTACAATTTACAAATCACTATGAAGAATACTGGAGCAAGAATATCTTTTGTGTTGGTTGGTATTCTGGGGGTTGGAATGATAAATGTAATGATGGAGCAGCATTAACTAGCTTCAAATGGACTATAACAACAGATAATACTACTTTTGTTAGTGCAGAGGGGAAAAAGAATATAACTTTTGCTGGGGAAAAGGTAGAAGCCAGATTAAATTACACTTTAAATGAGAATCAAGATGATTTAATAATTAGGCCAAGCTTGGAGAACGTAGACACTTCTGATATTACAGAGGATATAAGGTTTGGTTGGAAAGTTATGGATATTAATGTAGGAAATTCTCAATATGATAATATAGTTAACGTAGGAATAAATAATGATTTTGTAAACCTATCTAACACTTCTAATAAAAAATACACTAGTCTTTCAGCTAAGCAATATCTAATAACTATGGAAGATGATTGGATGAGGTATAAATGGGATTACAATAATTATACTTTGTATATAAGAAATGAAGCTGGGCAATTTAACGCTCTTCTTAGTTTAGTGTTATGGAATAGAGGATTAGATGTTGGGCAAAAGAAAGCTACTAATTTATTTTGGATAGATGCTACTTGTATTCTTGCCCTTACTGATGAAACACCAGATAGTTATGATACGTTTTGGGATGGAAACATAACTCACGATTTTAGTGGTTGTGTTCAACCAGATACTTCTTGCCCTATTGATGAGGCCTGTGATAATCTAATAGAAATACATAGTAGAGCAGAGGGGCAAACTTGGACTAAAAGAACAGAAGATTTCGCAGAAAATAGAGAATGCCCAAATAATTTAACCTATCCTATTAATCTCCAAATGGAACACGACAATAAAACAGATTGGAGATTGGTTTATAGAGCATTTGGGCTAGGAGAAGTTGCTTGTGAAGAAATATATGTGCCTAGACCACCACAACCTTATAGAAAAACAATAAGACTAGATTATTGGTGGAACGCTAACTCTCCAATAGTAGAGAATGTTAGTGTTAATGTAACTGGAGATAACTTAACTTGTATGTATCATTTCTTTGATGGAGATGGTGATGCTGAAAACACTTCTGGGGGTTCTGGAACTCCAGCACCTTATGTGGATTGGTTTTTAGCTGGGGAAAAGGTAGATTCTTTGGAAGATATAATTAGTTTTGTAGGAACTAACAACGAGAATTACGCTTGTTGTGTAAGGGCAACGGATAGTGTATTTGAAACAAGAAATGAAACTAGTAGTTGCTCATCTCACGATGCTCTACCACAATTTCAATTCATTATTTTCTTTGTTATCTTCCTATTGTTCATATTTTGGAGAAAAACGGATGAATGGATTTATGCTTTCTTGTGTGGAGTAATGCTTATGGGGCTTGGAATATCTTTTGCATTTTTAGATTTCCCAGATGTTTCTTTCTTTGTTAGAAATGTAGCACTAATAGTTTTTATAGGTATGGGGGCTTACATACTGATACATTCAAGTTTGAAGGAGGTGAATAAGTAAATGGACATTCCTTGGATATATTTATTGATAGTGGTCGCTTGGTTTTTGTTATTTATGGCCTTATATTTTGATGACTATGTATTCCTTATGTTAAGTGGAATATTATTAGTAGCATTAGGTATAAGGATAATAACTGACGGAATTTCAGACCAGAACAATCTCACAACAGAAATCTTTGGTATAATTCATTTAGGAGTAGCATTTTACATATTGGTAAAGAAAGGTTTTGAATACGCAGCAGAACAAATGGGAGGTTAAAACAAATGAAAGAAAAGAAATTACCAGAATTACCAGAAAGAGAACCACAAGAGGAGCTAGTGAAAATAAAGGTAGTTAGGAACTTAGAAAACACACCAGCTAGTTACATAGATGCAGACAAGAACACAGTATTAGCTCTTACAGACTTAGAAGCAATGGCTTACATCTATTCAAAAGTAACAACAATGGCAGAAGATATAGATAACATAAAAAAGTTGCTTAAATGATAGATTTAGTGTTTGAAAGAGCAAATGATAAGATATTGATAAGAGTATTAGGCAGGGATTTAAGATTTGCAAAGGTTCAAGGGGCTTATTTGAATTGGACAGATATAAATGGATTAAAATTTGATGTAAATGGGATAATAATAGAATTTCCAGACTTGAAAGACAAAGAAAACGCAGAGGTGATAAGGATAGGTAAAGAGAGATTCAGGGAACACCTAAAAAAGATGAAATCAGAGGAAGAAATCAAGAAATATTTGATAACAGACCTAAAGAAACACGGTTACATCATTAAATACTTTCAAAGAAAAGGACATAGGATAGTAAGATGCCCCCAATAGAACAAGACGTGTTAAGTGTAACAATAATAGGATTGATAATACTCGCAATAATAGCAAGAAGTAAAAAACAAAGTATGATGGACACATTAAAAGAACTAATAGAAGATATAAAAGGAGGTGAAGATGGCTGAAATAGATATGAGTGAAGTTCCTAGCCCACCCACATCAAGTAGTGAGCTAACTCCAAACGAAGAAGTAGAACTTTTGAATTATTTGGGAGGGAGTTATCCAAAACCATCAGAGAAAACTGGTATTGTGGATTTCTTCTACAAGATTTTTCAAGCCAAAGACACAACAAAAGCATCCAACTTAAGTGAATTTGAATTAGGAGCAGTAAGGATATTCCAAAGGACAGCTAATTATGCTAATGAATTGGATTTAGACAAGGTTTCTGATTATATTACTAAGATGGCTGAAATAGTCTTAGCCACAGCTTTATCAAAAGAAGGATTCTTTGTGGAGAAAGCAGTTACAACAAAGAAACAACTTTACACAGAATCAAAACAAACGGGAGGTAAGAAGAAAGGATGGAGAAAGAAGGAGGAATAAGTGATAAACTAGATAGAATACTAGATACTTTAGAATCAGAAGAAAGTGGGGGTAAAGATTTCAAACTCCCAGCTTCTAAACGTATGGGTGAAAAGAGAAAGATAAAGAAAAACAACGCTTTAGTAATAGTAATAAAAACCAATGGTAACTTTGATATAAGATTCATTCCAATAAGGGACGACTTAGTCTACTTAAAGCAAAGTAGAACATATCACGATGCAAGAACACGACATATAGGTTACTACAAGAAATACCCTGTATTGATAATTCCAGAATGGGACTTAGAACCTTTATCTAGGGCTTCTTTGTATAAGGAAGCTGAAGAAGGAAGGTTAGCTAAGGCACAAGCAGTAATAATTCATAATGTTGAACAAGCTATGGGATTACTAAATAAAAAGAAGTCTATGGCTGGTGCAGGTATAATCTTGCTTATCATAGGTGGTGGTGCATTGATATATATGTTGTATCAAGCGTTTATCTAAAATGCAAATAAAAAGTTTCTCACGTAGTTGGACGAAAACAGACGAATTGCACATCAAGGTAAAGGATATGTCTGGAAGAACAGTTTACAAACTAATAGCAAACATCAACGACACCAAGAAAGTTTATGAAGTATTGTGTTTCTTAGAGAAATATGGCTTTAACATAATGGAACTCTACGAAGAAATCAAAAAAAGAAAGGATAATCCTCAACCTTTAGGGTATAATGAGGATGATTACAAGCCTTTCTCAATTTAATTTTTTTTAACATTATATTATTTATAGTAGTTGGGTAGTTTTACTAGTAAGAGTTGTTAATGGATGAAGATAGTTCTACCTAAGAAAAAGGTATTTATTAATAGAGCAAACAATCAATTAAGCATTATATTGCCTAAACGAAAGTTCAAGGGAAAGATACCTAAAGAAGTTCTAATGAAGCTAGAAGTTAAGAAATGGTTGGAGGAATAAGATGGCTACACAACAAGAATTAAGACAACAAAGACAACAGTTACAAGCTCAATTAGCTAGGCTTCCAAGAACCCAAGCCCAACAACAATTAAGAGGGCAAGGAGGAATACAAGCAAGAATACAAAGGGAAAAAATAGAAGAAGTTAGGGGGAGAATAAGGCAACAGATAGAGGAAGTTGAGAAAGCAGAGGAGTATTATAAAAGAGATGTTAGAGGAGAGATAGCTAGGCAATTAGAATTAGAACAATACAAATTAAGAAATCCAACTGAATACTCTGACCAAGAAAGAGCAGAAGCCAAAGCTAGTATAGAATTTTATAAAAAACTTCAAGGCCTATCAGATGCTCAATTTAGGGCTTTAGTCCAAACTGGGAAGGCAGAAGCTCTAAGAAAAAAAGCAGTAAAAGGAGCTAGAGCTTTTGAGGAAGCTGAAGGGGAGATAGATTGGTCAAAGGTAGAAGAAGAACTAAAGATGAGCCTAACCCCAGAAACCAAAGCAAAAATAATAGAGCAAGGTTATTATGTTGTCCCTGATTACTCTCAAATAAGTAAAAAAGAATTAGAAAAACAACTAAGTGGATATAAAGAGTATTATCAAACTGTTGGTTTAACATCTTCAGAAGCACAAATAATGGCCGAAAGAAGTATAGAGGCTCAACAAAGTTTACTAAGGCCAACAGGATTACAAAGAACTTTTCTAGCATTACAAGTTCCTCAAAGAGAAATAGAGAAGTTTATTTATTCAGACCCAACAAAAATCAAAGTAAGGCAACCTAGTTTATTAGAACCATTACCTATTGAACTTCAAGAATCTTTAGTCTTAAAGAGAGCTGAAACTTTCTTAAAAACCCACTTATATCCAGAGAAGGCAATGAGGCCTATTACAACGCTAAGCAAAATTAGAGAAACTATAAAGACCCAATCCATAAAAGATATAGAGAAAGATAGATATAAAAATCTTTTGGTTGGGAGAGATATAGTAGAATTTAGGGGAGCAACAGTAGTAGATATAGGGACTTGGTTTATGCCTTATGGTGTTGGTGGAGCTAGGGCAACAGCTTTTTTAGCGTCTTATGTGGGGGAAGCTGGATTAGCTCCAGAAGGAGTTATAGGGTATGCTAAAGAAAGACCAGTAAAGACAGCTTTCGCTGGATTATTAGGGTTTGGAGCAGTAGCTCAAGCATTTGGGAGATTACCTACTTTGAGAGTTCCAAAAAGAATAGAACCTACACCAAAGATAGAAAAAGCAGTAGAACCTTTTACAAGACAAAGAGCAACAGTTATTTTAAAAACAGAAAAGGGAGAATATGTTTTAGGAAAGACTCCCTCTGGAGAGATAATAAGCATTGGTGGAGGAATAGAAAAAGGACAAACAGCTAGACAAGCAGCACTAGCAGAATTAAAACAAGAAACGGGATTAACATTAAAAGATATTGAGAAATTCAAATATAAAGAAAAAATAGTTTTCCCAGAAGAAACTTTTTATGTTTATACAGCTATTGTGAAAGATGTTTCTAAAATAAGACCAGCATCAGATATTAGAAGCATAGTTAAAATAAAACCAAGCCAAGTAAGAGGAGTTACTGGGCAAACAGCATTATTCCCAGTTTCTAGGCCTATAATCTTTCCTTTTGGTAGAATAAGAAGTTATGAAGCTGGGATTATAAATTATTTGGAAACTGGAGTTAGGCCAACTTGGTTAGCAATAGAAACTAGGAGGGGGACTTACTTTTTAGGGACACAATCAAGATATGATGTTCCTTTTGAAGCTCAAAGATTATATCTAGGCAAGGAAATTTATTTAGCTCACGGAACACCTAAACCAGCAGTATTACAAAGTAAATTAGTTCCAATAAAAAGACAATTCACAATTCAAGCAGCAAAAACAAAAAGAGGGGCAGCACAAGGGTTATATTTACAACCCCCAATCTATGCTAGTGAAGAAGCAGCAGGGTATATAGGCTTAAGTTATCTTGGTATAGGAAAAGGAACTAGTGAGGGATTAACATTAAAGATAGGTTGGAAAAGACCAACAGCTTATATCTTTAGGGAAAAAGCTAAAGGAGAGATAATACCCACTCCTAAAACTCTTGCTGGAATAGAAAGTGAATTATTAATAAGACCAGAAACCCAAGTTGCTACAATAGCAAGACCAGAAGTATTTTACATTGCTGGGAGGAGAGTATATGCTCAACCTATGCAAATATTAAGAGGAGCAGATGCGAGAGGAGAAGCATTTTTGAAAGGAAAAGAAATTAAGACTTTTGAAGAATTAGGTAAGCAATATTATTATGTTCAACCAGAAAGATTGGGAGCAATAGCATATAGGCCTTCCAAAGAAGAAACTAAAATAATAAAAAGTGATATTAAACTATTCAAAAAAGAGGAAAGAATAAAGCCATTAGAGAAAACAAGATATTTTGAGAAAGATAGAGGTGTTTCTATTCCTATCTCAAAACCACCATATATCCCACCATACAAAACACCCCCCTCTAGACCACCATACAAAATTCCCCCATCTAGACCACCATATATCCCACCATACAAAACACCACCATATATCCCACCACCTCGCACACCCCCTTACACACCACCACCAGAAGAAAAATTTAAATCATCTATAAGTGAAGATGGAAAGTTTTTAACAGTAGGGTTTGATGTTTATATAAAGAGAAAGGGTAAATGGATTAAGATTTCAAAAAAAGCCTTAACAAGAGCCAAAGCATTACAATTAGGAGCAAGAAGAACAAGGGAAACTTTAGCAGCTAGGTTCAAGATAGTTAAATCTAAAAAGCCAGTAGAAGTAACAAGAGAAGTATTCAAACCAAGCCCAGAAATATTTAGAGCATATAAGATAGTAAAAGGTAAGAAAGTCCCACTAAGAGATGAATATATACAGAAGGCTAGTAAGAGGTTAGGCACTATGGGAGAAGTAAGGGAAATCCAAACATTTAGGAAATCAAAACAAGGGAGGTTAAAATGGCTATAAGATACAGAGCAGATGTAAGATATACTAAATATAAGAAACCAAAGAAAAGAAAGAAGCTAGTCTTAAAAAAATTGCTAGGATGATAAAAGACAACAAAGGCCAAGTTATGACTTACAAACTAATGGTTATGGTATGGGTGATTATGTTAGCTTTAGTTCTAATAAACCCATTAAGAGAGATAATCATAGATGCTAGAGATACAGACCAGTTAGATTGCACTAATTCATCTATAACTTTTGGACAACAAGCCACTTGTCTAGGGTTGGATGTATTGCTACCATATTTCATAGGCTCAATAATAGTCTTTGGTTTTGCGTATTACTTTAGCAAGAAAAGGACAGATATAGAGTAAAAATGAAGAAATTATACTTGGCTATATGGATGTTAGTAATGATAATTAACTTAGCTCAAGCTAATCCTTATACTGATGTTTCTTTGTATTATAGTTTTGATGGAGATACAATAGCTACAAAATGTGGGGACTTAACGGGGGGAAATAACAACTGTTCTGTTCCTGTTGGTCATAGCATTATGTCCCCTACTAATTGTAGTGGTAAATCTAATCAAGCGTGGAATTTCACTTTAGTAGCCCCTAATACAAACAATGCAACCCTAAATGTTAGTAGATTAGATAGGGGGAATAACTATACTTTTGTTATGTGGCATAGGCCTCAAAATGTAGGAACAACTAATTATTTAGTATCTACTACTTGGAATGATACTTACAATATAAAAAGAGGGATTAGTATATATGGTTGGAATTTAGGCAATACAGGTAATTATAATTTCACGTGGGCAACTACAACAATAGCTTATCCTCAAAATGTGGAGATAATGGGAACAGATGAGAATAAGCATACTAACTTGCTAAACACTTGGGTTTTTACAGCGTGGATGATGGATGCTACTAATAATGTTACTTATATCTATATTGGTAATTCAACAGATGTAGCTAATTGGAGTGAAAGTAATGTTAATACTACCTTGCTTGAAGCAACCACAAACACATCTCTTTATATAGGAAACAAAATCATTGATTTTTATCTAACTGACCCCTACTTAGAACAAGCAGGGGGAGCAATAGATGAATTTGGTTTTTGGAATAGAACTCTAACAAATGCAGAGATTCTTATGTTATATAACGAATCAGCAGGTTACTTTTATACCACTTACTTAAGCCCACCAAGTAACCCACCTACAACCCCTACAACTATGACTCCAGCTAACAACTCAATATACTTTAATGGAGATGTAACCCTAACTTGTTCAGGTTCAACAGACCCAGATTCAGACCCATTGAACTATACTTTTAGAGCCACACAATTAGGCAGGGATAATTTTAGTTATAATGTCTATGATGCTCAAACTCAAGGGGGTTCATTTGATTGGGTTGTTGGTAGTAGCTATGATGCTCCTTATGAATTGAATAGTTCAGCTTCGGCTGATAGTGCTTGGGCAGTTGCAAATGTGGGAATAAACACAGATAATCTAACATTAAATATTATTAGGGCTGATGAAGGAGGAGGGACAGATATAGAAATCTTTATTGATGGTGTGAGAGTTTATGATATTTCTAATGCAGATAACAACAAGAATATCTCTATAAACACTACTCTCTATAATGATGGAGAATTACACGACTTTAATATCTCTTTGGAAGATACAGCAAACCCCCAAAATGCAGAAATAATATGGTGGGGAGAATGGGAAATATACCCAGAAGATTTGTATGTCACTTCTGGAAATAGTTTTGATTTCACAACCAAAGGAATATCTGAATGGCAATGTAGGGCCTGTGATAATTCCTCAACTTGTTCTAGTTTTACTAATAGGAGATATTTATATGGAATGAACTTTACATCTTGCACATCTGGAGATTTCGCTTTAAACCTAACTTTTGAAGCATCAAATAATACTGGGACAAAAATCAATGGAGCTATAACAGCTTCAACATTAACCTTTGATTCAGATGATGCAGGGGACTATAATGTTAGTTATGTGAACACAACAGAAATGCCTAACTTTGCTTTTTGTATGAATCCTTTTGGCATAACAGTTCCAGTTTCAGCAGAAGTTAGCTACAAAGCTAGTGGCTACCCAACAAGAACTATCACATTTTCAGAGGACTTAAATGGCTCTTATGCCCACCAAGAAATATTATATTTATTGCCTACGGCAGATGGAATCTATGTTACTTTCCAAGTAGTAGATTCAGCAAACTCTCCAATAGAGGATGTAACTGTAACAGCAGAGGAATTGATAGGGGTAAACTATGTAGAGGTTGGAAGTGGAGATACTGATGATGCTGGTTCTATAACTTTTTGGCTAAACCCAGATGTCCAACACAAATTTACATTCTCCAAGTCTGGATACCAAACAGCAGTTTCAACAATAACACCAACACAATCCACCTACACCCAAACACTACAACAAATAACAACTACCGTAGATAATTTCAATCTAGGGGTAAAATACAATATCATACCTACTGATACGGTATTGAACATAGGCACAGTTTATAATTTTGGATTCAATATTACTAGCTCTAATTGGACTCTAAATGAGTATGGTTTCACCCTAACTAATTCAAGTGGGGATATTCTCACTAGTGCCTCTGGCACAACTGGAACTGGAGGTTTAGCTAATCAAACCTTTAATACATCATTACATTCAAGATACATAATGAATTACTATTGGGACATAGCAGGGAACACATCAAACGGGACATATTATTGGGAAATAAGAAATACAACAGCACAGAACTTTACTCTATTGACTTTCTTTGAGGACTTGAAGAATTTCAATAAAGGGGGAGTGGATAACTTCACAAGGACGATTATTTTTATATTTATTCTAGTCATCCTTGTAGGAACATTGGTATTCTTTGCTGGAGATTCAGAATACATCAAATACTCAATATTGGGATTAATAGTGCTTTGGACTTGGGTAGCCGAATATACAAACACAATCCAACCAATAGGGCAACAATACTTTATAACGCTGATAGTTGGGTTAGTTGTTATGGGATATATCATAAGGGATAATGTGAGGTAAGATGGGGAAGATAGTAACATATCTAGCAATAATGAGCGTTGTGATAATAGGTTTTCACTTCGCAGGGTTGATAGAGGATACTCCAACAGCTTGGCTTCTAGGGTTGTTCAAGAATCCAGAGAATATAAACACTAATGAGTTTTTCACAACCTTATCTGGAATATTAACTATATTTGGTGCTGGAGCAATAGTAGTTGGAACTTTAATATCCCAAAAGGTAGAGCAAGGGGCAACCATAGCATTTACTACCTTATTATTGTTCTTGGTATTTGATTTAGTAAGAATATATCAAATAGTAGCAGAAACTAATGAGATGTTAGCAGTATTGTTGATGTCCCCATTTATGTTTATGTATATTATGATTGCTTTAGAATGGTGGAGGGGAAAAGACTAAAATGGTATTAACACCTTTTGACCTTTGGACGAATTTAGTAATGGGAGTTTTCGGAAGCCCAGTATTGTTCCTAATCTTCTTGCTATTAGCTATTGTGGTCTTTACGGCCATAATGAGAATCTCAAATGAGATAACAATTACGCTATTAGTTGTAACTAGCCTAACAATAGCATATTATATAAACAAGTTGTTAGCAATAGTATTATTATTAGTCCTAGCAGGAATAGGATTAGCATATTCAAGGTTCATATCAAGAGGGTAGAAAATGGTAAGCACGGATGAATTATTAAGTTTGGGAGCTAACCTAGCTATCATAGGGGGGACTCTATACATTTTAGACAAGGCTACTAACCAATGGAAGCCAGTAAAAAAACTAAAGAAGGATTGGTGGTAAAATGGCTATAAGGGAAATCCTAAGGAAGCTAACCTCTCAAACAGAAGAAGAAAGGGAAGAACAGCTTAGAAAAATTACTCCTGACGAAACAGAATTAGCTTGGTATAAGAGAAGGGAATATCTAGCTAATGTGAAAAGAGAATTAGATAAATATAGAAAGCAAGATAGGGATGGTGTTTGGAAAGGAAAATCTCTAAATGATGAACACCAGATAATAAAAGCCAAGAATGTATTCAGGAACGAGAAAAGGCTTTTTTAAATCATAATCAGAGGTGAAAATGAACAAGACTTTCGGAATGATATTTGGTATGTTTGTATTGATAATGGTAGGAGTGGCACTATTTACAAGCATAATAGACAGTAGCTCAACATTAACAAACGCAATAGTATTAACAAACGAAACCTTAGATATTGGAGCTGGATTTAATGCTACGGACTTTAATACGTCTATGGTATTTAATCTGACTAATGGAGATTGGGTAGATAACACAGTAATAATTTATAATGGCTCTGGAACAACTAATTCAACAGCATATTCAGTAAACTACACAACTAATGGAATAACTTTTGAGAATAGCAGTTGGATATGGGAGATAAACACAATTTCAGACAATAACTCTGGAGTGAATTATAGCTACTACCACGCAGACTATATCACAGACGGTTCTTCAAGAACTCTTATAACATTGTTCGGCCTATTCTTTGTAATAGCATTATTGGCATTTGTTTATGCGAAACTAAGAAGGGGTTCTGAAGACATATTTGATAGATAAACCAAAAGTAGAGGGGTAGGGTAGGCTTAGCGAAAGCCATTATTATCAGAGGTGATTATAATGAAAAGAAAGAGAAGAAGAACTAGAAGGAGAAGAAGGAGATAACCAAGTGTTCTAATGGGCTAGGTTAGACTAGTCCATCTTTTTCCCTTATTAAATCTTTTTAGCAATGCTCAAATCTTTTAGGCAGGGCTAGACGACTAAATATTTTGTTTTTTGCTTAAAACTTTTTAGAATTTTAAACTTTAAGATATAAATCCTTTTAAGTTGGCACTCCTAAATTTAGAACGAGAGGTGATAATCTCATTTTGGATGGAACAGATTCCTAATTTATCACTTCAATCACCTCTCACCCCATAACACAATGGAAAAGATAAAACAATGTGCAGTATGTTACAAAGATATAAAAACCAAAGAGAATCATTTTGGTTCAGCACTAACACATTCTAAACAATTTTGTTCTTCTAAAGAAGGAGTATTTTTTTCAATAGGCAATAGTTATAGAACTGGGAAGTGGTTTTGTAATGATTGTTGGAAGAAAATTATAGAGTATGTAAATGAAAAAAGAAGTTAAACAACCAACCCCTAAAGAGAATTTGAACTTTACTATTTTAGACCTACTTTCAAAAGGATTGATGCCATCCCAAATAGCCAAAAGATTAGGAGTATCAAAATCGGCTATAAGCTATTATACTAGCAAATTAAAGGCTTCTGGGCATATTGAGAAAATAGGATATGGAGTCTGGAAAACCACTAAAAAAGAAGTTAAAGACAAAGGGGGGTATGGTAGTAAAATAAGAGGCCACGCTTTCCGTTTCAAAATCACTTTCAACAACCCTAAATCTTGGAATCAAACCAGAAAATATATTTTAAAGAAGATACCTAATTCAAGAGATTTAAGTTCCATAGGAAGCATAGGGGTTAGGATAAAAAAGAGAAAGGTTTGGATTTCCAAGAACAACACAATACATATATTCTTCAGACAAGGGGAATCAATATTTAACAGTTCAGCTAGGCTTTGCTATAACGAGGCAGTTCTAAGGCTAATATCTATCCTAAGGCGTCTAGAATCAATCCTAAGCGTAAATCTAAAAACTGGGGGGAAATATGTCTTTGAAGTAAAGAAACAGCACTACGCTTTCATAAATAGCCCTGTGGCCAAATCATATAAAAAGCTAGGCATTAATTTTATTGAGTTTAGGGATAAGAAGGGAGAGCTTTGGGCATTGATAGATAATTCCTTTAATCTGGATGAGTTTGAAACTATACACCCCAAGACAGCTATCAAGGATAATTCTAAGATGTCCTTGTTATTCAATAGCCAAAAGGAAATGCCTATGTCCACATATCAATTCCATAGCCTAGCTCATTCTGTTCAAGGGCTAGTTCAAAATCAAGAATACTATGCAAAGAACTTAGAGAGCCACATCAAAGCAATTCAAGATATGGCTAGAATATTAAGAAAGATGGAGGCAAGGTTAAATGGTAATCACCCAACAGATACCAGAGTTCGAAGGAAGGGCTTACATAGAAGTCCAAGAGAACCCAACAAACTACACTATCAACCAATGGAGAAAAAACAAATATACTAAGGAAGTTAAATTAGAAGTTAATGTAGTGGAGAAAGAAGCTGTAAAGGTTATGGCTAACATTATCAAGGGAATCCCACAAGCAGAAATCTTTGGATATAGATGGATAGTAACACAACTGATGAAACACTATCAATTAGAGGATATGGATATTAACGCTTGGAATGGAGGCTCTAATAGAGCTAAGCATTTCTTCCCCAAACACTACTTTCCCTTAAAGGTCTTGGAGAAGTGGGGGATGATAGCTTATTTTGGTAATGGTAGCATATTAAGGTTAAGATGATACAAGAAACCCTATCTACAAAACCAGCTATAAGCAAAAAGGAAATGGATGAGAAGTTTTTTGAATTATTTGGAATAGAGAGAGATAGCGATTAAAACTTTTAAGCAGAGATTAGAGATTATTAGAGTGATTTCCCAAAAAGCGAAAGCTATTTAAATACAAACCCTCTTAAAAGAGTATGAAAAACGAAGGAGGCTCTAAAATGAAAAGAACACTAGTTTACAACTTAGCAACAGATAACCTAAGAAAAGTCCACAGAGATTTATCTAAGCAGAAAGGAGAAGTTACTAAGTTTAAGGTTTTGCCTCACTCACTTATAGTAGAGGTAGAATAAACAATCAGGGGGGTTAAAGAATGATAATAGCAGAAATAGGAATAAACCATTTTGGAGATAATGAAAGGGCGTGGGGGTATGTTAAAGAATTATGTAATAAGGACATAGACGCTATCACGTTTCAAGTAACAGACGAGTTTCAATTAGATGATGGCTTTTATGAGCAAGTAATATCTTACGTTCATTCTAAACAAAAGAAATTAGGAATAGCTATCACCGAAATAGATAAGGTAGATATTCTAAATAGATATGGTTGTGATTTTTGGAAGTTATTAAGTTGCTCAACCAAAGATGAGAAAATGATTAAGAAGTTAATAGACACAAATAAAGAAGTTTTGGTTTCAACAGGGAGGATGGATGCAGATGCCCTAAACTTCTTTGAGTTATATCTACTTAGCTTGGATTACAACAAAGACAATATAGGAAAGGTTAAGTTTATTCACACCCAATTAAACCAAGATACAACCCAAGCCAATTTAAAGAGAATAGACACTTTAAGGATAAGAACAAAGAGAAACATTGGTTTTGGTTTGCATTGTGAAGATGTAGAAACATTATACACAGTAGTAGCATTTAATCCTAGCGATATATTCTTTTATGTTAAAGATAACAAGAAGGATGAGTTCCCAGATAACAAACACGCAATAGCTCTAGAGGACTTAGATAATGTTTTAGAGAAACTAAAGAAATTAAAACAATCTCTAGGAGATGGGGAATTAATAATAAAGGAGGATAAGCTAGAATGAATATAGGGGAATTATTAAGAAAGAAAAGAACTATTAGGGTATTCAAACAAGATAAAATCGCTATTGGTATGTTGTATAACATAATTCACGCTGGGGGATTAGCCTCTAGTTGTGCAAACTTACAACCTTTGAAATACATAATAATAACAGATAACAAAGAGTTTATGTTTAAGAACTTGAAGTTTGCTGGGTATCTTAAGGATTGGAAGCACAAAGAAGATGAGAAACCAGTTGCTTACATTGTTGTAGTATCAGATAAAAGTATCTCTACTGATTGTAAGTATGATGTTGGATTAGCTTTGGGGAATATGGTTTTGTATGCCCATACTAAAGGGNNATAGGTAGCTGTATTATGGCTAGTTTGAACAAAAGAGCTTTTAGGAAGAAATACAACATAAACAAGAAATACAACATAGAATTAACCCTTGCTTTAGGCTATCCAAACCAGACGTCTAAGGTAATTGAAATGAAAGATGATGTTAGATATTCCCAAGACAACGAAGGCAACCTAAGTGTTCCTAAGAGGGAATTACACGATATAATATTGGAGGTATAAGAAAATGTTAGAAATGTTAGTTGAGTGTGGATGGGTAGAACTAGACGGAGCAAACAAACAAGATGTAGATTTGTTGAGGAAAAGAATAACGAAATACTCCAAGCCATTAGAACTAAACCCACAAGAATACAATTACTACGTTCGTGGACAGGGTGAGGATAGTGTTAAAGTTGTGTTGTATAGAGTTAAAAAGGAGAGCCAAGATGATATTAATTGAAATAGCATTTGTGTTGTTAGCGATAGTTTGTAATATTCCTTTGTATTGGGTTGCCTATCGTATAATTACTAATAAAGCGAGGAAAGAGGAAAATGTCTAGAGGAGAAGAAACAAGCAAAACTTCGTAAAATGGGAGTTGGAGGTTAAAATGAACAAATCGGAAAGAATAATAGAACAAGAACCAAAATATAAAACGCAAATAATAGACAAAAAATGGATAAAAAGAATGGATGAATGCACAAATAGTGGATTACTTAAATGGCCAAGAACAATAAGGAAATCACAAGTTTTAGTATTATATAATGTGATTAATACAGGAAAGAGATGGCATACTCCTATTGTAATAAATATTGTTAGAAATAGCTCTAAAAATGATATGCATATAATTGATGGGGCACATAGGCTAACAGCTTTAAAGAAATTTTATAACCATCCTAAAAATGAATTAGTAGCATTTAGGCAAACTTTCGCATTTTATGAAAATCTAACAGAAGAAGAAGAAAGGATAGTCTATGAAATGTGGAGTAGTGGAGTAAAACAAACGAATCAAGATTGGATAGTGATAAACCAAGACGATATTTTATTGTGGGAAAAAATACAGAAAGATAAAGAATTTCCAGTAAATGTAACATTAACTAGTAAGAAGAAAAGTATTTTATTGAGAGATATTTTTTATGTTTTATCACAACATCTTTCAACACAAAGCAAATATTACCCTCAACCACCAAATTTTATAGATTTGTGGGTAATCAATAATAAAATAAATGATTGGATAAAAGTAGATGTAAATTATAAACTTTTGAGGGGTTTCTTTATATTTTTTGAGAAAGGTTTTGGAGAAGTGGGGGCAGACAATTTATGGAGTAAATGTGCAAATTTATTTTATACTATTTTTGATATTTACTTAAAAAATTCATTTAGGTTGAGTGATGACGAAATTATAAAGGCATTTAGAACTATCTATGGGAATAAGAATATAATAGAAAAAGGAAGAACCCATAGTAGCGTATCTCAAAAAGTAGAGCTAAGAAAACAAATGGTGGAAGCAATATCTAGGAAATTAAAGAAAGGGTTAGAATGAGAAAAATACCAGAAACAATATCAGAAGAAGAATTAGTTAAGCTAGTAAACAATACTCCAAAGAAGCACCACAAGGCAGCTTTCTTACTAGCCTTCTATCAAGGTCTTAGGGTTTCAGAGGTAGTGAACCTAACTAAAGAGAATGTAAAACTAAAACAGCACTACATAGAAATAAAACAAGCCAAAGGGAAGAAAGACAGACATATACCCATAGTAAAGCCTTTGTTGCTATCAGAACAAACAGTCGCTAGGGCAACAAAGCATCTTCCTATAAAGTGTGGAGTTAGGAGTTTACAAGAAGCCTTCAAGACAAGAGCCAAGAAGATACTTAAGAGGGACTTGAAGTTTCACACACTAAGGCATAGTAACGCTACTTGGCTCATAAATGATAAGGGGTGGGATGTGTCGCAAGTCCAACAGTTTTTAGGGCATTCCAAGTTATCAACAACAGAGATATACTTGCACACCACCCCTAAACAATTAATAAGATTAGAGTGGGGTGAAGAATGAGCCTTGAGTGTTTAACTGAATTAGAATTATTAATGTTTGTAATCTCTTGGGTATTTGTGATTGTTATAATAATGCTATTATTTCCCATAAAGCGAAGAAAGAGAATAAAACCCACGAGGGAAGAAATAAATAAAAGCTCGTAATATTATACGTTACACGAATAAAAAAGGAGGTATAGGGATATGATACTAGGCCATTGTAAGTATTGTGATGCTCTCATAAGGCCACCAAACAAGAAATATAGAGCAAGAATAACAGTTTGTAAAGAATGCAAGGCAAAGAACGAAGCTAGGAGAATTAGGGATTTTCATAAAAAGATAGAAGAAAAAAGGAGGTTGAGAAATGAAAAAAACACTAGAACAGCTAAAGAAAGAGTTAGCTGAATTAAAAGAGGAATACGCTAAGATTGAAGCTAGGAATGAAATAGAGAAAGAGAAAAGAGAACTACAAAAAGAAATCAAGGAACTAAAAGCTAAGACAAGACACACTAGCAAGATTTTAGATGAAATAAGAAGGTGGCTTGATAGAGCTGAAAAAGCTAATAAAAAACCTTAGAGAACTAGGCTGGAAAGAGTTTAGAAGAAGATGGGGTGAAGGCATACAAAGGATTACTCCAATTCAACTAGCCAAGACAGAGATGATAGCTATGGTTGGAGCTATGCTTGGATTGATAGTAGCCATATTCATCTTTATATTTATACACAATCAATTTTGGATAATCGCAGTAATTATGTTCTTCAATTTAATATTACAAGGAGCTGGACTAATAGGGAAGATACAACAATATAAATCTTTGAAGGAGTTTGAGTTTCAATTAGTAGAAGAATTTATGGAGGAAAAAGAATGAGAAAAGTAACTTATTTAAATGAAGGTTTTTGGGTAGTAATAACTTTTTGGATGGGCTTTCTATATGGATATACTAGACTATTTCTTGGAGGGGCAATAATTGCATTGGTTTTTATATTGTTTATGTTCATTATACATAGAAGCAAAGATAAGCGTTGGATACTCTATAATGTCCCAGACAAAGAAGTGAGGAGGCTAGAGAATGAAACCAATAAAAAAGAGTGATATAGAAATCTACTTAAGCATTAGGGAACAAGGATTACTAAGGGAGGTGAACTATGGACTTAGATGATTTATGGGATGATGTTAGCCCCATAGCTGTTGGGGGACTTTGGGCATTTGCTATGGTTCTAGTTCTGATTATGAAAAGGAATCTTGATAAGGCAGAGGCAGCATACACTATTGGAGTAATTGAATTGCTAATCGTAGCAGTTGTCT
>JABAHP010000578.1_pt2 | contig 20753 bp, 14 predicted proteins | sample 7062081 | NCBI WGS metagenome assembly JABAHP01 (sample SAMN14534357, study PRJNA622989) | marine sediment metagenome | biome: marine biome [ENVO:00000428]; feature: marine pelagic biome [ENVO:01000023]; material: deep marine sediment [ENVO:00002113] | place: India: Gulf of Kutch | collected...
TTCAACGCCCTGATGCGTACCTCCGGGATAACATTCGGGATAGCGATCTCGGTTATAATGTTCACTTTTTTCCGGCATTTATATACTGAGGGAAAGGCTATGACGGAAGCCGCGCAATTTATGGCCGGTATACATCCGACTTTTAAGGTGGCCAGTCTCATAATAGTTGTCGCGCTCATTCTAAGCGCCTCTCGTGGAAAACGTCCCAATCATGAATGATCCCCAGAGTGCATTTATCTTGACACTATCATCTGCCAGGTTTAGATTCAAATGATGCAGAAGTTTGATGAAAATAAAAAGTCACCAGCAGGATTCACCAGGATAAAACCCAAGTTCCTGATATTAACCGCGTTTATTCTTGCTTTGATCTTCCTGGCCATAATTGTGGTCGGCATCCGTGAAAACCAGAATAATATGCTGCGCATGCTCAACCGCGAGGGCAGCGCATTGATGGAAGCCGTTTTCATATCCTCGCAGAATACGATTAGAGCCACAGACCTTGTCGATGACCTGGTAACTGACAACATGGTTGACGCCGCCTCGCTGGTCGATCTTGATCATGCCCGCGGAGACCTGACTCCCGAAAGACTGAATCAAATCTGCCAGCTTCTGGGTTTTAACCGTATCGATATCCTTGATAGCTCTGGCGTGATCGAGCTCTCCAATTATGTCGGAGCGATAGGAGATGTATATGCTGAGGAGTTCCGACAACGGCTCCCGCTCTCATCCATCATTCAGGGCAAAGCCGGCGTTGGTACATTGATACTGTCGGGAGAAGATATTTCCGAGGCTGATCAGCTGGTTGCGGCCGTTTCCAGCGAAATGAGGCCGGGGGCGATAGTGATCTTCATGAATTATCAAAGGCTGGATTTTTTCAACCGCCGCATCGGAATAGGATACATGATCCAGAATATAGGAAATCAGCCGGCAATAGATTATATCTTCATCCAGGGTGAGGAAGGTGTGATGATGTCCTCCCGGAAACTCGAACCTGTGCTGGCCATGAGCAGCGACACTTTCTTACAGCAAGTATTTGAAGAAGATATAGAAAGCAGCAGGAGGCTTGTTTTTGAAGGACAGGAGGTCCTGGAAGTTGCGAGACGATTCGAGACCGCAGATCTTCCCCCGGGGGTACTCAGGGTAGGTCTGTCACTGGCAGGGTATCATCAGGTATCCAGGAATTTCAAGGTGCAGATGGCAATACTGGGGGGTATCCTGTTCCTGTTGACATTTCTTGTGGTGACGATTGTCATGGTCAACCAGAGTTACCGTTCGGTGGCAGTTGCCTATGAGCAATTCAAAAACATCACATCAAATATACTGGGCGGAATCGAAAGCGCCGTTTTGGCTGTAAATTCAGAAAATAGAATAGTGCTGGTGAACCCGAAGACCGAGAAAATATTCGGATTGAAGGGAGCCGATATAATCGGCAAAGAATATGATAAAATCTTCCCCGACGATAATTTCCTGATCAAAGAGCGCGACCATGAACATGAGGAATCGGTTGTGCGGGAGATCAGCTTTACAAACCAGAAGGGCCAGCAGAGAACTTTCCTGGCGACCTCCTCACAGTTGGTTGGAGAAGATCAGGAGTTTCAGGGCGCGGTTGGGATAGCTTATGATATCACCGAAAGGAAACGGCTGGAATTGCAGGCCAAACAGGCCGAAAGACTCTCGGAACTGGGTACCCTGGCGGCGGGAGTGGCGCACGAGATCAGGAATCCTTTGAATGCGATCGCGATAGCCTCGCAGAGACTTAAATCCGAATTTGAGGTTGCCGATGATCAGGAAGGATTCAATAATCTGGCCACAACTATAAAAACTGAAATCGAGAGGCTGAATGCCATTATCGCTGAATTTCTGGCCCTGGCCAGATCTGGTCACCTGAATAAGGAGAAAGTCAACCTCAATGAGTTCGTGGAAGATTCAATTACCCTCTTGCGCAGTGAGGCGGATGATAAAGCTATAAAGATTGAAAGTGAACTGGATGAGAATATCTTAATCGAGATCGATCCGGCCGAAATGAAAAAAGTCATAGTTAATCTGATTAGAAATGCAGTCGAGTCCATCGGTCATGACGGCAGGATTCTGATCAAAAGTGATATTGAAGGAAAAAAACTGAAATTAATAATAGAGGACACAGGCAGAGGCGTCGACCCGGATAAAATCAATGAGATATTTACCCCGTATTTTACAACCAAGGAGCATGGCACCGGTTTGGGACTATCAATCTCACACAGAATAGTGGTCGACCACAATGGAAATCTGAGCGCTGAAAATATTCAGCCACAGGGTGCGCGCTTCATCATTGAACTGCCTATGTCCGTATAATTATGAAGTCTTTTCCGGTTGATTCATACAGTTATTCAGGAGGTTAAGATGAGAGTCGGATATGTACAGACAAAACCCGAATTTGGTAAGAAAAAAGAAAATATAGAGAATGCACTTGAACTTATAGATCAGCTCGATGCGGATCTTCTGGTCCTGCCGGAACTCTTTTCGACCGGCTATTTCTTTCCATCACGCAGAGAGCTGGCAAAATATGCCGAGGAAATTCCGTATGGCAGAACCACGAAGCTTTTTCAATCCCTTGCAAAGAAGAAAAAATGCGCTTTTGTGATTGGAATGGCCGAGAAAAAAGACGGCCGCTGTTATAACTCTTCGGCCTATATAACTCCGACAGGAGAGGTACATTTATATCGCAAGGTGCACTTGTTTTATAAGGAGCAATTTATTTTCAACCGCGGTAATCTCAAGTTCAAGGTCTTTCCCTTTTATGAATATAAACTGGGCATGATGATCTGCTTCGATTATATATTTCCCGAAGCCTGCCGTGTACTGGCGCTACGGGGGGCCAATATTGTCTGTCACCCCTCCAACCTTGTGCTCAATTACTGCCAGATAACAATGCCGATCCGTTCAATAGAAAACCGCATTTTTACCATCACCGCAAATCGTGTAGGCTCGGACACAGTCGGAGACGAAACCCTGAAATTCACTGGCATGAGCCAGATTACCGATGTTGACGGTAATGTTCTGGTGCGGGCCGGAAAGAACAAGACTGCTGTGGCAGTTCAGGATATTGACCTGCGCAGAAGCCTAAAGAAGATGCCCACTGAGTTTAATGATCTTATCAAAGATAGACGTCCGGATTTCTACGAGGAATTACTGCGCTGATTTTTTCTGAAACCGCTACGCTCTCTTTTTTCACCATACCGCTACATTTTAGCTCTTGTTTTCCGATAGAAAGATAGAGAGGAAGTGGTTTTATGGATAGAGAGATAAAGATATTATCGATCGATGATGAGCCGGAAGTTCTGGATTCTTTATCTGAGCTGCTTGATGCCGCGGGGTTTAATGTCAGATCATCTGATGATGCTGAACGGGGGCTCGAAATCGCGAGCGAATTCAAGCCCGATGCCATTGTACTGGACATAATAATGCCGCAGATGGATGGTTATCAGTTCTGCAAATTGCTGCGAAAAAATCCGGACACAGCCAATATTCCCGTGATCTTCCTGACAGGCGTTGATCCCCAGGATGATTCCGGGAAGGCATTCGAGGCCGGCGGACAGCTTTTTGTTAAAAAGCCTTTCAGAATCGAAGAACTGGTAGAGGTTATCAAAATCGCTGCATCAGATTAGGACACCGGATGTTGCGCTAAAGAGGGCCTTGCAAAAGGCCGATAATATCAGTGATGAGCACAAAAATACCTATTCCCAAGCAGAAGGTCAAGCCGGCCAAAATTCTGGTTATTGATGACGAGCCGGAAATAACAGAGGTAATAGGGGCATTCCTGAAATCCTCTGGATATGATGTAGTTACGGAGAATACTGCAATAGTGGCGGTAGAGCGGGTCATCGATATAAAACCGGATCTCATCCTTCTCGATATTATGATGGCGGGCATGGACGGTTATCAGATCTGCGAGGAACTAAAAAAGCGGCCGGATACCCGAAATATCCCGGTCCTATTCCTGACCGGTAAGGATTCCCGGGAGGATTCCGGAAAATCCTTCAAGGTGGGCGGGGATATGTTCATCAAAAAGCCCTTCTCCGGGGACCGCCTGCTCGAAATCATTAATATCGTTCTTGTCTCCATTGGAAAACATTAGGCCTCTATATTCACAAAGCGTATTTTTTTATTGACATTTATGGTGCAATGCACTAAAATGCGATATGTATCTGATTAAACGGTATTCCAACAGGCGCTTGTACGATCCCCAGGCCAATTGCTCGATAACCCTCGAGGATCTGGTTGAGATTATCAGAAAGGGCAATCGGGTCAAGGTGGTCGATTCCAGGAGCGGGCATGATATCACCTCCCGTGTGCTGGGGCAGGCATTATTGTCGGACATGAAGCGCTGGAAGGATACCGAGTCGAAATCCGAGATAATCAAACTTATCATAGCGGAAGGAGAAGGCGCTGTGGATATCTTAAAGAAAACTTATCTGTTTGGTCTGGGGGCATTCGAGATGACTCGCGAGAAGGCCGAGCATCTAATCGACGAGATGGTAAAGAAGGGCGAGGTCAAGAAGGGTGAACGCGCCGATGCCGTGATCGAACTGATGGATAAGGTCGATGAGAATGTAAAGACCTTCAAAGACAGGGTATCTTCTGAGGTAGAGGACAAGATGAGCCGTATGCGGGTAGCAAGAAAGAATGACCTTGAGGCCCTGGAGAAAAAAGTCGACAGCCTGATCGAATCTGTCTCCAAGCTGGAAGAAAAGATGGGCAAAAAGAGTAAGTAGCGCTCAATTGTTAGAACTCTGCACAGATTATTACAGGATGTGCAGATTTCATCAGGATCAACGGCCAAAACGTATCCGGCAGGATGCCCGCTATAATGCCCTAACATGTTATATTATATAAGGATATCTCTATAAAAGCGTGAAAGCTCAATTTTTGGCCTCTTTATTGCAATGTTAAAATGCTGTAAATGCGTATAAATTGGGAACTCCCGGAGGTTTTAGGGTTTTAAACAGTAACTAAAACTTCTTGACAATTCGGGAGTTATCCAATAAATTCCCACTCAGATTTTGAAGGAGAGGAGTCGTATAGAATAATCGTTAAAGGGTTCAACTAATTTTGAATTTTAGAAGGATTAGTCGCGAGTTTTGAAATACCCTTTTAACGATCTATACGGCCGGCGGCCGGATAGCAAATTTCCGGCTTTTTTGTATCCTTTTTTCCCAGGGCCAATGATAAAAGGAATTGCTAACCTTAGCACCATAATTTCCAGCCTTGCGGTCATACTCATATTGAGCGCTGGAACCGTTTCCGCGTCAGCTGGAATCTATGCTGACATCGAGATTCTCAGTCAGAGCGGTAACGAACTTGTGTTCAAGTACACTCCCGGCGATACAGTCTGGTCTTATGATGGTGTGAACCGGACGAAAATACTGCATATTAAAGGCTGTGAGAACCTCCCGGCAGAGCAATCCGCGCCATTACCCGTGAAGACAATAGTGCTGGGCACACCATTTGATGCGCAGTTTGATTATCAGATTGTCTCCGCCCAATGGTCCGGGCCGTTTTCAGTCGAATATGCCAATCCAGAGAATAAAGGCTTCATAACTGATCCAGTGGAATTAAAACCGCAGGCTAAAATCCGCTCACAAAACACACAGTCATTAAATATTTATCCTCTCATAATCGAAAATGACAGAGGCAGGCTCCTGCTCGAAATGACTGTCAGAGTACTTTTCAATACTTCAGAACGTGCGCTTAATAAATCACCCGGATATTCCGATGAGGGAGCATTCGAAAACCTTCTTTCAGGCTTGCTCTTCAATTATGAGCAGGCACGTAACTGGAGAGAAATATCTCGATCTGAAAGTATAGCACTTCAGGCCAGAGAAAATGTATTCGAGAAATATCAGAATTGGGTAAAATTGGATTTCGGCCTGACAGGAATTCAAAGGATCACACCGGAAGATCTGAGCTCTGCCGGAATTGATGTCAACTCTCTCGATCCGCGGCTGTTTCGTGTTTTCTGGGGCGGTGGGAAACCGCTGAATGTTGAGATCGGCGGGCCCTATCCACAGCTCAGCGAAATTGCCATTTATGTTAAAGGTGAGGCTGATGCCAGTTTTGATCCGGAGGATTATATTGCATTCTATCTTCCCTCAGCCAATTATTATTACTACGATACTGCCACCACGGAGTTAGAATATACACATAATCATTACACCCCCTATGGAACAGTTTTCATGTCACTCGGGCCGGGTGGCGAGTCCGATCCGCTCCGCATGGATTCGGTAATCGTTACCCCGAGAAGCTCCGGGCAGGGCATATATGGCTTTGATGAAAAGAAAAGGTACGAACAAAATAATTTCCTGCTCGACATAAATGGTACAATCTTTGATTTCTATACATGGTACTGGCGCGAAGGCAACAGCTTCGAGCAATTCATAAACGTCGAGGACCTGACCGGGTCTGGGGAGCCGAGCCGCTTGGATATACAGGTCGCCGGACGATCACCCACTGTGGAAATCAATGGTTTTCAGCCGTACGACTCCCTTGTAATTGACGGTCCTTATGTGACTAGAGGTACATTCTGGAGTGACGGATTTTCAAGTGGGCTGAATTCACTTATGATAACCATCAATAATAATATTCGAGGCGATCATGTCCTGGACTTTTTGGAATTGGAATACAGGAGGCAGCTGCGCTACCGCGGAGGAACATTCACATTCTATGGTCAGACAGTACCGGGCGTTTATCACTACAATGTAAACGCCATAACCGCTGACAGCACATATGTTATCTGCGATGCCACAGATATTTTCAACCAGAAGCGCCTGGTAGGTGCGGTCAAGGAAGCGTCTTCCAGGATGCTGACCTTTGAGTATAATCAGTCTGATTCGGGCTTTCATAGATTCGCGCTGGCAGAGGAAACCTCGCTCGGCAGTCCTGCAAATGTGCAGCCGGTAACAGTAGATAATCTGATTGATCCCGGTCAGAGTTATGATCTGATAGTAATCACTCCGGAGGAATTCCTGCCCGCATTCGGTGCCTATCGAACGCTGCGCGAGACTGACGGGTATTCTGTTTATCTCGCTTCGGTGGAGGATGTCTACGCTCAATTTTCAGGAGGCATGTTCGATCCTGTTGCAATCAGGGACTTTCTCCATCATGCCTTCGAACACTGGCCCGAACCGTCACCCTCATTCGTGGTTCTGGGAGGGGATGGAATCTACGATTATATGGGCTACACCGGCAGCGATAAAGAGAATCTCATCCCGCCTTTTGTGGTTGAGGGCGACCAGACAGTATCTGATGAGAATTATATATTGTTCGACAATGGCGGCTGGCTGGACTCGGATTCAAGCTATCCTGCCGACAGCGGACCGGATATGATTGTCGGGCGCTGGCCTGTCAGGAACGCTGCCGAGGTCACCAACTTCATTGCCAAACTGGCCCTCTACGAACAGGGCACAAATCTGGGCAGCTGGCAAAACAGATTGACTTTTGTGGCTGATGATGAGAACAAACCCGGCGTGCCGTATAAGGAGCCTGACCATACACATCAAGCTGAGAACCTTGCCAATCTCTATTCGCCCGACAGGTTTGACAAGAAAAAGATTTATCTGATAGAATATGAGCTTGACTCCAAAGGCGAGAAGCCCGGTGCGAAACGGCAATTGATAGAATCGATTAATAATGGCACTCTGCTGGTCAATTTCGTGGGGCATGGGAATCCTCGTCTCTGGACCGATGAGCGCATTTTCCGCAATGAGGACATCCCTTCACTGCACAATGAGGATCAGCTTACTGTGGTAATTGCCGCCTCCTGTTCGATAGGTGAATTCGACAGTCCCTATGATGAGGGGATGGCGGAAATCTTTTTCCGCTATAATGACGGCGGAGCTATCGCCTCCGTGGCTACCACACGCCTGGTTTACAGCGGGCCCAATGCTGATTTCAATTACAAGCTCTTTGAGGTGCTCTTTTCGGATCAGGATTTCTCGCTGGCCGAGGCGGTCTATGTGGCCAAATTCCTGAGGCAGCAAACCTCGATGCCGAGCGAGAACGACAAAAAATTTATCATGTTCGGTGATCCGGTGATGAAAATGGCGACGCCTGAGTACAGGATCGTTTTTAACAACGAAGAATTGGATTCTCTGGCAGCATTGAACCTGGTTACAGTTGAGGGGGAAGTACAGGACCTGGACAGTAATCTCCTGACCGATTTTTCCGGTAGTGTCACAGTCGCGGTATTTGACAATCAGCAGGAGAAAACATATCGTATTGTTGCCGGAAGCACTGTTTATGATCTGGACTATACCATGCCCGGGGCACGTATTTTCAGGGGACAGACGGATGTCGCGGGCGGAAGGTTCAGCCTCCAGTTTGTGGTGCCCAAGGATATCTCCTACGGCGGCGAGGATGCCAGGATTTCCGCCTATGCCGAGTCTGCCGTTCAGAATGTGAGCGCCTCGGGCTCGCTCGATTCTATCAGGGTCTCGGGCACAGTTTCCGAAATCACGGATTCGATTGCCCCGGAGATAAAGACATTTATGGGCGATGAACCGCTGGCGGATGGTGTGGTGGTCCCGCAGCAGAGCAGGCTGAGGATTGAACTTTTCGACAGCTCCGGAATCAATCTCTCCGGCGAGGTGGGACATAAATTTGAATTGAATCTGGATGACGATCCATTTTATACTTTTGATTTGACAGACAAATTTATTTATTATCCGGGTTCGTATCAAAATGGTGAAGCGGAACTGACGCTTCCCGAAGTTGAGGATGGAAATTATACATTGAAGATAAAGGCCTGGGATTCGGCCAACAATTCGTCACTGGCCGAGTACAATATTGCCATCGGCTCTGCCGAGGCGCCGGAGATAGCTGAACTATATAATGTTCCTAATCCGTTTTCGGATGAAACGCAGTTCTATTATGAACTTTCTTCCGATGCTTCGGAGGTAAGTATCGACATATTCACCTTGAACGGCCGCAAAATTCACACACTCAGGAACTTACCGGGGCGGGAAGGCGAGAATCTTTCTTCCCTGTGGGACGGCCGGGATAATTTGGGTGATAAATTGGCTAATGGAGTATATATTTATAAACTATCAATAAGAACGGCCGAAAGCATGGCCGATAATATAAGTTTAGAGAAATTCGGAAAGCTTGTAATTCTTAAATAGAAATACCGGAGGAATAAAATGAAGAAATACCTCATCATTCTGGTGGCTTTGACAATTTTACTATCTGCTACCGCGCAGCTAAAGGCCGGTGTGTCTGATGCCGCTGTTCTATTTCTGAGGATTGCCGCCGGCGCCCGCGCCGCTGGTATGGGTGAGGCTTTCGTCGCTGTTGCCGATGATGCTACAACCACTCACTGGAATCCCGCAGGCCTGGGTATGTATCCGCTGGCCAGCGAGTATCATACATTCAAGGTTGACTACAATCCTCATATCTCCGATCTGGCGCTCAAGATCCTGAAGGGAGAACTGCAGAAGGGTGAAGCGGAAATCTACAAGAATTTCGCCTTTCGTCCCGACGGAGTCTTCCGGGAGGCCGACCAGGGAGAAGTCTCCTACCAGGTCTTCAGTGTCGATCGGGATGAATCAATTCTCTACTATGTGATCTCCAATGTAAATACCTCCGAGCGCGACCTGTATAAACTTGCCGTGAGAGCGGTCGCGGAAGAGAATACGGGCGTCTCATTCAAGGAGTTCAACAGGCAGAGAAAAAGGTTGATCGATTATTTTGACAGCGATAAAAAGGAAGCCGAGATAAACGATTACTTCGAGAGACTGGTGGCAGACTGGCAGGAGCTCAAGGTAAAAGAGGAATCGATCCGCTTCCTGGATGAGAAGATTACTTTTGCCCTGGAAGATGGTGAAATAACTGAGAAGGAGTATGGTGAGATCATGCTCGTGGTCGACAAGGCCGGGCAGCCCCAGCGTGCCGAATCAGTCAAGATCCCATACAGCTTGCTTTTATCCCTCTGGAAAGATTATGCCTCGCCCTGGAGCAAGAGCCTGGCAACTGTGACGCTGGTCGAGAATGGATTGCCCGAGGCCAATTACCGTAAATATGACATCTGGGCTCTCTCCAGCCAGGGTCTCCTGCATTTTAATGGTCAGGATTGGTTCGAGGGTATGACCTTCAATCCCAGGCGCGGAGCCACCCTGGAAGAGGTTATTTACCAGAAGCTTTCTCTTGAGGAAGGTACTGATATTGAAGACAAGAAGCTGGCTCTGGTAGAGATAAACACCGATGTTTCCTGGAAGCGCCTGAGCGGTCTGGTGGAACGCCTGGAGGCCAGGCTTCCCGAGGAGGGCGCTGACAATCTTATAGAGTCCCTCGAATTTATGAAGACCGCCTGGCTTAACCTGACACTTGACCAGGAAAAACTGAATGAATTCATCAATCAGGCCGAGGCCGCACTCGAGATGGAAGAGCTGAGCATGCAGACCATCGACCGCCTGGCATTTCATGCCGCCCGAGTGGACCATCGCCGTCTGCCAGATAAGATAATTATTCCCTTCAGCCTTGCCCTGGAATCAGAACCGACAACACTCGCAGGTATGGGACGATTTCTCTGGGTTGGAACTGACAACGGCCTTTACCGATATGATACGAAGGAAAAGGGATGGCGGAGATTTACCAAAGAGAGCGGACTTCCCGCGAACACGATAACATCCCTGTCATCTCCTGATGATCAATCACTGTGGGTGGCGACTCCGGTTGGATTGGCGTTATATGAACGCGGATCATGGCAGGCTTTTGGAGAGGAACAGGGAATCAATGATACCGATCTCTACCTGGTCCACGCCGATTCCAGGAATAGAGTCTGGGCGGTTTCAGAGAACAATCTCTTCAGGTATAACGGTTCGGAATGGACAGACTATTTTATCTATGAGGCTTCAGTCAATGATACCATCCAGAAAATTGTGCGCGACTTTATCGGCTATTCCGATCAGAATTCTCTGGTCAATGCCGTCTATCAGATTAAGATGATGAATGGACTGGAGTCTGATATTCCTGAACCTGGTCAGAAAATAAAGCTACCGTTCACTTACTCCCTGACTCACAAGATTAATGTCCTGACTTACGATTCAGATGGGCGTCTCTGGGTCGGGACCGATTACGGTGTAAAGATATTTTATGATGGGAAATTTACAGTCTTCGGTTATAAGCCCTATACTGCAGAAAAGGAAATGACCGTCGAGGAGATTGCGGCAGATTTCCTTAAGACTGACAGTGAAGTAAAAATCGATCAGTTGTCGAGACGAATCCGCGACTTTAATGACATCAGCACCAACAAAGTACCGGTCGGCAGGACGGTATATATTCCCTCCAATCCGCTGGCCAGCAAGATAAATTCCTTGATGGCCGATGGCTCTGATGTCTACATCGGAACCGAGCAAGGTCTGGTTCGGTATACAGATGAGCGCTTCGGCTATTTCTATCAGGAAGGGCTGGAAAGACAGAAGACGATCGATATTATATCCAAGTCAGGCGAAACCTGGTATGCGACACCTAACAAGGTCGTGGTTTTTGCCTCGGCCAAGTCGGAGATAACCGGTATGCATGCCAACTGGCTGCCGGAGCTCGCGGATGACATATATTATGAATTCCTTTCCTATATTAATCATCTGGGCGAGGAATGGGGCACCGTGGGCCTCAGCGTCACATTCCTGAGTTATGGTGAGCTTGTGCGAGTGAATGAATACAATGAGATCATGGGCACTTTTAACTCTTTTGATATGGCTATCGGTCTCAGCTACGGCAAGAAGATGTCCAATAATCTTTCAGCCGGGCTTACCGCCAAATGGATCTATTCACGTCTTTCTGATCAGGGCGCAGGAGCTGAGCTGGGTGAAGGTACCGGATCCTCGCTGGGAATAGATCTGGGTCTATTATACAGGCCCGCCAAGCGTTTGACCTTTGGAGCCGCGATTACTAATCTTGGTCCCGATATAGCTTATATTGACGCGGCCCAGTCTGACCCTCTGCCGAGGAATCTGGCAGTCGGTCTCTCTTATAAGCTGATTGATAATCCTTATAATCGTCTTATGCTGGTGGCAGAAATAAATAAGATGCTGACTGGAATCGATGACGGATTCTCGGAAGAACTCAAGGAAGCAATCGAGAATTTCGGATTTGAATACTGGTACGGTTCATTTATAGCATTCCGGGCCGGTTATATCTATGACCAGGTTGGGCAGGTCAAAACCCCGACCCTGGGTGTCGGTATTCAGTATCGCGGGTTCAGATTTGATTTCGCATACATACCGTCCTCGGATACAGTGCCTCTGGCGAATACGGTTAGATTCTCGTTGACAGGAAGAATATAGGAGTCCATACTCTTGATAAGCATGAAGAATAAAAAGACAACAGGACTGCTTCTAATTACGGTATTTCTTATGCTCCTCTCCGGGAGTCTTCTGGCGGAAGTTCTGGAGATTCAGCAGCTGAATAAGAATGAGGTGGAACCCGATTACCAGCGGCATCCACATGGCGGATTCAAGAGCGATGTCTCCCGGCAGAATCTACTCGGACTGGAGCGCAGCGGAAAGTCACTATTGCCGGAGACCTCACTTTCTGCACAGGCCCCGCTGACATTGAGGATGTGTGCGGTGAGGGTGCAGTTCCGGAATGAAAATCCGGATGATGATTCCACTACTGGAACCGGTCAATTCGATTTTCGCAGCTATGAGCAATTCCTGGAAGAGGAGAGACATGGCATAGACCCGGCTCCTCATAACCGTGAATATTTCGAAAAGCATATTGAGGCGTTAAATAATTACTGGCATACCGTTTCCAACGGTAATGTGACAATAGAGGGGACTGTATTTCCTGTCGACACGGACAGCGTCTACACCCTCGATAATACTATGGGCTATTATGGTTCACAGAGCCCGGAGTTTGGTTTGGGTGAGTTCTTCCATGATGCACTGACATTGGCCGATCAGGATGATGATATTAACTGGATTGAATACGACGTCTTTGTTATCTTTCATGCGGGCAGCGACCGGCAGAACGACCTTGGATTCCCGCCCACTCCACATGATCTCTTTACGGGGTTCATCATAATGGGCCGGCCGGTACCGGTTGAAGACAGTACCATTCTGCTGATGGAAGGTATGATAATGCCGGAGACCGCATCGCAGGATAACCGCGCGACGGCCTTGAATGCTGTTATGGCCCACGAGTTTGCCCATCAGCTTGGCCTGGTCGATCTGTATGATACCCATAGATTTAACACCTTTGTGGGTGACTTCTCCCTCATGGACAATAACGGTTTCGGCACCGGAGTTGACCTGGGTTTTGAGCTCACCCGTACTATCCTGGGAACTATCCCCCTTTATCCGGATGCATGGTCGCGAGCCTATCTCGGTTTCAATGACGTTGTTGTTATGGATGAGGGTGTCAATCTGGATGTTATGGCGGCTGAACTGGCCTCGAATACCAACAAGATATATAAGGTGCCGATCTCGGAAAATGAGTATTTCCTGATTGAAAATCGTCAGGTCGATCCAGACCGTGACGGTGGTGCCAGCCTGAAAGCGGATCTTGACGGCACCGGGGTAATACTTGGCCCGGCGCCTGACCCATCAGCGGTGCCTCCCGGACAGCCGGCTCCCCTGACACGCGAATATGATTTCCTGATGCCCGGTTCCGGCATGGTGATCTGGCATGTAGATGAATCGGTGGCCTGGCTTGACTACGATAATGACGGCCTCAATAATTTTGACGATAATGATTTGCAGTGGTATTATATCGAGGGTTTCGACGATCAGTTCGAGCCCTGGGAAAACCGGCCCTTCCTGCGTCTGGTAGAAGCCGATGGAATCATAGATTTCGGCGGCGAATACTGGACCAATTTCGGGAGGCCTGAAGACATGTTCGGGGCCAATCGCAACGATCATTTCGGTCCCAACACGAATCCCTCAACCAGATCGAATTCGAGTGCCTATACCGGAATAGATATTTCCGATATCAGCGGCAACGATACGATAATGTATTTCGATCTAGATCAGGAGATTAAAACCGCGGGATGGCCGCATCATACCGATTCATCCCATTTTCCGCCGGTATTGTATGATATCGATGATGATGGTATCGATGAGGTGTTTGTATCCGGCAAGAATTATCTTCTGGGCTTCAGGGCGGATGGCGATTTCATCTTTCCGCCGGTTCCGGGAACGGAGGTAATATCCGAAAGAAGGTCAACTCCCCGCGGGCCATTGAATGAGATTATATATGTCGATACGCTTCGCGTGATCGGCTCGATGGGATCGGTCAGGCGTATAACCACTGCTCCGACTATATTCGATCTCGACAATGACGGGATCGCTGAAGTTGCGGTCGGGAGTGAATTCGGTGAGGTCTATCTGTATAAAATGCAGGATCTTGATAACAACGGCCTTGCTGACCGGGTGGTTGTCAACGATCTCTCAAACTTCGCAGTTTCAACCTCCATTGTTGTCGCTGAAGCCGATGCTGATTCCGACGGCTATGAACTTCTGGCCGGCACGGAGGACGGAGGTTTTTATATTCTCTCTGCAACCGGTGAGACCCTCTCACAGACGATCGGTTTCAACCACATACGGCAGTTTTCAGTGGCTGAAGATTTCAGTTATGCCTTTGCGCTTAACTACCTTGAAGAGGGAGAACAAAAAAATTATTTCATCCACGATCTAAAGAATCCGTCAGTATTCGTTTCGATTCCCGGTGAGGTGGTCGGATTTACATCCGGACTCGTCGATACCACCTCCAGCGTCAGAATTATTGCACTGACATCCGACGGACAGATGTATACATTTGAATCTGACGGCGAGAGATTTCAGGATTATATGAACAACAATCCCATAAACCTTGGACATGCGATATCCTCGGCTCCGATAATGTTTCCCTCGTTTACAGAGAGTTTCAGGAGCCAATTGATCTTCACCGGTGAGAATGAAGTTTATGCTTACGATTTGAATGGCGTTCCGGTGAGAAANNGGAAGTTCCGAGATTCTGTTCGGTACTCCGGACGGCGAGATATTTTTGATGACTCAGGACGGATCAAGAATTGCGAATTCGCCCATCGCTGCACCATTGAGCATAATGACCTCATTGGCCTTCAGCACGGATGTGCCCGATATGAATAATCGCGGAAATCTCTATGCTGTTACCGGGGATGGTTTGATTTACAGCTATATCCTGCCATATATCGAAAATGCCGATGTCGAGCCTTATCTGCAATTTGGCGGTGGAAGCCACCATCGAAATTTTCAACAGAAAGCGATCCAGTTCGTCGATATGGGGGAGGGGCTTCTGGCGCAATGTTACAATTATCCTAATCCGGCCCGGGAGTACACCAATATACGTTTCGAGCTTTCGGATGATGCCGAAGCAAACATCAGGATTTATGATCTGGCCGGCAGGCTGGTTTATGAAGATAATATGCAGGCCCTCGGAGGAGTGGCCAATGAATATACGTGGGAACTTGACAACTTCCCCTCGGGCGTCTATCATTGCCGCTTGGAGGTGAATGGTTCGGGTTCCAGCGATGTGCAGTTATGGAATATCGCAGTCGTGAAATAAATAAGGAGAAAGATATGATCAGCAAAAAACTATTTCTTCCCGCAGTCTTGATTTTCTGCCTGGTTTTCAGCAGCGCTCTTGCGGCGGAGGATGATTCAACCGCTACAATCAGCGAATTCCTGCAGGAGGATCAATTTGAGCAGTGGCGACAGCTGGAGAGGATTTCCGATCCTGATATGCTGTTTGCCGACGATTTTAATGATTTTCCCGGTTTTGAGGATGATCTCTATAAGATCAAGCACCACTCTACAGGTCGGGCATTCCTGTATTCGCTGCTTCTTCCGGGCGTCGGTCAATTGTACACAGGTTCAAAGCTGAAAACAGGCCTGTTTTTAGGCATTGAACTTTTCAGCTGGTATCAGTACATAAGCAAGTATGGCGACGGCCAGGATCTGGAAGACCAATACCGTGCTTATGCCGACCAGTACTGGAATCCGGGCGATTACCGCGCCTGGCTTGTGGATGTGAAAGGTGTGGCATCTGACACGATACCGTTCAGGGAAGGCGATAGTCTGGTAACATTCACACATCATCTACCCGATTTCAAGACCCAGCAGTATTATGAAATGATTGGCAAATATGATCAATTCGTGTTTGGCTGGGCAGATACTGATTACAATGAAGGTGATTCGCTTTCGCAAGAATATCGGGTAACCTATCTTAATCTACGTGATCAGTCCAACAGCAAGTTTGATGCAGCGCGCAATTATGCTATCGTATCCATTGCTAACCGTATTATTTCGGCTTTTGACGCCGCGCTTGCGGCCCGCAGGTTGAATAAGAAGGCGGATCGTTTCTCTGAAATCCGTCTGAAAGCCAGGCTGGCAGACTATTATGGGGAGAGAATTCCAAAGATCACTTTAACTTATAGCTTCTATTAGTCGATTATGAATAAATATTTTATTTCAATCTTAACGCTGATCATATTTCTAACCTCCGCTTTGTTTGCGGATAATAAATCGGAGGCGCAGGATGATACAACTTACTTCTTCGCGCCTCAGGAGATGAGTTTCTTTGCCCAGGCGGGTGATCTGGATGATGAAATCTATGCCTTCGAGGATGAGAACGCCGGAGATAGAAAATCCGTTACCACCGCGGTTTTGCTTTCCCTGGCACTTCCCGGGCTGGGTGAGCTGTATGTGGGGCGCACCGGCCGTGCAGCCGGATTTTTCACTGCCGAAGCCGGTATCTGGGCCTCGTATGCCTATTTCAAACATAAGGAATCCTGGCTCGAGGATGATTTCATCAACTTTGCGGTTCAATATGCCGGTGTCGATCCAGGCGGTAAAGATGATTTCTTTTATGATATGGTAGGGTTCTATGATAACCGGGATGAATATAATAAAATATCCCGGGTCTATACCCGCACCAATCCGTTTTTTCCGGAGACCCCGGAATGGGATTGGCAATGGGAATCGGATGTGCTGAAAGCGCAATTCCGTGACATCAAGAACGATTCCAGGGCACAGGGACGTAACGCCAACTTCACTCTCGGTCTGGCCCTGGCAAACCGTGTAATATCGGCTGTCGATGCCTGGTGGAGTGCCAAGAGCTACAACCGGCGGTTTTCACCGCTGATGTCGAAGTTTCATCTCAAACTGACGCCCTCGATTGCTGATATTGTGATCGGAAACGGCTCGCCGGGATTCATGCTTAATTTCAAGCATGAATTTTAAATTTACTTTTTCGCATGCAAAAAAATATGCATAATAGGAGCATGCCCCGTTTCGAGTGCAAGATCAACAAAATATTACTGATCCTGATCTCTTTCTCCTTCCTTCTTTTTTTCGGAGGACAGAATTGCCCTGCGGAAAAATCGCCCGATTCCACTGCAAAATTCTATCAGGCAAAAACAATCATCAATATCGACAGCATTAAATTATCGGAATCTAGCCAGTATGATATGTACTGCGATTATTCCGGAAATCTTTTCATACTCCTGGAAGACCAGAATTCGATTCTTAAACTATCTGAAAAAGGCGCTTTAGTGGAGCACATCGGCGGATTCGGTTTCGGGNNGATTCTGAGAATAGAAGGGTTGTAAGGCTGACAAATTCTCTCAAGTGGATAGACCAGTTCCAAATAGGCGACGAGCCTGGCGGCAAGACAATCGGTGAGCTGACAGGAATTGCAATAAACTCCCAGAAAGAGATTTTTATATCCGATCCTCGTAATCTTCGGATTCTGAAATTCAATCAGAATGGGCGCTTTCTGGAGGAAATCGAGGGACGTTCGAAGTTCATCGAACCGGGAGAGATCGTAATAGACGATGAGGGTTACCTGTATGTCACCGGTCGAAATGGCGAGGACCTCTTTCTTTTTGATGATCTTGGCAACTATTTGAAGCGTTATTCTCCGAAAGATGATGATTCCATCACAGCGATAGCAGTCGACCGATCCTATTTCTATTATCTGGATTCAAAATCGAATAGCGTCAAGGTATTCTCAAAGAAACTCTCTTATTTGTTCGAGATCAAACCTCGAATCAATGGTGATTCTGAAGTCGTGCCGGCCGAGATCGCAGCCGGACGGCGGGGTCGAATCTTGCTTTTAGATATCAACAATAACCGGATATATGGATATGATCCGGTCGAGAAGTAAATGGACATCAAGTCCGCACATATTTATAGCTCTACTTGCCGCTATTGTGCTTTCAATGCCTTCAATAGCAAATTCAGCCGAACACGAGATTGATTTCACCGCCGATACCACCCTGACAATTCTCGCGCTTCCCCATACAAATATTTTTGAAGGTTCAATCCAGTTAACTGATTCATCCGGAAAAATACTCGACCTGCAGTTTGAGAGAGCTGACTATAATCGCGGGATCTTTTATCTGGCGCAGCCGCTCACCCTGATATCCGGATCAATCTTACGCTATCGCTATCTGGGTTATGATCTTCCCGAATATTTTTTCAGGCGCAAGCTCGAACTGGAAAGAGGGCAAACTGAGGTAGTCTACCGGCAGCCGGAAGAGGATCTTTATGCGAAATCTAAGTCCGATGTCGGCGGCGAGTCTTTCCTTCTGACCGGTTCTAAATCGATCTCAGTGTCGGCGGGGAATGCGCAGGATTTCGACCTGGATCAGACACTGAATATACAGATTCAGGGCGAACCGGTTGAAGGGCTGACCTTGACAGGCTCGCTTTCCGACCGTGCCCGGCCGCAGGTGGCGGGATTATCAAGTTCGCTCGAGGATATCGAATCGATTTCGGTAGAAGCCCGGGCCAGGCACTTCAGGGCATTACTGGGCGATATGGACTATACTAATGACTGGGGCGGAATCTCATCGTTTACTAAACGGCTCAAAGGCGCCGATGCAGAGCTCAACCTCAACGCTTTTAATGGCCGCGCTACTGTGGCGGGGATAAAGGGCAGGTTCCGATCGGTATCTTTCTTTGCCCGGGATGGAATCTCGGGACCTTACAGCCTGAAGACTCCAACCGGTGCCAGGACATCGATAGTCAGCGGCACAGAGAAAGTCTATCTCGATGGCAGGCTTGTTACAGCCGGGGCCTCAGCGGATTATGTAATCGACTATGCTCTCGGAGAGATAACTTTCAATCCCAGAATAAAATTGAATTCAAGATCACGAATTGTTGTCGATTATGAATTTCTCGATCAATCATACAGGCGAAATTATTATGGCGGCGAGGTTGGCTTTAATTCATCAACTGGCGGGCTCAAGACTTCCTTTGGATATCTGGAAATCGGCGATTCAAAAGAGAATCCTGTCAATACAATTTTATCTGATACAGATCGGGAAATTCTTGAGGATGCAGGTGATGACCGTAATCAGGCTGTGCGCGATGGCGCCAGGTTTGTGGGCGAGGGTCAGGGAAGATATGTTCTGGATACCGATTCGCTCGGGAACGAATATTATCGTTTTGCAGGCGACAGCCTTGGCGATTATGAAGTCAGCTNNCAGGGGCAACTACCTTCCATTTGAATTCATCCCGGTACCATCCAGGACACGGGCAATGTACGGCGCGGCCTCGGGAGGTATCGGTAATCTGTTCAATTTCAATATAAAAGCATCGGGCTCATCAAATGATGAGAATCTATTCTCTCCTTTAGATGATGAAAACAACGAGGGATTCATGGCGGAAGCAGTGGCCTCGATTATACCGAAAGATACATCAGATTCAAATGGCATGATCCGACACGCTCAGACAGACTTGCGCATGACAATGCAGGAGCGGAGCTTCAGCCTCCCGGGAAGATCGCTTCAGGTTGAACTGGACCGCAAATGGGCCCTCAATCAGGATACAATCTTCAAACGTTCGGATCAGTTTGAAATCAGCCAGAGACTTGGATTGACAGACATTTTCAATTTCGGCGGATTGCTGGGAAGATACAGGGATGGCGGCTATGTCCGGGCAGATAGAAATTTGCTGAGCATAGATATTCAGCCGACAAGAGAATTGATCTTTGCCTTCAAACGGGATGATCGAAGCTCCGATTTTGAAGCCCGGGATCTTCCAAGCCGTCTCTATCAAAACAGCCTGTCAGGAAATTACTCTTTTAAAAACGTGAAGATTACCGCGGGATGGGAAGATGAAAAAGATACCCGCACCGACACATTGGGCGGGATCAGCTTTGACCAGTACTATGCACATAGTTCCTATGCAGGATTCTCTGCTGGAATATCCCATAAGCAACAGTCTCGTCTTGACTCTGTATGGAGAGATGATTTTGAGGATTTTGTGATTGAGGCGGGCATGCAGCGGTCTTTTTTGAATGGAAATATCCGCACCGAATCGGAAATAGTGAGGCGGGAGGTGGAATATGCTGAAGGACGGCTGCCAAACCTGACCGAAACCAAATCGCTTTCCAGAATAAATTTTAAGGGCCCGAAAAACATTTTCAGCGGATATCTTTCATATCGCTTCAGCAGGCAGCTTGTAAACCGTCTGGCCCGGAACTTCATAAAAGTGGAGGATGGGCAGGGTGATTATCGTCTGGAGGATTCGATTTTTGTAAGTGATCCGTTCGGAGATTACATCGCTGTCGATGAACTGGTTGAAACGGGTGCTGCAGGGTTGTCTTCTGAAAAGAGCATGAACCTGCGGTTTGATTTTCTTAAGATAATCACAGCTCTCAAAGACCTGTCGCAATTAAATTCAGAAACGCATATAAATCTCGAGGAACGCGGTGATAATTCCTATCGCCTGAATCTGCTGTACCCCCTGCCGTTC
>JABAHP010004179.1_pt3 | contig 20743 bp, 22 predicted proteins | sample 7062081 | NCBI WGS metagenome assembly JABAHP01 (sample SAMN14534357, study PRJNA622989) | marine sediment metagenome | biome: marine biome [ENVO:00000428]; feature: marine pelagic biome [ENVO:01000023]; material: deep marine sediment [ENVO:00002113] | place: India: Gulf of Kutch | collected...
CTTCTCGTCCTTTATTTCATATTTGTAAAGTGTTCCCTCTTTGAGATCGGGTATGAAAAGCTCCCAGACCCCAGAATTATTCAGCATTCGCATCGGGTGGCGGCGGCCGTCCCAATCGTTGAAGGCTCCTATGATGCTCACCCCAGAGGCATTTGGGGCCCACAATGCGAAATGAATACCTTTAATACCTTCAACTTCCAGTATATGCGCGCCGAGCTTCTCGTATTTCCGGTAATGTGTGCCCTCGGCGATCAAGTGAAGATCATAATCCGTAAGGACGGGCCCGAAGCTGTAAGGGTCGTGGAACGTCAGGGTTTTACCCTTCGGGGTTTCTGTTTTTATTTCGTATTTGAGACGGGTACCCTTATGTTTTTCGACAGTAGTTTCAAAGAAATCGGTGTCTGGAATCCGGTCCATTGAGGTTTCCTGATTGTCGCTGACAATCCAGGCCCTGGCTGCTTCAGGCAGATATGCCCGGACCAGTGCACTCTTTTTCCCTTTTATCTTATGAGGACCCAATACTTCGAAGGGATTAGAGTGACGGGCGCGGAGAATTTTTTCCATACCCTCTTGACTCATACAAAGAGATTACCTAAGTGCCGTATGAGTGTCAAGCGGAACTATCGACAACATTATATAAGGGAAATTGTGAGAATAGAGGAATAGTCTTTGTAAGAAAAATATTCTTGCCTAATAGAGTACAGTTCATAAAAACCCTTTTAAAAGGGGGCAATATGTTTCAATTTTGTACTCAATGTGAACCGAAAGTCTGAGAATCGCTTTTGTACAATAAACACTTGCACTTGTTGAATTTATTTTATTGATAAAGATATTTGTGCTAACATCCTGATTTAATAACTTAATATGACACTCAAGACTTGTTGCTCTCATGATTTTTGCTGAATTTCTGTTTTTTTGAATTGACTTTTAGGGTAATTATCAAGTAATATCAATAGCTTAGATGTAAAAACTGTTGCGTAATGAAACGCCAAATACGTTGCAGTATGAAACGTTGACAATAGATAAAATTCAATGAGGAGGTAGAATCAGTGCACGCAAAAGGTTTTGTTAAAGTTCTTGCATTGGTCTTGGTGATGCTGTTCGCACTGGGCGCTGTGGCGTTTGCTTCGGGAGGAGACGCGGCAGGAACCGCTGAAGCAGCGGAAGCTGTGGCCAAGTCCAGTGGCGACCATGCATGGTGGTTCTGGCCGCTTGTTCTGTTGATACTTTCATTTGTCCTGGGTGTTTTCGCGGTTCTCGCAGGCGTGGGAGGTGGTGTTCTGTATGTTCCTATAGTAAGCGGATTTCTTCCTTTTCATCTTGACTTTGTCAGGGGAGCGGGGCTTATTGTGGCACTGGCGGGCGCTTTGGCTGCTGGGCCGGGACTCCTGAGAAAGGGGATGGCCGATCTCCGGCTCGCTATTCCCGTTGCGCTTATTGCCTCCACCTGTGCAATTGTCGGTGCGATGATGGGACTGGCGCTTCCGACTAATGTTATACAGACGCTTCTTGGCGCAACAATCCTTCTTATTGTGGTCATTATGATAAAGGCCAAGAAATCAGAGTTCCCAAACGTCGAGAAGCCTGATGCCCTTTCCCAGGCATTACGTATTACTGGCGTGTATCATGAGCCCACCCTTGGCAAGGACGTTGACTGGAAGATTCATCGCACCCCCGTAGGACTTTCACTGTTCGTGGTTATCGGGGTTATGGCTGGCATGTTCGGTCTTGGTGCCGGATGGGCCAATGTCCCCGTCCTGAACCTCGTTATGGGCGCGCCCATCAAGATATCCGTCGCCACCAGCAAGTTCCTGCTTTCCATCACCGATACTTCTGCCGCATGGATCTACATGAACAATGGGGCAGTACTTCCCCTGATGGTCGTACCCTCGGTAGTCGGCATCATGCTCGGCTCTTTCGTCGGCGTGAGGGTGCTGGCGGTCACCAAGCCCGCCGTCATCAGAATTCTGGTTATTGTGGTGCTTGGTGTAGCCGGTCTTAAGGCACTTCTCAAAGGCCTTGGGATAGGTTAAGATCAGAAAGGAGGAAATATGGCTAGCAAAGCTTCCGAAGAGCAGGTTTTATACGCGAATATATTGAATAAAGGGATGCTCATTGGCCTTATCGGGCTGGTAGTAACATTCATCCTTTATGGAGCAGGGGTGCTTGAGCCGAAGATCCCCCTTGAAGAAGTACAGAACTACTGGGTAATGCCGGTCAGCGACTATCTGGAACAGAGCGGTATACATGCGGGATGGGCATGGCTGGGAAATCTTGGCTACGGGGATATGCTGAACTTTGTGCCTATTGCGTTTCTTGCAGGGCTGACAATCGTCTGCTATCTTGCCATCGTACCCGGACTTCTGAGGAAAAAGGATACGACGTATGTTGTCCTGGCGATTATAGAGGTTCTCGTGCTGTGTGTTGCCGCTTCCGGAATTCTCGGTTCGGGCGGACACTAAATCAAGGTAAAAAAAGCGGATGGCACCTTCAGGTGCCATCCGCTTTTTTTTCTTTTTTTATTCGACCCTATCACAGATGGTGTCCGGGAGATATTCCGCTCCATCCTAAAAAAGCAGCAGTGCCCGTTTATTCGACAGTGAATCATTATATGGATCAGAGTTTGAGTTCCATGCTTTCCAGTCATTTGTGTAGTATAATCAAAGGCGTAAGACCGTAAACGGAAACTTAATTCGATATTATGATCAGCTATGAAGATAACATGTCCTATCTGTAAGCAGGATACTACCTGGGAAGAAAATCCCCACAGGCCATTCTGTTCGGAAAAATGCAAGCTTATAGACCTGGGTAAATGGGCTGCCGAGGACTACCGTGTCCCTGAATCAGAAACATCGAGTCAGACGAAAAAGGATCATCCGAATGAACAAGACGACCAGGGATGATATAAAGCGCGACGTCTTTTACCGGCTACTTGATATTGCGGGGAGGGCCTTCGTCCTTGTCCAGTATTCGGATGATGTGACCATCGGGCGACGCGGCTTTAACAGTGAAGAAAAGGAGAACGGTATCGTTCTTGTCTTTAACAATAACATGCGTTTCACATGGGATAGTACCGGGATACATGCTTCTCTTGTTTTTGGTGGTATGCTTGAAAAGTGCTTTATCCCATCCAAGGATATCGTTTCCATTTATTCGCCAGATGCAAAAGTTCAGCTTTCTGTGGACCCTTCTCATGAGATGGAGCAAGAGGACACTGAGGACACAGGGAAAAAGAAGGTTGAGAGCCATCACACCGAGCATGTCGGAGAAGATGGAAAGGTTATCAAAGTGGATTTTCATAAAAGAGACGGACATCATGAGCCCCATGCCCCTGAAGGGGGCGGGGAGGATGAACCGGCGTGAAATATAATTTGGACTAAAAAGAAACAAATATGGAGGATTGTCTTTTATGGTGAGGATAGCTGTTGCAGGAGCCGCAGGGAGAATGGGGAGAAGGATCTCCACCCTTGTAATAGAACATGAAGCGCTTGAACTGGCGGGAGCTTTTGAGGCTCCGGGACACCAGGATATTGGCAGGGATATGGGAGAGTTGCTGGGTAGAGGGAAGAACGGTGTGTATCTGGCTTCCAGTTTTGAGGACGCCGTAAAAGAAGTCGATGTTGTCATTGATTTTACGTCCCCGGAGGCAACCCTTCGAAACATGGAATCCGCTGTTGCTATGGGGAAGGCCATGGTGATCGGCACGACCGGTCTGAAACCCGGCGAGCTCGATACCGTGAAGGCACATGCCGGGAAGATTCCCTGTGTCCAGGCGTTTAACATGAGCCTGGGTATCAACCTGCTTTCCAGGGTGCTGAAAGATATCGCTCGTGCCCTTGGCGAGGACTATGACGTTGAGATATTCGAAGCGCATCACAAGCACAAAAAGGACGCGCCCTCTGGAACAGCTCTCATGCTTGCCCGTTCAGTTGCAGAAGCGCTGGAAAGAGAGCTTGAGACCGATGCGGTTTACTGCCGCGAGGGCATTATCGGAGAGCGTACAAAAAAAGAGATCGGTATTCAGACCATCCGTGCCGGTGACATCGTGGGAGAGCATACGGTTATGTTCGGCGGCATGGGTGAGCGTATTGAGGTAACCCATCGAGCCTCAAGCCGTGACACCTTTGCACGAGGAGCATTGCGTGCCGCTCTCTGGCTCCATGGGAAGTCCGCAGGGCTTTATGATATGCAGGACGTTCTTGGCCTGAAATAGCAGTATGGACCATCATGTATGCCCCTGGTGGCTTGCCTATTCTTTTGACAATCCCCTGCGAAGACTGGTCCATAACGGGAGTAAATTGCTTTCCCCTTATGTGAAGGGAGAGATGACGGTTACGGATATTGGATGTGGACTGGGATATTTCACGATCGAGATGGCCAAGCTTCTGGATGGTAATGGTCGCGTAATCGCAGTAGACCTTCAGGAAAAGATGCTCGCGGCGGTGATGCGGCGAGCAAAGAGGCAGGGACAGGACGACCGGATTATCCCGCGCCTTTGCCGTTCTGACGACCTCATGCTCGAAGAACCTCTGGATTTTGCTCTTGCGTTCTGGATGGCTCACGAGGTCCCTGACACGGAAGCATTTTACAGACAGGTTGCTGGTGCCCTGAAGCCGAGAGGAAAATTACTAGTGACCGAGCCGCTCATGCATGTGGACAAGAAGCATTTTCTCCAAAGTCTCGATGTAGCGCGTAATTCAGGGCTGACCGTGATCGGATATCCTGATGTTTTTTTCAGTCGTTCGGCTCTGTTAATCAAGGGGGAATGAACTAAGCCGCTGTGTTAGATCCCGTTTGCGTCCGGACGAAGGCTATTTCATCTTCCCTGTTGACCAGTGTTCCGTTGAGTCGTTCCATAAGAAGATCATTCAGTACTTTTGAATAAGCAGGTCCCGGAGGGATTCCCAGCTTTTTGAGGTCATTTCCTGTCAATAGGGGACGTGTTTTCCTCATTTCCAGCAGATACTGGGAGATGTCCTTCTTTTTCTCCTCACTGCGGGTCAGCGCCATTGCAAAAAGCAGTGCTTCCAGTTTCAGAGGCGAAAGGGTAGCATACACGTCAGAGGGTTTTTCACCGGGCAGGGAATTTAATGCCTTCCGGGCCTTTTTCATGTTTTGCACTGCTTGTTCTCGGACCCTTGGGGGGACCATAAGGCGCCCCATTGCCTCTTCCATCTGGCTTTCCTCTAACTCACAGAGCAGGGCCATAAGGTACATGATTGGCTGATCCGGATGTTCCTCTGTAAAGAGCAGCTCGAACCAGTGCAGAACGTCATAGATGTTGCTGAGAAGGGCTTCGAGTCGATCGGTCAGCTTTAGAGACGTATGGACAACCCCGAGCAGACCGGACTCGTCCAGCCTTCTGAGCACTGCCACAGGATTGTTCTCCTTGAATATGAGGTCGAATTCCTCATAAAGCCGTGTGCCGGTAAGCCGGTCGAACAGTTTCATTTTGAGTGCTGTCTTGATGAGATTCTCGGTATGCTTGGATAAACGAAAGCCGAAACGCTCGGCAAATCGGTATGCTCTGAATGCCCTTGTGGGATCCTCTACAAAGCTGAGATTATGAAGCACTCGAATGGTTTTGTCCTTCAGGTCCTGTTGGCCTCCGAAAAAATCAACCATTAGTCCCATCTCATTCGGGTTAAGTTTGATAGCGATTGTGTTTATGGTAAAATCCCGGCGGTACAGGTCACGTTTGATCGAGGACATTTGAACTTTAGGAAGCGCGGCCGGAGATTCATAATATTCGGTTCTGGCGGTGGCAATATCCAGGCGGATATCTTTGGCAATGAGCTTTGCGGTCCCGAAACGTTCGTGAGGATGTACCCGGGCCTGAATGTGTTTCCCGAACTTTTTTGCAAACTCAATGCCTTCGCCCTCGATCACGATGTCCATGTCCAGGTTCTCATCTCCGCGGATAATATCACGTACCGAGCCGCCTACCAGATAGGCACGGTATCCTAGGGTTTCGGCAATTCGTCCGGCTTCCTCCAGAAGTGCGTAGATGTTGTCTGGAAGACGGTTTCTCATCCATGACCTGAGATTCTTCCCAAGTGACGGGCGTCCCTCAATAAAGGGCTCCTTGATTCCTGCCCTTCGTAAGTAATCCTCATACATGGTACGGAGCAGGTCGGTCCGTGTGATGGCGCCTATTATGCTTTCTCCCTCCATGACAGGCATGAATCTGCGGTTCTGCTCTATCATCACAGAACGGATGTCCCTGAGCGGAGTATATTTTTCGGCAGTTGGATTTTCTGTTGATGCGAAATCCATCACTTTTGCGTCACCGAACCCGTGAAAGATAGCTTTTTCGACATTTTCACGGGAGATTAACCCGAGGTAACGTTCTCCGCTCGTGATGGGAAGAACATTGATACCGTGACGGGTAAGCATGGATTCCGCTTCCTCTATAGTGCTCTGGTCACTGATGGATATGACCGGGGCGGTCATGACATCGACGGCGAACTTTCCCGGTCGAATTACAGAATTGACGATCTCGCTAAGCTGCTCCTGGAGGAGTTCCAGGGGCATATCTTTAATGGTTGCCGATGCCGCTGTAGGATGTCCTCCCCCTCCCAGCGCTTCCATGACTTCGGCAACGTTGAGTTCAGGTGAGCGGCTTCTTCCCACAAGCAGTATCTTGCCTTCCATACGAAGCATGATAATAACCGCATCAGTGTTTTTCATGTCGATCAGACGGTGTGCCAGATGGGCTGCATCACCAAGGTATTTTTCTGAGGATGTTCCCGCCAGAAGTACCCTGAGACCTCCGGTGACAATTTCTGTAGCCGAATGGGCAAGTGTGTTCAATACATCGAGTTCGTCGACATTCAGTTCCGTCCTCAGATAAGACGATATTATGTTCAAGCTGGCGCCACATTTCAGGAGGTAGGCTACTGCCAGGACATCCCGCTCGGTTGTTGAAGGGAACAACAGGTTTCCGGTTTCCTCATAGATGCCCATACAAAGAGCGGTTGACTCCATTGGATCCGGTTTCAGGCCCCGTTCCCGAAGAAGTTCAGTGAATATGGTGGATGCGGCTCCAACCTGCTCCAGTACTTCCACCGTGCCCCGTATGTCTTCTTCATCATGAACATGGTGATCGTAGACATGGACTTCAACTCCCGGAATAGAAAGGGCCTCCCTGAGAGGGCCGAGACGGTCCGGAGATTTCACATCCACGGCGATCAGTCGGGAAATCCTTTCGATCTCTACATCCTTGATCCGAAGAACGCGCGCGATCTGAAATGAGTCAAGAAAATCCCTGAGTTTCTTTTCCTGTGAACCAGGGAATACCAGCTGGGCTTTTGGATAGAGCTTATGAGCGGCAAGCATTGAAGCGAATGCGTCAAAGTCGGCATTGATGTGAGATGTTATTATCTCCATTCTTTTATTCTTGCAAAAAACAAGGGATTTATCAATTTTTCGATGAAGTTAACTTAAGCGTGGTCGAGAACGAACTTGTTCCGTCCCGTTGACTTTGCTTTCATGAGAGCATTGTCAGCGATATTGATCAGATCCTCCTGAGTTTTGATGCGCTTATCAGGGTAGGATGCAATACCAAGGCTGATCGTTATCTTATCGGTTGCCTTAATCCCTTTGAACTTATGCTTTCTGACCATGTCCTGAATACGTTTTGCTTCCGCGACCGAGCCCTTGATCGTGGATTGAGGCAATATGAGGATGAANNTCTTCCCCTCCATATCGCGCGAAGACATCGCTCTTTCTTGTTTTATTCTTGATCAATGTGGCGAATTCCCTGAGTACGATATCCCCAACACGATGTCCATAAGTATCGTTGATCCTTTTGAAATGGTCTATGTCGATCATGATACAACTGAGTGGAAGCTTGTAACGTTCAGTTCGGCTGAACTCAGATTCAAGCCTGTGGTAGAGGTAACGGACATTGTAAACGCCGGTCAGGAAGTCCGTGATGGAAAGGCGCTCCAGTTCTGCCCTTTGCGCTTCAACTTCATGAAAAAGGAATGCATTGTTCAGGGCATTTGCGGAAACATTGGCGATGGCCTGACAGAGTCGCACCTCTCGTTCACTGAAGAAGTGTTCTCTTCGCGTCGTTCTCAGAAAGAGAGTGCCGATGACCTCACTGCGAAAAATAACCGGGGCGACAATGATGGACTTGATCTTAAGCGGCTCTATGGCGGCCCGGACGGGCTCCATAATGGGATCGAGCGCTGCGTCTTTTATGACAACCGGCTTTTTGGTCTTGAGCGCTTTTACAATTTCAGGATATTTGTTCAGGTCAAGGGTCATTTTTATGGAAGGATTTTCATAAGTGGAGACAACTTCGGCTTTTTTGCTGCCGCTGTAATCAATACTGAGGATGGAACAGCGGGTCACGGGCATGACTTCGCTGAGCTTTTTTACGATTATATAGAGAAGCTCCTGGGGATTGAGAGTGGAAGAAAGCATATAGGTCATGTCGTAAATGGATTCCAGATCCTGCTTTTCCTGGGTCATATTCCTTTGGGTGGCGCATTCACGTATGGCAATATCAAGCTGACAAGCAAGGTCATAGTCGTGATACGGAGGACGGATATAATTGCGGATATTATGCGAAAGCATGCTTTTGGCCGCAAGTCGCGGATTATTCTTTGAGACCACTGCCACTACGGCGCATTCGGAAGTTATAGGACCATAGGTCTCCAGGCAGGCTGGTGCTCCTATCATGAGGACATCAGGCGGAGCTGATCGCATTTCCTTTCGGAGGAGGCGGAGATTAGTAAAGAAAGTGGCTTTGTAACTTGTGTGTTTATTGAAAAACTCCTTGAGAAACTCATTGGTATCTTTTTCTTTTTCATAAATATAAAGAATAATACTCATAATAATAACTAATATATATGAAAATAAAGAAAAAATCAAAGCTTATTTAAAGGTTAACAATAGGGAAAATGTTGGGCGATATCATATCAATGACGCCGATCCGGGCCTGAAAAAGTTACGAAACATATTCGACATTGAAGGGTGATGGACCATTACGCGCGGGCACGCCATATATACGCCAGTATACGAGGCTATAGGAGGTAAATGGACATGCTCGATAGCCTCAAGCGGTATGAGGAGAGTGAAGTGGTTCAGGAACGCATGCGGATCATCCGGTTCTATGAAAAGCATGGAGAATCAGCCACGAAAGAGGCATTCGGGGCAGACCGGAAACTCGTCCATGTCTGGAGGAAAAGGCTCAAGCAGGCCGACGGCAAGCTCCTGGCGCTGGCGCCCCAGTCCACCCGGCCCCACAAAACACGCACGATGCAGACGGACCCCCGAATCGTGAAGTTCATCCGCACCATGCGGCAGGAACATTCCCGGATGGGTAAGGAAAAGCTCAAACGGTTCGTTGACCAGTACTGCTGGAAAAGGTCAATACTTTCGGTCTCTGTCTCTACTATTGGCAAGATCATCAAGCGGCACAAGTTCTTCTTTCAACGCTCAGGCAGACTCTACCATGACCCGAAAAATGCAGAAAAACACTCAAGAAAACCCAAACGCCTCAGAGTAAAGCACCCGCCCCGACATACCGGGTTCGGCCACTTTCAGGCAAATACTTCCGTGAAATTCCTGGACGGAATGAAGCGGTATCTCATATCAGCCATCGATTCAACCATGAAGTTCTCATTCTCAAACTGCTACAGCCACCTCTCAAGCAGGGCAGGCCGGGACTTCCTGAAACGACTTGAGCTGGTCTACCCCCTGCAGATCAGGTCCGTCCAGACCGACAATGGCCCTGAGTTCCTCGGTGAGTTCGATTCCTGCCTCAAACAGCAAAACATCCCCCACTTCTTTTCCTATCCCCGGTGCCCGAAAATAAACGGCTGCGTGGAGCGATTCAACAGAACCCTGAAAGAAGAGTTCGTTGACAATAACCTCGATGTCATCCATGATTTAACCATGTTCAGGGATCGACTCGCTCAATATCTGGTCTTCTACAATACCCAGAGACCCCATAAGACTCTCGGCCTGAAAAGCCCTGTGGAATTCCTCATCTCGAAAGGAGACATGTCGAATATGTCTGTAACCCATACAGGTCATTGACCCTTTTGTTGTTCTCTGGTAAGATTTATGCGTTCTTTCTTACTTACCTGTAAGTAAATAATACTATTTTCGATAGGAGGTTCTTATGAAGAGGATGGGGCTCCTTACCAGCGGAGGGGACTGTGGTGGATTGAATGCCGTCATTAAAGGCGCTGCAAAAATGGCGGGTTCAATGGGTATTGAGATGATGGTGATACCCAACGGATATGCGGGTTTGTATAACCTTATTGAAATGGACTCACTGACATCACTTACGCCGGAACGCCTCATGCAGATAGACGTAACCCTTGCGGGCTCAGAGGCCGGTCATTCACGAGTGAAGATCAAGAAGATTGATAACCCTGACAAGTATCAGCGGATCAAGGACGGACTAAAGAAGTTTGGAATTGAGGGACTGGTGATCAGCGGAGGTGACGATACCGGCAGTGTTATTGTTGATCTTGCCGAAAACGGAATTCCATGTATTCATGTGCCCAAGACGATGGACCTCGATCTGCAGTCTTACAGTGTTGGAGGGGATTCCGCTATTAACAGGATAGCAGCCTTTGTACGTGACCTCAAGACGACGGGGAACAGCCATAATCGCGTCCTCGTTACCGAGGTATTTGGCCGTTATGCCGGGCATACCGCATTTCGAGGGGGGATTGCGGCGGAGGCGGACTGTATATTGCTTCCCGAGATCCCTGCCGACTTTGATGTGGTCTACGAGCATATGAAGCGCGAGTTTACCGCGCGCATCCGTTCAAGTGATGTTCGTAAGGGCACGTACTCCATAGTTGTTGCCGAGGGCATGACCGATGCGAAAGGCGAGGCCATTGCAGATGAGTCGGCCGGTAAAGACAGCTTCGGTCATGTAAAGCTGGCAGGTGCCGGAAAATATGTCAGAAAGCAGCTTGAGAGCAGAATGAAGGAAGACCCTGAGATAAAAGAGTTCATGAAGGACGTCGGCATGTTCGTTCCGGATGTATATGAAAGCCCTGAGATACGCGAGGTCAACCCCGGACATCTGGTACGCTGCGGACACAGTTCAGCGTATGATACCGTGTTTGGTTTTGAAGCCGGTGCGGCAGGCGTAGTGCTGCTTGAGAGCGGGACGACAGGTGTCACGGTTGTTGGAGTAGAGAGTGGAGAAATAAGCTATCAACCGACGGCTGAAGTTATCAAGCAGCGGCATGTTGACCTCAGCGAGATAGCCCTTTATGAAAAGCTTGGGTTCTGTTTTGGCAGGAAGCCTGAGGAATACAAACCGAACTTGCAGGCTCATAAAGGTCATATCAAGCGTCACGTATAGGAGTGAAAAAAAGGCCGCCCTTGAAGGGGCGGCCTTTTTTCTTATTCTGATTAATGACAGTTAAGTTTTTTCCTGATCGGCTTCTGTTTTTTCGTCCCCCTCTTGATCTTCTTCCTTTTCTGGTATTTCCAACGGATTGTTTTTCATATGTTTTAATGTATCACGGATCGTTTTAACCCGGTGCTGGAACTCAGTACTGATACGGTCGGCATCTACCTGGTCACTGACCACATGCGGGGTAACCATGATGATAAGCTCGGTCCGTGTGTTTGCTTTGTTGTGAGAACCGAAAAGCAGTCCGATGATAGGTATCCGGCTCAGAAAAGGTATTCCGTCCGAGGAGTTTGACTTTTTCTCGGAAATAAGACCGCCCAGGAAAAGCGTGTGAGCATCTTCAACAACTGCGGAGGTTGTAGCACGACGGGTCGTGAAAGAAGGATAGCTGCCCTGGCCGATGGTTGTTGAGAGTCCGATATCACTGGACTCTACCACAATTTTCATGTTCACATTGCCTTTGTCCGTAATGTGAGGCGTTACGNNGTTACGGTAAGTATGGTTCCCACAGTTTTGTACTGGATCTGGGAAGAGAATGTTCCACCTTCAGTAGACGACTGCGTTGTGCTGGTGGCGGTTGGAACCTCGCTGCCTATTTTTATTTCGGCCTCCTGGTTGTCCAATGCCAGCACCAGCGGGCTCGCGAGCACGTTGACGTTGGTCTCCGAGGCAAGGGTGGAAAATACATAAGTATACAGATCATCGCCCCTGGACCCGGAAACTACTCCTGCAAGACCGGTGGGACGGTTGGGCAGGGTGTCAGGCAATGAAGTATCGGAAAATGTCCCATTCCCGAAATCGAGACTGAAAAGGTCTCCGCGGCCGGTTTTGAGAAGCCACTCAAGACCGAACCTGAGGGAGTCGGTAAGCTGTATTTCCGCGATGACCACTTCTATGACCACCTGTTTGGGCGGCACATCGATGAGCTTGAGCACTTCCAGAAGAGACAGGTAGTCACGGGTGCTGCACTTAATGATGAGGGCGTTGATATCCTCATACGCGGTAATGGACACCTCCCCGATCTCTGCAGGAAGGGACCCGGCCGCCGCCTGTGGCGGGGTAGGGGCTGTTCTTCGTGTACGAGCGGCTACGGCCGTGGTTGTTGTGCCACTGGGAGCGGAGGAACTGCTTCCGCCCGGGCTATCGTATATAGCTTTCAGTATCTCTTCAAGCTTTTTCGCTTCCCCGTTCTCGACATTGTAGACAAAGGTTCTCACTACTTCACTGTCGCTGCCCACAACATCAATAGCGTTGACGATATTCATGAATTTGGTTAGTGTCCCCGGAAGAGCGGTCACAATGAGCATATTCGCCGGTTCATATACAATGATATCTGTTCCTCTGGGCATCAGTGAGCGCAGGACATTTGAAATATCCGTAGCCTTGACCTGCTGGAGAGGAATAAGTTGGGTTACAAATGTCGGGTCAAGTGAGACCTCGACCTCCTGGCCCTTTTCAACGTCAAGGGGCTGTTGCCGGGCCATGTCGATGGGAATGATCTTGTAGAAATCCCCATCTTTAATCGCGGTAAGTCCGTTAAGTTCCAGAATGCTCTGGAATATCTGGAACAGATTCTTAACGGGAAACTTATTATAGGATTGTATGGTTACGCTGCCGGATATTCCTGGGGTAAGGATATAGTTGATATCAAGCAGTTCACCAAAAGTAGCTATGACTGTTGATATATCGGCGTTCTCAAAGTTCAACAGGATATATTTTTCATCTTCCTGCCCTTCAAGCAGAACTTGTTCTAGACGTTTAGTCTCCTGTTGTTTCATCTTCTCTTCTTCAAGGGGAGGGACATCCGGTAGCCTGAAGTCCTCCTGCGCCAATGTCTCCTGAGGTTCTTCTGGTTTGACCAGTTCCTTCTGGGTCGCGCAGGAGGCTAAAAGGAAAGCTGCCAAGAGAGAAGCTAGTATGTATTTATAGGACATGGATACCTCTCTACCTGTTTATGGTTTTAGCTGTTTGCATGGTTAATGTGAATTCATCCCCCTCGTTCCATATTAGCGTTACAGAACGTTCCTGAATGTCCTTTACGTGCAATCCTTCCACCGAATCCCCTTTGTGCATCGGGGTCGCCTGCGCATCATCTATCGAGAGAAGGACCGTAAATACTCCATCATGGTCCTTAATTATACCATCCAACACAACATTGGGTCTCGGGGGCGGAGGGATTACAGGTTCGGGTTGCGGCTGCACGATCTTTGCCGCTTGTACCGGCGCGGGAGGAGCTTTTTTCTTCTGTCCCTGTCGCATTTCGCTGAAGAGATTGTTTCTCAGGATTTCCCTTCCCCAGACGTGTTCGAATGTTCCCTGAGGAGCGGTCTCAGTTATTTTCTCGCTTTCTGCAGTACGTTGTATCTCGGTGATCGGGTCGTACAGCAGGACATCCGCTACAAAGCCCCAGAGCAGATATAATATCAGGGCTAGAAGGATGCCGATTATGAACGCTTTACGTATCATGATTTCATGAGCCCCGAAAGCTGAATCCTAATGCGAAGTTTCCCCTGTAGCATTACCGAGACCTGCAGACTGTCGATCGCAATGAATTCCCATGTGGAATCAAGGTGATTCAGGAATTTGCTGAGCTGCGACATATTTCCTTTACAGTCCATGTACAGAGGGAGTTTCTTGTATCCCACTTTCTGGTCAGTACCCTGAAGCGGCTTCAAGGAAGTAATTTCAAGACCTGCCGAAGCAGCCATGTCCTGGACCTTAGTCTGAAGCCGGGCGAAGGCGAGTGAAGTATCATTTTCACGGATAATGAACTCTTCCTGCTTCTCCAGTTCGGTACGAGAATTTTCCAGTTCTTCCTCAGCGCTTTGCGCGTTGCGCAGGAATTGCTCATGCTTCATAAGGGATTTATACTGAAGAAAGAGATCGTCCTGGATCGACGCTCGTTTGTCCGATAAGGGATCTATGATAAACGAATAAAATGCTATAAGAGCCGCGATGACCGTCATGATGAGAAGGTTCCTGTTCATTGGAGCACCTCCATCTTGATGCTGAAGCGCTCCTTTCCTCCCCTGACAGTTACCGGCGAGGTGAACTCAACATTCTGGAACATATCATGCTTCTCAAAGGGCGCTATTATGAAGGCGGAGCGTTTTGCATATCCTTCAAGTTCCACATTCCCTTCGTCATCAGCATAATAATTCGTGAGCCAGGCATCTTTGGGAAGAGTGATGCTTACCTGTTTTATGATCTCAATATGCTTGTTTCTCTGGACCTGGAAGGCATGCAGAAACCTGAGCTTTTCGTTCAGCGACTCCGTCTCCCGTTTCATCTCAACCAGGTGAGAGGAGGTGCTTTTTATTTCCGAGATGCGCTCATTGACGTGCTTCAGGTTAGAGTAATCCTTGTAATATGAGAGGATGGAGGTGAGAAAGAACAGAAAAATAGCGCATGCTGACAATGCCGTTATCGCAAAGGTCTGGTAATCCATGGGCTTATGCTGCATCCCTACCGGCAGGAAGTTCATGCTTACCTGACGTTTCCTGAAAGAAGAGGTGGCAAGCAGTGACGGGATCGAATAGTTCAGTTCCCTTATGCTTATGTTCGCCAGCGGTTCAGGGTCGGTGACCCCGGAAGCAAAAATGCCTCTGTTGAACGTATCAGCAAGAATGCCAATCTCCCGGGCAGTGTCCGGGCCGCTCCGAATGGTTTTCAGTACACTGGGACCTGACTCGCCGATGCCTGCCGCGAAAAAGCGGCTGTCTGTCTGGGTGATGAAAAGGGCATTTCTGGGAGACTCGGACTTTATGAACTCATTCAGGGCTTCGATATCAGAGCACCTCAAGGCAAGGAACTTGAGTCCCGTCTCGGTAACCGCTGTTGTCAGCCAATTGATCCTGTCCTTTCGAAGGGCCAGAACCAGGGTTTCTGTTCCCTCATCTCCCCGGGAAGCTTTCAATGTGTGAAAGTCGTAAACAAACTCTTCAGGCGCAAGCGGAAGGTGCCTTTCGAGCTCAAAGGACAATGCCCCGGCAATATCCTCCTTTGCGGTGACCGGTACCTGTACGATATGGTGAGAGAACCTGGAGAGATCAAGTCCGACCACTACCCCCTTGATGCCGTATTCACGGCTCCATTCCTCAAGAGCTCCGGTAAGTATTGCCCTGCGTTCTTCTCTTCCGGCTGGAAGGTCAAGTGAAGCTTCCCCCAGGTGTTTTGTTGTAAGACCAAAACGCCTCTGGATGAAGGCGGCCCTGACGCTAGACCCCTTTATGTTCAGTCCCACTATATTCAATTGATTCCTTCCAGTATACTGTTTCTACCTCGGCCCCGTTAGCTCCAAATGTTCTGTGAATGACCGCTATGATCTTAACTGAAGTTGGACTATCCTGAATTCTTGCATTGGCTGTGATCCGGAAATATGAAGAGGCTATTGTGCCTCTGAGGGACTGGAATCCCTGAGGAACTCCCCTGTAGAACATATCGTTACGACGACTTGTCATGAGAGCGTCTACCTGGAGAGGGTCCAACCCGATTGCTTCCATCAGGTTTGCATCCATGCTGTTTATATTGAGCCCCTCTCCCCATGTAGTAATATAGTCCAGAAGTGGCAGTATTTCATCATCTCCATAAAGGTATTCCGGTTTGAACCCCTTGACAAGCAAAAGTTCCTCGGGTGTTGTTAACAAGCTGTTTTTGGGTTTGTACCCTGAAGGTTCATAGAAATTATCCTCGGCTCCGGCGAAGTGGTGGAGGTCATCGGGGTCTGTCCAGTCCAGAAACGAATCTATCAGTTCCTGGTGAACAGTATCAGGGATGCCAGTATGGACAAAAAGGTTCTTAAGCTGTTGCAGAGAAATAGTATTGATGTTGATACGTGACTGTTCATCTTTGATCGTCAGTTCAAGAGTTCCGCCGTCCATTTCCCTGACACCGGTAATTGATTCACGCTCCTCATCTGTGAGCAGAACGCCTTCGGACCCTACATAATCGACTGCCTGGTCCTGATCACCCAGAATCCAGTTCACGGCTTCCTCATATGCCGAGACGGCCATATAATATGCCCTGGCATCGTCTTTAAAATTGCGCGTCCCCGCGCTCTCATAGCGTATTGCGAACGAAAAGCTTGCGGCTAAAACCGCCAGCAACACCAGAGCCCAAAGGGTGATGATCAGTGCAGCGCCTTTTTCGACCGGTCGTTTCATCCTGCAAGTTCCGCCTGTGTAACCCGGAATACTTCATCGAGTGTGGTTACGCCCTTCGCAACCTTAAGAACCCCATCTTCTCTAAGGGTTCTCATGCCACGTTTTCTCGCTGTATCCCGGATCTCCCGAACCGATGCTCGTGCGCCGATAAGATTACTAATGACGTCATCAACTATGAGCAGCTCAAAGATGGCGACCCTTCCGCGATAGCCAGTGTTCATGCATTGGTCACATCCTTTGCCATGCCATATATGCTCTGCTTCGTTGCCTATCTCGGCTCTGAGTTCATCGGGAACCGGGATGGATTCCCTGCAATTGGTGCAGATCTTTCTTACCAGGCGCTGGGCAATCACGCCAATCAGGGTCGAAGAGACAAGGTAATGCTCGACGCCCATCTCTATAAGCCGTGTCACCGCACTGGGTGCATCATTGGTATGAAGGGTGCTGAACAGAAGATGGCCTGTCAAGGACGCATGAACGGCAATATTCGCTGTTTCCAGGTCACGAACTTCACCGACCATGATAACGTCCGGGTCCTGCCTGACTATGTGTCTCAGACCTCCTGCGAAAGTCAGACCGATCTTGGGGCGGACCTGTATCTGGTTAATGCCCTTTAAAAGGTATTCAACGGGTTCTTCGATCGTGATAATTTTCTTATCCGGGGAATTGATCTTGTCAAGTGAGGCATAAAGCGATGTGGTTTTTCCACTGCCTGTGGGGCCCGTCATCAGAATCATCCCGTAGGGCCGTTTGATAAGCTCCTGATACTTCCCGAGGAAAAAGTTATCAAAACCCAGCTCTTCCAGTGTCATGAAAGAGGTTTCCTTGTCAAGGAGCCTCATAACAATACTTTCGCCATATACCGTTGGCAATGTTGAAACTCGGATATCAACTTCCTTGCCGCTAAAACGGCCTTTGATCCTCCCATCCTGAGGAAGTCGTCGTTCCGCTATGTTCATGCGGGAAAGGAGTTTTACGCGGGAGGAGAGGGCTGCCTGGGTTTTGACAGGAAGTATTTCCCGGTCATAAAGTATACCGTCTATTCTGTAACGAACACGAACATCCATTTCTTCCGGCTCTATATGAATATCGCTTGCTTTCTCTTTTACAGCGTTCTCAATAATTATATTGGCAAGCTGGATAATGCCTTTTTCCTGTGCCAGGTCCTTCAGGTGGCTTATCTCTCCGAGCATCTCGGAATCCTGACCTTCTTCTTCTCCGACACCCTCAAGAAGACGCTGCATAACCGCTTCCTTTGAAGCCTGGAGTTCTTCAATATGTTTGTGAATGGTCCTTTTTGAGGCCAGAAAAAGAGAAATCTCGAAATCGAAAGTAGCCCTGAGACTATCCACGGGCTCGGTATTGGTGGGATCCGAAACCGCTATGTTCAGGATGTTGTTCTCAATCGACAGGGGAAGTATTGAGTGTTGCTTCATGAAGTCGAAAGAGACTTTTTCGATAGGCATTGCCTCCGGAACCTGCTCTTCTTTAAGAAGGGGGATGCCTTTCTGGAGGGAAAGGGCCTCTGTCAGCTGTTCCTCATCCAGGAATAAGTCGACCAGTATCTCCCCAAGCTTGATGTGGTCTGACTCTGAACGCTGGACATCAAGCGCACGCATTATGTCCGCATTGCTGGCATAGCCGAGATCGACCAGTATTTCGCCTATTTGTTTCTGTCCCATCGTATTATATAATCCTAATTATACATTAGTATAACCTGATTAAATAGTAAATGTTAATAGTATACTTGAGAAAGAATGCTTTTCCTGCTTGTATTTTGTAGGAATTAGGATAGCGTTAGGGAAGGCTGGGAACGGATCCGAAAATATACTTCAGGTCTTCGTCCTCGAAATACACGCCACCGCCTACAAAGTAACTTTCCCTCTTTTTGTTGAATATATTGTCGTAACCAGCTGAAATGAAGAGATTTTTCAGAAGGAAGTAATCAGCGCCCACTCGAACGTGCGGGTTTTCTGCCTGGTATTCGTCCTCTCCGAAATCCCATGCATCGACGCTTAACGACAGCTTGTCGTCCAGGAAGAACTGGTCTGCTCCGATACCAAACGTGCTCTCGAACAGTCCGATCCGCAGTGCGGTATTGTTAAAGCGTTTGGCAAACTGGGCGTTAAACTCGATCTTGGTCTTAACCTCTTCTTTTTCAATGGTTTGTCCATCAGTGATGATCTTGGTGGTCTCAACATTGCCAACCGGGTCGGAGACTATTCCCAGAATATAGTATTTATCAGGTTTGGGTTGCAGTTTTACACTGAAGTAGCCTTTGCCCTCTTTGTGGCGGCCGTAGTAATCTCCTTTGAAGGTGATAAAGGTCCGGAACTGGTCAAGTTTGTTTATGGTCTTTCCGACACCGTCGGCAGCGGAGCTGACGGAGTTATAGAGCTTGGGATCATTTACGAGCTTGCCGATAGTTCCCTCTCCGTCGTTCACTTTACGGGCTATTTCGTCAACATTGGTAAGCATGTTGTCAGTCTTTTTCGCAATAGACTCCAGGTTAGGACTGGTTTTTTCCAGTAACGCTCTCAGGGACGCCGAAACCTCTTCGAAGTTTGCGACAGTATTGGTAAGTGGGGCGCGATTCTCCTCAACGGTGATCTCCAGCTGAGACACGAGGTTTTCCAGTTTATCCATAATAGAATAGACCTGGGATTTATTGTCAGCAACGGTCCTCTTAAGGTCGGCGGAGACGTCGCGGATGTTCAGGATCGTCTCTTTCATGGCTTCCTGTATCTCGGGCTTGCTCAGTTCCGTGATCAGCTTTGCCACGCTGTTGGAGACGTCTGTTATGTTTCGGACAAGCTCATCAATATCCGCGACTTCGTAAACGATTCTTATCTTGTCGCCGTCTTTCAGCTTTGGCTCTTCCGAGCCTGCGGAGACTTCAAGCACCTTATCGCCCAGTAGGCCTGTTGACTTGATAAGGGCAGAGGCGTCAGAGTAAAGCGCTACTTCAGGATACATTCGCACGGAAACCCTGGCCCTGCCATCAGTAAGTTTGATTTCCTCTACGGTGCCGGCATCGACGCCTGCCATTTTTACCTTGGTCTTCTCATCCAGCCCCGCGGCGTTACGGAAATAAGCATAAACCACATAACCTTCTTTCTCTCCGAAGGAGATGTCGCTTACCCGGAAGGTAATAAGTGACAGGATAAGAATGACCAGAAGAACGAAAAGCCCCACCATGAACTCTGTTTTTCTTGTGGATCTCATGCGTGAATGCCCTCGATGTTTATAGGGCCGGTGGCACTGCCGGTAATGAATTGACGCACAACGGGATTTTCAGTGTTCCGTATCTCCTCCGGCGTCCCTTCTTCTATTATGGCTCCCTGATAAAGCATTGCTATCCTGTCAGCTATTTTATATGCACTTTGCATGTCATGGGTAATTGTAACAGAAGTAACATTGAGTTTTTCTCTCATTTCGATTATCAGGTCGTTAATGGCATCGGACATGATCGGATCGAGGCCGGTNNAAGCTTGATTATGAGATCCTTTATCTGCCTGGTCCCGATCGGATCGAGGCCGGTGGTCGGTTCATCGTACAGGATCACTTCCGGCTCGTAGGCGATTGCACGTGCCAGCCCAACCCGCTTTTTCATTCCCCCGGAGAGTTCGGCAGGCATAAGGTTCTCTACGTTTGTCATGCCCACAAGTTTGAGTTTTTCGATTGCGAGGTCCTTTATGTCCTGTTCTTTGTACTTTCTGCTTTGCAGGAAGGTAAAGCCGACGTTTTCCCAGACTCTGAGGGAGTCAAAAAGCGCGGCCCCCTGGAAAAGCATTCCGAATTTCCTGCGAACTTCATAGAGCTGTTTTTCGTTAAGGCTTAATATGTCAATATCGTCAACGTAAACGGCTCCACTGTCCGGGCGCATAAGGCCAATGATATGTTTCAGCAGCACACTTTTTCCTGTCCCGCTTCCTCCGATGACCACAACGCTTTCACCTTTCTGTATCTCGATGGAACAGCCCTGGAGCACTTTCTTATCACCGAAGGCCTTATGGAGTTCAACGGTCCTGATCATCAGAAGAGCCACGCCGAAAGGAAATAGTCGGATATCAGAATTGTCATGAAAGAGATAACCACCGCTCCGGTGGTGGCTTTACCGACCCCTTCCGCACCGCCTTCGGAGTAGAATCCCCGATAACAGCTCAGGAGGGCTATTGCGGCA
>JABAHP010000304.1_pt2 | contig 20742 bp, 22 predicted proteins | sample 7062081 | NCBI WGS metagenome assembly JABAHP01 (sample SAMN14534357, study PRJNA622989) | marine sediment metagenome | biome: marine biome [ENVO:00000428]; feature: marine pelagic biome [ENVO:01000023]; material: deep marine sediment [ENVO:00002113] | place: India: Gulf of Kutch | collected...
CCGCAAAGGAACGGGCCAATGAAGCAATATCCAGAATAAGTTTTGAGGGCATGCATTATCGTCGTGATATTGGCGATAAGGCCCTGAGGAGGATGCAATGAAAGTGCTGATTCTCATGGGATCGGACTCCGATCTGCCGGTGATGGAAGAGGCCGCGAAGATTCTGGAAGGATATGGAATATCCTATAAGATGACCATTGCTTCTGCTCACCGTACTCCGGAACGCGTTGCGACCCTTATAAGTGAAGCGGAACGCAAGGGCGCGAGTGCTATCATCTGTGGCGCGGGAATGGCGGCTCATCTGGCCGGTGTTGTTGCTTCTCATACGGTTCTTCCGGTCATCGGGGTACCCCTTGACGCCTCCGCCCTTCAGGGTATGGATGCCCTCCTGGCCACGGTCCAGATGCCCCCGGGCATTCCTGTTGCCACAGTGGCCATCGGGAAGGCCGGGGCGAAGAACGCGGCCCATCTGGCGGCACAGATAATAGCCACATCTGACAAGGCCCTTGCCCGCAAGCTCAAAAACGGCAGGAAACAGATGGCGAAAGAAGTGGAAAAGAAGGCCAGGTCCGCGGAACGCTAACGGTGATAACGATGAAAACTTTTGTGCTCTATCTCTATGAACTTGTCCTTGCCCTCTGGGTAGGGGGAGTGGTGATATTCACGTTTGTGGTCACCCCGCGCATTTTTTCACACTATGACCGGGACATGGCCGGGGATATAGTCGGTACCCTGTTCCCGGTGTACTTCCCGTACAATCTTCTTCTGTCCATGCTCACGGTCGCGCTTTTGTTTTTCATGTGGAAATGGGGGGCGACTCATGCTCAGCGTATCTCGCTGGTACTCGCGATCATTGCCGTAGGCATAAACCTTTTCGTGATGCTCAAACTCCATCCTGACATCCTGGAGATAAAGCGACAGGTGGCATCGTTCATTACTACACCGGAGGACGCCCCGACGCGCGCTGCGTTCAGGCGTCTGCATGCCGTAAGCGCAATACTGAACCTGCTGCTTCTTGGACTTGGAGCGGCACTCATGTACCTGGCCCGACCGCTTAGCAAGTAGCCTGCGCTATAATAAGAACATGAAACGTATTTTCACTGTTCTGCTTTTCTTTGCCCTTGGTACGACCTGTTTCACCCCTCTCCATTCATTCGCCCAGTCAAAGTATCCGCTGAGGAAGGCGAAAGTGGGCTCCAAGGTTACCATTGAATATGCTGTTGTGGTGGAAGATGCAATGGTGGAGTCCTCCAAACAGAACGGCCCCCTGACCTTTACCATTGGCAAGGGTGAGGTTGTCGCGGGGCTTGAGGAAGCTGTCACCGGAATGAGAATAGGTGAGATCAAATCCTTTGCTGTTCCACCTGAAAAGGGATACGGGCAGGCGACCGAACCGGTTGTGGAACTGCCTCTGAGCAGTCTTCCCCCTGATATTGTTCCGGAGAAGAGAATGATACTTTTCCTCGACGATGAAAGTGGGAAAAAGCGTTTTGTTACCATTGTCGAGGTAAAGGAAAAGAGCGTGGTCGTCGACCTGAATCATCCTCTTGCGGGCAAAGAGCTGCTTTTTGAAGTAGAGGTGCTTGATATAGAGTGATCTATCGCCCGATAAGGTCCTCGAATTCCTTCAGCACTCCTCCGGTTTCCCTCGCTTTATCGTAAATGTCTGCCAGTGAACTGGATAACCATGCGTCGCGCAGCAGGACGAGTGCGATAAGGGCAATGAGCCCGATAAAGGTGACCTTCAGTTCAAAATCCTTATCTTCCGGAGTAGATTTCCACTGTTTCCACAGCAGGAGTATCCCCGCGGCCCCCAGCGGCAGCATGACCCACCACCGGATATTGACCGTGTCTATAAACATGCAGATGAAGAACGCAAGGGCAAGTACAAGTCCGGACCAGGTCAGTGGCCTGATACTCCGGATGTTTGGTGAAGTTGTCAGGGACTTGAGCTTGCTGCCCACACTGCCAGCAATGGACTTGGCTTTTTCAGCGGTTTTGGCTCCGGCTTTCTGCTTTGTTTCGGGTTCAGGGGTGTTGCCGCCTTCGGTCCTTTCCTCGTTCATGGAAACCTCCTTACTTATATTCAATATTTCCGTGATAATTATAACAATGATTTACAGATAAGGCTACAGCCCACCACTAAGGCTGGCCACGAAGGGGAGCGTGAAAAACGCAAGCGCGGTGCTCAGCACTATTACGAACGCTGCCAGTGAGATATCCAGCCCGAACATCGCAGCGATAAGGAGAGAGAGAACCATGGTGGGCATCGCTCCCTCAAGGAGGCATGCACTCAGGGCAACACCCTCAAGCCCCAATGCAGAGGCTATGACGTATGAAAGAAGGGGAACAAACGCCAGTTTTATGATAAGAGCGGGCATTACGGACATCATATTTTTCCTATTTGGCATGCTCAGAGCTAGCCCTATCGAGAACACCATAAGCGGAATTACCAGAGAGCCCAGCATATCCAGTGTCTTAAGCAGTACCTGTGGCAGGGTTATACCACCCAGATTCAGCGCCATCCCCAACGCAATGCCCCATAGCGGAGGGAGCTTGATGATGGTCTTCAGGGAGTGTCCGAGACCGAACCTGCTGCCCGTGCCAAACCGTGCGGCCAGAGGGGCACCTGCAAGCCAGAGTATGGGAGTGGTTGCCAGGAGATCATAATACAGAGCGTATTTGATGGCTTCGGTCCCGTACAGCTCACGGAGTACAGGAAGTCCCAGGTAAGTTACATTCCCGAATGTCGCGGCTATGATAAGTACTCCCTGTTCCTTGCGGTTCAGGCCGAATCCCGGCCCAAGCACTCTGTAGACAGTATAGGCAGTGGCCAGTGTGGCAAGCGTGGTTATCCAGGCCGTGAGAGGGACGAGTATAGCGTCAATCCCAATGTGAGCATGATACATTGCCCAGAGTCCAAGTGCCGGGAGAAAAATGTTCAGCACCAGGTTGTTGATGGCATTTCGTGTGGTGTCAGGGTCCAGCCCCCCGAAGCGGAATCTTCTGAAGACAGCTCCGGCAAGGATGATAAGCCCGAAGGAAAGCAGTATCTCGTGCATGGGATATTATAGAAAAAGTTGGGGCCCCTGATAAGGGGCCCCTTCGGTTAAGTCCCGCAACGTGCGCGGGAATAAAATTGTTCTTGTATCTATCTTACCACGGAATCCATTATCTCGACCAGCATTTCGCCGAGCTCTTCGATGTCATCCATGGTGAGGGCGTGCGGGAGGCGCATGTCACAGGCCGAGGCCAGCATTTCGCGGGTCTGCGGATGTTCACCCACATCACCCAGATATTTCCAGTTCCAGTAGCAGCGGGCGTTGCGGGTGTTTTCACCGCCGAAAATGCCGATGGCGATGCCTGAGTCGTTGCAGCGTTCGATGAACGTCTGCTTCTGTTCTTCCGTAAGGCCGACAAGGTTGAACTGGATGGAGTCCGGAGCGATGGTGAGCTTTTCGTTGCGTCCGGGCACCTGTATGTGTTCGGAGCGGTTGACAAGCTCAGCAAGCCGCTCGTACTTCTGTGTCAGGAACGCCACGCGCTCGGGCAGCATGGGTATCTGGGCCCTGACGACCGCGGCGGTAAGGTTGTTCATGCGGAAATTGAAGCTCGGCAGCATATCCTGGTACTCCTCGACGATCTCGGGCCGGGCCATGTGGCTCTTCCACTTGGTTTCGTAGGAGCNNTAGGAGCCCGCATAGATGATGGCCTTGGCGGCCACATGGTCGTCGTCGGTGACAAGGATGCCGCCTTCACCAGCGTCAATGAGCTTGTAGGACTGGGTGGAGTAGCACCCGATATGGCCGATAGTGCCGGAGTGGCGGCCGTCCCAGGTCATGCCCAGAGCGTGGGCGCTGTCCTCGATGAGCCAGAGATTATGTTTTTCACAGATACGGACGATCTCGTCCATATCGCCTATATGTCCGCGCATGTGCGAGAGCAGCAGGACCCTGGTCTCGTCGGTTATTTTGCGCTCCAGGTCTTCGGTATCGATATAATAGCTGTCGGTGACCTCCACAAGTACGGGGGTGGCACCGGCGTGCATCACGGCGCTGGGCACGGCGGTGAAGGTGAAGGCAGGTATCAGTACCTTGTCTCCGGGCTTTACCCCGGCGCACAGGAGCGACGTGTAGATGGCCGAGCTGCAGGAGTTCATGGCTATTGCGTATTTCGCGCCGGTATACTCGGCCAGTTCCTGCTCCATGAGCGAGACTTCGCTTTCCTCGGGGAGCTTGCAGTCGTACCGATACAGTTTCCCGTTATCGAGTACGCGGTTTACATAATCAATCACCTCGGGCAGGACCGAACCGCATGGGTTCAGGTCTACGCTAAAAGTCCTCTCAAGAGTGCCGCCATTACCAGACATAAAAATCTCCCTTTTGTGTGTTTTCCTTTTTGCTGCGTTAGAGTTTATACAAAAAGCTTTCACCATAATCCAACAGGTGATTTTATTAACAGAACGCCGTTTAAATGGATTGAACGCCGAAGGATTGTACGACGCGAGTTATTGAACGACGCGGTTTTTATGCCTTGAGAGTAATTATTCTATTATATTTTCAGCCTTGGAGTCAAATTTGCAGGAGTGAAAAGACGTGTGAAAGGTACTGTAACATGCTGAAATCAAAGCAATATCTGTGTGATTCTGAATGTGGCCTGTCCCGTCCCTGTCTGGCACCTATATCTTGTCGCAGGAAGCCTTCAGAAGTCCCATGAGCCAGTCATAAAGGACCGTCAGCCCCTTTTTATATTCGGTTATCGGCGTCAATTCCCGGAGCGTCCGAATGTTCTCTCCAGTATAAAGTCCGATATATCCGTGAAGGGCGCGCCCTTTTATCAGGCTGTACAGGCAGTACGTACGGCCGGGGAGGAGGGCATTGCGGCGTGTGACAATGAATCCCAGCGCGCGGGGCATTCCCGGGTCTCCGTCGATGGTTCGGGGTTGGGGAAGGTCGGTATCAAGCTCGAACCCGAGCGTTTCTGCGAACTTTTTCGCCTCTGCACGAACCCCGGTAATAAAAGACAGAAAACCGCTTTCTTCTTCCCATGTGGCATTATGGTAAGTCTTTCTTGGGGAAGGGGTTCTGCTGCGATCTTTTTGATATTTATTTATACGTTTCATAATCCGGGCACCTCCAAAGCTAAAGCGCCCCTCCCAATTGATTTTATATTACACCCTGAATGCCCGGATAATCAAATAGAGAAATGCATAGATGATTGCCAACTCGGCCTGGATAGGATAAGCTTTAAAAAAACAGACTTTTTTTACGAAGAGGTGCTCTTATGGGGTGTTGCAAGGGAAGAAGGCGTTTTCTGCGTTCCGCGGCAGTGCTTACGGTTGGAGCGGGATTGCCCGGAGGGTTTTCGCTACTTGCCGATGACGCTCTGGCTTCGGGCCCACCGGACCTTTCTGTGGCGGTAAAGGGGACTCCGGTTGAGCTGGTCCGGGCTGTGATAAGTGCAATGGGCGGGATGAAAAAGTTCGTTTCCCGGGGCGATATCGTGGTCGTGAAGCCCAATATCGGCTGGGACCGTACGCCTGAACAGGCCGCAAACACCAACCCCGAAGTGGTTGCCGAACTGGTGCGCATGTGTCTTGATGCCGGGGCCCGGAAAGTCAAGGTGTTCGATCGTACGGTCAATGACCCACGCCGCTGCTATGTCCAGAGCGGTATCAAAAAGGCCGTTGGGGATCTGGGCGCAGAGATCAGGTACGTGGACGAACGAAAGTTCCGGCGCATGAACCTCAAGGGTGAAGCGCTCAGGGAGTGGCCCATATATACCGAGATAGTTGAGGCGGATAAGGTCATCAATGTTCCCATTGCCAAGCATCACGGCCTGGCAACCCTTACCTTATCAATGAAGAACTGGATGGGGGTTATGGGAGGCAACCGCAGCCGGATACATCAGAAACTTGACCATGCCCTTGTGGATCTGGCCCGTTTTGTAAAACCAACGCTTACCGTGCTTGATGCCGTCCGGGTGCTCACGGCGAATGGCCCCCAGGGCGGGAGGCTCTCTGACGTTAAGCGTCTCGATACGGTGGTGGCGGGGATCGATCAGGTGGCCGTGGACGCTTTCGGCGCAACGCTTTTTAACATCGAACCCCTAAAACTTGGATATGTAAAGGAGGGCGAGAGATCGGGCCTTGGCTCAGCTGAACTTTCAAAGCTCAATATTTCCAGGANNATGAGGCCTCGGAATCTGTTTTCCCTTCAAAATGGAAGGAGGCTGTCTCAGGCCCTTTTTATTATCCTGTTCTTCTATCTTTTTCTGCAGACCGAGTCAAAGGGATTTGACCGGCTGGGGCCTCCTGTACGGCTCTTTCTGGATTTTGATCCGCTCATATTTCTGACCACAGTGCTTTCGTCGCATGCCGTTCCCCGGGCGTTCTATCTGTCAATAATTATCATCGTTTTGACATTTGTGCTTGGACGGTTTTTCTGTGGATGGATATGCCCTCTGGGGACATTGAACAATATGGTGAGCAGCCTGTCTCCAAAGCGTGCCGCACGTCCCCGTCCGGGCCTGAGAAAAATGAAATATTACATTCTGGTGTTTCTGCTTGTCACTTCCCTTTTCACGCTCCAGCTTGCGGGCGTCCTTGATCCCATCTCGTTGCTCATACGCTCTCTTGCCGTGAGCGTGTATCCGGTTTTTTCCTATGCTGCGGGTGCCACATTTGACGCCGCCTATCAGGCGGACGTCCCCGCCTTGAGCCCCGCATCCGACGCGGTGTATCAACTGGTCCGTGAACCCCTCCTGCCTTTCCGTCAGCCTTTTTACCATCAGGCGATATTTATCGGTGTCCTGTTCCTGATAGTTCTGGGGCTGAACTTTGTGGAACGCAGGTTCTGGTGCCGGAACCTCTGTCCACTGGGCGCCCTGTTGGGGCTGTTGTCCCGTTTTTCCTTTCTCAGACGTTCAGTGAGCGAAGGGTGTACCGAATGCGGCCTCTGCGCAGGGGGATGTCCGGGAGGCGCCGAACCGGATGTTCCGGGAGGATGGCATGATGCCGAGTGCTATTACTGTTACAATTGCGACGATATCTGTCCCCATAATGCGGTGAGCTTCGGATTTGGCGGAAAGAAGAAACCCGCTGCCATGGACCTGGGCAGGCGCAGGGTGCTCGTTTCTGCGGGGGCCGGGGCCCTGACCGTTCCACTGCTGCGGGCCGTGCCGGCTTCTGCACGTACCTCTCCATTACTTGTCCGTCCTCCAGGAGCTCTGGAGGAACATGATTTTCTGGCCAGATGCGTACGCTGTGGTGAATGCATGAAGGTCTGCATTACCGGAGGGTTGCAACCCACACTTCTTGAGGCCGGGCTCGAAGGTATCTGGACACCGGTGCTTGTGCCCCGAATGGGCTACTGCGAGTTTCGCTGTACGCTCTGCGGACAGGTCTGCCCAACGGGGGCAATTGAGGAACTGAAGCTGGAGAAAAAGCAGAAGACCAGAATAGGGCTTGCAATGATAGACAAGAACCGATGTCTGCCCTGGGCGCATGGTACGCCATGTATCGTCTGCGAGGAAGTCTGTCCGACTCCGAAAAAGGCCATCTGGTTCAGGAAGGAAAAGTTTGCCCTCCGAGACGGTACCACTGTTGAGTTGAAAAAACCCGTAGTGGACCTTGAACTGTGTATCGGCTGTGGCATCTGTGAGACGAAGTGCCCGGTGGTGGACCGTCCGGCAGTTTATGTTACCAGCATCGGGGAGGACAGGAATTTTGAAAATCAGCTGCTTATTTAGCCGGGAAGTTAAAGCTTAACGGTCAAAGATGCCTCTGCCCTCCGAGTAAGGGTATTAATGCTTCATGCGCCTGTTTTTCAGGGCGAACCGGGAGAAGCTCCAGAAATTTTTCATGAGCCTGAGCCAACTGTCAGGTGAATGCCTGAGCATGGCGATATAGCTCCACAGGATGTGTGGACGCTGGAAATGTTTACGGTAGAAACGGGCATAGAGTTTCTCCATCCTCTCTCTCTGCATGCCTTTCGGTATGAACTGGAAATGAAGCCCGTCCATTTTTTCCCAGTCCTCGTCGAACTCTCCGAGTTCATGTGCGCGTTCATAAAGGATGGAACCGGGATACGGAGTGAACTTGGCGAGGTTGAACTCATCGATGGGAAGAGAGAAGACATAGTCCATGCTTTTTTGAATGCTTGCTTCACTCTCCCCGGGCAGCCCCATCATCAGCAGTCCCTTCACGCGGAGTCCGGCCTTTTTCATGAGGCGTATTTTTTCTGCCATCATCTCCAGGTCAGGGTTCTGGCGGTGGAGGGCCAGGAGTTCGGGGTCCCCTGTTTCGATGCCGAGACTTACCATCCAGCAGCCTGACTCCTTCAGCAGCCGAAGCAGTTCGTAGTCTACATGTTCTGCCCGGACGGCGCAGTTGTAGGTCATATCCAAAGGTCGATCAAGCATCATACGACAGAACTCTTCAACCCGTTTACGGTTCAGGGTGAACTGGTCGTCATAGAAATTAATATGACGCATGCCGAACCGGTCTTTCAGATATGAGAGGTGTTCGTAGAGGTAGGGCGCCGAATTATACCGGTAGCTGCGTCGGAAAACGGAACGGTCACAGTAACTGCACTGGTAGGGACAGCCACGGCTGGCAATGCAGCTTGAGTTGGGGGTCCTGGGATAATTAAATATGGGCAATGTGTATGCTTCGGGATAACCGTGCAGCTTTTCGTATGCCGGAAGCGGAAGCGTGTCCAGCTCCAGTGCTGTTTCACGGTATCCGGTAAAAAGTATCTCTCCTCCGGAGGTACGGTATACAATTCCCTTGACCCTGTCAGGATCGTGCCCCCCTGATTCCATGAGTTCGGCTATGGTCTCTTCTCCCTCGCCCACGACGATAAAGTCCAGGGGGGCGAATCCGTCGAGGGCCTTCACCTTGAGCGCGGAGCCATGAGCCCCTCCTATTACGGTTTTGATGCCAGGGAACACGGATTTCGCCATTTCAGCTATTCGAACCGCATCAAGAAAATTCGAGGTGGTGCAGCTCATGCCTATGAATGCCGGTTTGTGTCCCAGCAGATACTGACGGATAAGCTCATCGGCTTCCAGTGGGTGAGCAAAACAGTCGATGATGCCTGCGCGCAGTCCCCGCTGTTCAAGATAAGCAGCAATACTTGCAAGCCCGAGAGGAGGCATGATGTTTGCCATACGCGAGACGTCCTGGGCCGCATGCTCAGTGCGATAACCCAGTGGATGTACAAGCAGGATATGTTTTTCGTTCATAAAAACAGATGCCTCGAAGTAGATACCACAATTCTATAACATCGGACCCGTGGTTTTCATTAGCGGCCGATTCGTGGCATGAAGAAGGCTCTTCTGTATTTGTGCCCTTCGGCTCCCCCCTGATAAAATAAAAGACCATGCAGCGATTCCTTGAAGACAAACGCATTCTGACACAGCTTGAGTGCTTTCCGTGTTTTTTGCGCCAGACACTTATCTGTCTGGATGCCGGGGATTATCCTGAGCAGCTCAGGCAGGATGTTATGCGCAATGTTCTGGAGGAAGCCCGGCACGCCGACATGAATGAGTCCCCGGCCCATTTCACCTCGGGGATGCATCGGCGAATACGCGGTATGCTGGGGGATGACCCCTATGTTTCCCTGAAGGCCAGATACAACAGGATTGCCATGGAACTTTATACGGACATGAAGCGTACCATAAAGCAGAGTTCCCATCGCCTTTCCACTGCCGCACGTCTGGCCGTGGCGGGAAACATCATCGATTTCGGTATCTTCCGTTTCGTTGATATAGACGGGACCATACATCGTGCCCTGAATGAGCCATTCATCGTAGATCATTCGGAACAGTTCGAGGATGCGGTGCGCGAAGCCGACAAGGTCCTGTATCTTCTGGATAATGCGGGTGAGATCGTTTTCGACAGGTTACTGATAGAGGAACTGGTCAGGAGGGGGAAGAGGGTGACCGCGGTGGTCAAGGGCTCTCCTGTGCTGAACGACTGTACCATGGCAGACGCCGGAGAGACAGGCATCACACAGTTATGCGAGGTTCTGGATAACGGGTCTGACGCGGTAGGAACAATACTGGAAATGGTATCGGACGAGTTCAGGCAGCGTTTTCATGAAAATGGCACCCTGATCATAAGCAAGGGGCAGGGGAACTTTGAGACCCTGCTTGGAAGCGACCGGAACATTTTTTACCTTTTCCAGTCGAAATGTGAAGTGGTCTCAAGGACCCTTGATGTCCCGGAGGGGGCCATGCTCCTGGTGGGGCAATAAAAGAACATGCGTTATATTTCTCTTGAAAAAATGGACCCCGATGCAGCTCTGGAGGCAGCGGTAAGGGCGTTGAAGGGAAAGGGAGTCGTTGCTTATCCCACAGAGACCTTTTATGCGCTGGGAGTCAGGTATGACCTTGGCGAGGCACTTGCCCGCCTGTATGCCCTCAAGGGCAGGCCGGAACAGAAAGCCATCCCCCTGATAGTCTCCGGCCCTGAAATGCTTGAGGAAATAGCCGCAACGGTCAGTCCGAAGGCAATGAGGCTTGTTGAACTTTACTGGCCGGGGCCTTTAACGCTGCTTTTTCCTGCCAGGGAAGGGCTTCCCTCTTATTTGGTCTCTGAGGGCAGGGTGGCCGTTCGTCAGCCTGGAGGGGAGTTTGCCCTTGCCCTTGTACGGGCGGCAGGGTTCCCGATTACTTCGACGAGCGCCAATCTTTCGGGTCATCCCCCGGCTCAGGACACAGAGACTGTCCGTGAGTTTTTCTCTCAAAGCCTTGAGCTTGTTATTGACGGAGGCCGTACCCCGGGGGGGCTTCCTTCCACCATTCTCGATATAACCGGCGATCACCCCACACTTGTCCGTGAAGGTGCCTGCGTGCTTTCGGAGGAGGACATGGAGGGATGAAAAAGCTTGCCTTGGAGATGAAAGAGGCATTTGGAGCGTTGAGTCCGCTCATCGAAGCATATACGGCTGAGGTGTGCCCTTCATGCCGGAAGGTCTGCTGTATCGACCGCCATGGCACCCATGAGGAACTGGACCTGTTATTTATCGAGGCGATTGACGAAACCCCACATCCCGAGCCGCCCAGAGAGGACGATACGGTGCCATGCCGTCATCTGGGGGAGAGGGGCTGTACTCTTGAGCGGTGGCGTCGGCCATTCAGGTGCACATGGTATTTCTGTCCCCGACTTCTTGAGGAAATGCCCAGGATGGACCGCAGGCAGTACCGCCGGTTCATGTCCGCTCTGCAGAGACTTCAGGAACTCAGGAGTCTGTTCTCCACCAGCAAAAATAATTTATAATGGTTGTATCATATTGCGAGGTGCGGGGATGAACAACTTGAGAATTCTTATATTTGCCTTTATCGGTATTCTTGTATCAGCCGTGCCCGTTGTGGCCGAAGAGTTCGAGGCAACGGTCAATGCCAGCTTTCTGCCTGTTTACGCCCGGATGACAACCGATTCCAATATTGTCAGCTCCCTTGATGATGGAAATGCCGTTATCGTTGAGTGGGTCCATGAGGATATGGAGAGCAAGTGGTGCGGCATACGCCTGCTAGGGAAGGCCTATACACTTGGATATGTGGAATGCAAATTCCTTCGTGCCGAGGATAAAAGGCATGCCAGAGAGCTTCAGGGCACACAGAAAAAGCAAAGTACCAGAAGCACTGGAATAAGACCTTACTCCGACGTTACCGTTATGATGTACGCTACGAGTTGGTGTGGTTACTGCAAAAAGGCACGGAAGCTGCTCCGAGGTATGGGAGTTAACCTGGTGGAGTTCGATATCGAAAGGAACAAAGCCCGCGCCCGGGAAATGAGAAGCAAGGGTGGCAGGGGCGTTCCATTCATTGATGTGGAAGGCATTTATATACCTGGTTTTTCTGCAGAAGAGATAAAGCAGGCTGTTGAGAAAAGAAGAAAAGGGATATAGGGTTTTCCCCGGGCCGTTTGAGTTTCCGGACAGAATGATAAACCATATGCCCGGGCGAGCAATAAGCTCAGGGCTGGAGATCATCCGGACGGGGATGTGAAGTATTGTTGAATCAGCATTCTGGCTTTCTCGTAGCTAGGGCTTATTATCAGGGTGGTTTCCAGTTCTGCTCGGGCCTTTTCCATCTCACCCTTCACCAGATATGTATGGCCAAGATTGAAATGTACATCAGGGTTTAAGTTGTTCAATCGAAGCGACATCTGATAATAGGCTATAGCTTTATCGAGGGACCCTTTCCGGTAATGAACATTCCCGATATTGTTATAGGCGGTTGCGTCATCCGGATCAAGCTGCAGGGCGGTTTTGTACTGTTTCAGTGCCTTGTCGAACAGCTGGAGTCTCTGGTATACGTTTCCAAGGTTCACATATGCATCAGCAAACCCGGGGTCGATCCTGATGGCGGTTTCCAGGTGAATGGATGCCTTTGATATCATCCCTTTGGCGAGATAGGCTGATCCCAGATTGTTATGGATCTTCGCATAGAGGGGATCGTTTGCAACGGTCTTTTTCTGCAGTGCCTTTTTAAAGTGTTCGATCGCAAGGTCAGGATTTCCCCTGGCCCTGTATTCAAGTCCCAGGTTGTTCTGTGCCCTGATGTTTCCTTCTGCTTTCTTTACTACATCGGACCAAAGGGTCATTCCATTTGTCCATATCCTGTTTCGCTCATGGGCTGCTGTTGAAAGCACTATCAGTATCAGGATGAAGGCCGCTGTCATTGCTCTCTTCATGTTGATCTTTTCAGGCCTGTGCCCAAGAACGAAAAGTCCCGTGCCAAGGGCCGTAAAAGCACCCATGCTGGGCAGATACACTCTGTGCTCGAAGGCAATGTCCGCTATCGGTATAAAGCCCGACTCCGTAGCAAGGGCTATGAAGAAAAAGAACACCCCGAATGCCGCAAGGCGCAGATGTGCCCCGGAGGGGCTTTTTGAGAGCTTGAGCATATAGATGCCGAAGGAGAAAAGAGAAACCAGGAAAAGAAACGAAAAGATTACAGCCGGTTGGGTGAAGGACCGGTACACTGGATAGCTGTATTCCAGGCTCTGGTTCATGGGAAGCAGCAGGAGCCTTATGTATGTGGTGATGACTCTGAACTGTGTAAACAGATAGTCACTTCTTGAAAGGTCGGTCAGTACTCTGGACGTCCCTTTTAGTTTGTTCATTATTTCGGGGGTTGAAGTATCGAGACTGATAAATGACAGCGGTATCAGTATCACAGGAAGAAAAAGTGGCAGAAGAAAGACCAGTCTCTTCACCTTCGGACCTTTGAAGAACATGAACTCGTACAGCATTAATGCAACAGGAAGGGTTATGGCTATCTCCTTGGTCTTCATGGCAAGAATGCACAGGACTAACGAGAGAAAATAAAAGATCCATTTTTCTGATTTGCCTTCAGAAAGTCTGGCCTTAATATATGCTACCAGTGTTCCCAGATAGAACAGGGTTGCGAGCGAGGCGAAGCGTTGTGTTATGTAGGTCACGGCCTGTGTCTGGACCGGGTGGGAAACGAAGAGAAGTGCGCTGATCAGGGCTATATTTCTGGAGTGCTTGCCCATGTCGGTAATTGAAATCCCTGGTGTCCGGAAGCTCAGGACAATAAAAGAATAAACCAGAAAGGAGTTTAGAACATGAATCAAAACATTTACGAGGTGAAATCCAAACACATCAAGCCCGTGCACTTTGTAATTCAGGGCAAAGGTGAGATGCCCTATGAATCTGCTGAGAAACGTTTCATACCTTTCCGCTCCCGCAGCTTTGGATGGCTCAATATAATATGTGAGGTCTTTTACCAGAGGGTTTTCGGATATATAGAGAGAGTCGTCAAGGTGGAAGGGAACGTCAAAGGAGTTAGAGTATATAACAAACCCCACAAGAATGATAAGGATCAGATGAAGAGGAATCGGGGCAGCAGAAAGGCCGGATATTTTGCCTGGGGATTCTTTTTTCATGGTCTGTTTCATAATCTCAAAATATATTCACCTGAGCAGAACAAGTCTCTGTATAAATATAACAACATCTGTTTTAAGCGGCTGTTCTGCCAGCTATTGCATTGTATTATAGCAATGGTTGTTAAAGAACAATGACTTTTATTGTGGAGGCAGGATTGGTTTGCGATTATTGTGTCAGAGAGTTTCCACGGGAAGCGCTATAGTGCAGACGTTTTTAAAAATCCTTTTTTGACCGTAACTTTCGTCCTTGCATTATAGTAATGTCTTATTCTAAAATTAGAAAACATTATGGGAATGGAAGACCATAAACTAAGAGTTTTCTGTACGGTGGCGGAGACAAAGAGCTTCTCGAAGGCCTCCGAGATAATCCATCTTACGCAGCCCGCGGTAAGCCTGCAGATACAGGCGCTTGAGGAAACCTACGAGACCAAACTCTTTGACCGTTCGAGTTCCACTGTGATGCTCACCCCAGCCGGAGAGATCCTGTACAAGTATGCAAAAGAGATACTTACCCTGTACGCCCAGGCTGACAAGGATATTGGCGAGATAACCGGTCTGGTGAAGGGCAGTATCAGTGTTGGTGCCAGCACCACTATCGGGAACTATCTCCTGCCACAGGTAATCTCCGAATTCAAGAGCAAGAACCCGAAGATAAAGATCCATCTTCAGGTGGGAAACACCAAACGCATTGTTGAACTCCTGAATGCCGGGAACCTTGATATGGGCATTGTGGAGGGGGAAGTATCCAAATACAAGATAATCAGCGAGAAGTTGCTTTCCGACGAACTGGTCCTTATCGTGCCGGTGCATCATGTGTGGGCGAAAAAGAAGGAAATCTCCATGCTTGACATGATAAAGGAGCCGTATATATCACGCGAAGAGGGCTCGGGGACCCGTCAGGTGATAGAGACATCGCTGAACAAAAAAGGAATTACCATACAGAACATGAACATCACGACCATTCTCGGCAGCACCGAGGCGATCAAGGAATCTGTTGAGTGTGGCATTGGTGTGAGCATTGTTTCCAAATGGGCCGTGCGTCGTGAGAACAAATTCGGCAGTATCAAGCCCGTGAAGTTCAAGGAAGGCAAACTGCTGAGGGACTTCTCGCTCATCTTTAACAAGAACACGGTCACGTCGTATGCGGTGGATGAATTCCTCTCCTTCCTCCGCAAGTTTCCTTACGCCAAACTTCTCCAGTAGTCCAGTGCTTCCCGGGCGAAGGCCGGTGTTCGCTCATTGATCCTTTTAAGCGAGGCATGATCTACATTTCCTGCCACAGCCATCCTCATCAGCGCATCAGTGTTATCCAGATGGGTCTGCAATCTGTTCCGGGCGTATCCGGAGAAGGGCCCTTTGTTGAGCATGAATGTCCAGTCACTTGCCTGGGCCATGAGCAGCTCTGCTGTGGCCAGCCGTAGTGCCTCAGCTGCCGGGGATTCTCCGGCTTCCAGGCTTGCGAGCAGTGATTCCATGAGCGCGGTAGACCTCGTCATCCGGTCGAGCCAGACAGTGTTCCTGCCTTGTGACCACGTCTGGCTGTACCCGCCTTCTCCCCAGCTCGAGAGTGTAAGGGTAGCGGTACGAAGTTCCGGGTTCACTGCGAGATACTCCGAAGGGGTTGTTGACTCTATGACGTTGGATGTGGCGAGAGCGTTCAGGACAGCTTCCAGCCACCATATGCCTTCGAACCACCAGTGGCCGAAAAGCTCAGCGTCAAAAGGTATTGTTATTACCGGGCGGAAACCGTATGTGTTATGGATATTACTGGCAAGCGATTCAATGTGTCTTATGAAATGAGCAGCGTGCTCTTTGGCTTTTGCNNTTTCCGGTTATCCGGTAATACTTGAAACCGGTGAACCCGCGAATCCCTTCGGGATGGAGATAAGGGCCTATATAATCAAGCGGAAGTTCATGTCCGATGTCGCGGTAGAAATCACGGTATGCGGGGTCTCCGGGATACCCGTAGGCTGAGTTCCATACTTTCATGACCGTTGCGGTATCTCTGCCGAAAACCGCCGGTCCTCCGGGGGTGCGCACAGGCCGGTAGACTCCCTGTGCAGGTCGGGGTGAGGCATGCATGAGGCCGTGAGCGTCCGCAACAAAGTATTCTACCCCGACATCTCCCAGCAGACGGTCAAGTCCGTCGTAATAGCCGCATTCAGGCAGCCATATGCCCTTTGGACGTATGCCCATGAACTTTTCGAATGTGCTCAGCCCCAGTCCGATCTGTGTCTTTACCGCGTCTGAAAAGGGAGAGATGTTTGGCAGATAGGCATGGGTGGCGGCAGTTGTCAGAAGCTCTGTGTGTTCCATTTTGGCGACTCTCCGGAAAGAGGCCCGGAGATCACTTTCATGGATGTCCCTGTAACTTTTCAGAGTATGCTCTGACCGTTCGGCATACATTCGGGCCGCAGGTCCAAAAGAAGGATCGGCCACTGTTCTCCGCACTTCCGAGTTTGCCAGTGCCACCTGTCGTTCAAGGTATTCATCGAGGCGTGAAATCAGGAACCTGTCACCGAGCATGTCCAGAAGCGTTGGGCTCAGGGAGAGTGTAATGCGGCCGGGAAGCCCTTTGCTGTTAATACGTTCTAGCATGTCCAGGAACGGAATATATGTTTCAGATGCCGCTTCGTACAGCCATGCCTCCTCCAGGGAGCGCTTGTGTTCCGCGTGTTTTACCCATGGCAGATGTGCATGCAGCATAAGAATCAGAAAGCCCTGTTTCATATCCTAATCATACGCCCGGCACCATGAAGGAAGCAACAGTAATGTGGCTTCGGGATGAGCTTTTTGTGTCTCGTAGTAACGGAAGCCGAAATGATATACTGAGACATAAGGTAAGGACACTTAAAAATGAAAATATATGTAAATGGAAACATCGTCAGCGAGGAAGAGGCATTCGTTTCTGTCCTTGACCACGGATTTCTTTATGGAGACGGCGTCTACGAGACCATGCGTTCCTATGTCGGCATTGTTTTCAAGTTCCAGGACCACCTGAAGCGACTGTTCCGTTCAGCATCGCTCATCGGTCTGGATATTCCCATGACCGATGAGGACCTGAAGGCCGCAGTCTATGAGACCATGAAGGCCAACGATCTCAAGGAGGCCTATATCCGCATTACGGTTTCCCGCGGTCCCGGCCCGATAGGGCTCGATCCCGGACTGTGCAAGGCTCCCACGATCGTTATTATCGTCCGTGAGTTCAGGAGTTACGCAATAGACCTCTATAAGGAAGGGGTGAAGCTGATTGTGGCCCGGACCCGCCGCAATCTTAAGGAGGCGCTTGACCCGAGGATAAAATCGCTGAACTTTCTTAATAATATACTTGCCAAACGCGAGGCCACGGCGGCTGGTGCCTATGATGCCCTTATGCTAAACCACGCTAACAAGCTTACCGAATGCACCGTGAGCAATATATTCTTTGTAAAGGACGGCAAGCTCTGTACGCCATCCGTTGAATGCGGCATTCTTGACGGAATTACCCGAAGTCATGTCATAAAACTCGCGGGAAAAGCGGATATGCCGTTTCGTGAGGACGAGTTTACCCTCGACTACTTTTACAAGGCGAGCGAGGTTTTCATCACGAACACGACCATGGAGATCATGCCCGTCAGCCGGGTAGAGCACCGGGCATTCCGGGTCGGTGAGGCCACTTTGAACCTTCTCCGGCTGTACCGGGAAACGGTGCCCAGGGACTTCAACATCCGATGATTATGGACCGGGCAGTCCTCGCCAAAGCTATTGAACACAGCCTGCTCAGGGCGGATGCAACCGTAGCAGAGGTTGAAAAGCTCTGTCGTGAAGCTCTCGATTATGGATTCTATTCGGTCTGCATCAATCCCGTCAATGTACGCAGGGTTAAGGGATTGCTTGCGGGGACGAATGTCCGGGTGACTACGGTGATCGGGTTCCCCCTTGGTGCTGGGCAGACGGCAAGCAAGACTTATGAGGCCATGCAGGCGGTGCTGGCCGGTGCACAGGAGCTTGATATGGTCATGGATATCGGGGCCGCACGGGAAGGCCGGTGGGAGCAGGTATGCCGGGATATCCTGAGTGTCATAATGGCAACTCCCGAGGCTGTCCACAAGGTCATTATCGAGGCATGCTACCTGACGGAAGAGCAGAAACGGCTGGCCGCCCTTGCCGCTGTGGAATCGGGGGCCGCATTTGTAAAGACATCCACGGGATTTGCCCCGGGTGGGGCAACGGTTGAAGATGTCAGGCTTTTAGACACTACCGTATCCGGGCGTGCCAGGATAAAGGCCGCAGGTGGAATACGCTCCCTGGAACAGGTACGGGCAATGCTTGACGCGGGAGCTTCGCTGATCGGAACATCTTCAGGAATATCTATCCTTGATGAGCTGGAGCGCTCCCTTTAAGATTCTTTCTTTCTCGTGGAAGAGTTCAATAAAAAACTGAAACGTTTCGAAATGCTCCGTCGCCGCTATGGCGACTCCCCCTCGGTTTTTCGTTCGTTCAGGGCAATGATCTATGCCTTTTATGAGCGAAACAGCCGTGACTTTCCATGGCGGCGCACCCGGGATCCTTATGAGATCCTCGTTTCCGAGTTCATGCTCCAGCAGACCCAGACCGCTCGCGTCAAGGAGAAATACGGTACATTTCTCAGGGCTTTCCCGTCAGTCGGGAGGCTCGCTTCCGCTTCCCGGGGAAGTGTGCTTAAGGCGTGGCAGGGGCTTGGGTATAACCGGAGGGCCGTTGCTTTACACGCTACAGCACAGTTGCTTGCGCGGGACCATGGCGGGAAAGTGCCACGAGCAAAGGAAAAACTGCTGCTTCTTCCCGGTGTGGGACCATCCACATCGTCAGCAATCAGGGCTTTTGCTTTTAATGACCCCGATATCCTGATAGAGACAAATATAAGGAGGGTATTCCTGCATCATTTTTTCCCTGAGAAAAGAGATGTCCGCGATGCTGAGCTTATACCATACGTTCAGCAAACACTGGATAACATGGATCCCCGTCACTGGTACTATGCCCTTATGGATTATGGGGTGTACTTATCGGGAGTCATGACGAATCCCAACCGGCGGAGCGCTCATTATGCAAGGCAGGCTCCGTTCAAGGGGTCGAACCGTCAGCTAAGGGGCGCGATCCTGAGGGCCGTTCTCTCGGATGGGGGGCTCGGACTTAAAGCTCTGGCCAGGGAGACAGGTGCAGACCCTGCTGAGGTGCGGGGGCTTGTCAGGAAAATGACGAGTGAGGGTCTCCTTTCAATGAGAAGCGGACGCGTGTTTCCTGCATAGGAAGTATTTTCCCTTGACACCCGCTTCGTGCAGGAATATTCTTTTTTTAAGATGAGCGGTCCGCATTGAGGGGGCGGGCCGCAGGGAGTGATGATATGCGGATGACAGGAGCGGTTCGGTCCTCATGGGCCGCACCCATAACATTAAGCCTTGCTGTTTTTCTGTCTCTTTCATTTATTTCTGGATGTGCGAAGGTCAAGGTCAGTCCCGAGCCTTTTCCAAAGGGTTTCTGGTCCTCTGTAGAATGCGCGAACTGTCACCTGGGTATCTATCAACAGCATGAGGAATCCATGCACGCCCGCTCGTTTTCGAATCCGGTATTCCTTAACCAGTATTTTGGTGAATTAGTCCCTGCGCTCGATGATAACCCTGCCCTGGTCGATGAGGCCCGCAAGTGCATTGCCTGTCACAGCCCCATTGCTGCTGAAATGGAACCCGATAGAGTGGTCACCAAAGTCGAAGATGTATCCCTGCGGTTTTCCGGAGTTACCTGTGACTTTTGCCATACCATGACCGGACACATTGGAGAGGAGCCCGGTGACGGAAACTATATCAGCACCCCCGGCATGATCAAGTATGGCCCGATTAGATGTCAGGCCGAATGGCACCGGAAGTACTCGGCTTTTCATCGGAGGAGCGAGTTCTGCGGTGTCTGTCACGAAGGCCGTAACTATCTTGGACTCGCGACGAAGACCACTTACAGCGAATGGAAGCAGAGTAAATACGCGCTCGAAGGCATACAGTGCCAGGATTGCCATATGAACGTTGTGGGTTTTCTGACGGGGGGGCGTCCCCTTTTCGAACCGGGATATGTCGCCGAAACACCAGCTGCCAGAGTGCCCATGAGGGGACTCTATACACATCGATTCCCCGGCGCGCACTCATATTCACAGGTAATCGGTGCCCTTACGATACAGGTCAGACCCAGGCAGAATACAGTACGCCCGGGAGAAAAGATCGAGATAGATGTTTATGTGGATAACTCCCGGGCAGGCCATAAGATGCCTACTGGCAGTGCGGACCTTAGGATGATGTGGCTCGAACTGAATGCATATATCGATGGTGAGGGTATCCCCGTCCGTGCGCATTCCGAGCGGGAAGGAGGTGTGCGGTACGATGTGGCGGGGGAGGGGAATTTCGACGAGAAAATGCTTGACCATACCATTCCGGCCGGCTCAAGGATCTATCGTACCATTTTTGTAGACCCGGACTTCAGGCAGACATTTTCATCCTATAAAGCACGCGATATAATCTTTGACAACCGTCTCGAAGCTGCGGAAATACGCAGGGAGACCTATACGTTTATTGTTCCCTCCGCTACAAGTGAATATGTGGCCTTTCAGGCTGTACTGCGTTATCTGCCGTACCCCTATCCCTTCGCCAGGCAGGTAGGGATACCCAGGCCGGAAGCCGTTGAGATAGCGGTGGGGCGTGCCGGGATCAGGATAGAATAAGAACAATACCTGTCGAAAGTCCTGAGGCCGTTACTCCGGTATCGTCCTGTAGAGATATGCGGCTATTGCGCAAAATACCAGCGGGGTGAGCCATGCGGAA
>JABAHP010001953.1_pt1 | contig 20683 bp, 21 predicted proteins | sample 7062081 | NCBI WGS metagenome assembly JABAHP01 (sample SAMN14534357, study PRJNA622989) | marine sediment metagenome | biome: marine biome [ENVO:00000428]; feature: marine pelagic biome [ENVO:01000023]; material: deep marine sediment [ENVO:00002113] | place: India: Gulf of Kutch | collected...
AAAAAGAGAATGTGAGGTTTCTGCCAAAGAAAGACTTAAGAATTTTGTGCTTTCACAAAATTTAAATGAATTGGAACAAGGACTATATAAGTGTAATTGCAAAAAAAAGTATGACTTAAAGAAAGATTTTATTTGAAATTCTATTTTGTGAGTAATTTAGCGACAAAATTATTGATTGATTACTATCTCTATAGTTTCCAATTTTGTAAGAAAAGCTAATAAAAACCATTATGTTTAAATATTAACAACNNCTCAGCTAGGGGATCTCTTGAAAAAGAACTGGGTTAAATTGAATCTGTTCTATATTGGAAAATCATCAAAAAATCATCAAATATTTAGAGCAAAACAGTGGAATACTAAATTAGAACAAATTATAAAAAACTCAATTTATAATGAAAAATATGAGAAAATTGGATTTATTAAGGATGTATTCGGTCCAATAGATTTTCCATTTATTTCAATCAAAGCCTTAACTAATCAATTATTTAACCCCAATGACAAAATCTACACTAAAATAAATTAGTTTTTAAGAAATTTTAAAAATTCTTTAAAAAATCAAGAATATAAAAGAAGGTGTATGTTATTTCAAGTTGGAGAGATCAGAATTCCGTTTTAAATGAGGAGCCAAATACAGAAATTGATATTTGTAATGAATGTGGTAAGACTATATTTTTTGATGAAAATCGAGGTTTATTAGTTTGTGAGGAATGTGGGTTAGTTCATTCGGAAAAACATATTGATCGTGGTCCAGAATGGAGAGCTTTTGATGCTGATCAAAAAAAGAAGAGAACAAGAACAGGAGCTCCAATGACTTATATGATACACGATAAAGGGCTTAGTACTATGATAGATTGGAAGAATAGAGATATTTTTGGAAAAGAGATACCTGCTAAATTGAGAGGTCAGATATATAGATTAAGAAAATGGCAAAGTCGTATTAGAGTTTCTGATGCAACTGAACGGAATCTTACATTTGCACTGAGTGAACTTGACCGTATGGCTTCCAATCTGGATCTCCAAAAAAATTTAAGGGAATGTTCAGCAAAAATATATCGAGATGCTGTTGAAGCTCATTTAATTCGTGGAAGAAGCATAGAAGGAGTGGCTGCTGCTAGTTTATATGCTGCTTGTAGAATGTATAAGGTTCCACGCACATTAAATGAGATAGCAGAAGTTGCAAGAGTGGATAAGAAAGAAATTGGTAGATCATTTAGATTTATATCTAATGAGTTATCTTTAGAATTAAATCCAACAAAACCAATCGATTTTCTTACTAGATTTATCTCTGAATTAGGATTAACAAATAATTGCCAAAAAACAGCAAAGAAGATAATCAGAATGGCAGAAGAACGAGGTCTAACTTCGGGGAGAGGTCCTACTGGGGTTTGTGCTGCTGCTATTTATGCTTCTTGTATTTTATCAAATGAAAGGAGAACTCAGAGAAAAATTGCTCGTGTTAGTTGTGTAACTGAAGTTACTGTTCGAAATCGTTTTAGTGAACTCGTAGAGAATTTGAATTTGGGGATTTCATTAAAGAGGAACAATAAATAAGTTAACTGTAATATTCTTAATTTTTACCCATAATATCTTCATATTTTGAGTATAACGTCCTAATTTTGTTAATATTATTCTGCTTCTAATTAAAAACGGGTATTATCTTCATATTATAACATTTAATGTTATAATAACTTCAATTAGATCATATTGATAGATTAGGTGCAATAAGAATGGATAAGATAATAAACGAAAGTGAGGTCAATTACTTTTTGTACAGGATAGAGAAAAATTTTCCGAGCTTTGTTGCCGGAATTATTACAGATCGTCATGGATTCCCGATTGCATCGAAAATATCGAAGAAATTATGGGTACTTGAAAACACATTAGCATTATCTGCAATTGTTAAAAAGGGTGGGTTTATTGAGGATTCCAATCTTGTTCAGATTAAAAGAGATTTAGATAAATCTAAAGATTACAAATTATTGGTATTATTAGAAAAATCCAAGGAATACAAGAGTCGATTGAAACCTCTAAAGGGTCTAATTAAATCACAAGAGCTTTTCTAACGGTAATGTTTACAGAAAAGAGTCTAAAATTATTTTTTATTGCGTACCGTAGAAAAACAAATAGTTTACTTAAATTTTTATATTTATAATATCTTCATTATCTCAAGTTAGTATAAGGTAAAAATATAAAGTTTGGTTTAAATAAATATTTTTTAACCTTAAAGAAACTAATGGGAAAAGAGTTAATAATTAATAGGTTGAGAAACATTTGAGTTATTTGGAGGATGAGCTAAGATTAAAGAAGATTTTAACTTTAATCATAAATAGTACGCCAGGGTTAAAGTTTGCGCTCATCACTGATGATACAGGAATAACAATTCTAAGTCAAGCTAAATTTAAGTTTTCTAGAGAAAATGGGATTTCTGTAGAAAAAATTGGAGCTATTGGGGGTGCTGTATTTGTTGCAGGAGAAGAACAAGGTCATATTCTAGGTTATGGGGCGATTGATCTGCAAATTACAGAATATCTTGAAGGAATGATTTTTTCTATGAAAGTTGGTAAAGGAGTTTTATGTATTGTGGCGGATAAAAATTCTCAGATTGGATTCATTAGAGCTACTATGAAGAAATGGTCCCCAAAAATTGCTTTAATTTTGGACAGATATCTTCAAACCGATCAAGCCGAGTTAGGTAAAGATGTAAAGGAATTATTTGGATCTGATTCTATAGGTATGCTATAAAATAAATCAGCATATTATTGTTGCCTAAAACACTAACACTGTTTTTTCATATTAAGGATATACCTTTCAAATCAAAAATGTTCTCTCGTGCTAGGCTTTAATTTATATGCCTTTTTGGGACATAATCATGTTTCCTGTTAGGGTACTGACTCAAACCTCATCGCAAGACCTTTAGTCTGTAGCTAAGTTAAGAGCCCATTTTTCCAGGAAAAGTATTGATTACTCAACTCAAGTGTAAGCGTACTCTTGCGCTACATAATCATTATATTTTCAAATATTTTTATGAGCCCTCGATGACGCATCTAGCCTTTCATAGTTGTCCCAATATATAAATAGTATAATCAAATTATAAAAATTTCTATTTTTANNGGTTCTTTTTTATCTATACCCTTAATTTTATCTTCTATTCTTAATATTAAATTATTTAAACAGTTAAAGAGAATTTTTCTGATTATCTCATAATTAAGATCAATTTCGATATCATTATAATGGTAATCTGAATTTTTATAAAGTGCTTTGTACACATTCTTTGTATTTAATATTTTATAGCTTGAATCAACGAGGAAGGCATAAAGATCTTCACTTTTATAGTCTATTTTCATTATTAAAGAAAGCATAGCAAATTCCTTTTTGCCGCGAGCCCACTCAGACGGGATCTCAAAATTAAAATTAATGATTTTCTTCTTTTTAGTTATTAGAATTATTTCAAAAAATGTTTCATCAATATCTAAATCAAAAAACTTCTTTAACTTATTTATGAGGTTTTCTTCTAATTTTTCATCGGGGTATGATAGTAAAACACTTGGACCATTAATTTGATGGAAAAAAGTCAGAACTAAGTGAATATCTAATCACCAGAAGTTTATTAGAACATAAATTGTACAAATTTAAAATTAATTTTATAGAAAATCAATTTTATTAATTTTCTAAGAACTATTTCTTATCAAAGAAAGAATATCATCATAGGAGCCAAGTAATTTTTTCACACTTAAATCTTCTAATCCTTTACTAGATTTTCCCTCAAAAATCACCCTTCCATTATCTAACACAATAAGCTCATCAGCCCAGTGTTCTACAAAAAATAAATTATGGGTTGTAAAGAATATTGTTATTTCGGTTTCTCTTCTTAGCTTATCTAAAATTTTTAAGTGGTTGTATATTGATTTAAAGTCTAAATTTGCAAAAGGTTCATCTAAAATCAACAACTTAGGTTTCATTACTAACAAACCAGCTAATGCAGCTCTTTTTCTCTGGCCCCATGAAAGATTAAATGGTGAATAATTCCTAAATTGTGTTAATCCCACGGCTTCTAAAGCCCAGTTCACTCTTATTTTGACTTCTTTCTCGTCTAACTTTAAATTTCTTGCTCCAAAGCTAATATCTTCTTCTATAGTAGGTGCAAATAATTGATTATCTGGATTTTGGAATAAAAATCCTATTCCTTTCCTTATCTCCCATAATTTCTGCTTATTTCTTGAAAGGATCTCATTATAAATCTTTATTATACCTGATTTTGGCTTTAATAACCCGACTAATAACCGTAATAATGTTGTTTTGCCAGATCCGTTATTTCCAGTTAATGCGTTTATGGTATTTTCTTCTAATTTAAAGGATATATCTTGGATTTCGAATCCAGTATTATAACTAAAATTCAGATTTTCTACTTCTAAAGCATAAATAGTGCAAACACCCATTCATAAATTGATTGTAAGTTTATTATTAAAATGAAATAAAATTGTATTAGAATAAATGAAACCAATAATACAATATCAAATATTTTGATTTTTCTAGGAGCAAATGTAATCTTACCTGAAAAACCACGCAACTTTAGACTATCGTATAATTTTTCACTTCTTTCCATATTCATTATGATACTTTTTCCCATAATATAACCATGAGTCTTTAATTTTTGCCAATAAGTGGTTATCTTTTTACCCCTCATTTCTTGCGATTCTACTATTTTGATATTTGAACTTGCTAAGATTGGTACATAGTGTAACATAATTATTAAAGCCCCAATTAGAAATGAAGGGATTCTTAATTTTGTTAAGGCATTTATAAATTCAGAATAGGTTAATGAGGAAAAAAAAGACATAAATACAAATAAAGAGGTAAAGACTCTTAAAAATATAAGTGATGCTAGGTGAAGACCCTCACTATATATTATTATTGGAAATCCAATATTTAAATTAATTAAAATGGTTTCTCCAAAATAAAAAGGAATAAAAATTGTAATTATAAAAACAAAAGGAATAACTAATTTAAATCGGGATAATATTTTTAGAATATTGATTCGAAGTATTAAATCAAAAAATAAAGTAATTATTATAATTGTAATTATCAAATAAATATCTTCTACAATTAAGAAGGGTATTACCAATATAAAGGGTAAAATAAATCTAATTAACGGATGTATTTTTTTTAAATGCAATTTTTCATTTTCATGTCTAAAGGGTAAGGTAGTTTTCAAGGATTTATCTCCGTCAAAAGATAATTGTAATCATACTAGTGTTTAAAAGNNTTTCATACTCTGCTATAAATTAGTAACATTCTAATTATTCATTATAAAAAAAATTATCCCTTGTGAATTAAAAATGCATATACCAGACGGTTTACTGGATCCAATTACTACTATTAGCTTATGGATAATAGTTATTGTAGTTATGATTTTTGGATATTTCAAGATGGGAAAAAGATTTGAAAAAGAAGACTCCGATAAATTAGTTCCATATATAGGGGTTTTAGCAGCGGTAATATTTGCTTTTCAATTTGTAAATTATCCTGTTCCAGGAGGAACCTCAGGTCATTTAATTGGTGGTACTCTAATTGCTGTCATTTTAGGTCCATGGGCCTCGGTAATTATTCTTTTTTTAGTTTTATTAGTACAAAGTTTATTCGGAGATGGGGGAATATTAGCTTTAGGGGCAAATGCTTTTAATATGGGGATAATTGGAGGAATTATTGGATTCTATATTGTTTTATTAATAGTAAAAATGCTTAATAAAACATCACTTAAGAAACAGATTAAAGTTACAATTAGCACCGCATTAGGATCTTATATCACCATTGTATTAGCAGCATTTATGTGTGGTATTGAGTTATCTCTTGCTGGAGTAGTTCCTTTTGAAATCGCAATCCCAGCAATGGTTTATTGGCATCTTTTAATTGGTGTTGGAGAAGCAATAATCTCTGGTTTGATAGTATTTTATATTTACAAAGCAAAACCTGATTTTATAACAACAGAACCTATTATGCTAAATAAAACAATAAGTCTTAATATAAGTAAATATAAGAGACCGATAACCTCAGTAATTATTATTACGGGAACATTATTATTGATGATCGCAGTAGGGTTTACATTAGGATTTTTATCTAACGCTCCTGATGGATTAGAACGCGTGTTAATAGACTTATATGGTGAATCATGGCTTGATAGTTTAGTTTCACCATGGATACCTTTATTAAGTTGGATAACAAATGATCATGGAGCTGCAATTGTGGGTGTCGTTTTAACAATTGTTGTTATGTCATCTATATTCTATTTAATCACTAAATATAAAAGAAGAGTTTCAATAAATATAGCAGATTCTAATTCAATATCTAAAAAGATTCAATGAATAATAAAAAAAAAAGAATAATTAATTATCGGTTTCCATACTTTTTGAAGACAAATATACCTATTAATACTATTGCTATGCTTACAATTGAGATATAGGCAAAATTAATCAATATTTCATTGCTTAGCACAGAAACTCCCCTGTATATTGCATCTATAGCGTCTGTCATATGGCGGCTTGGAAGTGCAATAGCAATAATTCTCGTAGAATTCGTAATCGGTATAAATGTCCCAAAAAACATCTGAGGTAAGATAAAAATAAACGACAATCCAGTTGCAGTACCCGAATTTTTCGAGATTGTTGCTGTAATAAGGCCTAACCCTACTGAGCTAAGAGACATTATAGCTATTAATAGAAATGCAAATAATATTCCACCAATATTAGCATTAGGACTGAATCCAAAAGGCAAGGCGAGAAGGAACACTATAAGCACTTGTAACATTGCTATAATCATATTTGAAATGATTTGACTTCCCATGAAATCTCCAGAAGTCATAGGAGTTGAATTTAATCTTCTTAACAAACCTTGTTCTCTAATATCACTAAAAGATTGAGCGACTGTCATGATTATAAAAATGCAAGCATATGCAAATAATCCTGGAGCCATGAGATCAAAACTTATACCAAGAGAAGGATCACTGAAAGCGAAACCAAAAGCTAAAGTAAGCATTGCTGGAAATAAAAGCATCAAAAACAAAAAGGCTGGTTCTCGAATCGTTTTTAGTAATTCCATTTTTAATAATGCTAAAATTCGTTGTATTTTCATTTACATCCCCTCCATAATTCTTCTACCTGTAATTTTCATAAAAACACCCTCTAAATTATCTGTTTGATATTTTTCCATTAATTCTTTAGGTGATCCAATATCCAATAGAACTCCATAATCAATAATGGCAACCCTATCACATAATGCTTCAGCTTCTTCAATATAATGAGTAGTTAAAAATATTGTTTTGTTCACTTGTTTAAGACTTCCTATAAACTCCCAAGTTTTTCTTCTAACTCGTGGATCCATTCCAACTGTGGGCTCATCTAAAAATAATATCATTGGATCATGAATTAATGCAATAATCAAATTTAATTGACGAAGCATACCACCGCTATAACCTTTAGCCATTCTTTTACTAGCTTTTGCGAGATCTAAAGTCTTTAAAAGCAATTCTGTTCTTCCTTTTATTTCATCTTTAGGCATTAAATGAAGATTCCCAAAAAGCGCAATATTTTCTCTACCAGAAAGTTGTTTAAAAACCGCAGGTTCTTGGGGACTAACTCCAATTAACTCTTTAATATTTGGTAAATCTTCATGAATATCATAACCATTTACTAAAGCAGTTCCATCAGTTGGTTTAATTAATCCAATCAAGATTTGAATAGTTGTAGTTTTTCCTGCACCATTTGGTCCTAAAAAACCAAAAAGTTCTCCAGATTTAACTTGAAATGAAATTCCATCAACAGCTTTCACATCATCATAGCCTTTCTTCCCTTTAAAATATTTCTTAAGATCCCTAACTTCAATTGATATTTCACTATTAGGATAGCGTATATTTTCAGGTTTTTCATATGGTTTAATTCTAGTGTTCATTTCTTCCATTTTTTTTCACGTTAATTTTATTGTTACAATATTTTACTTTTAGAACATTATAAAACATTCTTAGTCCAATATTTGATATTGAATTATGAAAAATCGTATATAAGATTAATGCAAACTTAATCTATCTAAAAAGGGAAAAAAGTATAAGAAAAATGGGACTTTTTTAACCCAGTTGGGTGATAAATTGTAATATAGAAGTATGACTTATTTTTAAATGAATTTTTAAATTGATTCTCATTTGATTTTATTCAGTATTTCAAAGAACTATTTATAAATGATTTCTTCAATTTGAGTTCCCATAAGAACACTAGTAAGTGGAAAAATAGATTAGAAAAATTTGAACTTAATTTTTTATTTTAATTTAATTTCCCTTACCTTTTCTTCTAAAAAAGTATCAATCCAAGTAGGAAACATCTTTCCCTTAATAATTACCGTTAGATCAACTTTCTCATAGTCTTCAGATAAGAACTGATCTTGTATTTCTTGAAGTTCCTTCATGGATTGTGTCCATAAAGAAATGATTTTAAAGTTAGGGAGGTTACTCAACGCCCAGAAAAAAAGCATTTTTGAGCCCAATATTTTTTTTACTTTATCCTCAAATTCATTGTCATCAATAATTTTGTTGGAGTCTAATTTTAAATTTATCATTGAAGGAATTATTCCTGTTTTATCAGGATACCAATCTATTTGAAATTGAACAAGAAAATTTTCAGTTAAACGATCTAATCTTCTTCTTATTGTTTTAGTTGAGACGCCTACTTCAAGAGCAATATCCGAGATTGACTTTCTTGAATTGTTTTTTAGTGAGTTAATAATAAGATAATCCAAATCAGTAGGGAGTTTGAAGTTTAGTTCTTCTACAATAATAGGGGGCATTCTTTTATCAATCCCTATGATAAAATTGGTAAGATTTCCTGTTTTTCGAATAAAAGAGATTAAAGTGTCTAATTCACCAATATTCCTAAGATATGCATGAATATATAGGGCATTACCACTACCTTGTGTAACATTATAGATATATTCATTTTCTCCTAGTTTGTTAATCAAATGTTTTTTTTGTTTTACATTCGAAAAACCAAATATGATAATATTAGTTATACCTGGAAAATTGGGGAACCCTAATTTTGTTTTAAATCTTTTTATTACTCCGAGATCAACTAAAGATTTCACTCTTTTATGAATAGAATTCACACTCATATTAAATTTTTCAGCTAATTCTTTGTAAGGTATCCTGGAATTTGTCATCAAAATTAATGAGATAGAAATATCTATTTCATCCATGCTATTACCTTATTGGTTTTAATATTGAAATGTCTGATTATGTTTTTATCATTTCTTAATATAATAAATTTAATTAAATCCTATTAATAATAAATATACTGTTAATGTTATGACTATTATCTTCCTTATCATGTCTAATACTGTAAACATAGACAACTTTAATATAAAAGATATCCCAGGTTCCTCAGGGAGATTAGATGTAATTTCGCGATGTATTTTAGCAGCCCTAATAAAGGATAATAGTTTTGAAAAAAATATTCAAATCTGGGTATTTCTAGATCGTTATGGCACATTTATTTTTTCTTCAGATAATTTTACTTACAAAAATTTCCCAAAAAATGAAATACTCTTCACAGATTATTTTGTTAGGGTTCTTCGGACTCTCTCTAATAAAGATCAATCTTTAAATCCATTAAGCACATTAAAAAAATCAGATAAGGGGATTATAGAAGTTATAAAGCATTTCAAAAAATTAAATTATAATATATATATGCTTCAAGAGCAAGGAAAAGATTTTTTCACCCAATTAAATAGTATTAAAGAACAAGAAGAGATTGTTTTCATCTTAGGTAGTCAAGTAGATGGATTTCTTAATTCAGAAGACTTACTAGCATTAAAAGTCTCTAGTTTAAGCTTTGGAGATCAATCATATCTAGCTTCTTCAGTTATTAGATTATTGAAACTATATATATTGGGATTATAATAAATTTTTTATGGTAAAGAAATTTTAAAATTATTAATCGAAATAATGAGAAATTGGGAAGTAGTGAGGATTTGAACGAAAAAGAGGATAAAAATAAACGGAATAGACAAATAGAATTTTCGAATAGATACATAAATCTTCCAGTAGATTTTCTGATAAAGCACAATATTACACCAAATAAGATTTCTTATATAGGGTTTACTTTATCTTTAATTGCTTCATTATTAATAGGTTTTTTTGGATTATATTTTTCAATATGGCTTTCATGGATAATCCCCGCTCTTTTAGGGGTAGCTGGTGCTTTTGATTTATTTGATGGAGAAGTCGCGAGAAGAACAAATAAAGAAACTCAAGCTGGTGCATTTTTGGATTCAAATTTAGATAGACTTTCTGATGCAATTCTTGTTTTGGCTTTAATTTATGGAGGTTTGTTAGATTATCTACTAGGATATGTGATATTATTTTTAGTCATTATGATTTCATATATACGTTCAAGAGCTGAAAATGAAGGTGTTATTATGAAAGGAGTTGGATTTATGGAACGTGCTGAACGAATTCTTTTCCTATTGTTTGTGATAATCATAGAATTAATAATATATTTCATAACATTCCTAGTTTTTAACGATCCTTTTACTATATATGTTCCATTTATCACAAGAGTTCCAGTTACACCAGTATTTCTTATTAGTATACTAATTTTTACTCTTACTCTAGTGTTTACAGTTATTCAAAGGTTAAGTTATACTTTTAAAATTTTAAAAGACAAGGCATAAGTTGTCTGTTTAGATTTTTAAAGCATAAAATATCTAATTTCAATATACGTTTTGTACTTTATCAAGCTAAAGGATAAATTTTTTAAGTTTTATACAATTCAATTAGAATATAGAGTAAAGATACATAAGAAAAAACTAAAAATAGCTGATTTTTATTCCAAAAAAAAGAAAAAGTGGCGGAAGAAGCGGTTCTAGTAAAGGACATTATGGGAGAGTTCAATGCAGTAAATGTGGAAGATTTGTTGCTAGGAGTAAGGCAAAAGCAGTGACAAGAAGAGTTTCTCTTGTTGATAGTCGAATGTATTCTGAATTAAAAAAGGCAGGCACAATTATCCAAGCGCCAAGTAAGACTAAGTATTACTGTATTTCATGTGCAATACATGGACATCAAATCTCACAACGAGATAAGAGTTTAAGAAAATATTAATTACCACTTCATTTAATAAGTCGTTTTTATTCATATATTTAGTTGTTTAAAGAAACTGGGAAGTGTATATTTAATTTGAACTTGATCTTGATTTGTAATTTCGATAACAGCTCGTATTAAGAAAACATTTCTCAACTCTTCGTCAGGTTTGTATATTTTTACTTTTGCAGTTGGTTTTATTTTTAAAGTATAATTTTCAGCAATTCCTGTAACATTTTCTTTTGTTTTCAATTTAATTCCTAGTAGCCCGAGTTCATAATGGGAAATAATGAATAGAATCTCACCTTCATTTTGCGAATTTTTCTCGAAATGAACAACTTCCAAAAAATCTTCTTTTAACTCCTTTGGAAGTTTAGTAAAAGGAATGATTTTTTTCCTTCCTGAAATATATTCAAAAGGAGTATACAAGAGTATATTAAAACTTGCAATTTTCTTAATTTGTTCATTGTATTTTTCAATGTCTTTAATCTCATATGCTTTATCTAAAAGAATATCCAATTTATCAATCATATCTTCAGCTGAATAGCCAACTAGTACAGTTGCAATATAAGCCCTTTTTAACTTTTCAATCAATACTTCACTTTTANNCAATTGAAATTTCTAAAGCTTGATTATAAAGATTTGCAGCAATTTGAGAATGACCTAATGCCAAGAAGTAATCCCCAAGTTCACTAAATACTATTATTGCATCAAAAAAATTTTTATCTAGGTCCATCTTAGAGATTTCCTCCATTATATTAATGGCAGTATTCTTATTTTTTCCTTGAATATAAATTGCTATTGCTTTCCCGATTAAACATTTAAGTCGTAACTTGTCATCTTCATATATGTCAGCGAGCTCTTCAGTAAAATTATATTGTTTTATAGCGCTCTTATAAAGGCCATGAAATAAGTAAATCAAGGCCTTGATGTAATTTAGAGTTAGACATGTTTTATAATTATGAATTATCACAGAGAATAATGCTGCTCTTTCAAGTGAATCAATTGCCGTATTAATACGTCCTAGAGAGACCAATAAAAATGCTCTTAAAAACTCTACCTTACTAATTTCAGAGCATATCAATTGTTCCACGATCTCATAATCCTTTAGGTTGGTTAACTGGCCTGATGCGACTTGAAGTAAGGAAACTAAAAATCCATTCCCAGTTTTCAAATATTTGATTGCATTTTTTGGTTCACTTTTAGTTATTGCTTCACGAGCTCGGATTACATACTCTCTTGAGATTTTCAAATTTTCAAGAAATTTTAGAATCCCTAGTATAGTTTCCTCCTCACTTTGAGGAAGTTCTTGGTTTGCGATGTATTTCTCAGCAGTAGCTATTTCATTTAGATATTTGGAAGCCCCAATCTCAAATTTTACACCAGTATCTGGATTTTCTAACTCAATATCTTGTGTTAAAATTGAGCTTTCTGTGACAGCAATTGCCTTTTCAATCAACCAAGTTATCTTTTGTTCAGCAGGATATATTTTAGACCGTTCAATCATGTAAGATAAGGTGTAATTAAGACTCCTCTTCCATATATCTTTAAAATATTTTCGCATTTGAGAATTAGTAGTAGATTTTTGAACTTTTAATAGAAAACTTGAAAGGGATAGTATATTTATTTTGCCTTTATACAGCAAATTGGTATTTTTGGCTAATTTAAAATCGTCTGTCACAAGATGAACAGGCATAATGTCATTTTTTTCTAATAGTCTATTTCCAACACATACAAGGGTGAGATCTGGATCTTGAGCAGGAAATCTTACATTATATTTATTAAGTTCCTCTTTTATATTTTCAATTTCACNNATTTCACCGGTAGATGATTTCTCTATATTTATGAAACTCTTCATCTTATCTAAGTAAGTATGTGGTGCTTTGATTTCATCAAAAACTCTCTGAGATATATAATATTTATATGCTAAATCTTCTCCAACTTTTCTTAAATTTCCTAAAATATTGCGTGCTTTAATTTGTAACATACAAATGAAAAAGTTAGCATCAAAAACAAATCTATTTGGGTTATTCATTTGATTAACGAGATTGCTTTGATTGATTTAGAAAAATCTTATTTAAATAAATAATAGATATAAGAATAATATATTTTTTTTTCATTTAGATAAATCAAAATAGAAAAAGAATCAAAGATAAATAAGAATATATTTTTAGATAGAATTTTTTAAAAATATATTAATAATTAAACTGTGTGAATTTCTATTTTAATATTAGATGTTGTTGGATATTCAGGATCGGGAAAAACACTATTTATCACAAATGCTATAAAATTATTGAGAAAAGAATTAAACTATAAAGTTTCAGTGATAAAGAACGTAAAAGACCACCCGGTTGACAAGAAGGGAAAAGATTCTTATAGATTTACTGAAGCAGGAGCAATTTTTTCAGTAATTCAAAATGCTAATAATGAAACCGCAATATTTATGAAAATCGAAGAAGATAATTTAGAAGAACTTTTAAAATGGTTAAACAACGGCCCCATTACACCAGATTTAACGTTTACAGAAGGTTTTAGAAATTTAAACAATCCAACGGTTTTATGTGTATCTGATTTAGATGAGATTGAAGAACAATTAACGGAAAATGTTAAAATGATTTCAGGAATAATCTGTTCGAAAGATATATCCAAAAAAAACGTTTATAATATACCAATAATTGATATTGAAATTCAATTTTCAAAATTTTTAAAATTATTTAACATATTTCCAAAACGGAGCTAGTTGTTGGCAAATAGACTCAAGGTTTTTTTTTTTTTTCATATCAGGTATCTCATTGACTATATATTTACTTAATTTGTCATAGACTTCGATTTCATCTAATGGATTTTCAACGGAAATTCGAATTTCTTGGATAAAATTATTTAATGGAATTATAATCTCATTAATTATCCATTCCTCGAAATATGGTTGGTCAGAAAAGGATTGAATATTATAGGTAATCATTATTTGCATTAATTCTTCAAGAGAGTAAAAATGTTTATTAGGAATTGATACATTAAATTGATTTAATTCTTTCTTAAGTTGTTCTCTATTTAAACTTATTATATAATCTGGCCATACATCATCAGAATAATTAATATCTTGAAAAACAAAAAGTTCTAAAACTCTTAAGGCAATATTTTTTCCAATATAGCGACTACGTGGATCAATGAAATTTATTGATGCCTCATCTGGAGAATTCTTCATAAATATTTTATCAATTAATACATAAAGAATTCTGCAAATATGATCAACTAAAATTTGAAATGTTAAAGGGGAATTCTCTGGATTTTCCAGAAGAATTTCATTTTCTTGATTTATTTTTTGAGAAAAATTTGAATTTAAGCTCTTTAAGAACGTTTTGAAGAATCCAAAATTTAGTTGAGATATATTCATTCTAAATATTTTATGAAAAACTAGATTAATATTATGATTTTCTGATAAAACTGATAAATATTTCAAGAATTCCTTAATATTTATAATAGAATTTGCGCCTATTACATCATCAACTCTTTTATTATACTGATTTAATGTCACTTTAAATACTTCTGGTAAAAAAAGTAAATCTCCTACTTCTAAGGCTTCGAGGCCACTCCCAAAATAATATTTCATATATAATAGAAAGAGATTTAATTGAGATTTTGGTGAAGGCAGATTATTTGCTTGGAAAGTTGAGTACAAGGTAGATTTTTTATCAAGATATTCAAAAAACTTGATGATAGCGTTTTTTTTTTCTGTTGAATAATTAAGGTTAACAAGGAATTCTTTTTTAATAACATCTAATTTTGAAAATACTGAATCTTCTACTCTAGCACCTACAAAATTAAAAAAGTCTAATAATGGAGAGAAACTCTGAAGCAAATTACATTTTTTGTAGAAATAATATAAAAGATCTACTAATTTTTCTTTTGAAGAAGAATATTCATTTAGAGCAATTTCATATAATTTTTCTCTTCCTTTATACAAATTCTCAAAATAGGATTCTGGAATCCCTTTAAATTGTCTTAAAAAATAATATAGTACCATATTATAATAAGATTCAAAGATTTCATCCTTACTATCTTTACAAATTATAAGAAAATTCAAATTTTTATTCAAATCTTGATTTCTTATGATAATTGCATCAAGTAAAATGAAAATATCTTCCTGGGTTACTTTCCTAATAACCATTCCTAAGACTCGAACAATAAAATACAAGTATCCAGTGAGTATTGAAAATCCATATAAAATTTCAATTTTAAATCCATCAGATATATTTACAAACTCTTCTTCTTCGATTGGGTTTAACTGATAATTATATTCAAAAAATATGATCTTTTCAGAAATCTTCTCTTTACTAAATAACTCAAGTGAATTTTCACTAAAGTTAAAAAATATATATAAAAATGAGCTAAATAAATCATGAAAATTTTCATAAAAAAATGAAGTAAAACTTTTTTTAATAATCCGAGATTGATTTCTTTTTTGAAAATTATCCCATCTTAATCTAATATCATTTTTAAATTCTTCAAAGTTCGTATTATTTTTCTCTAAGAGATTAAATAATTCTTTATTAATAGTTTTGAGACTTAAATCCTGAGATCGCGTTTTTTTTACGAGATTTTCTATAATATATTTTATTTCTTTATAAGCCAAGTTTGATCGAGTATTTAATCTGTTAATTTTTTAATCGGTTTTAAACAACCCTAAGAAAAAATGCTATTATAAATAAAAAGAAAATTTTAAAATAAAAATCTTAGTTAAGTAAAGAAAAATAAGGTTTACTTAATAATTGTTAATATATATCTAATTTCAGATAAAATTTAAAATAATTTTGTAATTTCATCCGTTGCTGAGAACTTAAGCAGTTCTTTTTTTCCATCCCCCTTTTTAACTACTAAACCTTCTTTTTTGGATGTAAAAATACCTATCTTTTCAGTATTTATTTTATTACTTCTTAAAAGATCTACTAAATCTGCTGAATCTTCTTGACTTACAGCAATTAATAAGGATCCAGATGATAAAGTGTTGTACGGGTTAATATTAAATATTTCACTTAAGATCTTTGGCTCTGGTAAAACTAATATTTTTTCTTCTTCAATTATCACACCTGTATTAGAAGCAATCGTCATTTCAGCAATTGCCATTGCTAAACCACCTTCCGTGACGTCGTGGCAAGATTTGATTTTAAAATTGTCATTTGCCAAAAGAGCTTCATCTAAAACACTTATACCCGGATTATAAAGATAATTCTTACATTTTTCTATAAATTTACGATTAAATCCCTTATCCAATAAGTCCCCTTCTTTTTCACGACCGATAATAGAGGTACCTTCAATAAAGATACCTTTTGTTAAAATTAATGCATCCTCAGGTTCTGCTCCTGAAGTAAGTATGAGTTTATTTTTATCAACCTCTCCTATTAAAGAACCAATTACAATTGGCCTAGAAAGCTCTGATGTAACCTCGGTATGTCCTCCTATAACAGTTATTTCCATTGATTTGCAGGTATTATGAATATCATTAAATATCTTTTTAATCATTTGACTTGTTGTATAATTAGAAGGTAATAATATTGTTGCTTGAAACCATTTTGGTTTAGCTCCTGTACATGCGAGATCATTCACATTCACAATTACTGCATAATAGCCAATTTCTTTAGTTGCGAAAGTAATGGGGTCTGTTTTAGCAACTAAATAATTCTCACCTGGTATATCTATAACTGCAGCATCTTCACCAATTTTAGATCCCATAATTACCCTATTATCTTGAATTTCTATTTCTGAGAGCAACTGGGTTAAATAATTATGTTTAAGCTTTCCAAGAGTAAACTTTTCTTTAACTCTTTTCATTGTTATAGACTCTTTAGGATTCCATAATTTATTAAAATTTTGAGCCTTTAATTAGTAATTACTTTTTTATAATAATCTGAAATAATGGATTATAGTACCCTAAAATTTAAAATTCATTATTTCCTTGAGGATATTAAGCTATAAAATTACACAAACAAAAAAAAGTCTGAGTAAAATGGGATTTGGAAAAGCATTTTTATTTAGCGTAATTGCTTTCGTTGGTATAAACTTTATTTTTACAATAATTTATTATGCTTTTACGGGATTTGATCAATTGATTAATGTAATTCAAAATTACCCTCTAATGATTCTATATTATTTATTTGGTTCAGTAATTAGTACACCCTCGGCAATTTTTAATTGGACAATAGCAGAACCCTTTCTTCTTAGCAATATGGACAATTTGATATTTGGATTAGGCCATTTAATTGCTCCTTTAATAGCGGCAATTCTAGCTGGGAGATTCGGTGAAAGTAAAATTCAATCTTTTGGAGGATGGTTTTTAGCAGCTGTCATTAGTACTGCTTCAGTTATAATTGCCGCTTGGTTAAGTCCTTATACTGCAAATATCTTGACCCTTACCTATGGTTGGGCTTCTACCGATGTTATTCTCGTTTTAGCAATAATAAGCTGTTTGATAAATATTGTATTCTATGGTTTTTTTGCCTTACTTCTTTCAAAAGAAGAATATTACTAAACTAAACTTAGAATTTCAATTTTTTTTTCTCTTATTTTCTTATAGGATTTTTAAAAATTTGTGATATTTTTATAGTCTAATTTTAAAATATTATTTGGAAGGGAAACAAAATTTTCAATCTTACATTGGATTTCGCCTTTAATATTCTATTTTTTATTATACCTTGAATTTTGCATTCCTTCTTCTCTCTTTTTCATATTACTATTAAAAATTTCATTTTAAGGATATATGAAAAAATATATTAATAGATTAATAGAACGCCAACTCTGAAATTAATATAAGAAAAATAATAGTATTAGTAAATTTCAATCTATAAGGTTATTATTAGTATGAGTTCGGGAAAATTAGAACAAAATTATTTTAAGCATGTTCAAGACGGTTTACTTTTTAATGAATCTGCTGTTTTTTCTAAAGATATTTTACACAAAAGTCATCAATTTAAATCAGATTCATATAAAGAAGGAAGAAATCGAGAGTTTAATTCTAAGGCACAGGATCTATTAATTGGAGTCAATAATAATAATTTCAATACAATAAAGAAGATTCATTTTATTTTAAAAAATTCTCAAGATCTTACTCAAAAACAAAAATATGACTATTGTAGTAGTCAACGATTTTTTATGAAATTATATTTAAAGAGCATTTCTGAAAGAATTTAGTAATAAAAATTTAGGAAGGAATACTTTTTTTAGTAATTGGTATATTTCGAATTTTCAGAAATTCCGCATAATCACATAAATATGACAAACTTGTCGCCGCATCTCTTAATGATAAATAATATAAAACTCTTTTTTTGTGAAGTAATTTTTTTGCAGAATTAAATCTTTTAGCTAGTGCACTATCATCAGCTAGATTTGGCAAACAAAAAGCAAATGGCTTTGATATTGAATCTCGTATTTTTATCATTCTATTAAAAATATGACGATAAATATGGTCAGGCCAGAGTGGAACAATAATTATGTCAATATTAGGATCATTAGCAACAACTGTAATACATCTTGTAAAAACGTCTAGAATGAACCCAGACGCTCCTAAATCAATAGGATTTTTAATACTTACGTTTACATCTGGCAATATCTTCCCTATTTTGGATTGTGAAGCGAAGATTAATTCTGGCACTAATAAGTTTTGTGATGCAAATAGATCAGTTAAATTAACAGATGATCCTCCGCCAGGAGTAATAATTCCAACATTTCTTCCCTTTGGTACAAAATTTGGATAAAGTAATTCAAAAGTTTTAATAGTATTCCAAAATTCTTCATTATCTCTAACAAGGACTGTTCCTGTCTGATTTGCTAGTGATTTCCATAAACGATTATCCGAAGCTATTGCCCCAGTATGCGAGAATGCAGCTCTAGAACCCTCTTTAGTATATCCTCCTTTCCAAATTATTACTGGTTTGGTGCCTGTAGTGCTTTTTAGTTCGATAAAAAACTCCCTGCCAGTTGCTGAACCGGTTGATTCTAAATATGCAGCAATTAAAGAAGTTTTTGAATCTTGGTGAAAAAATTTTAAAAAATCTACACAATTTAAATCAATTTGATTACCAAAACTAATACCATAACGATATCTTATATCTCGTTTATATCCTACATCGACTAATTGAGTTAAGTGTCCTCCAGATTGTGACATGAACGATACTCCTCCTTGATTCCCTTTTTGAGAAGCAAAAGTAATAGCCATCCCATTTTCAGCATTTAAAGGTCCTAAACAATTTGGTCCAATTATTCTTGTTTTTGAACCTTTAATAATACTTAGAAGTTCTTCCTCCAATTCTTTACCTGTTTGTTCTCCTGTCTCAGAAAATCCTGAGGCAAAGATAATAATCCATTTTATTTTTTTCTGAACACACTCTTTTAGCACATCTGGGATAGAATTTGTTTTTAATGAAATGTATGCTGTATCAATTGGGTATGGAACATCTAAAACAGAAGGATAACACTTCCAATCCATTATTCTATCGTGTTTTGGATTAATTGGATAAAAAGTATTTGCCCATAAAGAATCCTTAAATGCAGGTAAGTACATCATTGACCCCAATCTTGAGCTCTCTGATGCACCAATAAAAGCAATATGTTTAGGGTAAAATAAGGAATAAAGATTTTCCGATTCTTTTTTGTGCTTATCCATTGACTAAATAAATTCAAAAATTTTTTAAAAACTTACGATTCAATATATGAATTGAATCCAGATAAGTAGAGTTGATTTTTTAAAAAACCAAATTTTTAATTCAATTTAAAATTAGACTACACATATATATTCATTTTTCTATTAGAAAAAAAATCACACTTAAAGAATTGTCAAAAATGGCACGACCAAGCCCTTTAGAAATTTATGCACTTTTAGATAAAAGTAACTGTAAGGATTGTGGATATGATACTTGTATGGCTTTTGCGACAGATATTCTCGAAAGAAAAGTAACAGTAAAAGATTGTTCTCATCTAATGCAGGATCCTAAACAAGCAAAAAATCGAGATAAATTAATTGAACTTATAACCCCTCCTCAAAAACCTGTTATTATTGGAACAGGAGATAGAGCAGTTACTATTGGAGGAGAAGAAATATTAATGCGACATCAACTAACTTTTTATAATCAAACGGGAATTTTCGTAGAAGTTGCTGATGATGACGTAGATTTGGAAGAAATAGTAAAATACCTTACAAATCTTAAAATAGAAAGAATTGGAGATGTACTTACACTAGATGGCATTGCTTTAAGAAATGTTTCTGGAGATGCTGACCAATTTAAATTAGCTGCAAAAAAAATTGTTGAGAATTCAGATCTCCCTATTATGTTATGCTGTTTTGATGCGGATATTTTATTAGGAGCTGCAGAATTGATTAAGGATAGAAAACCCTTACTTTATGCAATTACAAAAGAATCATGGGAACAGATTGGAAAATTTGCAATTCAAAATAATCTACCTGTTGCTATCACTTCTACCAATCTAGATGAATTAATGTCATTAAGCGCAACATTACAAAAATATGGTGTAAAACAGATTGTTTTAGATTCAGGAACTTATTTTGGTCCGGGTAATCTT
>JABAHP010003876.1_pt3 | contig 20663 bp, 17 predicted proteins | sample 7062081 | NCBI WGS metagenome assembly JABAHP01 (sample SAMN14534357, study PRJNA622989) | marine sediment metagenome | biome: marine biome [ENVO:00000428]; feature: marine pelagic biome [ENVO:01000023]; material: deep marine sediment [ENVO:00002113] | place: India: Gulf of Kutch | collected...
TGGCTGGTTCGGTACCATTTTCAAATCAGCGACGACCGTCCCGCTGCCTTGTGCTATTTGAAGCATCATAAAATCGGCATTCTTCGGGGCATCGTTTTTATTACTGCCGCCGTTTATCCAAAGCAGACCGATGTCACTTTTTATTTTGTCGGGCTTGATTATCGTCAGCCAATGCTTCCACAGGGGCCGGTCAACTTCCTTCTTACTCCGCCACGACTGTGAGGTCATATCAATAACGTAGGCCGTATAGCCTTTGCCCTCGATTGTGTTGACAAGGCTGAATTTGTAGCTCGTATCTGGCTTTTTTACATAATCATCCAGAGCTGTTGCGAATACGAGCTGCGGCGTGAGAAAAACCAGCAAAGCCAATATAATACGATAATGGTTTGTTTTCATAACTTACCCTTTCCTTAATTTTAGTGAGAATGGCATTCTAACCTATATCACTGCACAAAGCAAGGTACTATCGGCCAGCTAAAAACAAACACGGACGGTTTTATTGAATTTGATATGTTTTAGGCGTCCCGTCCGGTCCTATAGATACAGTAAAGACACCTTTATCGGCATAAACACGGGCTTTTATGTATTGGCCCTGGTCGGGATTGTCCTTTGGGTTTGCGATAAACTCAGCCGGAGTATTTCCCGCGTCGCCGTACTGCGTATTGTAATGAATCTGGTAAATCTCTTTCACCGCCGGCATTCCTTTGAGCACACCGAACGTTCTCGGCTGGATACCCTTTCTCGGCCCGTTCATCGCGACGCAGACAGTCGGCTCCAGGACCTTCAAGAGTATTGGATTGTTGCTTATATCCAGCCCGTGATGCGTCACCTGGTAAAGGTCCACTTTGCCGATTCGATTTACAGGATGCGCGAGGTGGTTCTCTATGTTGAGTGTGATGTCGCCGCCGGCAAAGAACCTGAACCTGCCGTAGCTTAAAACCAATGCAATGCTCCCGGCATTGTTCGAATTGTCCGGCCGGGCCATCTTGAATCCTTCAACGGGTGCGTCAATATCTCCATCGAAGCCCTCGATCTTCTTTTGAGACGCCACACAATGCAGCCTTACGGCCCCCTTCTTTCCTCTCGTCACATTCTTTAGTGGAATATCCTCACCTGCTCTCAAAAGTTTCGTTTTTCCTTTAGTGGCCTCCTCGTAAAGCGGATTCAGTTGTTTATACCTCTGCCGCTTTGTGATGTCACCGGGTGGCGTGTCGTTGTCTATAAAACATTTGATTGGAATTCTTTTTGACAGTTCCAGTATACCGCCGTAGTGATCGACGTCGAAATGCGTAGTGACCAGATAGTCGATTTGTTGCAGGCCGGCATCCATGCACGCCTTATGCATCCTGTCTGCATCGCGGTGTTTCGGCTCCAGCGAGCCGGTATCGATAAGGACCGATTCGCCCATCGGTGTCACTATCAGCGTCGAGCCGCCGCCTACCATATCCAGAAAATAAATATCCAGTGATCTTTCCGGCTCTTGATTTCCCGCCCCTTTACAACCGCTAAGCGACAATATTAACACAAGACCCAAAAGTGCAAAATTGCGTTTCATACCATAGCTCCTTTCCAAATTTATCAACCGTTGTGAAAATCTTATCAAAGTTACAGCCATGAGGACAATAGAAAAATCGCTTGCTTTTTAACACACCTGTGACAATAATATTGCAAACGACCGCACATATGATAAGGAGGTAAGGAACATGATTCGTTATATGACAATCATTACTATTGTAGTATTGTTTTCCGCGCTGTGTCCCGGTCAGGAAATGGATGCAGGCAAAACTAAAAGCTCTCTTTCGAGCGGTACTTTTAAATGGATTGCCAGCCCTCCAGTATTGGAACCTACTGAGGTCGACGGCGAAAAATGGCTTTCTGTCAAGGATCCCTCTATAGTCCGGTACAAAGGCAAGTGGCATCTGTTCTGCACAGTTCGCGGCCTAAAGCGCAGCCACGCGATTATCTATCTTACCTTTGATAAATGGGGCCAGGCCAAAACAGCCACCCAGCAGGTCCTAAAGTGTCACCCCGGCTATTTTTGTGCGCCGCACGTATTCTACTTCAGGCCACACAAGAAATGGTATCTTGTATGCCAGGCCTCCGACGAGTCATGGGATCCGAAATACGGGCCGGCATATTCTACGACGCCGGACATCACAAAGCCTGATTCCTGGAGCAAACTCACCCCCCTCTTCAAAACTAAACCCTCAAATATCAAGGCATGGCTCGACTTCTGGGTCATCTGTGATGATACAAAGGCACACCTTTTCTTTACTTCCCTTAACGGAAAGATGTGGCGAGCGGAGACGTCTTTGGATAAGTTCCCGGCAGGGTGGTCGACACCGGTTCTGGCCTTAAAAGGTGATGTCTTCGAGGCCAGCCACACCTATAGGCTCAAAGGCTCGAACAAATACCTGACCCTGATAGAAGCACAACACGGTCACGGCTGGCGCTACTACAAGGCGTATCTCGCTGACCGCCTCGACGGCGACTGGATGCCTCTCGCCGCCGAAAAGGACAAATCATTCGCATCGATGCTCAATGTCCAACAACCCACCGAGCGCTGGACCGATGTAATCAGCCACGGCGAACTGCTTCGCGCAGGATACGATGAGAAATTAATGGTGAATCCTGACAACCTGCGTTTTCTCTTCCAGGGTGTAACGAATCGCGGCCGGGCAGGAAAAGACTACGGCCAAATACCGTGGAGATTAGGCATCCTAAGACCTGCAACAAAAAGCCGCTGAGCAGATCTGACACCAATTCTACAGGTTGATTCCTCAGACGTGCATGTTCCTGACAGCAGAAAAAATGTTACTGTTCCCCAAGGGCTTCAATATCCGCCAAATCCCTCTTTCGGCCAAGGGCCTTTTTGTTTGTTATAAAATCTTCCCTTCCTATAAAGTAGACTTCTGTGTCACCGTAACGGCCCGAAACCTTCCCTGCTTCAGCCTTCTCCCACTCAACACCGCTGAGTGATGTCATGATATCGATACGCACCGGGGGGACGCCAAGCTGGATAACATTTTCATCGGAGGTAAAATCATTCTCCGACAAATCAAGCGAGCCGAAGCCGAATTCGGAAAGAGCTGCAAGGATACGTTGTGCATTATCGACTTCCGGTTTAACAAACAGGTCGATATCACCGGTAAATCGCGGTGCACCGTGAAATGCTAACGCATAACCGCCTACGATGATGTATTCAACTTTTTGAGCGTTGAACAACTCGAGAAGTTCTTTGAAGTCTTTTTGTATCTCCATAGAGCTGCCTTCTGAACAAATCCACAGCGGCAAGGCGCTCTTCCGGCGCCCTGCTGAGCCAATACTCAAGATTCTGCCTGATTTCGAGATGCTTGTCTAAACGATGCCTCTTTACTCTTTTCTCAATCATGATGCATATTATACGAGATCAAGCCAACACGGCCAATAAAAAAGCTCCCGCACAGGGACCACAGTCTATTTGAGGTTAATATCACTACCCTTAACAGTTGACATCTATTTTTTCTTTATCCTCATACCTTTCCATAATGGTGATGGGCCACTGAAATCCAGGCAGTTTCCGTCATCTGTGAAAAAAACACCAGGAAGGTGCTCATCCAATCGGTCACCATCGACTTCAAGAAAACCGTTCTCCTTATACACCTTCACCTGGAGTTCGGGATACCCCAAAGCTAAAGCAATTCGGGCGTATGTGTATAAGTTCATGTCTGTGATGTATTTGTATGTGCCGGTGTATTTTTTCCATTCCTTTTTGTATCGAGTGAAGGTATCTGAATCAGGTTTTTTGTATTCGGAACGGTACTTATTCTCAACAATGATGGTTTTCCATGCCGGATTTTCATATTTCCTTTCGATAAGCTTTTTGACCATGATTTCGTCTGTAAGCCTCTTCAACGCTTCCCATTGGAGGTTGTGGTTAATGGAATTGGTTAAAATGAGCAATCCCATTCCATATTCAGGATACCATGACATACTTGTGAGAAAACCGAAGCCTCCACCGCCATGAGCTAATTGACAGGAATTAGTGTCGTTGACGTCGACCGAAGGATAACGTTCTGCAGATACACTATGATGAGGATGAACTCCAATACACAAGCCGGGTGATGATGTGGACATTGATTCGATAAGCTTTTTATTGAGAACGCTATGACCATTTACTTTTCCCCAGTTAAGATGAAACTGCACGAACCTGGCCAGTTCTCTGGCACTTGTGTAAACGCCGCCGGCCCCAATCATAGGCATTTCCAGGGTCTCTCTCTCGATATGAGGTGTATGTCCAATGGCCCTGTTCGGATGTTGTCTGATAAATTCTATATCCACAGAACTATTCGGCATATCAAGCGGGTCGAGGAGTTTGGCTTTCATATATTCGGCGAAAGAGCGGCCGGATGTTATTTGTATGATATATGCGGCCAAGTCGATGCCAAGGTTCGAATAGCTGTATTTGGCACCGACCGGAAATTTGAGCCAGGTGTCTGAAATGCTTTGAATATGCGCTTCGAACGAGGGGAACTTACGTTCGTAATTGTTGCCGACAGGTGCTTCATGAACAAAACCCGCCGTATGGCTGAGAAGATGACGCAAGGTCATCTTCTCCTGCGGATTCTCTTCGAATCGACTCTTGACCTTGAAATCGGGCAGGTATTCGGTAATGGGTGTGTCCAGATCGACAAGTCCTCCCTGCACGGCCAACATAACCAGCGTGGCGGTAAATGTTTTGCTCATGGACTGGATGCTGAAGATAGTATCCGGTGTCACAGGCGTTTTCAGATCATAATCTGTATGGCCGAATCCGGCAGTCCATATGAGGCCTTCACGATCAACCAATGCTATTGAAAGCCCCGGTATCTTTTCCTCGGTCATACCTTTAGCTATGGATTGTTGAGATTCCTCGAACACTGAATGCCAGTCTTGACTTAGGCCGGGGCGTATATATTCACCCTGCATCGTTGGTTTGATTGTTTGACAACCGGTACAGAGACACAATAAGACACAAGCAAGAGATAATGAACATCGACGAATGCGACGGTTGATCTTATTATGCATGATCAATCTCCAATATACCTGTTTCCTTTTTCATCCCTTTTGTGCAATTTTTTGTTCATCATGCAAGATAGTTCTTTTTCAGTAACCACCCAGCTAATAAACCTGCCGGCCCCTGTTATAGAAGTCGGCAGGATATAAAAATCTTACATTATTCGTTGGTAGTTGTCCCTATTTTTCCAGCAGCCTGCAGGCAAATCCCCACGGCCCGCCGGTGTTCAGGATTTTGATCACAAGCTGGTTTTCGCCCTTTTTGAAGGTCACCGGAACACGGTCGTTGTCCGGTATAACACCACGGACTACCAAATTCCTGTGGACGAGCTTGCCGTTGAGCCAGACCTTGACGCTGTCATCGGAGCCGATACCCAGAACACCCTTCGTTTCCTCTTCCATGTTAACCTGTGCCCAGGCGTAGGCGACCACAAACCAATCGTCGTACACCTGTGTCAGATCAACGACACCGTACTCGGCGCGTAAAGTGGCCCATTCGTAATCCTCTTCGCCAAGCCTGACCCTGGGCTCGAACCGCTTAAGATTGAGTGATTCGGTATCGAAAAACTTCATCGAATGTTCATTATCCGGGAAATAGGTTTCGCCTTCCCATGGAATTTGTATCAGCCCCAGGAAAAGCCACCTTCGCATGAACTTGCCCGTTTCGAGGCCGTCGTATGTCGCCGCACTCAGGTCCGTTTTACCCTTCGTTATCGTCACGCCGCCTGAGACTTTTCTGGCCACACTTTCTGAACTATCTCCACTTTCGGCCTTCTTGCGACCGATATGAAAACCTTGCAAATACCAAATACCATCCTGATAGACCATCACTAAAGTTGCTTCACAGATAAGCGATCCCTCCCGGCAAAGGTAAACAGGGTGCTCGTAACCATTTTCCAACTCGGCCGGCCAGTCCGGTGTGCTGAGAAATTCGAAATTGACAACACGAGACGCCAATCCCATGATTTGTTCCATCTCGGTCGCTGCATCTTCCCTTAGATCGGGAGTTATCAGGTTCAGAAAATCCTCAGAGTTCTTATGTATGGCAGCGCTGTACAGGCTCAGCAAAGTCTCCAGGGGAGTATTTTGTTTTTTATAGGTTCCGCCCGAAGTGATTTTCGCAGCTTCAAGCCGACTTTTTTCTACAATCTCTTTTTCCCCTTTTTCTCGCAAACCCCGATACTCGGGGGGAATGTCCGCAACAGTGGTACCATCCTTATCCGGCCAAAGATAAGCAATCGTCAGTCCATCTCCACTTTCACCGGTGTATACCCTAATCGTAACAGCAACTCTTCCATCAACACTATCTATCATCGAAGCAGGCTGAGTGGAATCGACAAAGATTGCCGATTTCGGAAGGATGAAGCGGTAGTAATACAGCCTGTGTCCTGTCGTACCATAGTTAATCCGAAGAATCCATAGCGGCCCTTCCCTTTCGAACACGGCGTTGTCAATTTCACTGACACCAATAAATTTAATCTGCCCTCCGGGCTGTATGGGTTTGGAAATATGAAGTTTGTAAATACCTGACCGAGCATTAATCTTTTCCAGCTCAAACGGTATCAAATTACCTTCCATATCATAATATTTAGGTTCTTTGAGAATGAGAGTCGGCCCGCGTCTTATTTCCTTCATCACTTTGTCGCCTGAGTTGGTACCTTCAGACAGCCACGCACACATGATCGATTTCTCGTCGTCTATTCTTAAAATCTGGACACTTGAACCTTCTATTCTCTCTATTTGTGTTTGCCTCTCCGCCTCGATCCACTTGTTAATTTCCATCACATCATCCACTATTGGATCATCGACTGAAACTATGGGATTCCTGTCAGGCAACAGGACCGCCTTTCGACCCTCCTCGACAGCAACGCTTGTTTTCTCCGTCTCGGCGATGACCTTTCCCTTTTTGACGCTGACTTCCGTTTTTTGTGCAAATGTTATTATTGACGCCGTTAAGAACACCACGGCGCACAGTATAGCTGATTTTATTCTCATTCTATGTCTCCTTGAACCTCTTCAAAACGCTAAAGAAGTAGTTATTTGGGTCTACTCGACCGTGACTGTGAATTCTGTTCCTAATGCCTCCACCCGGCCGTGTGGAGTGCCAATGAAAAATCGCGGATGCGGGCTCTCTAAAGCAGCCGTACACCTGCCGTACTCAAGAAAAAACTGGGTTTCGCCGTTATAAAACTTCAAAACCAGCATGCTGTTCTGATTCACCTCAATCGTGGACGTATCTTCCATCTCCAGTACAAAGGCAGACCTGGCCGTTGAGTGAAATGTATCACCGAGATGAATGGTTGAATCGGCTTTCAGAGGTTGCCACGCATTGAGACCTTCGTGCCTTACAAGGACTGTCCCATCAAGTTTCGCAACGCGCATCGGTACTTTAGCACCGGTCGGCTTATCGGTGCTCGCCCTGCCCATAGCAAAGCCTAATGTCAGGCCGATAGCTAACAGGATACCTGCAGCAATAGATGCACGCCTGCCGGTGAACCAGGTTAAATTATATTGAGTACGCCCCACCGCTGTATTCGGCTCTGCACTCAGCCTGGCCATCACCGACGCCTTACCCTCTTCAGCGGAACTGGAAGTTGAAAAGGCCTCCCTGACCGCATACTCTAAAACGGTACATTGCTCGAATTCCTCTCTGCACCGTTCGCACGTTTCCGTATGCCTCTTCAATTCCTCGGCCTGTTCATTACTGATTGTACCCTCTATGTATTCGTTGATTAGATTTTTATATTTTTCGCAGTTCATAATTATGTGACCTCCTCTAAAATTGGGGAAAGGTCCTTACGTAATATCTTATAGGCACGGTGGAGCCATACCCTCACCGTCCCCGGTCTTTTACCTAATTGTTCTGCAATCTGTACCGCAGAAAGCCCCCCGACAAACCGCATCACTATCAGTTTCTGAAACTTCTCAGGCAGCCGCTGTATTCGCTCTCTTATTAAATGCCTCTGCCCTGCCGTTAATCTATCATTACAAGGATTCGCTACTTTGTTATCGAGCTCTTCAATTCCCGTCGCCTTACATCCCAGGGCACTCCTGCACCGAATCCTGCCTCTTATAGTATTGGAACACTGCTGCAGAGTAATCCTGCTTAGCCAGCCTGCAAAACGCGATGGCTGTCGCAGGCTGCGCAGCTGTGAGTAGGCCTTGAGAAAGCTCTCCTGCGCGACGTCTTCAGCTTCAGCCGGTTCACCGATTTTACTCATTGCCAGGGCGACTACCATATTCCAGTACCTCTCAACGAGTGTTCCGAATGACGTGATATTGCCGCTCAAAGTGTCGTTGATAAGCTCTTCGTCGCTGGTCATAGTTTGCCTTAAATCATTCGTCATCAATTGTTCCCTAAGGGTAGTCTGTCGTCATTCTACAATATAGAACGCCAAACCGTCAAAACCGTTACACTACCGCCGTGAAAATTGTTGGAAATGGAATTTGAATACCTGGCGGATGCTTCACTACCCGTAGATTTTACTGGCTTGGGGTCGGCTGATAGTAGAATTCAACCTCCCAGATTCGGCTGATATTGCCCGGTGTTGCCATAACTACAAGTCGAAGTCGATCCGAGCGGATTGCAGGAAATGTCCACAAACTCTCCACCCGTGATTTGCTGACAATCTGCAAGCCCTTTACATCCTCCCAGCCGGTCCCCTGAGTTTGCTGCAGCTTGAAACGACTGATCGAATCCCCCGATTGTTTGCCGTTGAACCAGCCGCTGATAATCCGAACGGCACTGACTGTACGCGGCTGGTCCCAGGAAAAAGTTATATAGTCAGGCATCTCATCTGCGCTGCTCAGCCATCGCTGCTTGTTGTTTTTGATGTCGTGGCGGCCGTCATTGATGTTTTCTTTAGGATATCGAATCGCATCGTAGTTCGATGAGACTTCAACCTTCGCATCACGGGCGAGATTACGTCCCGCTTTCTTAAGCCATGCAGCAATGCTTTCCCCCTTCATCATTGCCTTTAGCTGCTCAAGATACTTCTCGTAAACACCACGGCCGGTCGTGTTGTATTTCTTACAGAGAGAAACAGCCATGCCTACCACTTCACCCATCATACCGCAGGTCCGCATAACTCTCACCGCACCAAGTGCTTCATGCGTAACGCTGATGTCCCGGCCGGCCATGAACAGGTTTTGGATATTGCGCGAGTAAAGACACCTATAAGGAATCCAATACGGCTTGGTGTAATGCGTATAATATGCCTTGGAGAGAAACTCATCACCCTCAAAGCCCTTATCATAAGATGGATGCGGCAGGTGAAGGTCAATGCTCCACGTGGCGGGAACACATCTGTCAGGATAAACTACACCGCCAACGATGTCGTCCTTGTTGAGGATAATGTCTCCCAGCAGCCGTCGCGATTCTCGCTTGCCTGAAATATACGCCGCCCAGTTTAGCTTATGGTTCGGATACATGCCTCGAATGTTTTTCAGTGCATCCCATGCCCCGTACATCGCCCTGAAATTTAAATCCCGGATATATTCACCTTTCTCGAAGGGTTCATAATCGAATCCGCTCTCCCAGAACCAGCATCCCAAAAATTTTAGATCCGTTGGGAAAGGTTTATCACTCAGATCGATGGCCCATGGACAGCGGGGAAACGTTACAGGTTTGCCGGTATCTACCACATTCCACAGATTACAGCGTCCCATGTGCCCCTTCAGGGTCATCTCATAATCAGCATCCGCCAGGTAACCGACGCATCCATCACCTGTACAATCAGCGAAAAACTTACCCCTAAAACGCACCTTCTCGCCGGTTACGGTGTGTTGTGCGATTACTGCGGTAATTTTGTCTCCTCGTTTTTCAACTTCATTCACACGGTGCTGTAAAAAAAGCGTAATATTCTTCTCCGCCCGGACAATCTCAATTCTCCTGTTGTCCTCATAGAGTTCGGCCTTATTGCCAGGCCCATAGTGGGCCCGCTTTGCCGGTTCTAATTCTCGAACAATATCGCCAACGCGAGGATATGGTTCAAAGTTCGTTTCACCCCCCAGCCATACCCGGACCTCCGAACTGTTATTGCCTCCCAAAACAGGCCGGTCCTGAATCAAGGCCACTTTTACTCCGCGCCGGGCCGCCGAAAGCGATGCACACGCCCCGGCAATCCCTCCGCCAACCACGACCAAATCGTACTGCCCGCCATCCCTCGACTCTCTCGGCAATCCTGATAACCGCCGACGCCAATTCTTCAAGGCAGGATCATCATTAGGTGGCTGAAAAGCAAGGTCTTTCGTGAAAAAGATGGCATCGCAGCGCCCCTCGAAGCCGGTCAAATCATGCAGGGTAACCGAAACGCTCAAGTCTTTGATATCGACCTTGCCCCCGTCCTGCCAGTGCCACTCGGCTCCCTCGGTGCCGAAAGTTGTATCCAGTTTCCTACCACCTATAAGTACCTTGAATCGGCCGGGACTTCCTTTAACCCCCCAGGGCCCGACCCAGTCACGCGTCCTTACCCATACCTGATATATGCCCTTCTCTGGAAAAGTAACATTTTTGGTTGCATCTGCCACGGGAATCCCCAAGCCATGCGCCAAAACAAAGGGCGAGCCCATCTGGTCCATGAACTGCTGGTCTATTACCCATCCGCCCAAATCGTCAAAGCTCTCGGCTTCTACAAGAACGCTATCCGCTCCGTTGCAGTTCATCACACAGTTTAGAAACACTGCCAAACACAATATACATGCCCGCTTCTTATAACCGTAATTCATAAGTTTACTTCTCCCTGAAAAGTACTCAATCCGTACATTATACAACGTGTCTAACTCGATTAGCTCACGGTTCAAAGGTATCAAGTCACGGTGTACGGATTATTGTTTTTTCAATCTTTTTATTGCTTCAAGTTGTAAAACAGCCTCTTTGTCACGGGGACGATTCATGGCCTTTTTGGACTCTATTAATGCATCGAAGTTCAATACGCGCAGTCGCATATCTTCAACTTCAATAATCCGGCTGCCCTCTTTTACTTTTTTGTAATCCCCAACGCCGTCAATAAAGCTCAGGCAGTCCAGTTGGCCAATGTCGGTGTCAAGATAGAGATTCTTATACTCTCGGCAATTGGCCCGGGTCAGTTCAAGTTTTTGACGCTTCGGCGTGTGCCGATGAACGGGGTGCACGCCTGAAAGCGCCTTTTGAAGAAGGAGCAAATTATCGGTTGAAAAATCACAACAGATGTCTATGTCTTGTGTTACATAAGTACAGCCATATACAATGCCGGCGAAACCTCCGACTATTACAAAATCAACATCGGCCCGGACCAAATGTTCTAACAGGTTAAAAAAATCGCTCTTCATTTATGTCTGGCTTCACGGAGTTTCTCTGCGGTATTAAGGGCCGTTTGGTGTCGCCTGATACGCTCGCCGGGCTCTCTTTTAATATTATCAATAAGCATCTCTATATCAATTCCGTAATCGATTGCCGCCCGGACCTCATCTGCCTGCCTTAAAGTATCTATGGTTTTATCCTGCTGTTTTCTTATTGCCGCCATAATATCATCATAACTTTTGTCATCCCGCCGTTCAACAAAAAAGCCCTGTTCTAAACCGGGGCCTTAATATCAGGCCAGCAGTTAAGCCCTCATATTCAGATACCTGTACAATTTATATTTTTCCCCCAGCGCCCCCATTCCAGATGGACATAAGCCCCAAAACAAGTTGAAATAATAAAGCAATGTTAAGAAAAAACAGAAGGCAAACCTTTTTGTTCCTGTTAGTCCCGGCTGAATGCCAAAATAGGAAAGAATATGAACGGAAGAAAACTCAGGCCTATTCCAAAACCTACTCCACGCTCGAAAGTTTTCGCCACACCAATAGATATTGTGATCAATAGCACCCAATACAAAATAATGCCGATGACTGGAATAAAGCTACAAAAGCACATTACAAGCCCCATCCAGCCGGGTTTATCGCCAACCTCGGCCAGCACCCACATATTATAGAATGGAACAATCACAGCCCAGCCCGGCTGTCCGGCCTTATCAAATACAATCCCCATCGAGATAATTTGAATCAGAGCAATGATAAGAAAGACTACCATGATGCCACAAAAGCTTTTTGCAAAGAAGTCACCAATAGCACCAATATCTTCTTCAGAAACCTGACCCATCATTGCCTTCTGGGATAATTCCTGTTTGGTTAACGGTCCTATTACCACTGACGGGCCTAAAGATCCTCCTGTTGCTATACCGTCGATTGTGAACTCATCATCGACCTGGCGAACGGAGGCAATAAAGGTCGCTATATCTCTATCGTAGTCCAGTGTATACAATAGATAGTAATGTTCGGCCGCTAAATCCTGCTCATAGTTTGTCGGCCCCAACTTCATTTCCAATATCTCGCTTGTGCCTATCTGCTTTGCCAAAGTCTCTATTTGATCATTAGCGGTAGTCGCCTTCACATCGGGACTAAGTCTCTCTATTGCAGCCTCGATATTTCCATCCGCAAGTAAAGCTATATAGTCCTCGGTAAACTGCTGCGCTTCATCAAGGTTAGCACCCTCCTGACTCTCATCAATAGTTTCCAGGCTGCTCGTTAATTTGTTCATAAAACTGCTCACGGCCATATATCCAATAACAAACGCCACGATGAACACGGCCCCAATAACAATCGGAACCACGAGCTTGGTCTTCTTTTTCTCTCCCCCACCGCCGTCCTGATAAGACGTTCCTGTTGGAAACTGGCTTGCGTAGTCCTGGACTCTACTGTCAGCGGCTGGTTCCTCTATCGGCGTTAACTGCAATTGTTCTTCAACTGCAGGAGCACCGGCTTCCAATTGAAGCAGGTCACTCATGTCACCAAGACCGGGCATACCACCCTCATCTGCGGCAGGCTGTTCGGGGGCCACTCTCAGAGGCGCGAGGTCATCTTTCGGTTTCGGCTGTGGAGTCACTCCCGGAGGCTGGGGAACACGCAGCCGGTGTTTGCATTTGGCGCACCGGACAACCTTGCCGGCGTAATCCGGTGATACACCAATCTTTTGGCTGCAGTTCGGGCACCTGAACTTGATGATAGCCGGTTTTGCGGGTCCTGTGCCTCCCTTAACCTGCGGAATTTGCACAGGCTGTTTACAAGCTGGGCACCGAACACGCTTGCCTGCATACTTTTCGTCGGTTTTAATCTTTTGTCCACAGTTACTGCAATTAAGCCGTATCATAAAGAAAGGCCTCCTTTGAACAGGCATTATAAGAGTTGAGGAGGAATTAGTCTATCAAAATAATTTGATTTCTAATCTGAAATAACACTCAGTGGCAGGAATCCTTGTTGTTGTATAGTTTAATCTTTAATACAGAGAGCACTGCCGGTCTTTGTACAGCGCTTAATCATCAATATTTGACCGAATCAATCATTACGGATTATTGTTTTGTCCGCCCGTTAGTTCCAGGAATTGACTTTCCAGGCTGCGGCCTTCGGTAATTTTTCGAGGTGTGACGTTCATATCCAGGAGACCGCGAAGAATCGCGGAAAGAACACTATCCTGATTGACGTTCTTAGCAGATAAGTTGAGTTTCACTAAATACTCCGCCGAGCCTTTGCCCTGACCGGCTCCCGCCTGATGTTGCATTTGTATGCTGCGTACTCCCTCAATTGAACTTATCAGTTCAAGCTCGTTGTTTTGGAGAGGTCGTGACATTGTCATATTATATTCGCGATCTGCAAGGGTAATCTCGTCAACCGAACCGGAAAGAACAAGGTTGCCGAGGTTCAATATCGCCACATGGTCACAAAGTTCCTGGATCTCATCGAGATTGTGGGAACTGACTATGATGGTTGCGCTTTCCTGTAATTGTTTGACCAGATCCCGAATCTGACGCGAGGCGGCAGGATCCAGCCCCGCTGTCGGTTCATCCAGAAGGATAACTTCCGGAGATCCAAGAAAAGCCTGAGCAATTTCCAAACGTTTTACCATACCGTGAGATAAACTGCCCACACGCCTTTTAGCAAACGATTGAAGACCGACCAGTTCAAGACTTTTTATAACCTCTTCCCGTGCCTGTTGCTTTGTACGACCGGCCAGTAAGCGGAAAAAAACGAGCTGTTCCAGGATTGGTACATTCCGTTGGAAGCGAGCATCCTGTGGAAGAATACTTAGACGGCCGCGAAGTTTCCGGATGTTTGTCGTATCTATACCGAGGACCTCAATTATGCCGGTATCGGCCTTCAGGAAGTCAGCTATTATGGAAAAAAGTGTCGTTTTGCCCGCTCCGTTCGGGCCGAGCAGTCCAAATATGGAATGTGAAGGGACATCAAAGGAAACATTATTAAGGGCCTGAATCCGCCCGAATCTTTTGGATAATCCTTGTATAGATACTACATTTGTCATCTCAAAACCTATAGATCACGCCTCTCAAAGTGGTAATAACCAAGAAAGAGAATAAATCCCGCGTAAACGAAACAGCCCAAAGCAGCAAGCAGACAACGCACCATGTCAAAATGCAAAAGGTTACTTTGCCATCCCCAGGGTAATGCATATAGCACATACTTCGCCGGTTTCCAGGCAAGGCGGCCAACAAGACCCATAATCAGGACACCAGCTATTACGACCTTCGCCAGGATCAAAGACAGAAAAGGCGAATCAACCGATGCAGAAATCAATGAACAAACAGCAATGTACGGGACCATAAGAATCGACATCGCTAAGAAACCGTGCAAAGCCCAGAGTGTCAGTGCCCCCGCAGGATAGATTCTGGTCTTCATACCGAGATAAAACGTAATAGTAACAACAATAATTGCCATAACCGCGGTAGAAAAAATGACTGTTCCGAGAAAACGGCCGAAATAGATGTTGCTTCGTTCCGTTCTCAAAAGAAGATACCGCAGGCCGTGGCTCTGGATATCCCCGCTGACCTGATTATATCCAAGGAAAGATATCACAAAAGGCATACCGAACAGCAGCAATAAAAAAATAGCTGATAACAGGGCCGGCCTTTTCTCAAGGAGAAATGTCGACCAGGTATCGAGACCGGTATCTCTCTTCGCGTCCCCTGCTGCATTCGGAGATTTGCCATCTTTATCACGAAAGCCTGCCTGTCTTTCATAGCTTTCCTGTCCTATTTCCTCGAGCGTTTTTTGGCCGAAAATAAATTGGATGATTGGCCGGCCTATATCTATTATTGTTTGATTGATGACCTGAGGATCAGTTTTGCCCATATCGCGCTTTTGCCGGATAATTAATTGCTCGACCGGCATGATTAATATATGAGCCATCGAAAGACCGAAGATAAGCGCGATCAAAAGATAGACCAGTCCCGATCCGCTACGCACCGCAAAACGGCTCCAGTACAGGCTGATAAGGCGAATATGACCGATAGTTAGTGTTTTCAGTTTCATTTCACATCTAATTTCAGTTTGAAAACCGCCGGACAATCATCAGGTTCAGTTGGTCAGGTCATCCCTGAAAGTCGTATTTAGAAGAATAAGTGTCACTACCGGATATATCAGGCCGATGATTGAGCCGATATTAAAACCTCCACCAAGTTCGGACGGAAACATTATTCCGGAGACAACGCTGCTGACAATAGCAATGATTGCATAAATATTGCCTAAGGTCCTTCCAAGAAACTTCTTTTGTTTCAGATAACCTATACCTGATAAGAGCAGCAGAACACTGGATATCAGGGTAAGGGCAAATATAAAAACAAACAATGGTACACCCATGTCTTTAAAAGCCTCAAACTGGCTTCTTTGAGGTTCCTGCAATTCTTCGGTTGGAATTACACCAATGAAAGCAAAGAAAGCCGCAAGGCCAAGAAGGGAGAGCAAACCCCAGCCTGAAAATACAAAATTTATCACTGCAAGCGCCGTCAAACCACCCGGCCGTTTCTCTTCACTCATTGTTTTCTCCTTTATTTTAATTCCTTAGCGCACTTATCTTTTATTACATCTCAGCCACTCGTCCCTTCAAAGAGAATCCCTGACGGTTCGTTTGCAATCACTTATATAAGATTCCTTATGTACTGTCAAAGATGAATTTTGGAAGAAATGGTATAGAGCAAATGGTTATAGAGCGCAGACCATTAGTTCCAAACAGACCGAGGATATACAATGGACAACACAGAAGGAGCATTCCTTCTTTCCGGATAGCTCCTGTGGCTATTACAGCGTTTTATCTTTAACAACAGGCAGAGAGAACCGGACAGCCCAACGATCAGCATCACATGCCATCGTGAGCTACATGCAAAGGATGGCTGCATGTGAATGTTGTTAGGCCGGCTAATATATCTTGATATAAAAGTAAACCGCCACGTTTTTGGGCCGCGTCTCGTCCGCTGTGTTCGCTTCCGTTACGGTCGTCACTCTTGCTGCGAGGGCATCTGCGTCTCCTGTCTTGGTGTAACCGATGGGTTCGGTATCTCGGCCGGTCCATGATGGAGGGGGCTTGCGGGCGTCTGTCTTGTGGCCATGCTTCTGCAATGCATCCTGCTGATATTTCCCGGCTTTGCGGTCATCCGGGTCTTGATTTCCGTCGTCTCTTCCTTCATTCATCCCTCTCAAAAACATGCCTCGCAAATCAGGCAAAGTAATCCCTTCAGACGTAGAACTCGTGTTATTTGACAAAAGCAATTTACCATAATTAGAATCAGTAACATCCCGTCCATCAGCTAATGCCCACTCTCTTGTTGTCCGATCAAGATCTCCAACTGCTTTTGCAAATGAATTCGGATCTAACATTGATGGTAAGATTGTCCCTAATGGTAGATAAACTATCTTTTTAAGAGCTATAATCTCCTGCACATTGCTTTTTGCTTCTGCCATTTGGCTTTTTACATCAATCATGTTTTGTTCCGCCTTGGTTTTGTTCGTTTCAAATTCTCTCAGGGTCTCTGTACCAAGCGCATCTTTTATGGTGGTGCTTATGTAATGTTGAGCGCTACCATAGACGCCCAAACCTGTGACGAGTCCGACAACAACAGCGACCGTGGTGAAAGTTTTCGTAGCCTTGGAACTGACTTTTTCTACTTCTTCCCTGATCTCTTTCCTTGATTTTTCAATTTCTTCCTTAACATAAATTTTCGATTCTGGAGACACTTCTTCTGCCATAACATAACTCCTTTCATTTTTGTATTGGTGCGGCCCAAGTGAAAGACACACGCTTCTTTCGCATTATTCATCTCATTTCCAGTTTAGATTACGTTTGAGTACATGCTATACCATTAATATGCCGCTTATCGATCAACAAATGTTGATAGTGTTTTTTGAAATTTATTGTTTTCAGGGTAAGCAGAAATCGCCGATTTTGTCAATTGCGCAAAGTACCTGATTTTCAGATATTTTTAAAAAAATCTGCGTTTTTGCGCAAATTTGATGCCGCAAAAGGCTGTCTGATTAGACTTTGAGATTCTTCGAGATTCAAATACGTTTGATATTGATTCTGCAAGGTTCTGTCAGGTGGTTAAGTTTTTGGAGTGTTTTCTTCTCATCAACCACTATACTTATTCCGCACAATAGGACAGTAGTGATCTTTTCATCGATGAAGGTTCTTTGCGATATATATCCGAAGATGGCATTTACACAAGCTTGAATCTCCAAAGGGTAGTTTAAACTTACCTCTTCCGTTATTTTCCTCCAAACACTCAACCAATTGACCATTAGCAATAAGCCTTGTTTTGCACAAATCCTCGAATTTCGAGATACGGCATACGAAACCATTCGGGCATTCCATATCACCGGCAATCCGATCTATTTGTCTTTCCTGCTCTTTGGTTATCTCCATAATACGGGCCTCTCCTAAATTTGCAACAAAAGCAAAGGAACACCGCGCACCCTCCTCGTTTAAGGCCAAAGATTGTTTACAAATCTGTCAGGTGATGTCCCGTTTGCCCAGATTCAATCATGCCTTTTCTTCGACTAATAAGTGATAAAATTCAGCATCAAAGCTCACTTTGTAATTATGCCGTTCTTAAATCCGAAAATGTTGATTGTTTAATACAAAAAAAAGTAAAAAAGTTGTTTTGTCAATTGCGCAAAGTACCTGTTTTTCGCACTTTTTTGCAACATCCGCATTTTTAGAGGATTTTTAAGGCCAATTTGGGGAAAGAGGCCATATGGGTACATTCACGATGAATTCAATGATTCTACAGATATTAAGGCCCCATGAGCCCTTTTCCCTGAGATCCGGTGAACATACGGAGGCATGGGCTAAAACTATCTTGACTTGAGACAGTCGATTATTAGAATTTTAGTGTAAATGAGCAAATAGCAAATCTTATTAAAAAGGAGAGATTATGGGCTCGAGCATCATCAAAATGGTTACCGCACTGACAATAGTTGTAGTAGCTGTCATTGGGCAAGTTTTGGCCGCGGACGGTTCTTTGCCGGGACCGAAATACCAGAATCTTAGATACGATGAGGATTTCAGCTACCTTGACAAGAATGAACCGTATGAGAAGGATGCCTGGGATTCGATCAAGTGGATTGAGCTTGATGACAACTGGCGTTTGACGTTGGGAGGACAAGCAAGGTTTCGGATTGAATCAGAAACAGACAAAGATTTCGGTGGCACATCACCTTCACAGGATACATTTTTCCTGCAGCGTTATTTTTTTCATGCAGATCTTAGAGAAACAGACGGACTGAGATTCTTTTTGCAGGGCAAGTTTGCGTACGTAACAGACCGCGACCGCGGGGGATATGGCGGACTGGAGGACCACTCGGATATTCACCAGGGCTTCGGAGATGTTCCTCTGTCTATTTCAGGTGCGCCGATGACGATTCGTTTGGGTCGCCAGGAGATTCAGTACGGTGCGCAGAGACTTATTTCTCCACTGGACTGGGGCAATATTCGACGGACGTTCGATGGCGTTAAGGTTTTTACGGATATCGATGACTGGAGGATAGATGCTTTTGCAGTTCGGCCGGTAGTTGGGGACAGGAGAAACCTGGACGACGAAAATGAGAATATCGATTTCTATGGATTGTACAGCACATGGAAGGGAACGAGTGCTCTAAGTGCGGATTTTTACTTCCTGTTGCTGAAAAATAACGAGATCACTACTAACTCTAATAACAACATCGGTCGGCGGACGGTTTATACCATTGGGACCAGGCTGTGGGGAAGGAAAGGTGACTGGGACTGGGAGACTGAAGCCGCTTCTCAGTTCGGGACATATGCGGGTGACCGTATCAGGGCGTGGATGGCGACGGCCGGAGGCGGCTATACTTTCAGCGACGTTGACTGGACACCGAGGGTAGGCCTGCTGTATGATTATGCCAGCGGTGACAGCGATCCTACGGATGGTACACACAGCACGTTTAACCAGCATTTTCCTTTGGGCCACGCATGGTTAGGTTATCTGGATCGGGTTGGGCGAAGCAACATTCATGCTATCAAAACACAGGTAAAAGTCAAACCGACTAAGAAGATTACGGCCTGGTGTGATTTCCATACGTTCTTTGCAGATCAGGACAAAGATGCACTCTATTCAGCAGGCGGAGTTCCGCTGCGATCCGGGGGTTCCGAAGGTGCCGGTTCGCAATATTTTGGACATGAGCTTGATATAACGCTCAAGTATGCGATTGACAGACATACGACGGCGCTGGTGGGATGGGCTCATATGTGGCCCGGTGGATTCATCAAGAACACCGGACCTTCGGAGTCACCTGATCTGCTATACGCCCAGATTGAGTACAAGTTTTAGAAATGTTCTTAAGTGTGGGGATTGAAAATTTAGTACGGATATAGTTTTAATGTGTCTTCTGATGAAGCTTTGCCTCATGACTGAATATCCGTTTCATGGTTTCTTTTGGTATCTTTAGGAATGTGGCCAGGCTTTTTAGTTGCTTTTCTTCCTCAGGTGTCAAAATACCGTCTGCAAGGGCCTCTTTGCAGGCCTTGCTAAACTGTAATACAGCGTTTTTGGCCGGTTTATTCCTGCGGCTTTCACGATAAATCCTGACTTCATCGGTGAAAATCTGTTTCATAACGTCGTTCGACATTTTGAAGAATTTGGCCAGACTTTTTAGTTGTATCTCCTCCTCGGGTGTCACCTTGCCGTCAGCAAGGACTTTTTTGCACGCCTTACGAAACTGCAATTCAATGTTTCTGGTCGGCTGAACCTCCTGGCTGGCCTTGAAAATTCTTCTCTCAGTCTCGAAAAGGCGGTTCATGACCTGGTCGGACAGATTTAAAGACTTTCCAAACTTCCTGAGTTCGTGTTTTTCATTAATGTTGGCTTTGCCATTGGTAATGGCATTTTTACATGCTATCCGGAACTTCAGCTCGGCGCCTTTATCCGGTCTTGATTTTCGGGTTTTTAGAAAAACCTCCTTCTCCTGCTCAAAAAACTGCTTTCTAAGCTGCTCAGAGAGTTCAAGTGAGTCTGCTGTAACCCTGAGTCTGTCACTGTCATCAAAATTAAGTGTGCCCTCTTCCAAAACCTCCTTGCAGGTATTTCGGAACCGCTCTTCGGCAGCTTTTGCCTTTTCTTCCTTGTCCTTCTTTTCAGCAGTAACTTCGCTGATTAGTCTTTCCCAAGCTTCCGCAGCCTTTTCGTATCCCTGGTCAGCAGCTTTGCGATACAGTTTTATTGCCTGATCTTTGTTCTGCTCTACGCCACTACCCCATTCATAGTGTACGGCCAGATTAAACTGCGAGGTGTAATCGCCCTGCCCGGCGGCTT
>JABAHP010002452.1_pt1 | contig 20611 bp, 21 predicted proteins | sample 7062081 | NCBI WGS metagenome assembly JABAHP01 (sample SAMN14534357, study PRJNA622989) | marine sediment metagenome | biome: marine biome [ENVO:00000428]; feature: marine pelagic biome [ENVO:01000023]; material: deep marine sediment [ENVO:00002113] | place: India: Gulf of Kutch | collected...
AAACACTCCGCCAACGTGGAATATGGGGACAAGAACCGTGACCGCCGATAATTGCAGGCCGAGGCGAACGAGGAGGCGACCCGCGATTGGTTTCTTGGGGTTGGTTTACGTCTTCTATATCGTTGTGTTTTCATTGCTTCCTACCTCGTGGAACCCAAGGATCAAGCTGCCGCCCTTTTATTCGTCCGCGCTGTCGTTTGGCTTTGTCTTGTTCGGGTTGATCGCGTTCCTCCACAATCTTCTATTCTCGCGCTTTCGCTTCCATCGCCAGTGGACTGTGCTAGCTGCGTGGCTGCTGTTTGTCGGGATTGTCGGCACCGCGGTAAATGAGTTGGCACATAGTTTCTACGATTGGCTTTGTCTCATCTGGCCTATGTTCATCCTGATTGCCGCACCCTCCCTGGCACACTGGGTGGTTGAACGTACGGGAGACGAGGTAGAGCGCTTCAGGTTCATCGTTGCGGTGGTGATCACGATGATTGCCCTGGTGTATGCCCTGGCGACCGTCGTCGCGCCGCGGTTGGGTTTTCGGGGTGGAATAGAGGTGGGATTCGCTGAAGCGAGACTGACGGGGCCCATCGGCAATGCCGCGATTATCTACGTGATTTTCCTTCCCACCGCTGCCTACTGGCTCTCCAAGGTCAGGCGCGGGAGCAGGGGGGCTTGGTTGGGGGTGTCCATCAACATACTGGGGCTGATCCTGACCTTTTCCCGCGCTGCAGCGCTTAGCTTGGCCTTATGGTTGGTTTGGGTCGTCCTTCTGAGCCCAGGCATTTCCCTCTCCAGGAAGGCCATCGTCGTGTTTTTGACGATACTGGTCGTTTCTGCCCTGTCTCTGGTCTGGTCGTCGGAGCTCGTGAATCGGCTGACACTGACGGAAGATCCGCGCTTGGATACATCCATGGCGGGGCTGCGTGCATTCTCTGACTCACCGATCTGGGGGCATGGCTTTTCTCGTGTATGGCCCTGGTGGCAGAGGCACGGGCGGTTGGGGGCTGGACTGCTCGCCAATCGACGGGAGGGCTTGTTTGCCTACACGCCGTACGGATGGGTTCTATGGAACCCGCACAGTTTGGTGGCGCTGGTCGGGGCAGAGACGGGCATCCTAGGAGCGATATTGACTCTGTTGTTTCTGGGTTTGCCGTTGATTCGGGCGAGGAGGAGAGGGGGCCACGGAGAACTGCTGGCTGCCCTCGCAATCGTGATCGTAGCCGACGCATTGCTCGGAGGATCGTTCTACGCTTTTCCCGAGCTATCATCTGTGTGGTGGATCTATGTTGTCTCTCTGGGCGTTGAGAGTCGATTGTGCGCTGTCAGTCATCGGCGTCGTGCAGAATCCGCGACTCCAGCTCGGCGGATCCGGTTCTCACCGCGCTCGGTGATGTAGTACTTGGCTTGTGAGGGTTACGCAGGCTATGGACTGGGGGAGGATGAGGGTTCTGTTTGACCTAGAGGCAGTTCAGCCTGCCCTGGGCAAGTTTCATGGAGGAGCGGAATACGCTCGGTCCGTCTTTGGGCAACTGCTGGTTCATAGAGAAGATGAGGTACTACTTGGATTCTACAACGAGAACAAGTGGCTTGACCCTGCGGTGGAGGAGACGGCACGAGAGGCCGGGGTTCGGCTGTTCGCCATAACCACCAAACGAGAGCTTCAGGCGATTATTGACAGCGATGAGTGTGACAGGGTGTATTCGGCATATCCGTATGGTTATCATCACATAGATTTCTCCAGTGTTGAGTATATCTTTACAGTCCATGGATTGCGGGCAGTCGAAATGCCTACGGACAAGTACGAACTGATGTACGATCGCAGTTTTCTGAGTATTCTCAAATACGCGTATAAGAATGTAAACAGGCAAAGGTACGTCGCCAGCAAGAAGAGGCAGTTTGCCAGGCTTCTGGGTGTCAAAGCGAAGCGAAAGACGGTCGTGGTGTCCTCATATCACACCAAGTACGCTTTGCTGAGCCATTTCCCGGGTCTGAGGCATGAGCAGGTAAGGGTGCTGTACTGTCCGAGAAAGAGAACAACGATTCCGAGTACGAGTGAGATGGCGGCGGAGGTGTTGAGAGAGTTTGGCGTTTCACGACGGCAGTATTTTCTGCTCATAATTGGTAACCGTTGGAGGAAGAATGCCTTCCGAGCGATAAAAGCGCTGGATGGAATCTTCTCTGCCTACTCGGAAGTCGACAAGAGCGTGTTGGTTCTCGGCGTTGACAATCCCGACATATTCGTGAGACGTATCAGGAACAGAGACAGGTTTGCCTTCTTTGAATACGTGGATGAGATGGAACTGGAGTTGCTATACCAGAACGCGTATTCATTCATTTATCCTACGCTGAACGAGGGGTTTGGCTACCCACCCCTTGAGAGTATGAAGTATGGCACTCCGGTGATGTGTTCTGCGATCACTTCCACGACCGAGGTGTGCGGCGATGCGGTGCTATACTTCAACCCCTTTTCAGTCGATGAGATAAAGGGCCGCATTCTCTTGCTGCTGTTCGAAGGTGGGATATGGGAGAGGTACGCACAGCTTGGAATGGAGAGAAGCCGCCTTGTGGCAGCCAAACAGGACAGGATGTCGGATGAGTTGTGTCGCTTGATTCTTGCGCCCTGATCGAGAGGTCTTGATGATTCCACCCGTTTCCCTACGCCAGCGATGCCTATGGGGGGCTACTGATTCAAGATGACTGTGCCAGTGGAAGTCGTTCGGCCATGAAACCAGAACGAGTGCAGCCGTCCCTGATTCTCGCCGGCCCTTTGCCTCCCCCATTCAGTGGGCCTTCGGTCCACTTCCAGATGCTGGTGGGAGAAATTCAAGACCGTCGGTTCCCCTGTGTGGTGGTCAATCTGGGCAGCAAGAGATTTCAGAGTAACGTGTTCCTATGGGGCCGGGTGTGGGAATACATGGGCATCCTGAGCGATTACGTCCGGAAGACCGCGTTCGGCCAGAAGACAGTCTATATCCTGATCGCTCAGTCCCGCTCCGGTTTTTGCCGCGACCTGTTTATGATCTGGTTTGCCTGGTTGTGTGGCCACCGGATCATCTGTCATCTACGGGGGGGCAACTACGACAACTTCTATGCCGCACAGCCCCGTTGGCTGCGGTGGCTGATACGCCAGACCTTGCGTAGAACTGATGCCATTGTCATATTGAGCGAACGGCTGAGAGCCCTGTTTGACTTTGAGCCAATGCTGAAGCCCAAGATTCGCGTCGTGCCCAACGGCTTGCCGTCTGTCGTGACCGCACCAGCTGAGCCCAAAACACTGCCGGACGATCGATCTGCGCCGATTCGGTTGCTTTTCCTCTCCAACCTCATTGAGTCCAAAGGGTACCTGGATCTTCTTGAGGCCGTCTATATCCTGGTGAGTCACTACGCTCTGAACCCTCGATGTCATTTCTGTGGTGCGTTCTGGACCAATCCGTCTGACGATGTGCGGGTGAAGAACGCTGAACATGCGCAGAAGTTGTTTGAAGACTACGTGCGCGAGCGGGATCTGCAAGAATACGTGGAATTCCGAGGCCCTGTGTCTGGAGTAGCGAAGATCGACGAGTTCAGGCAGGCACACTTCTTCATCTTGCCGACCAACTATGATAATGAGGGGCAACCCGTATCCATTATTGAGGCCATGGCCTATGGCAACGTGGTCATATCCACCAATTATCGGGCGATCCCAGACTTGGTGGTGGATGGCGTGACGGGGTGCTTGGTCCCGTACGGACAGCCCGCGGCGATTGCGCAGGCCGTTGCCGACTTGGTGGCTGATTCTCGGCGATACTGGGACATGAGCCGGGCGGCTATCGCTCGTTATCAACAACGATTCACCCGAGACGCGTATTTGGCTCGTATTGTGCCGCTGCTGCGAGCGAACGATGCATGACGATGGCACAGGTAGTCGGTGGCTTCAGTGTGGCGTCAGGGAGTGATGGATGAGAGTCCTACTCCTGTCCCAGTGGTACACTCCCGAACCTGACATAAAGGTCCACCTGCTGGCCAAGGGCCTTGCGGTCCGTGGGCATCAGGTGACTGTGATCACGGGTTTTCCCAACTACCCCCAAGGGCGTGTCTATCCGGGCTACCGTCAGCGGATGTGGCAATGGGAGAAGATGAGTGGTGTGCGTGTGTTGCGCCTGCCGCTCTACCCCAGCCATGATCGGTCTTCAGTCCGACGTTCGTTAAATTACCTGAGCTTTGCCGCTTCAGCGTCGCTCCTTGGGCCGGTGCTTTGTGGCCCGGTCGACGTGATGTGGGTCTACCACCCACCACTGACCGTAGGCATCCCCGCTTGGTGGATTGGCCTGCTGCGACGTGTGCCGTTTGTCTACGAGATCCAGGATATGTGGCCAGAGACCCTCATCGTAAGTGGGATGATGTCCGATAGCGTGGTAATTGGGTGGCTCAAGAAGCTGGCGCAATTCGTCTATCGTCGGGCGGCTGCCATCACGGTAATCTCACCGGGTTTCAAGCGAAACCTCGTCGGCAAGGGAGTGCCACGGGACAAGATCTATATCACCCCCAACTGGGCGGATGAGGACATCTATCGTCCGCTGCCACGCGATGAGGCGCTGGCGGCGGAATATGGTCTGGCGGGGCGCTTCAACGTGGTATATGGCGGCAACATCGGGGCAGCGCAGGGGCTGCACAACGTCATTGAGGCTGCAAGCCTGCTGCTTGATATACCGGAGGCTCAGTTCGTCTTCATTGGTGATGGCGTAGATCAGGAACCACTCCAGCAGATGGTGCGGGAACGGGGGTTGGACAACGTGCGCTTTTTGGGACGTCAGCCTGCCGAGGAGATGCCACGCTTCTTCTCCCTGGCGGATGTGTTGTTGGTTCATCTGAAGCGGGCGCCGTTGTTCGAGATCACCATCCCATCCAAGACGCTAGCCTATCTGGCCTGCGGACGTCCTATCCTAGGCGTTGTGGCTGGCGATCCAGCCGACGTCATCCGCAAAGCGGGTGCTGGGATCATCAGCCAGCAAGAGGGCCCGGCAGCCCTGGCTCAGGCGGTGCGGTCCCTATATGCGATGCCGCCTGCCGAGCGCGAGGCGATGGGGCAGGCCGGACGCCGGGCGTTCTTGGCGCAATATACCCGTCGGATCTTAGTGGATCGTTACGAGGCTTTGTTGAAAGACGTGGCGCAGCGAAGCCCACGAAGAAGGAAGGTGCACTCGTGAAAGCATTGGTCACTGGCGGGGCCGGTTTCATCGGCTCTACCATCGTCAGATTGCTGCTCGAAGAGGGCTACTCCGTTGCGGTGCTCGATGATTTGTCCACGGGCTATCGCCGCAACCTCGATCCTTTCCCCCAGGTTGAATTCGTTGAGGGGGACGTGCGCCGTGCGGAGACCGTGGCTCAGGCGATGGACGGCGCCGACGTGGTGTTTCACCTGGCGGCATCCGTGGGGAACATTCGCTCGATTGAGAACCCCATCCAGGATTCCGAGGTCAACGTCATCGGCACGTTGCGCGTCCTGGAGGCAGCCCGGCGCGCCGAGGTGCGCAAAGTCGTCTTCTCGTCTTCGGCGGGTATTTTCGGGGAACTCAAGGTTCTGCCCATCCGCGAAGATCACCCGGTAGAGCCGGATTCCCCTTATGGGGCCAGTAAGCTGGCCGCTGAGAAGTTGTGCCTGGCGTACGCCAGGTTATATGACATGGACGCAGTCTGTCTGCGGTACTTCAACGTCTATGGCATCAATCAACGTTACGACGCCTATGGGAATGTGATTCCCATCTTTGCTCACCGGCTGCTGCACGGACTGCCGCTGATCGTCTACGGGGACGGGGAGCAAACCCGCGATTTTGTCAACGCACGCGACGTGGCGCGGGCGAATCTGCTGGCGGCTGAGACAGATGGGCTCTCCGGTGCTTTCAACATCGCCAGCGGGACGGTGATTACGATCAACGGTCTGGCCGACCTGATGCGCGATGTCAGTGGGATAGATACGGGGGTCGAGTATGCGCCACCCCGCAAAGGCGACGTGCGCCACAGCAAGGCGGATATCTCGGCTGCTCGGCACGCTCTTGGCTACGAGCCGTCGGTGGGTATGGTGGAAGGACTGGCGAAGTATATGGACTGGGCGAAAGGGGAGATGTCGGGAAGGTGATAGATTGAGAGGAAGCGAAAGGAATACACTATGCGTATGCTAATCTTGGGTGGCGAAGGGATGCTGGGGCACAAGGTGTTCCAGGTGTTGAGCGGGCGCTTCGAGACGTTCGCCACCTTTCGGAGTTACGACGGATTGTGGACGCAATACCCGATGTACGCAAATGTGGACCGTAGCCACACGATCGGCGGCGTGGATGTGATGGACTTCAACACGGTGGTCCGGGCCTTCGCCCAGGTGGAGCCCGACGTCGTGGTCAATTGCGTTGGCATTGTCAAGCAAGTGGAAGAGGCCCAAGACCCAGTCGTCAGCATCAGTCTGAACTCGCTCTTCCCGCATCGCCTGGCCGAACTCTGCGCCACGACCGGGACGCGTATGATACACATGGGCACCGACTGTGTGTTCAGCGGGCGCAAAGGGAGCTATGCCGAAGACGATTTTCCCGACGCCGAGGACCTGTACGGGCGCACGAAGCTGCTGGGTGAGGTGAAGCGAGAGGGATGCTTGACCATCCGTACATCCATCTTTGGGCGCGACTTCGCCAAGCAGAGCGCACTGCTGGAGTGGTTCCTCAGCCATCGCGGCGGGCGGGTGCGCGGCTATGTAAACGCGATCTATACCGGGTTCCCCACGCAGGTGCTCGCTCGTATCATGGGGGACCTGATTGTCGAGTACCCCCGTCTATCGGGGCTGTATCACATATCCAGTGATCCGATCAGCAAGTATGATCTCCTGGTCCGGATACGCGATGCGATGGGACTGGACATTGAGATCGATCCCTATGAGGACTTCCGCTGCGACCGCAGCCTAGATTCGTCCCGCTTTCGCGCGGAGACCGGCTATCCTGTTCCCGAGTGGAACGAGATGATCGCGGAGCTGGCGCAGGACGATACCCCTTACGATGAATGGAGAGAACAGTATGCAGCTACTTGATGATAAACGGATTCTAGTGACCGGTGGCACTGGCTCGCTGGGGCGGACGCTGGTGCGCCGGCTGCTGACCGGCGAGATGGGGCGTCCGGCCAAGGTCATTATCTTCTCCCGCGACGAGGCCAAGCAGCACAACATGCGCTTGGAATATCTACAGAGCCGTGCTGCTACCGACGAAGTCATCTACCGAAACTCGCAGGAACTGCTGTCCTTTTGCATCGGCGATGTGCGCGATTACTCTTCGGTCTTGAGAGTGGTGCGTGAGGCGGACGTCATCTTCCACGCCGCGGCGCTCAAACAGGTGCCCACCTGTGAGTATTTCCCCTTCGAGGCTGTGAAGACCAACATCGTTGGCCCTCAGAACGTCGTGCGCGCTATCCAGGAGAACGCGAATTCGGTCGAACTGGTGGTCGGTGTCTCCACGGATAAGGCCTGCAAGCCGGTCAACGTGATGGGCATGACCAAGGCATTGCAGGAGCGTATCTTCATCGAGGCCAACCGGCATTGCCCTCACACTCGCCTCATGTGTGTGCGCTATGGCAATGTCATTGCCTCGCGGGGATCGGTGATCCCGCTCTTTCTAGATCAGATTCACCAGGGTGGCCCGGTGACGGTTACTCTCAAGAAGATGACCCGCTTTCTCCTCAGCCTTGATCGGGCAGTAGACACAGTTTTTGCGGCTGTGCGCACGGGGCTGGCCGGAGAAACCTACGTGCCCCAGGTACCATCGGCGCGTGTGGTGGACGTCGCGCAGGTTCTGATCAATGGGCGGGACGTTCCCATTGTCTACACCGGCATCCGGCCTGGCGAAAAGGTGCACGAGGTCATGATCTCCGAGGAGGAACGCTATCGCACTGTTGAGCGAGATGATTATTATGTGATCTGCCCGATTCTGCCGGAACTGCGCCAGATGCCGGTAGACCGGCCCATCCTGACGAGCGAGTATTCATCGGCCAACGTGACGCTCGATCACGATGGACTGCGGGCTTTGTTGGCCCCTTACCTCGAAGGTGAATGAACGGGGGTGTCTGCGTGAAAGTGATGACAATTTTCGGTACCCGGCCAGAGATCATTCGGCTGAGCGTGACCATCAAACACCTAGATCTTTTCTGCGAGCAGGTGCTGGTACACACAGGTCAGAACTACGACGAGAACCTGAGCGAGGTCTTCTTCCGCGAACTGGACCTGCGCCAGCCGGATCTGTACCTGGGCGTGCGGGCGACGGATTTCGCCGCGCAGGTAGGGCAGATCATTGCACGTTCGGGTGAGGTGTTGGCGAAGATAAGGCCAGACCGATTGCTGATCTTGGGTGACACCAACAGTGGTTTGGCGGCAATGGTAGCCGCGCGCATGGGCATCCCTGTCTGCCACATGGAGGCTGGCAACCGGTGTTACGACGACCGCGTGCCGGAAGAGATCAATCGGCGCATCATCGATCATTGCAGTACGGTGCTAATGCCCTACACCCATCGCAGCAAGGAGAACCTGCTGCGCGAGGGCATTGAGCGCCAGCGCATCTTCGTCATCGGTAACCCGATCTACGAGGTGCTGACCACATATGCCAGTCAAATCGAGGCCAGCGATGTGCTGGGCCGTCTAGACGTGCGACCTCACGAGTACTTCCTGGTCACGATGCATCGGGCCGAGAACGTGGACGACCCTGTCCGTCTTGAACGGCTGTTGCGAGGGCTGGCACGGGTCGCCGATACGTACCAGCAGCCAATGATCGTCAGCCTGCATCCCCGCACCGCGGACAAGATGCAGGAGTTTGGCCTGGATCCTCAGTCTAAGCAGGTGCGACTGCTCACACCGCTGGGCTTCTTCGATTTTGTCAAACTGGAGCAGAACGCCCGCTGTGTGCTCAGCGACAGCGGCACCGTGCAGGAGGAATGCTGCATCTTTGGGGTGCCCAACGTCACGATTCGTGACGTGACGGAACGCGCGGAAACCATCGAGTGTGGCAGCAATGTGCTGACTGGCAGTGACCCGGAGGCGATCTTGCGGGCGGTGGACGTTGCGCTGAACTCGGCGTGCGATTGGGTGCCGCCTGCTGAGTACGTAGCGCAACATGTTTCGATCGCCGTGGCAAAGATCGTGTTGGGCTACCATCACGGACGATAGGTGCTGACCGTGAAAATGACCGAGGGAAAGGGGATGAGAGAACAAATGGGTGGAGGGCAAGCGGGAGATGATTCACATCCGCTTGTTGAGCAGGTTGACTGCGAGTTATGCGGTTCGACCGATCACGAAGTGATGGTTGTTGAGGACGCCTATTTGGCCCCTCGTATGAGGCTCGTGCGATGTCGTCGCTGCGGGTTGGCATTCACCAATCCACGCCCAACCGCGGAGGCACTGGAATATGTCTACTCTGCTGAGAACTATGTTGCCCACACCGGGAGTGCCGTGTACTGCCTCACGGGCGAAGCCTCTCGAGGGGGGTTCTCGTCGGGTCTCGATCTTCTGACCGAGATGATTCAACCGCCCGTGCAGCTTCTGGACGTTGGTTGCGGTACAGGCCACTTTCTTGGGTTGGCTTCTCGCGTCGAGGGATGGGAAGTGACGGGAGTGGAACTGTCCGATTATGCGGCCCAGGAGGCTGCGAAACGGGTTGGTTGTCCAGTTCACGTTGGCACGCTGGACGCTGTGTCTTTTCCGCCCGAGACCTTTGACGTGATTACGCTTTGGTACGTGCTCGAACACGTTCCACACCCCAAAGATCTCTTGGCCGAAGTGAATCGCATTCTGCGGCCTGATGGCGTTGTGCTGATCGCAGTGCCCAATCTTCACTTTCTGCGTATTAAGAAGTCTCTGTTGCAGCTTCTGAACAGGGGTCAGGGTATGCTGCACCTGGACGAGCATCTCTTTCACTACACCCCCAAAACGATCGCCATGCTCTTTGAGGCTGCTGGCTTTGAGCCGGCGGTGTACAGAGTTGCCGAACCCTTCTTCTTTGGGCGGCGGCTAAGTGATATTGCCAAGCGGATTGCCGTGTTCGCCGTGCGAGTCGTCTTCCGGTTGACTGGCTTCAACTTCGGTGGCATCTTGATGGTTGCACGCAAGGCGGAGCAAAGGGATCTCGACTGACCGGGTGACACTGTTGGTCAGTGGTGCAGAGACCGTTATGTTGGATTCCGACCCAGGATGGGACGGCAGTGCGTCGTGAACTTAGCCTGAATGGGCATTTTGTGGTAGTATACGCCGGAGTGCACCGCCTGTCCAACGACCTGGGTATTGCGGTGCGGGCTGCCGGTCACGGTCGTCGCTGAGGCATATAGCAGTCCGCGTGGGGCTACGTCGAGCCATACTTGGAACGGGCGCAGCAGGCGGAGAGATTGGAGGGGGTGTTGGTGTCGCTCGTCGGTGAGAGAAAGGGACAGTTCCAGTGCTGACAATCAAACGGGCTTTTGACCTAACACTCGCTCTGCTGGCGCTGACCGTCCTCTCCCCGATGATAGGGTTGATCGCATTGCTGGTGTGGTTCAACCTTGGCGCACCCGTCCTCTTCCGTCAGCCTCGTCCAGGCCTGCACGGTACGACCTTCACTCTCTATAAGTTCCGCACCATGACCGATGCCCGTGATGCCCAGGGGAACCTGCTGCCAGACGCCGAGCGCCTGACTCCGATCGGCCGGTTCTTGCGCAGCGCCAGTTTGGATGAACTGCCGGAACTGTTCAACGTGTTGAAGGGCGATATGAGCTTGGTGGGGCCGCGTCCCTTGCTGATGCGGTACATGGACCGTTACACGCCGGAGCAGATGCGCCGGCACGAGGTGAAGCCGGGCATCACTGGTTGGGCGCAGGTGAACGGCCGCAACGTTCTCACGTGGGAGGAGAAGTTCGCGCTGGACGTCTGGTATGTGGATCACTGGTCGTTGTGGTTGGACCTGAAGACCATCTTCCTCACTGTCTGGAAGGTTCTCACTCGCGAGGGCATCAGCCAGCCTGGGCAGGCGACGGCCCAGGAGTTCATGGGACAGTCCAACGGCTGAACCTTCGCTGCCGATGTTTAGGAGCTAGCCATGCAAGCAAAGGAGATCGCCATCTACGGGGCGGGGGGGTTCGCTAGGGAGGTTGCGTGGTTAGTCCAGGCGTGCAACGAGGGCACCGAGAGGTTCCGGGTGGTGTGCTTCATCGATGACAACGTGGCCACTCACGGCAGTGCGCTGAATGAGATTCCCGTTGTGGGGCTTGCGGAGGCACGCGAAAGATTTCCTCAGGCCGCGGTCGTCGGCGGTATAGGAACACCCAAGATCCGTCAGCGTGTGATGGAGAAGGCGGCGACCGCTGGTTTTGGATCTCACACGATTATCCATCCAAGAGTCGAACGATCGCGCTGGATTGAGATCGGTGAGGGCGCGGTGATCTGCGCTGGCAACATTCTGACGACGAACATCGTGTTGGGTCGGCACGTGCAGATCAACTTGGACTGTACCATCGGCCACGACGTGGTCATGGGTGACTATACGACGTTAGCACCCGGCGCGCACATTTCCGGCTGTGTGCGTTTCGGGCGGCGGGTATACGTCGGCACGGGCGCAGTCATCATCAATGGCACGCAAGAAGAGCCGATTATGATTGGGGACGATGTAGTGATCGGCGCTGGGGCCTGTGTGGTCAAATCGGTGCCGGCTGGCCTGACCGTCGTCGGCGTGCCAGCTAAGCCGCTGAAACGTCCCTGATATGTGTGTACGGAGCGGTGGTGCTGGTGATCGCATCCAGGTTGCTGTAGATTCTTCGCTGTGTAATCGAGTTGCGATGGCCTGCGTGCGAGCGGGGCCTGTTCGCGATCTGTGGTGGAGGACCGGATCTATATGCGCGTTCCTATGTCGTCTCCCGACCTGACCGATGCCGAGATAGCGGCTGTCAACAAGGTGCTGCAAACTCGCTACCTTAGCTTCGGACCGTACATCACTGAGTTTGAGGAGCAGCTTGCCGAATTCACCGGTGCTCGGCACGCTGTCGGTGTATCTAGCGGCACTGCCGGTCTACATCTATGCGTGATCGCTGCGGACGTCGGCGAGGGCGATGGGGTCATCACGACGCCGTTTAGTTTCGTGGCCTCGGCCAATTGCGTTCTTTACGAGGGGGGTATTCCCATCTTCGTGGACATAGACCCTCAAACGCTTGCCATTGATCCCGTGCTGGTGGCCACAGCGGCCGATGACCTGGCCCGTGGTGGCGACGCTGCCCGACGCTGGCTTCCCCCCGCAGTTCGCGATTCGCAATCCGCTGTCCCCAGTTTGAAGGCCGTTTTGCCGGTGGACGTGTTCGTGCAGCCGGCCGACATTGATTCCATCCGAAAAACAGCCGACAGTCACGACCTGGTCATCATCGAGGATGCTTGCGAGGTGATCGGCGCTGAGTACAAGGGGCGCAAGGCCGGCACACTGGGGGATGTGGGGGTTTTCGCTTTCTACCCCAACAAGCAGATGACGACCGGCGAGGGAGGGATGATCGTCACCGATCGGGAGGACTGGGCGGCGCTCTTCCGCTCCTTGCGCAATCAGGGCCGGGATGTCTTCGATGCCTGGCTCAACCACAGCCGCCTGGGCTACAACTACCGTATGGACGAGATGAGCGCAGCTCTGGGCCTGGCGCAACTGGGCCGCCTCGAAGCGCTGCTGATGCAGCGGGAACGGGTGGCCGGTTGGTACAACGATCGGCTGGCGGAGATCGAGGGCGTGCAGGCTCCCTATGTCGCGCCGACCACCGGCCGTGTGAGTTGGTTTGTCTACGTGGTGCGTATCGCGCCGGAGATTGGGCGCGATTGGGTGATGGCGCAGTTGAATGATCGAGGAGTTCCCTCGCGGCCATATTTCACACCGATCCACTTGCAGCCCTTCTACGCGCAGAAGTTCGGCTATCGGCGGGGCGACTTCCCGGTCACGGAGAAAGCGGGCGATACCTGCCTGGCGCTGCCGTTTTCCGGCGTGATGACCGAAGACCAGGTGGACTACGTCTGCGCAGCGCTGAAGGCGGCCACCTGAATCTGGACTCAACGCCCAGTATGGACAGGCAGATTGCTATGCGTCACGCCGATGGACCCGGCCAACTGCCAACAATCCGCAACCGCTACTTCTTCTTCGCGGACGTGCTGCTGATGCCCCTGGCCGCGGGGATCAGTTTCTTGCTCCGGCTGGATGTCGCCGGCCTGCTGCCTTACGGGCGCACTGCCCTCATCTTCGCGGCGCTCGCGGCAATCGTCAAGCCGGTGATCTTCTATCTGTTCAGGCTCTACCGCCGCTACTGGCGCTACGCCAGTGCAAACGAACTGGTCAACATCGCGTTGGCGACGTTGACCGGCACGGCGGTGGTGACGTTGTTGATGTATTCGCTGGCATCCTTCGTCTGGGACTTTCGTCCTCTGCCCCGCTCCATTCCCTTCCTCGACTGGCTCGTCAGTCTGCCCCTGGTTGGCGGAACGCGCTTCGCCGTACGGCTGGTGACCGACTGGTCGTTCGCCCGGCTATGGCCCACCAATCGCCCGGGGGACCGTCTCCATCGAGAAAGACGCGTGCTGGTGATGGGTGCTGGCGACGCCGGGGCGATGATCGTGCGCGAGATGCAGGTCAACCCGGGCCTGGGCCTCGTACCCGTCGGCCTGCTGGATGACAACCGTACCAAGGTCGGCATGACGATCCATGGCGTGCTTGTGCAGGGCACGCGGGAGGACATCCCGGAATTGGTCCGCGAGGAGCGGATAGACGAAGTGATCATCGCTATGCCCACCGCGCCAGGGCGGGCCATCCGCGATGTGGTGGCCATCTGCCTGCAGGCTGGCGTCGCCTGCAAGACGATGCCGGGCATGTACGAGCTGATCTCCGGCCAGGTGAGCGTGAGGCAGGTGCGGGAGGTGCGCATTGAGGACCTCCTGCGACGCGAACCCGTGCAAATGGATGGGACGGACGCCGGGCGATATCTATCCCGATCCGTGGTGTTGGTCACCGGGGCCGGCGGGTCCATCGGTTCGGAGTTATGTCGGCAGATCGCCTCGTATCATCCGCGGCGGTTGCTTTTGCTCGGCCACGGCGAGAACAGCATCTACCATATCTGGCAGGAGTTGCGAGAAAGGTTCCCTCGCTTGGCCGTGCAACCATTCATCGCCGATGTGCGGGACTACGAACGGCTGACAGCGATCCTGGCCCATTCCAGGCCGGACGTGATCTTTCACGCCGCGGCCCACAAGCACGTGCCGCTGATGGAGACCAACGTGGCCGAGGCGGTGATGAACAACGTCTTTGGCACTCGGAGACTCCTGCAGGCTGCTGAGGTCCACGGCGTCGGTCGCGTGGTCTGTGTGTCTACCGACAAGGCGGTTGACCCGGTGAACGTGATGGGGGCTACCAAGCGGCTGGCCGAGTTGCTGGTGCAGGACATCGCCCGGCGTACTGGGAAGGCCTACGTAGTTGTGCGGTTTGGCAACGTGTTGGGCAGCCGGGGTAGCGTAGTCCCCCTCTTTCAACGCCAGATTGCCGCCGGGGGACCGGTGACGGTGACCCATCCGGAGATGCGCCGTTATTTCATGACCATTCCTGAGGCAGTGCAACTGGTCATCCAGGCGGCAGCCCTGGGGCACGGAGGCGAGATTTTTGTCCTGGATATGGGCGAACAGGTACGCCTCGTAGACCTGGCGACGGAGTTGATGCGTCTCTCCGGGATGGAGCCTGGGCGCGATGTTGAAATCGTCTTTACCGGCCCGCGTCCGGGGGAGAAGCTGAGCGAAAGGCTGTTCGCCAGCGGAGAAGAGCCCCGCCCCACGCAGCACAAGAAGATCCTCGTCGCGTATGGCAACAGCACATGGGACAGCGAGGCGCTCTCCTGTCACCTGCAGGAGTTAGAAGGGCTGGCCAGGGAGGGAGAAGCCGCACGCGTCATTGCCAAGATACAGGAGATCGTGCCGGAGTATCATCATCTGTCGACTTCTTATGATGGAATGGAAAGATAACAAACTCACCATCGCTCTAGCTCAAATGGACATTCCCACCGGCCAACCGGAGGTCAATCTGGCTCGGGCGCGCGATTTCGCCGCCCGAGCCCAGGAGGCCAGCGCCGACCTGCTCTTGTTGCCTGAACTGTGGCTCCATGGCTATGACTTGGAGCGGGCCGAGGAATGGGCCGCGCCGCTGGGCGAAGGAGGCTTTGCCGAGATGGCCGCGCTGGCTCGCGAGTTCAGACTGCACCTGGCTGGATCGCTCTTGGAGCGGCACGCCGGAGGTGTGTCCAATACGGCCGTCCTCTATGCGCCCGACGGCGCACTTCTGGGGGACTACCGCAAGATCCACCTTTTCCGCCTGATGCAGGAGCACCGCTACCTGGCCCCCGGCGATTGCGCCACCCTCTGCCCCACTCCTTGGGGGCCGACGGGTCTGGCCATTTGCTACGATCTGCGCTTCCCTGAGCTGTTCCGCGCTATGGCGTTGGCGGGGGCGGTCCTCTTCCTGGTTCCGGCCCAGTGGCCGGTGCGGCGCGTCGAGGCCTGGCTCCTGCTGGCCCGCGCCCGTGCCGTGGAGAACGAGTTGATCGTCGCCGCCTGCAACCGCGTGGGGGACGACGGGCAGGTCGTCTTCCCCGGCCGCTCGTGCGTCCTGGACCCCTGGGGGAACGCGCTGGTGGAAGGGGATGACCAGGAGCGGCTGTTGATCGCCCGAGCCGACCTGCGGGAGATCCGGAAGGCCCGCCGGTATCTCACCGTCTATGAGGACCGTCGCCCTGACGCTTACCGCGTCGGGTCGGCGGCCGACGACTAGCGTCTAGCGTCCGGTACTGTGAGCTACGATCTGGTTCTTCGAGCCGCCGTCTCCATTGCCCACGAGGGCGGCGAAGCCGCGCACGATGCTTCCCCACGCACCGCGCTCATCACGAGCGTCAAGTGGCGTAGTTGGACCCCAGCTTCGGGTTGACCGAGTATCTCGGTACTTGGCGAGGAGGCATGTAGCATGTCAAATGATCGAAAGCTGCCCAGAGAGATCATCCAGTTTGAATCGTTCCTGAAGAAGCCGAACAGCGATCCCACTGGATTCGCAGGTTTCTTCAATAGCGGCGAGATTGTTGTCACCAGAGTGCCTGCGCGTTTGGATGTCATGGGGGGTATCGCAGACTATTCTGGGAGCAACGTGTGCGAAGGTGTCCTAGGTCGAGGAATGGTCATCGCCTTGCAGCCCCGCACGGATCGGACTCTGCGAATCCGCACGATGCAAGCCCATCGTCGAAGTCTGCCGGTTGAAACGCGGATACCACTTGACTATTTTGACATGGGGGAAGGATTTGTCTCGTACGAGCACGTCCGATCGTTGTGCAAATCGAATCCTTTGTCCTCGTGGGCCGCCTATATCGGTGGGAGCATCTTCACGTTGCTGAAAGAAGAGTCTGTGCACCTCCCTTTTGGATTCAGCCTTCTCTTGCTCAGTGGGGTTCCTATGAACGTAGGTATTGGGAGCTCAGCCTCCACTGAAATCGCGACACTGTATTGTCTGCAGAGCTATTTGCACCTGGATATCTCGGAATCTCGTGTAGCGCAGTTAGGGCAACTGGCCGAAAACCTGGTTGTGGGTGCACCCTGTGGCATCATGGACCAGATCACCGTGACAAGCGGTCGAAAAGGAAAATTAACCCACATATTGTGTCGCCCAGGCAGTATCGTGGGAGAGGTCGATGTCCCAGAGGGAACCGCATTTGTGGGCATCAACTCGATGGTGAAACACTCGGTCGCGGGGGCTGAATATGGAGATGTTCGTATCGGGGCGTTTATGGGGAAACGTATCATCAATCGGATTCGCGCCAGGAATGACAAGAACCCAATCGAATACTTGACGGAACTCACGGTGGACTCGTTTGAGAGAAGCTATAGGGATCCTCTTCCTGAGACCATGATCGGGTCTGAGTTCTTGGCGGAGTACAAGTCCCATGGCGATCCGATCACTGAGATTCAGCCCGATGCGAATTATCGTGTCCTGGGCCCCACCCTACATCCCGTGTACGAGAACCGTCGCGTCCTAGAGTTCATAGATCATCTGCGAGCAGCATCCGATGGCGATAATGAACATGAATTGATCGCTGCGGGCGAATGTATGTATGGCTCTCACTACAGTTACCGCGACAATTGCCTGCTGTCTGTCCCTGAGGTAGATTTTCTCGTGGAAGCTGTGCGCGCAAGAGGTTCTCAACAGGGCCTGTATGGAGCAAAGATAACGGGTGGTGGATCTGGCGGCACGGTCGCGGTTTTTGGGAACAAGGAGGCTCTAGCCAGAGAGATCCCCGCCATCTCCAGAGAATACAAGCGGTTGACTGGCTTGGATGCGGAGATTTTCGATGGGACTTCGCCCGGTGCGATAGAATTTGGCTCGTTTCGGTATACCTTTGGCCCAACGGGATGGATTCGCTCGATATGAGAATCCGTAAAGCGGTTGTTCCGATAGCCGGGCTGGGGACTCGTCTTTTTCCGGCCTCGCATGCGTGCAAGAAGGAGCTTTTCCCTGTGGTAGGGCCAGACGAAGTCGTACGCCCACTGCTGCATTATCAGATCATGGACCTCATCGATGCAGGTATTGAACGGATTTGCATCGTCGTTAGGCCCGGCGAAGAGCGTCTGGTGGTTGATTACCTTCAGGGTCCTGCAGAGTCTTACCTCAAGCGGTTAGAAGAACACCCGGATCTGTTACAGGAAGCCGAAAGGATGCGTGCTGCTTTGGACCGCATATCTTTCGCAGCACAGAGACACCCAGAGGGCTTTGGACATGCAGTTTACCAGAGCAGAGCATTCGCAAACGGCGACCCAATACTGCTTTGCCTGGGAGATCATCTGTTTCGCGGGGGCGATGAGTCGTGCCATAGCCAATTGATACGCGCATATGGAGTCTGTGGGGGCAAATCCGTCTCGGCAGTCAACCGCATCCACGCCAGCGATTTGAGAGGGTATGGAACGATCGCGGGCAGGCGGCTGCCAGCGGATCCCGATCTGATCGAGGTTTCGCTCATCATCGAGAAACCGTCGGTTGAGGTTGCCAGAGAGAAACTCAGCGTCGATGGTCTAGGGACTGACGAGTTCTTGGGATGGTTTGGAATGCATATGCTCTCGCCTTCGATATATGATATCCTGGAGGAGATGATCACCGCAGACGTCAGGCAGCGTGGCGAGATCCAGTTAACCTACTCGCANNACGCTTTGATTTTGGTCTTCCACAGGACTATGCAAGAAATGTGACTGAGTTCGCGATTGCGTGAGGGAACCGCAGCGCCACGGCCGTGATGTGGTGGGGTCTACGTCTCACAGTCGCGCGGGTGACAAACCTCACGTACGAAGTAGCGCCTTCATCACTGGCGCAAATCGCGAATCTGTGGCAAAATAGGATGTCTGGAGCCGGCGGGCTCCTGCTTTCACGTATTCTGCATTCATATTGGGAAGGAGAGACGCTATGTCAGACTTGATCGAGATCCGCTGGCACGGTCGAGGGGGCCAGGGCGTGGTCACGGCCGGCAAGCTGCTGGCCGAGACCGCGATGGGCAGCGGCCAATACTTCCAGGCCTTCCCTGACTACGGGCCAGAGCGGATGGGTGCGCCGATCCGCGCCTTCACCCGCCTCAGTTCCCAACCCATCACCATCCACTCTCAGATCGATGAACCGAACGTGGTNNGGAAGATGGCACTTTGCTGGTCAACACCTCGATGAGCCCGGCCGAGGTACGCGAGGCCACGGGCTTTCGCACGGGCAAGACCTTCACCGTGGACGCCAGCCACATCGCCATCGCGGAGATGGGGCGGGAGATCACCAACACCCCTATGCTGGGGGCCTTCGCCCGCGCGACGGGCCTGTTCGACATCGAAGAACTGACCGAGCAGTTGCGTGCCTGGTTTGGCAAGAAGATTTCTTCTGAGGCCATCGAGGCCAACGTCCGGGCGATGCGTCGCGCGGCTGAAGAAGTAGTAGAAGGGTAAAGAGGAGTAAACGCTATGGCAGACTTGAAAGGATGGCGGGAGATACCCATTGGGGGGATGATTCTGGAGGCGGGGAACGCCGTGGAGTACCTGACCGGTGGCTGGCGGGCCTTCCGCCCGGTTTTCGGGGAGGCCGACTGCATCCACTGTATGCAGTGCTGGCTTTTCTGCCCCGACTCCAGCATCTTGGTGGACCCCGACAGCGAAAAGATGACCGGCTTCGACCTGGAGCACTGCAAGGGCTGTGGCGTCTGCGCCGCGGTTTGCCCCGTCAACGCGAAGGTGATCCGCAGGGCAGAGCAGGAACTGGCGCAAGATGACGCCAGCTTGTGTATCCGTATAGTCGAAGAGGGAAAGTTCCAGGAGTGATATGATGAGCACATTCGAAGCATTGGCTGGAAATGAGGCGGTCGCCACGGCGATGCGCCAGATCAACCCCGATGTAGTTGCTGCCTACCCCATCACTCCCCAGACCTCCACCGTGCAGAAATTTGCCGATTTCGTGTCGGACGGGCTGGTCGACACGGAGTTCGTGACGGTGGAGAGTGAGCACAGCGCGATGAGCGCCTGCGTCGGTGCGTCGGCAGCCGGGGCGCGGGTGATGACCGCCACCGCCGCCAACGGCCTGGCGCTGATGTGGGAGATCGTCTACATCGCGGCCTCCAACCGCTGCCCCATCGTGATGAGCCTGGTCAACCGAGCGCTCTCGGCGCCCATCAACATCCACTGCGACCACTCGGACGTGATGGGCATGCGGGATAGCGGGTGGATAATCCTGTTCTCCGAGAACGGCCAGGAGGCCTACGACAACCTGATCCAGGCGGTCCGCATCGGCGAGCATCCCGACGTGCTGCTCCCGGTGGCGGTGTGTCAGGACGGCTTCATCACCAGTCACGGAATGGAGCGGGTGGAGATCTACGACGATGCCGACGTGAAGGCGTTCGTGGGCGAGTACCGTCCCCAGTGGTCGCTGCTGGATCTGCAGAACCCCAAGACCTATGGGCCTTTNNTTACTACGAGCACAAACGACAGCAGGTCGAGGCGATGGAGCACGCGCAGGGCGTGATCCTGGAGGTGGCGGAGGAGTTCAACCGCACGTTCGATCGCAGCTATGGCCTGTTCGAGCCCTATCGTCTGGGGGACGCGGAGGTAGCGGTGGTCGCCGCCAACTCGACGGCCGGGACGGCCAAAGTGGTGGTGGACCAACTGCGGGCTGAGGGGCTCAAAGCGGGCCTGCTCCAGCCGCGCGTCTTCCGCCCCTTCCCGGCGAAGGAACTGGCCGATGCACTGGGTCACGTCAAAGCGGTGGCGGTGATGGACCGTTCCATCTCCTTTGGCGCGATGGAGAACGCCGGTCCGCTGTTCCTGGAACTGGTGGCAGCGCTGACGCTCCACGAGGTACATGTGCCGATCGCCGACTACGTCTACGGCCTGGGTGGGCGCGATATCCTGCCCCGTGAGATCGAACAGGTCTATCGGGACGCGTTCAAGATGGCCGAGACGGGGCAGGTAGAGCGGATGGTGACGTACCTGAGTGTGCGAGAATGAGGGTGAATTGGGAAAAAGGTGAAACATGGCAACGAAATTGATTCCTAAAGAGTTAGCGAAGCGACCGGAGCGACTGGCGCCGGGACATCGGCTGTG
>JABAHP010020784.1_pt1 | contig 20599 bp, 21 predicted proteins | sample 7062081 | NCBI WGS metagenome assembly JABAHP01 (sample SAMN14534357, study PRJNA622989) | marine sediment metagenome | biome: marine biome [ENVO:00000428]; feature: marine pelagic biome [ENVO:01000023]; material: deep marine sediment [ENVO:00002113] | place: India: Gulf of Kutch | collected...
GACAATCCGTGAGCAATAGTGTAACTACTTGCGTTTGCTGGCCAGGTTCCAGTTATTTTTTTCACCGCGTAGTACGGCGCAGCGCTCGAACCCGATCCGTTTTTCGTAATCCCTGTTGAGATGTATCCTCCAAAACCCCAGTCGCTTGTTGATGAGCACTCTGCGTGGATGATCGTTGGGTTGTCGAATGTGTTTGTCGGAGTGCCAGTGATGAACAACTTCCCTCTATCAGTACTTGAGCCGTTCCACCCATTTGAGATAAAAAATTGAGCACTTGCTGTACTTGAGTTGTCTCCTAAACTAATGCCGTTTTGAATAGCACTACCCTTTATTTTTACTGTAGCGTTTCCATAGGCGTCACCATTGGCACCAAATTCCAAACCGCCTGTTGAAGGAACTCTAAATCCTAGTATGGTAGAACCGACCGTACCAGCCAACAAAGAAAAGCTATCGTCGGTAGCGTCTTGATACATCAACCATTTCCGAGTTGTGCCTTCATAGAATTCTAGTCTAGTGTCTTGACCAGCTGTTGATGTCATTCGGATGTTAGTCGTCGTACCGGGAGTAGAAACGTTAACATCGCCGTTAAATGTCCATTCGCCTGCTTTGGTGCAACTGCCCAAACTAATAGAATTATCTGCTACCTCAAAAAGCTTATCCGTAGATGCTCCTGCAAACGCAGCTGAGGCTCTGATTCGCAAACCAAAGCCATCTGTTATAATATCTGCGGCATAAAAATCAGAACCGCCTGAAGTCGCACTATGATTAATTGTGAATGCGTTATCGGCATTGCCATTAGTATGTGTAATATCCACAGAATCGCTAGCTGAAATACCACCATTCGCAGTTAATAGCCCATCGATATCAAGATCATTCGGAACATCAACATTAGTTGCATTGATATTGTTTGTCGCGCCCAGGATATTTACAGTTTGCCCAGCTCGACCAATATTTACTATAGTTGCCGTTGTGCCACCTATATTTAACGTAGTACCGACAGAATCTAGATTATCGGTATTTACGTCCTGCCCTGCAATTTGGCGCGCATTAATTTGAGTCTGAATAGCGCTTGTCACGCCTGATAAATAACCAACCTCCGTGGCTGTTGCAGCAGAGCTTGCAAGGTATCCTGAGCCATCTGTGATTAAAGCTCTACNNACAAATGTTTCTGTAGCAAAGTTAAAAATCGTAATGATTGAGCTATTGCCTTCTTGCACTACGCCCGATCCGATAATTGTAGCCAGCACTGGGCTTTGGAGCTCTGGAGGTATCTCAGCAGGGATTGTTCTTGCGGCTGTTTCCGCTTGTGCCTGCGTGTTGTACTCATCTTGCCCGTAAACATAAATATACCTAGATGGATCGTTAAAAAATACGTAAATATAAAAGACGCCGTAGCGGTTGGCAGTGTAGGGAGTCAAGCCGCTACCGTTATCGTAATCAACATTATCAACTTGCGTTGCACCAGTGCCACGAGACCATAGGCCGCCGCCCGCTCGCCTAGCAATAGTCCAGCTTGTTACACTAGCGCCTGATGCTGGTGAGCTATCCAAATCACCCGTTGTAGCGGGAGAATAAACACTGTACCAAGAGCCAGCTGTGCAAGCTAAATATAGCCCAGAAGGCGAGCTCAAAACGCCCCCTGAAGCTTTAGATATCGGCCTTGTGTTTAGTTGGAATTGCTGTAAAGCATTGACAAAATCTAAACTAGGACATGTAGCTGTAAATACATCCATGTATGCTAGAGTCGAAAAAATACCGCTCACAGGTAGCGTAGTAGTGCCATTTAGTAGAGCAGGGTTATCAGTTGTCCTCCATCGAGGACTACCAGCGTTATAATCTACGTATAAAAAATTAGGTTTTTGATCTGATATTGTCAGACCTGTTGCAGCAGGTATGTTAAAAAGCTTTAGGTTAGATTCCGCGCCTGGAGTACTGTTATCTCTTAAAATAGCATCAATGCTTGTAACATCTATAGTCTGTCCGCCAACGTTTTTTGTAATCGTAGGCGTTGACACACAAGAAGCAGAGTCTACAAAATTCCGGTACCCAATAATGTCGTAAAAAGCGGTACTATCTGCATCTTTTGGGAAAGTTTGCCTAGAGTCTTGACGAACAAGCCATTTTGATTCTGATGCATGTGAAGTTATACTTATGCCTTTATCTGCTCTTGTAATAAATTGTTCTGCAGAACCTCCGATCAGCTGCCCGCTGCTAGTTACAATTTTGATTTCATGCGTAACATCTTCAGCTATTATCGCAACTTTTGCACCGTCATTATCTGCAATAGAATCAGGTATAGTAATAGTTGCCGTGTCTGTGCAATTTGATGTATTTATATGATAAATGCCCGCTAATCTGTCAATAGGATACGCATTAGTAGGGCCTACATCGATTTCGAATACCGGCTCTTTTTCTTCAGCATTTACCCAATTTGTACCATCAAAAGTCAAACTCTGATAAGCTAAAGAGCTGCTTAAATCCACGCCGCCAATGTCGTTTAATTGTATACTTATTCTGTCGCTTAAAAAAGCCATGATTATTATCTCCTAAACCGTTGGGGCAGCTGATTTATAAGGGTGCCCTGGTGGTAAATCACCTTCCAAACCCCATTTCCAATGCATGTAACCTTGTAATTTTTCAACTTCTGTTGCTGTTGGCTTGTAGTTTAAAAACACAGCTTCTGCCAAAAATCCGTTGAATGCCGCAATATCGCCTCCCCCGTTGTTGAATCCGCCGATTATTTGTATTGTTGATGTAAAAGTTTGTGTGCCGAAATTTGTTGTATCACTTGTTTTTGTACCGGCATTAACTCGCACAAAAGTATCAGATCCGGTGACATCAAACTGATACTCGCCTACATACTCAGCCCCGCCTGTTGGCGCGCCGCTCACTTGCACTAAGCTTGCTCCGGAACCTCGTAGCTGCATGAGTATCTCATCAGCCGCAGTCACGCCAGAAAACTGAATCAGTCTGGTTCCTTCGGATCTGTGCCCAAACCACAAACCATTTCCATTCCCTATAGCTAAATCTCTGTTGATTGCAGTAATGCAGTAAATTTCATTTGGATCGGAAAACATCAAATTTGTAAGCTTTAATAGCTCGCTATTTGTTGTGTCAAAACGAATACCCGGCTTGCCGTTGAAACTTGTAGCGTTGTACACTGGTCGCTGTGAGCTTGTGCTTTGATTCGCCGATGTGGTTAGACTCCCTTTGCTCGTCCACGCGCTTACATCGTTTCCAACGAGCGTTAGGGTACTAGCATCATCAGCGTCTAGCCAGCCTACGGGAGCTGTTGCAAGGTTGTCTGGCGTCCACAGCTCAGATCCCTGCGCGGGATAATATCGGAATGGCAATATGATCTGACTCATTTTTAGCCCTTTAATTGATCAACTAACTCAATATTTGCTAGCATTAATACAATGAATTGCAAAATAGCGCTATCTGTTATTTCTGATACATCAGTAGTGTAAGTAAAAGCTCCCCTAGAAACACCTGCACATATTATTTTTTTAGCCAGTGTTTGCTTTGACGACTCAGAGTTAACAACTTCCCGCGCTAGCGACACAATGCTTTTGTGCTTTTCTGGCACGTTTCCGGCCTTATTTTCGTCGAGTAAAGCACTTGCTGCTAAGTCAATCGCGCGTTCTACTCTTGCCAGAAAATCCCCGTCATTTTTAACGATATTCATTTTAGTTAGAGTCATGTTTGTAGGTACTTCTATCGCAGTAATTGGATAAGCCATTTTTTATACTCCTTAGTTGAAAGTGAGCTTCACATTGCCGATCAGGTCTTGTGGAGAAGAAACACTTTCCACTTCCAAAATGACATCGTCGCCCGCTGAAACAGTATTGTTTGCTGTTGCTGTAAATGTTGTTTCGGTTGTTGATGCGGACACGCTCGATATGCCCGTTACGTCTACACCATTTATTCGTAGAGATATCGTTGCAGTGCCGGAAATAGTTTTGACTCGCAAAGAGTTTATTGTAAGAGCATCAAAAGCATCGAGTAATAGATAAAAATCTTTGACTGTTGGAGCTTCGATCTGGAACGGGATCTGACCGTCTGGCAGTCTAGCTTGATCTAACTCTCCACTTGCAATGTTACTTGCGTTAGTTGTATCGACATTCTGCACGTTGCTTAATCCCACCTGTGTTTTTGTTACTGCGTGTGGGTTATCTGTTCTGCCGCGATGTGTAGTATTAGCTGCAACATCAGTGTTGTTTGCAACTTCAATGTCAAAATCAGATATCGTACTCGCTGTTTGAGTTCCAGTGTGGTTTGCGCGATCTCGGTTCGCAGTATCTCTTGAGTTGAGTTGTGAGCTCGATTCAAAACTTGATGTGGTGTTGTTGCAATTTGAGAGATCTATATTTGCTTCATTTAACGTTAGAGTTACATCATCAGATACTAGAGAAATTCCAATTTTATTATTAGCAGATTTGATGGAATAAAACTCAAGATCAACGCCTGTTTTTTGCTTCCAAATTCCTTGGCCAGTGCCAACATTTGATGCAGTATTAGCTTCTCCCGCACCGCCCCCAGAAGCGGAAATTTCTAACGTGTCAGCTGTAGGCGTTAGCGTAATATTTGTACCTGCTACTAAGCTTTTTATAGGAGTATCAACGCCAACTTTAGGCAATACTAAGCCTTCTCCTGCGCCAGCGTTACTATTAGTATTTGCCTCTCCGATAGAACCACCGCTGCTTGCCAAAACAGTATCAACTACCCATCTATCACTAGACCAAGTGAGCATTACCCAAGCTGCATCTACATCTAACACTATTGACTCATCAATGGCATAGCCATCAATTTTTTCTCCCGCTGCAGGAGTTATTGTCAAATTGTTAGTTTCCCATGTCTCTTTAGCATCGGAAAATCTTATTTTAGCTCCAGAAGTACCAGCAGGCAGCGTACCGGTGATAGCGCCAAGAGATGTATCAGCTAGGTAGTGTGTATCGTTTAAATAATTAAGTCCGGTATCGGCATTAGTAATTGTTGTAACAGTTAGCCCACCACCTCCGCCGCCATCCTTAATTACTTTGTCGAAAGTTCCAGTAAAAGGGTTAAATTGAAAAGGCATATCAACTCCTCGTTACGCTACTTACAAAGTCTTTAGTGGAATCTGTATAGTCGACAGTTACAACAGTGATTAACTGAGTTTTAGCCTCATCGGAATAAAAGGAATAAGTTTCTTGTGTTGATGTAGGATAAGCAGCTGTTAAACCCTTCCACGATTCTGGCACCAAGCCCCCAGGCAGAACGGGGATCTTGCCCGTAGCCGGATCTATTTCGCATAGATAAACATCGTCGTCGGAATCCAAGCCCTTGGCAGCTAGCATTGTAGCTCCTGCTGCTCTTCTGTCTCTAGGATTGTTATCGTTCCAATCCTGCACACGAGTCAGTGCCATAATTACAAGCCTCCAAACTCATACTTCTCAAATCCGCCATCTGCGATAATATTGATAGTAGCTGCTCCAGTTGGTCCGGCGTTAGAAAATCTTGCAGCAAGACCGCGAACAAATGGTCCGATATTTTGCAACAATTGCGGTCTATCGCCAGCCGTCCCAGTTACTTCTGCAGAATATATTTTTCTGGCTTTTCCTGCTGCAATTTGTGCGGTTATATATGCATCAGTTAGAGTTGTTCCTAAGTTGACATTGTTGTTTCCTGCTATTTCGCTTACAAGTCCAGCAATATCGAAAAGCTCTAAAAGCCCGCCGTTCGTCGAATAGACTTCTAATCGAGTACACACGCCCTCTCTTTGTGCCCTTCTCTCTGCTCCTGCAGTAGTGTCTGCGCTACCAACAGTCACATGGTTAGGAAAAAGAGCAACAGCATTACCGCTTGCTGCAACAGCATTAATATTGATCGGCCCCCAGAATTGCATTACAGCTCCTCCATTTTTAAAGTTGTGTATTTCAGCATTGATTTTAACTCAGGATTTGCCAGCAGTTGGCGCTTCAGCATTTTCAGACGCGACTTTGTTTTTGCTCGCACTCCAAGAGTGCGTTCTTCTTCTGTTCTTCTTCGTAGTTCCGGATCTGTGGCAAGCATTTGTGCAAGCAATTCTCGCTTGCGCTCATCTTCAAGATCACTCAGCAACCCCGTAGTAGGCATGATAATTCCCCGTGTTTGAATCATTGTTACCCAGCCATTCCGGTTGAGTACTTCTTTTATCTTTGTTCCTTTTTAGCCATTTTTTTACATTATTCTCATACTTATGTTTACCTAAAAGCTTATCCCCGTGTTGACGCGGGACACTTTTTGGCTGTATGTCTGTTGGAGCGGCTGGAGCCAGGTGACTCCTTACTTTCGCTTCGGTGTTAACCGGTAGCGGTAAAGACTCTCGATCATACAAGACCGACTGCATTTGCGGCTCCAGCTGCCACATTTGCGGCTCCAGCTGCCAAATCTGAGGCAGCAATCCAACATTTAAAGTTTGACTTTGTTGCATCCATGGAGGCATTACACTTGACTCCTTCCGGTTTGTGTATTTTGCGCTGCTGTTCCTGCTGATTCTTGTGGTGGTCCACCAGAACCAATAGGTGCCGGTATTCTGCTGCCTGGTGGCGCTTTTACTTGCTGAGCCGCTTGGTTTTGCTTTTGTGCATCCATTTCGCGCTTCTCCGCTACTACGCCCTGTAGATTCGGTGCTGTACTCATTTGATTAGTTTGCTGAGCGTATTGTGATGTCCCAATGGGTACTTTACCAGCTAACTCGTTTGATTGGATTCTGTGTTGCTCCAAGTGTGTACAAAGCGCCTGAAATAACCAACCTCTTTGTGTTACTTCCGATGCATTTTTAACGAGCCAATCTGTGTGAGATGCAATATGTATGTCGTGATCGTCCTCGACCAAAACGAACGGCATAGCTTGTACTTTGCCATCCGGACCAAGCTGTAGTAGATCTTCAAATATTTCATTTTCCGACTGTGCTTTATCTCTATGAGCAGCGCTACCGTCTCTCAGACCTTCGACATCAAAGATCTTCAAGAACTTATCCATGACATCGGCATCTTGCCCTAGCCTCGCGCCCAAAGGCGTTTTTTGTGCTAGCTCCATCAAGTTTGCTTGCTGCGTTGCCTTGCTCCTGAACTGCATAGAGCCTGATACTACTCGTATCTGAGATCCAAGGTGGAAATCTGACTCCATAAAAGCTGCAACATCTTGCACTGTATAAGATCCTGCGCTGTGCGTTTTTAGATAGCCTACAACGTCATCTTCTAGCTTAACTGCATTAGCTTTGATGCAATATAGCAGCTTCTCTCCTGTGCCGGAAATAAGCCTTTCAAAAGTTGCAGAATTTGGAGTGATCCGCTTTTCTTCTCGCTCTTGTATTAATCGGTGTGCGTAACCTGAGCTTGCACCTACAGATCTTTCTCCTCGAATCGCGTCTCCAGCGCCGGATTCTTCGTACGTGTCAGATTTGTACTGCTCTCTCAGATTTTCAATTACTGGAGAGATGGGTTGATTATCATGCAAGTATGCAGCTGCGTTCAATGGATCGGCGCATTCGTGGACCTCCCCAGGAGTACCTGTAATCTGTGAGGGATCTAATCCGCCTCCGCTTTTTACAAGTAGCTTGCTGCCCATATTTCGTTGCAAAGCTGTAGCTATAAGACTATCAGCAGTATTAAGCTGTCTGTTTTTTTCTACTACATCGTGCAAAGGCCCTTTCGCAATTGCGCTAGGTGCAACTTTAAACCACTGCGCTTCGGTAAATGGGTGCCATCCACCTACTTTGTTAGTTCGATACTGCGGTTCTGATATGTGAGTGCAAAATCCATTTGCTATTACTGTTCTCCTGCCTTTCGGCCAGCGCTCACAAGGTTTATCCCAGTGCTCAATAATTAGTATCTTTTTTCTCAAATAATCTGAAAAAGTCGATCCGGATTGCCTCCAATTGCTTTCGTACACAGGATTAATTTGAAAAAGCCTTAAATAGTGCCTCATTGCAAACGATTGCAAATATGGGCTCATATTCTCAGGCTCAACTTTACCAAAGTTTTCTGTTTTACCATCCAGGTTTTCATACTCTCTGATAAAATCATCATAATCAATTAGCCGGAATCTTTGCACCCATTTCGTACTGTGCATACCGCTAGATCCTGGCTCCCTGCGATACTCAAACGGCGTTAAAAATTGGATTCTAGGCCCGCCCATCGTTACCAGTTTTGTAAGCGGCCTACCCTCTGGCGTTGTCACCGGTTGATATGTCTCTTGCAGCCATGGAGCGCCGTTTTGTTGCGTTATTGGATGCACTTTAGACTGTACAAGCCCAAGAAGGGGATCTTTTACAAGTCCGGTTTGATAGACTGCACTTGGGTTGTTGTTATAGACAGGAATTTCTACAACCCTGCCTTTGCTCAAATCCCAATCTACAACGCTAGCAATCTGACCGTAAATACAATATGCAGCTGCAGCAGCCCTAAATTCATCTTGCATTTCCATCAACTCTAAGTGAGCATCTAGAAGCTTTTGGCTAATTTTTTGATAACGCGAGCACCTGGATGAACTATCATCCATTGACAACACTTCCCAATCCGGTAGTCCGAAATAGATAGCAGCAGCCAGGCTTTCAGCGACCGTAGAAGATATATTAGTATACGACCGTGAGTTGATAGCCTTTTTTTTTCCAGTTAGAAAATCAGAATCAACAGCAAATCCGTAGTGCCTTGACCATTTTACAAAATGGTTTCCGAACACAAATTGCATATTCTGGTACCAGCGCCAACCCCAGTCGTTGATGTAGCGCTCTTGATCCATGCAAAGCTTAGTAACTGCATTAGCTATTTTGTCAGGCTCGTCTTGAGTCCATGGATAGTTGCAGGTTTTTTTAAGCTTCTCCCAAGTGATGTTATCCATATTTTACCCTTCCATCGGAGACAAGTTTAAGCCCAGCATTTCTTGCATTTTCTTGCCTAACTCTTCCTCTTCTCGTTCCGATAAAAAATGCGTGTCCTCACTTTGGATGTTACCATTTTCTATTTGCTCTTGCTGTTCTTTGATGTGCTTAAGCTCTGTTGATGTTGCGTTTTCTGGTATTTTAACGTCTTGATCTACAACTGCAGCCAGCGCATTTAAGCTGACCCCAATTTCTCTAATCATTCTCTCTGAATTTATAAGATGTGCTTTTGTACCTGCCCCTAAATGCGAAGATTCGCGGAGATTCTTTGCAGAATCAGCGCAAACCTTCAAAAAATTAGAGATAGACGCAAGCGCAACTTTTGTGCTTGTGCTCATAGTATACCTTAGATTCCTGATCCACCTGCTTTATCAACATTAATCCATTCGCCATTTTTCAGCCTGAACTTTAAAGTAAGCATCCAGCTGGTAGGAGCGTTAGCAGCAAAAAAGGCAATCTCAGGAACGTGTTTTGTGTAAGCAGCAACTTGATATTCAGTTGCGCCCGAAGGTGCCCCAGCTACTCTAACTAGCCCGGTGTTCAAAACTTCTGAATCAAAGCTCCCTGAAGATGCTTTAGCTTGAATGTCTTGCATAATTTTTCTAGCTTCAGTTGCGATAGCTCCGTAAGTCCCGTCGGCTTCCGCTTCAGTCCAAAAATTACCTGAAGCATCGCCGATGTCGGCGTCAACATCAGCTGCTAAGTTTGAAATTGCCATTTCGATAGTGTACTCAAACCGTTTTGTAACAGGTTGCTCTAAAGTGTTGCCGTATGCTTTGTAAGCTGTAACTGCAAATGCCATAAAAATATCTCCTTAAGAGTTGTAGCCAGCGTCAAAAGCAGCTGGTATGTAAGTTTCAATTGTAGGGACAAAATCTAGTTCAATTTTGTAGCTAGTTGGAGCTGAAGCCGCGTTGAATACGATACTAGGCACCTTGTTTGCGCTGCCAATATCATCAACTTGATATTCAGTTGCGCCCGAAGGTGCCCCAGCTACTCGTACAAAGTCGCTCTCTAGCTCTGCAGAGAACCACTTGCAGTAGCTAACGCCATTGTTTCCAAGCTCATTGATCTTAGCCAAAGCTAAAGCGGCAATGTTGCTATAATCAGAGTCAGCCAGTGCCTCTGTCCAAAATGTCCCGGTGGGATCGTCGATATCATGCGTTACATCTGCAGCTAGGCCAGTAACTTCTAAAATTACTTTGTATGTGCCTCTTTGCCTTGCTGCTTGTGCAACTTCATAGCCAAACCCGCGAGAAGCGGTAACAGCGATTGTCATATGTAAACCTCCAGTTGAACTGTTGTAATTATAACTCAAATTTGAGGGAGAATTGCTTTTTCAAGTTTTATCAGTCAAATTAGCTCGCTTTCAAGAAAGCCTTTTTGCAAATGACTTGGCATTTCGTACTGATATGCAGGCATTACTCTAGGCTGCCCAGGTGCCGGATATGGATTCTGTGGTAAAGTAGGGAATGGTGGTTGCTGGCTCGAAGGATATTGACCCGCTATGCCTTTATCGTATCTGCTCTGCATCGTGCCTCGAGTAACTTGCGGCATTGCTCTGTAAACAGCCTCTTCCGCTACTTGCAAAGGCTTAGCTTGCAGGCCTTTGCCCAAAGCTTGAATTCCTTTTCCAGCATATTGCACACCTCTAGATCCCGCTCTAAATACGTTCTCAGCGCCAGATTCGACACCTCTACCGACTGTCCCCAAGGACTGAGAAAATCGTCCCAGGCCAGATTTTGCAACATTTTCTAAAGTTTCTTCTGCTGCAGGAAACATTGCTTTTATAGCTCTGCCGCCGTATTTTCCGATAAACTCTGGTACCTGAGCTGCAAATCCCGCAAGCTGTGCAGTACCCAAGCCTGGCGTAAAAGCCGTAGCCATGGAGCTGCCCAGCTTGCTTGCTCCAGCTTTTCCGGCTTCTTCAGCTACTACGCCAGCAGCTCCTAGCCCTCTGCCCACACTACCTACAGCGCCAGAAATGGGAGCTTTACCCAAATTCGGCATAAAAGTTCTCAATCCTGCACCAAGCGCCTTTCCTGCTCCACCAGCAACGCCGCCAAGCAAAATATCAGGAGTTGCTGAAGATAAAGCCGTGTCCATGTCGAAGACTTCTCTGTACGTTGGATCTAAAGACGCCAAGCCTCGACTTGCTGTTTCTCCTACTGCGGTTCCTAATGCTCCACCGCCCGCTGCTGCAGCAATTGCACCTGGCCCCGTAGGCGATCCAACAAGTCCGCCTAAGGCTCCTCCAACAATTCCGCCTCCGTAACGTAATGCATCGGTAGCGCCTTCTGCCAAATCTGCCATATCCCAGTCTGGAGAGTTTGTAAGTGCAAGGTATTTTCCTTGGGCTGGATCATAAGCAAACCAATCGCGACCTTGCCCGCTTACCTCTAGGTTGCCCATACCTTCTTCAGCTAATTTTTGCTGAATGTATGCTTGTCTTTGATAATCATTTTCTAAGTTATTAACTGCGTATCTCCAACCAGCATCTATGCCTGAGTAGTCTACATTTTCTTGTGAGGGCAAAGCAGACTCTACCTGCATACCCATCTTTTCCATTGCTGTTTGTATTGGGATTCTTAAGCTTTGACCGTCTTGATTAATGCTTATAAACCTACCATCTGGGCTAACACTTTCCACATATTTATTGGAGCCTTGCAAAGCAGAATTTAATTGAAACATGAGCATTTGCGGCGTTAAAACTTCCCTTTGATCACCCATCTTTACTTGATAATTAATCATTTATTGATAACTCCCGTAAGGCAGGTATTTGCCTTGTACTAAATTATTCTGTGGTGGTGTAGCTGGTGCCCCGCCAGGAACCATTGTTCTAAAGTCAATTTCTCTAGCATTTTGAAATACCCCTTGGAATGGTGATGTTTGCAATTGCGTTCTCTGCCATCGAGGTACACCAGAAAATTTATTATATGCACCTTTTACGGAGTCACTACTCAACACACTACTTAGATCGCCTCCTGGTTGTGTGTCGGCCTGAAATTCAGCTTGCAATTCTGTGATTATTTCATTTAAAAGCTCTTTCCTGCTTTGGAAAATAGGCTGTGAAGAAAAAACATTTCCAGGCTGAAAACTCATAGCAGACTTTATTTTTTCGGCTAAATGAGGCTTATTTAAAGCTTCTAAAGTTTGAGAGATATTGATCACTGCCTGCTTTTCTACATCCCCGCTTGATATACCTCCAGTAAGTTGACTTGCGTATGTTTGCAACTTAGTTAAAGCGTCCCCGTATGTTTGGGCTTTTCTCATTTTTCTCATCGGTTCACCAAATATCGGGTGCGATTCTTTCAGCATATCCATATAGAGCAGTTGTGATTCTCTGTCTGCTTTTGATTTAGTTATCTGCATAAATGCATCAGCTATTTCTGTTGGATCTTCTGAAATTCCAGCATTCTGTAGCCCTGCCATTACAACCTGTACATTCTGTGGAGTCGTTGGAAAATTCTGATTAATCAGGCTCACAATCCTATTAACTCTTCGCGATCTCTGCTCCTCATTCCCTCTAGCTAATTCCAAATTGTACCCAAGCTGCAGGTTTTTATTCTGCAACTCATTGCTTTTAATTTGCGACATNNTTGTTGCTCTAACGGCGCTTTAGATTTCATAAAATCCAATTGCGCTATTTGAAAATCCAATGCTTTTTCAGCTTGCTTAGCGTTGTTAAAGTTGCCTAGCTGCTGTTGCCTAAGCTGATAAGCTTGCACTGTCTCGCCTGGCATTGCTTCCGGTAATCCTTGCGCTGCAGCATCAGCTTGCAAGAATTGCTGCCTTTGCTGAGCTGCTGCATTTACTAGTTGCTGGCCTGTAAGCTGCTCTCTTTGTAATTGCTGCCCGGTCTGAGCACTGCCTAATTCAGCTTGTGCCATTTGTGGAGCAATGTCAGCGCGAGCTTGTAAGATACTTGATTCTAGCTCACCCTTTTGTCGCGCTTGTTCTGCTGCCTGCTCTTGCATAGCAAGCTGTCTTTCCTGCCGCTCCTCTTGTCTTCCTTTACGCCCGGTCTCTTCTGCAAGCTGATAACCTTTCAGCCCTCCAGATGCAAAATTCTGCATCATTTGGCCCTCGATTTGAGCCGCACGCTCAATACCTCTCGCTTGTGCATCAGCACCTTGCTGCATTATTCTTCTTTGTTCTTCTGCAGCGCTTCGAAGCGTTTGCCCAAAGCGATCGCCTACAGGATAAGGCCTGTATTGTGGTGTTACCTGAGCGCCGAAAAGCGGCCGCTCTTCCGCTCTGTAATAATCGTATGCCATGGTCATACCTCCTGTAGTGAGGATACCACGGTTATTTATTTTGCTGCGAATTCGTGGCGCATAGCTAAAGCTTGCTTACTAAGCGTACTAAATTTCATTTGTGTATATTCAGCAGACAAAATAAACTCTTTTTCTAATATATGCGGAATAGTTATCATTTCATCTTTATGATTGATCAACTCCAATGCTGGAGGTATCAATACAGCTGATTGCTGATCTTCTGCGACAGATACCATTATTTTGTGGCTTTTTACTTTAAATGTCCTGTAAAAAGGAATACCAAAAAACTTAAACTTTACTTTTATGGTGTAAATCACTTCTCTATCTCCATTGTTTATTTAAAACGTAGGGTAAGCATACCCATACTGATATGGACCATACGGGCTATAACCTTGATTAGCGTAACCTGTAACCGGATACCTGGAAAAGCTTGTCGGTGCAACTGGAGCTTGGACAACTGGAGCTTGGACAACTGGAGCTGTAGGCGATATTGCACCAGCCGCAGCACCTCCAGCTGCAGCACCTGTAGCCGCACCCGCAGGATTACCCGCCGTGGTAAGCCCGCCTATAACAGCGCCGCCAACCTGTCCAAGCGCCCCGAACAAAGCAGCCTGGCGTTGTGCTTCCGCTGATTCTTTTGCTGCAGTAAGTTGAGCTTCTTGAGCTGCTAACTGAGTTTCTAAATTGTTTTGTGCTGCAACAATATCGATCTCTCTCAGAGCTTTTTCTGTAATCATTTGCTCTTTTCTTTGTGATGGAGCTGCACCAAGCTGTGCCATCTCTCGCGCAATTCTCAGATCCTCACCAAGCGTACCGAATTTTTGCTTTAGCCTTGCCTCAGCTGCTAAATCAGCTCTTTCTTGCTGTGTCTGCTCCAAAGATCTGATCTGATCTTGCGTAAGCCGTTGCTGCCCCGTCATGCCAGTTTGGTAGCCCATTTGCTCACCACGCAAACCAGATTGCAAGCCAGCCTGAGTTTGTTCCGCTCTCATGATATCAGCAATTCTGTTTACAGTTCGCTCCATAGCGCTTTCTTGAGCCATTCTACTTCTATCATATGCTTTTGTGCTTTCTTCTCTGCCTGCTTCCATGCCCTTTCCAAGCATTGCAAGCCGATAGTTACGCGCCTGATCTTCTAGGTTTTGAGCTCTCTGTTGGGCCCCTGCGTAAGCCTCAGCAGCCTGTCGGCCTTGTGCTGCCATGATTGCAGCCTGCTGGCCTGCTGTCATAGGTTGCCCCATCTGAGATTCTGCTGCTTGCATACCAAGAGACTGTAAAACGCCAGCATCCGCGCGGCCTCTTTGACGTGTTCCTGAGATATCATTCTGAAACATTCCAGCGCCTTGCTCTCCCATTTGTCCGTACAAATCACGGTAGGCACTTGCAACTCTGTTGCTCGGGTCTTGATACTCTCCTAAACTCATTGCACTCTGATCGATACCTTGTTGATAGGCTTCTGCATCCTCCAAAGCTGTTTTCATCCCAGGCTGGATCGTCTGGCTGTATACCTGCCTAGAGTCTTTTGCTTGCTGAGCTGCCTGATTCTGCAAATCAGTCGCTTGCTGCGTGTACATATTTGTAAGATTGTCTAGATCTCTTACCTGATCTGCTGTTTGACCTTGCCAAGCTTTAACAGATCCGGAACGAGTTCTATCTGCTAAATCTTGTAGCTGCCCTCTGCCTTGCTGATAGCGCCCTATAGCTTGTTGTACATCTTTTTCTGATTGCTGTCGGCCTTCTTCACCGATGTAAAACCCTGTTTCGATGTCGCTCTGTGCTTGCCCGCCAGCCCGATATATAGTTGGAACAGTTGTTGCAGGCTTATTGCCTCCCGTAAAGCCTCCAGAATAAGGTGAAGCTGCTTCTTTTGCTATCCCAGCAGGTTTTTTTAGTGCTTTTTCTATTGATAAAACCATTCTTTTTACTCCGACTCGAATCGTTGTGTGTGACCGAATTCCTGTCTTTGACCTTCTACTGCTACATATTGTAGTGCATAAACGCCGCCAAGGTGTGAGCCTGAGAGTTTAAACTGTATGCTTTGGCCCCAATTCACTTCATTTTCAGGAATTGTCTGATCTAATCTTTGGCAAAAGCCACCAGAATTGTCTTCTAAAGTAGTCACTCTTGTTTTGTAAACCTGATCTGGCAGATTGCCCCTATACGCAACGTTAATCGTCTGGCTGATCTCAGATGTTAGTAGATCTACAAGCCAAAGCATGTGATAGAAAATCCAAACATAAAGAAATCTTAGGCCAGCAGGAGCCCATTTATTGGTTTCTATAACCCATTCAAAACCATGGATATTTTCAAAGTAGATTGGAAAGTATTTATCTGGCGTTAAAGATGCAGTGAATTGACTTAAAGAGCCAAAAATCAAAGCTTCAACGTAATCAGCACCGACTGAAGTCACTTCCCAAATTGCCCTTGGACAATCGGCCAAAGGCTGTTCTGAGTACTCTCTCATATTTGGAGTAGCAAACTTATCGCCTACGTTAACAGACGCAAGTAAAGCTGCATCAAAGCCGCCAGCAAATGTAAACCGATAGGTTGATCCTGCAGGATTTGTAACCTCCTTCACTGCAAATTCTGTTCCATACGCGAAATCAGCTGTTTTGTTGAAGTGATCAAAAAATACACTACGCGATATTGTACCGCTAGCATTTTCTCGCGTTCCTACGATAGTTCTAGGCCCTGATATTAATCTACCTACTTGCTCGTTCTCAATTTTGATAGATTCTGCCCAGTCAATTTTCTTTTCATGAGTCCAGATCAAATACTTTGCAGTCTTGATATTGTACACAAGCATTTTTGTTAAGCCTTCTGAAGTATCAGCAGGCGTAAAATACCAAACTATTTCTTTGGTATTTGCATTGTAGTTGCAATGTATATCAAGAGTTTTGTTTTTATCGTACAAATCAAATAATTCTGGTTCTATAGCTAGAGATATTTTCTCAGGCGTTCCGACGCCGTTATCTGCATATATTCCTGATTGTCCCCAAAAATAGAGAATGCCATCCGCTACGGTTGCGGAACGCGAGCTAAAAGCAGTGATAGTACTTCTTGTTTTTACGTCAAAATCACTACCGTCTACAGGAAATTCTCCGACGTTATCAATCGACACTCTGATAGGTTCAATAATCTTATTGCCCGTAAATTCTCCGAAATAAGTTTCCTCTGAACCAAATATTATTACTCTTCCATTCTGTTCGGATTCACCATAAAACGTGTGAACTTTTATGCCCCTAAACTCTCCTTTTGGGCAAGGAATAGTGTTTCTTGCTGCATAAGCAAATACGTTATTTCTGTTTGAAAAAATTACCTGACTTTTACTTGCCCAAAAAACGCGATTATTAAAAGTAATCACATCCTGCCAATCTTCATCCGGCAATTCTGAGTAATCGTTGTAGCCTCCAGGCTGCCCGCCAGGTAAGCCCGTTTCTTTGCCTGTGCAAACTGCATACTCACCTTGATCGGGATTGTAAAAATAATTAGTCCATTCCGTTCTTCCGGCTGGAAGCCACTCAAAAGTACCTTTTTCTCTGTAGTATATCCTTATTTCAAGGTAATTAATCGGCATACTACCGTTATCGAAATCCAAGGTATTGATAGGCATAGAGTTAGCGTATGTTGCAGGGAGTACCTGCAAATATTCGTTAGCCCCAGATACAGGAGCGGCCCCCGTCTGCGTTCCGTCGAGATATAAATACAGACATACATTGTCATTAGCTCCAGTTCTGACTAGTGATGGAGTGCCTACATTACACTCGTAGTCAGTAGAATAATCATATATAGAGTATGTAAATTCGTAATCGGTGTTTGCTCGTAATATACCGCTATTTGCAGCACCTAAGCACACATGATTTGTTGAGCTTGTTCTGCCATTCGCAGCTTCAATTGCTGCTAGCGTAGGCGTAGTCCATCCTCTCGAGGCATCTACAGAAGGCCATCTGTTCCAGCACGTTGCTTTAACTCTAGATTCTTCACGATATCTTCCGGAATTGTAATTGTCGCTAGTCACAAAATCCGATTTTGATAGATACGATCTGGTTAAATCACAATACTGGAACGGCAAATTATCGTGCCCTCTTATTTGCTCCTGCAGTATCGCACAATAAGCTTTATTTGCAGCAGAAACGATAGCAGTGTATCCGCTACTCATCGTCATTTCTGAGTCTGTGTAGAGAGTTAAGATAGATGTACCAAATGCGGGGCTACTACCATCGTCAGGACCTGTAACACTATCTGCATTTCCCCATTCGGAATTGTTGAAAACTGTTTCGGTTTCGTCTTTTGTTATTCTTTTCACAAATGTGTTTTCTGTAAAAGATTTGCTGGTGTAATCGTATCTATAGTTTAAGCCGCTACCTGATAATGCATAAATCTGAATAGATCTATCGCCTTTCTTGTATTTGCCGGAATTTATAGGATATGGCGTTCCGTATTGAGGACTAGATATTAATGTCGATACGTCAAAAGTAGGCAACCCAAATCGCGTTGATGTATCTGGATAAGCTGATAAAGGCTTACCTACCCAATATTTTTTTCGCAATGTCTTTCCGGAATTCGTAAAAGATACAGAGCGAACGCTAGCGGGAGAATCAGAAAGCTGCCTTTGGCGTTCTAACGAAAAAACGCCAGCCTGCTGCTTTATTCGCTGAGATCTATGATTGTTTCTAGCGAAAAAATTATCATATGAAAGCCCTGTAGCTATCGTAGCTCTGTATTTTACTACTCCTGAGTCATATTCAGAACTGATACAGTAATCAAGTTGCTCACCATTTATCTGATCGCTCGAACATATCCATATATAATGCTGTTTTTTGATGTTTACATCATCAAATGACCCGTAGCTAATCGGTATGCAGCCAAATACTTTGCGCCTGTTCGCATAACTGTAAGTTGCACCTTCTGCATTCATCAGCCCCGGTGTGTCTGTTGCCGCTATTTCACCAGTAAAAGACTGATACGGAATAAAAGACATTCCATATCTAGGCGTCAAACCCTCTTTCTGAGCCTGCGTTACGTTTTTTAGCCCAAATCCGAAATGTAAATTTGAAGAAAACTCTAAACCGTAGCTATCAATCCCCTCGTTGATAGTTTCCGCCTCATAACGTTGCGTGTTCGCTTCCATAAAATCACCTCCACCTCAAAGGTATAATGTGTTTTATTTAAAAGGTACGTTTGTCGTTGCGCTAACTGGATGGGCTAGAAAGCTTTCCGGCAATTCCTGCATTAATTCTTGCATCTTTTTATTTATATCTAGCTCTTTTTTGTTTTGATGTTTAAACTCTTCAGCCATAACCTTTAAACACAGATATTCAGATTTTGACGGAGTATGCTGCCCGAAATTCGCCTCTTTGTTGTATTCCCACTGTTTTTTAATGTTGTAGTAAGTTGTTTCTACCGCTCTCATAACTCTAAACCTAGATAGCTTTTTTGCATTATCGACGTTTGAAGCAAATGTCTTTCTAAGCTCTTCAGCTTGCTTTTTTGAGATATTAGAATCAAGTAAAGCTAATATGTTACCAGTTTCCTGCGGCGTGCTTGTAATTTTTACTACACCATATTGATCGGTTTCTGGGCTCAAACAACCGTCATCACCACCGGTGAGCCATTCTAGCAAAACGGGATTTTCTTCTGTCTTTGGTCTATTAAGGTATATTACATAATCACCAACTGCCCTATATATTTGTAGCTTTATTGGTTCATTTACTTGCTCAAAAATCTTTTCAGGATTTTCTATCAACATATCTTGATATTGTTTCATGAATATTCTACACAACGGTGAAAAAGCGCCTACCATCATTTTCTTAATCTCCTACGCTCATACGGTGTTAAATTTTTAAATATTTGATACAAAGACATCTGACCCATCCCAAACTTTGCGCATCTCTCCATTAGTTCAGGGTTATTTCTGCATGCCTCAAATTTTCTTTCTATCGATTCTTTTTGAAATTTATCTTTATCAATTATTCTTTTTTCTGCAGCTTCGGTCATGGCGTCTTCGCGCTCCCAAAAAGCTTTTTTAGTAGTATCAATAAGCTCAACATATTTTTCTACAAATGACCTGCTTTTATCTACATTTCTCAAACCTGTTAAAATGTAATTCCATTTTGTCATGCTAGGCACAACAGGCAGTGATTGGAATTGCCTTATAGCCCATTCCCCGTCATCCCACGAAACGATGTCTAGCCTTGGATAGCCTAGCTCAACAAACCATTTGTAGTATTCCGAATTTGCGTAAGATACCGCTGAGTCATACCTAATCATAACGAATCAAAATCCCTAATCATAACGGTTTTTCTGTTGCGCTTAGAGATAATAGCTATAGCAGCTTCATACCATTGCGCTTCAAACTCTTTCCAGGAGGATACTGTCTTACCTGCTGTGCTCATACAAATACTTGCAGATCTAAACTTTACAAACTTAAGCAAAGCGTTGTTGAATTGACTATCAATTACAGACGAATCATCAGCTAGCTGAGCTGGTAAGCTTGTATATTCTACTTGCACATGATCAGCGCCAACTACCGATGGAGCAGGATTAAAGTAAATCTTGTTTCCGTTTATTAGCCTGTATGTTTTTGGATACTGAGTTAAGTCAGTAGAATCTTTTACGAGATTACCTCTTTGCTGGCTGTCATACTCTAAATCAACATACACGTTATTAACGAGATAACGTACAGCATTTATCATTATTGGAGCATTAGACAAGCCTGATAAATCTACAGTAAACGATCCTGAAGGTACTGTAAGAGGCTCTAAATTATTAAACCAACCCTCACCAGCTTCAAACATTTTAACAGCTAAATAATCAAGACTGTCTTCAATAGCATCATTTAGTTTATCATCCGTGATAAACCCTGAATAGCTAGCATTTTTATTGATCAAAGTAAGTATTTGACTCTTCAACTCACCTCTAGTTATACTCATGCGCGCCCCTTATTTAATATTTTTTCTATTTTCCAAGCTCCTGCGCTTACGCAATGGTCCAGCTGCATAAGTTCAGTAGGTTTTTTAGCTTCAAAGCCATTATACTGTCTAATCAAATATCTTAAAGCTGCCTCACCATCAAAATGCCCCCAAGTACAAAGCTTATAGTCGATTTCTCCGTGCTTTTGGCTATCCCATTCACAAGCTTTGATGTCTCTGAGTAAAAATTTACATCTTGGATGTATGAAAAGCATATTTTTGAAGAACANNTAGTACGTTCACTTTATTTGCATTTGCGCAAGGAACGCCCCGCAAATTTAACTCATCAACGTTTCTTGGCTCATGATCTGCTACAGCAGCAATCTGATTAATTGCATAGTATTCTATTTTTTCTTGTATTTTCTCATATAGAGTATCTATGAGTAGCTTTTGCCCGTATATTTCATCGAATATGCATATCCTACCATCTCGAATGTACGCAAAAA
>JABAHP010001579.1_pt2 | contig 20545 bp, 20 predicted proteins | sample 7062081 | NCBI WGS metagenome assembly JABAHP01 (sample SAMN14534357, study PRJNA622989) | marine sediment metagenome | biome: marine biome [ENVO:00000428]; feature: marine pelagic biome [ENVO:01000023]; material: deep marine sediment [ENVO:00002113] | place: India: Gulf of Kutch | collected...
ACGTTCACCGGTTCGGTACTGGTGGGCAGTGTGTTACCTACGATCACCGAGGCGTTGGCTGGCGGGCGGTTCGAGGCTGGCCCGGCCTGGTTCGACCGGGTGACGGGCCCGCAGTTTGGGGCCGTCCTGCTGTTGATGGGGCTTTGCCCGCTGTTGGGTCGCGCCGCCGTCGCGCTGCACAGGCTGCGGGGTCGCGGGCTGCCCGCCCTCCTGGGTGCTGTCCTGGTGACGGCCGCTGCTGCCCTGGCTGGCTTCACCCGGCCGGTCTCGCTGGTCGGCTTTGCCATCGTCGGGCTGGCCGGAGGGACGACGCTGTTGGAATACGGTCGGGAGGCCGTCGATCGCAGTCGGCGCAGAGGGGAGCATCCGCTGCAATCGCTGTGGGTTCTTTTCGGGCGCAACCGCCGCAAGTACGGCGGCTACCTGGTCCACGTTGGCGTGATCCTGATGGCCCTGGGTATCATCGGCACCCGCATGTACCCGTTCGAGACGGAGGTGGTGCTCTCTTCCGGCGAGCCGGTGGATGTAGAGGGCTACACGCTGGTGTACGAGGAGTTGCGGCAGGACTCTGCCGAGGACCACCTGAGCACCTGGGCTTCTCTCTCGGTCTACCGTGACGGGGCCTATTTGACCACGCTCCAGCCTCGCATGAACCAGTATCCGAATTTCGATCAGACGGTCGCGGTGCCTGCGCTGCGGGCGGCGCTGCGGGAGGATCTGTACCTGGTCCTGGCCGGGTGGGGAGTCGATGGGGAGACAGCGACGTTCAAGGTGTTCGTCAACCCGCTGGCCAGTTTCCTGTGGGTGGGTGGACTGGTCTTCTTGGTCGGCGGGGCTGTGGCCCTGTGGCCTGCAGCTCGGGCCGCGCGCTTGCCGGCGCCCGAGGCCCGGCGCCGGGGGGTGAGGACTGCCGTGGGCTTGGCCGTGGGATTGCTGGTGCTGGTCGCTGCTGGCGTGGCGATGTGGGGGCCCGGCGGTGGGGCGGCGGCCCAACCTGCGGGGCGGCTCCTGCCGGGCCAGCCAGTCCCGGATTTTTCCGTAGATCTGTTGGACGGTTCCACGTTGACCTTCTCTGAGTTGCGCGGACAGGTGGCGGTGGTCAATTTCTGGGCCACGTGGTGCCCGCCGTGTGAGGATGAGCTGCCTGACTTGGAGGCGGTGTGGGCTGAGTATCAGGCGCAAGGGGTCGTCTTCGTCGGCGTCGCCTTCCAGGAGGAGGAGGCCGAGGTGCGGGAAATGGCCTCTCGCTTTGGGCTCACCTATCCGCTGGGACTGGATGCGGCCGACCGCATCTCCACCGCCTTTGGCATCACCGGTGTGCCGGAGACCTTCGTGGTGGATGCCCAGGGACAGGTGGCCTACGTCCACATCGGGCCGGTGACTGCGGGGGAGCTGCGCGAGGAGCTGGATAGTCTGCTGGGGCCGTAGGCGGACAGCACGCACTGCATGTGTGGATCGACAATCTCGAATCGAGGGTTTTGAGCGATGGGTATTGGTTCTATAGTCGTTGGTATTGCCTTGCTGTTGATCGTGGCGGCCTATCTGGCGCGCCCCTTTCGCGTAGCGAGAGCGAATGTGGAGCTGGACCGGGCGATTGAGGCCTGGGTGGCCCAGGTGCGTGGGGAGGGGCATGGGGGCGGAGGAGGAGAGGAACTGGGGAGCGAGGGGGCAGAGCGGCAGGTCAATTTCTGCCCGCAGTGCGGTCAGCGTGTCGGTCCTGGTGATCGCTTCTGCGCCCAATGCGGAGCGCCGCTTGGGGAGGGTGCATGATGGCCTCCTCACGTTTCACGTTTCACAAATCACGCTTCGCGCATCACGCCTCTCGTTTCACGTTCGCCCTGGCTTTCCTGGCGCTCCTGCTTGTGGCGGGCTGGACCCCGGCTCCGCAGGAAGTTGGGGTTGTGATCGTGGGCCAGGTGACCAACGGGAGCCCTGATGGTGCGCTCCCGGTGGACCTGCCGGTCGTGCTCTATGTCTTCGCCGGGATGGAGGAGCGGGAGAGCTTCACGACCACCCTCGCCGCCGATGGCTCCTTTCGTTTCGATGGTCTGTCGCCGGAGGAGGGAGAGAGCTTCGTCGTGCAGGTTGTCTACCAGGGGGTCACGTATTCATCGGACGTGGGGGCCTTTGAGGCGGGCCAGCAGGAGCTGTCACTTCCCGTCACCATCTACGAGACTACGGAAGATGCTGCTGCCGTCGTGGTCACTCAGTTGCACGTCTTCATGACTGGGAGTGGGGATTGGCTCCAGGTGAGCGAATACTACCTGATCAGCAACACGGGCGACCGGACCTACATAGGCGTGGAGGATTCGGAGGCGGGCCGGCGGGTGACGTGGACTGTCACCCAGCCCGCCGGGGCCGAGAATGCGCGCTTCGGCGATGCTGGCTTGGGGGAGAGATTCCTGGAACGAGAGGCGGGTTTCGCCGACACGGAACCGATCCTGCCGGGCACCGCGACGGCTGAGGTTCTCTTCAGCTATGACCTTCCGTATCGTGAGGGGCTTCGTGTGGCGCGCGCCTTCGACGTGCCAGTGGCCTCCGTAGTGTTGGTGCTTCCCGACGAGGGGATGGTGTTGGAGGGGGCGGGGCTGACCTTGGAGGGCACTATGGACACCCAGATGGGGCCGGCTCTCTCCTATATCGCTGGCCCGCTGGCGGCGGGCGAGCCGCTGGCTTTCACTCTGGTTGCCGGACCCGCGCCGGTGCCGTTCACTTCTGCAGGAGGGGGCTCGCCCACCCGCAACACCGCTTTGGAAGCGGCCGTTGGCCTGGTGGGGTTGGCGGCGGCCGTGGTGGGCATCTATCTGCTGTGGCGTCCGCCTGCACCTGGGCCGCTCCCGGCGCGGGCTCGCCCGCTGGTCCAGGCTATTGCCGCGCTTGATGCGGACCTTGAGGCGGGACAGGTGGCAGAGGGAGCATACCGCAGGGAGCGAAAGGCACTCGTGCAGCAGCTCCGCGCCCTTCTCAGTGAAGACGCAGGCATGGCGGGGCAGAAGGACAGGAGCCGGAAGAGGCGCAAGCGCTAGAGAGATGCGAGAGAGATGGACCGCAACCCAGTGATGGTCGAAGTCCACAGTCTATTCAAGTCCTTCGGACCCCGTTCTGCGCTGGCGGGCGTAGATCTCTCGGTGGAGGAGGGAGAGTTTCTGACGCTGGTGGGGCCGAACGGCGCGGGTAAGACCACGCTGCTGCGCGTCCTGGCGACATTGACCCGCCCGACCTCTGGCACCGTGCGCATCGCTGGTCTGGACCCGGCCCGGGCCGGGGATCAGGCCCGCCGCCGCATCGGCTTTCTTTCCCACCGCACGCTCCTCTACGACGATCTGACCGCGGAGCAGAACCTCCGCTTCTACGCCCGGATGTACGATCTGCAGGGCGATACGGAGCGCATCCGATACCTCACAGAGCGGGTGGGCCTGACAGCGCGACGTCACGACCTGGTGCGCACCTTCTCCCGAGGTATGCAGCAGCGGCTGGCGGTGGCCCGGGCGGTGCTCCACCAGCCCCAGGTGTTGCTCCTGGACGAGCCGTACACCGGGCTGGACCCTAACGCAGCCCACGTATTGACCGAATTGTTGGCCGAGTTGGCGGGGGAGGGGTGCCTTGTCCTGCTGACTACCCACAACCTGGAGCGAGGGCTGGCGGTGGGCCGACGGATAGCAGTGCTGGCTCGAGGTCGCCTCGTCTACGATGAGCGCCGGGAGGCGATCGATCCGGCTGTGTTTCCCGACACCTATCGCAGTCTTACCACGTGAGATGGCGGCCTCCCATCACGATTCACGCATCACGCAGCGCGCTTGAGGTCGGGTACGGAACAGCGAGGTTTCAGTTTTGAGCTTTCTCGCCAAGGTTTGGGCCATCGTCGTCAAGGACGTCGCCGCTGAACTCCACACTCGGGAGATGGTCAGCGCTATGCTGGTATTCTCGGTGCTGGCTTTGCTGATCTTCAGTTTCGCCCTGGATCTGCGCGGGGACGTGGCCCGGGCGGCGGCCCCGGGGGTTCTGTGGGCCACGGTGGCTTTCGCCGGGACGCTGGGTCTGAGCCGCTCGCTGGCGCGCGAGCACCAGGCCGGCTGCATCGATGGGCTGCTGTTGGCCCCGGTGGACCGGAGTGCCATCTTCTTTGGCAAGGCGCTGGGGAACCTGGCTTTCATGTTCGTCGTCGAGGTCGTCCTGCTGCCGCTCTTCTCCGCCCTCTTCGACGTGCCGCTCATCAGGCCGCAGGTGTTGGTGGTGACCGCGCTGGGGACGGTGGGGTACGCCGCCGTGGGGACGCTGCTGGCTGCCATCGCCGTCAACACGCGGGCCCGAGAGGTGATGCTCCCTGTCCTACTTCTGCCCTTGGCGATACCGGCCCTCATCGCCGCCGTGCAGGCCACCGGCGGGCTGACGGAGGGGGGCACGCTGTCTGAGGTCGGGGGATGGGTGCGTATCCTCGTCGTCTACGATCTGATCATCGTGGCTGTTTCTGTGCTCACTTTCGGCCACGTGGTGGAGGAGTAACCATGGAGAAGAACAAGGATATCACAGGGCTTTTTCTGATCGGGATCAGCGGCGTAGCCGTGCTCGTCGCCCTGGGGATGGTCTTCCTGTATGCCCCCCGAGAGGCGACGATGGGGGACGTGCAGCGGATTTTCTACTTCCACGTCGCCTCGGCCTGGGTAGGCTTCTTCGCCTTCTTCGTCACCTTCCTGGCAGGTATAGGCTACTTGGCGCAGGGACAGCGGCGGTGGGACATCCTGGCCCTCTCCTCGGTGGAGATCGGCTTGACGTTCATCACCATGACCGTCGTCACCGGCGCCCTGTGGGCGCGCCCGGTGTGGGGCACCTATTGGACCTGGGAGCCACGGCTGACCATCTCCGCCGTGCAACTGCTCATCTACGTCGCCTACCTCATGCTGCGGGCGGCCATTGAGAGCCCGGAGCGGAGGGCCCGCTTCGCCGCCGTATACGGCGTCGTCGCTTTCGTCACCGTGCCTCTCTCTTGGTTCGCCATTCGCTGGTGGCGGACCATTCATCCGGACATCCTGACGGGGGGGGAGGGAATGGCCACCACATCGCGCATGATACACGCGCTGCTGGTCTCCGTGGGGGCGTTTACGCTGCTCTATGCGACCCTGCTGCGGCAGCGGGTACGTTTGGAGCGGGCTGCCGATGCGCTGGCTCGCCTGCGGGCAGAGATCATCGGACAATAGGAGGATAACATGTCGATTCCAGTCTATCTTGTAGCCGCATACGCTGTTTTCTGGACACTGACCTTCGTGCTGGTCTTCTCCATCTGGGCGCGCCAGCGGCGGCTGGAGCGCGAGATCGAGGCGCTGGAGGCCCGGCTGAGGGCAGGCGATCATACCACTGAGTAGCTTGTCCTTGTCAATGTCGGATTCGTCAGATACGCTTTCGATCGCTTCAAGCCCTGTCTCTAGGACGTCCCATCGGAAATTTCGCCAGGACTTCTGAAGTCCTGTTCTGTCTGGTCCACGAACTCCCCGGTTGGCCGATGTGCCGGGGAGTTTGCTTGTGTGATGATCTCTTTGACCCCCCTGTGGAAGTGTGCTACCATAAGGATATGCCTTGGCGTGAGTGGTACCTCTGGAACGGGTGCCCACGACAGCAGAGAAGAGCGCACGCAATGAGGATCAGTTGCACGTGAGCAGGGGTGTCAGAAGAAGGAGGAGTTCGATGAAGGGGTTGTTCACCAGACTGATTGGTCTGTCGTTGGTGCTCACGATGCTGCTTGGGCTCCTCGCAACGAGTGTGAGTGCCGTTCTTTCCGATGGCCGGCGCACGGTCTCCGGCGCTACTGCAGTCAAGGTCACTCCCTCTGATGGCGCGGCAGACGACCAGTTTGGTCACTCCGTGGCCATCACTAGCGACACCGTCGTCGTCGGGGCGCGGTGGGATGACCACAACGGCTCCGATTCTGGAGCGGCCTACGTCTTCGGGCGCGATCAGGGCGGAGCGGGCCAATGGGGGCAGGTGGCCAAACTGACCCCCTCCGACGGCGCGGCAGGTGACTGGTTCGGTGTCTCTGTGGCCATCAGTGGGGACACGGTCGTCGTCGGGGCGGACGGTGCCGACGACAATGGCCCCGAGTCCGGCGCGACCTACGTCTTTGGGCGGAATCAGGGCGGGACGGACCAATGGGGGGAGGTGGCCAAGCTGACATCCTCCGACGGCGCGACGGATGATCATTTCGGTGTCGCTGTAGCCATCGATGGGGATACCGTCGTGGTCGGTGCGCTGCTCGGCGATGACAACGGTGACAACTCGGGCGCGGCCTATGTCTTCATGCGCGATCAGGGTGGTGTGGACCAGTGGGGGGAGGTGGCCAAGCTGACCGCCTCCGATGGCGCGATGAATGACCACTTTGGTGTCGCTGTGGCCATCGATGGTAACGTTGTTGTGGTCGGAGCGCTGTTCGACGATGATAGTGGCGACAACTCCGGTTCGGCCTACGTCTTTGGGCGGAATCAGGGTGGGGCGGACCAGTGGGGAGAGGGTACCAAGCTGACCCCCTCCAGCGGCGCGGCAGGAGACCGCTTCGGCGCCTCCGTGGCCATCGGTGGGGGCACCGCCGTCATTGGGGCGGATGGCGACGATGACAATGGTTCCGATGCTGGCGCAGCCTACGTCTTTGAGCGCGACCTGGGTGGGGCGGATCAGTGGGGAGAGGCTACCAAGCTGGCCCCCGTCGATATCGCGGCCGGGGACCACTTCGCTGTCTCCGTGGTCATCAGTGGCGACACCGTCGTCGTTGGGGCCGATGGCGACGATGGCAATGGTTCCGACGCCGGTGCGGCCTATGTGTACCCGTCGATCCGCGACCACTTCTATGGCGTGACACTGGGGCCGCCGGCCGTTGCCCGATCGGGCGTTCCCGGCGATGCGGTGACCTACACGCTACGGGTGACCAACACCGGCATCCTCTCCGACACGGTCGACCTTGCAGTGGCGGGCTACGCCTGGTCTACAGCAGTGACGCCGCCCTCGGTGGATCTGCTGCCGATGTGCGGTGCCCCGGTCACTGTCACCGTGGACATTCCGGTCGCTGCGCCTTTGGGCCACAGCGACATTGCCACCGTCACCGCCATCTTGCAGGGCGGCGTGGTCAGCGACAGCAGCGTGCTGACGACGACAGCCGTGGCTTGCGTAGAGGCCTCTGGTGCGGAATTCACCTTCACCCCGACGGAGCCACTGGTCGGTGATGTGGTGGCCTTCACAGGCACTGTCGTGGCGGGCACGACCCCCATCACCTGCCTGTGGGATTTCGGCGACGGTACCGCTGTCCAGGTGGGCAACCCCATCTCCCACGCTTTCCCGCTCACCAACACGGAGCAGACCTACTCTGTGGTGATGACCGTCTCCAATCCCTGTCCTAGCCAGGATACGGCCAGCTACCCTGCCACCGTCCAGCCGCGCTGGACGTACCTGCCTCTGGTGCTGCGGGGCTACTAGCGACAAGGCAAATTACAGCCTGATAGTACCGCAGTAATGGCCCGAAACTCCTATTGCGTTCTGGAGGGTGCCCATGGTACAATGGGTTCAGCTGCATGGGTTGCCGTGCCCCGTGACGATGAGTCACTGATATGCCCGATGGGCGGGAGGATCTGTGAACGATGAAAGACTGGGCTTGCCGAATGGTCCGCCTGGGGCTGCTAGCTGCCGTGCTTGTGTCCGTTGCTGTCAGTGCCACCGCCATTGCCCACGAGGCGATGACGCCGCCCTCGGGCGAGGACTGGGCCGTGATGCCGGACTGGTGGGATACGGATTTGGCTGTGGCCCACGATCAGGGAGCGGACATCCTTCAGGAGTCAGGGTGGGTGTCACAGGAGCCTACAGCGACGCCTGCCCCGCCGGACCCCGATGCCGACCGGGAGAGGAATGTGGAGACGGCGCCCCTGCCGAAGCAAGAGGAACGCGCCGATCCACCCGCGGCTGATACACCCCCTGCGCTGACAAGAGACAGAACCACTCTGGCCGCTTTCTATCTTGAGGACTTCGAGGCCAGCGATGGCGGCTATACTCACTACGGTACTCACGACGAGTGGGAGTGGGGCGTGCCAGCCGACTGGCCCGGGGGCTGTGGTTCCGGTGCGCGCTGCTGGGGCACCGATCTGGATGGCAACTATTCGAACGACATCGATCAATCCCTGGTATCACCCATGGTCGATCTCACCGCCGTCCCGGCCGGCACGCTACTCACCCTGAGTTGGTGGCAGGCCTGGTACATTGAGAGTTCCTGGTACGACCAGGCGTATGCCGAGGTGAGTATCAACCGAGGTGCGTGGACGGAGATGTGGGCCCACACCGGGGGGACCGCTCAGCATGGCTGGAGCAGGATGAGCTACGATGTCTCGGCGGCGGCTGGTGGGTATCTACAGATTCGCTGGCGTCTCTCCACCGATGGCTCTGTCACCTACCCCGGCCTCTATGTAGACTTGGTCCGGGTTAGCACTCCGGAGCCTGATCTCTCTACCTCGTACAAGTCGGCGCCCGCCATCGCGGTGATTGGTGAGCTGATCACCTATACCGTGTCGCTCAGCAACTCGGGTGGTGTGTCGGCCAACAACACCGTGCTGCTCGATCCTATCCCCGCTGGCACTGCCTTTGCCTCCATCGTCGCGCCCCCCACGGCGGTCTATGACGCTGGCGAGGATCAGGTCGAGTGGAGCGGCCCTGTGGGCAGCGGCGAGAAAGTTGACATAACCTTTGCCGTCACAGTTGATGATGCTGTTGAGTCTGGCGTCGCGATCACGAACACTGCTACGATCACTGACCCGGAGATTCCCACCCCTGTCACCGTGCAGCACGTGGCCGAGGCGTGGGGCATAGTCCACTATCGCCAGGACTTCGAGGCCGACGATGGTGGTTTCTCCACGGCGGGTACCGATTCCTCTTGGGCCTGGGGCGCCGTGGGACCCTATCGTGGCTCCCGTCCCGATTTCCCCATTGGCGCTCATTCTCCTGTCAATGCGTGGGGCACCAACCTGACGGGGGACTACTACAACGATGAGGACTCCGCGCTCACCTCGCCGCCGATCGATCTGGGCGCCGCTGTCGACATTCCCGACCACGAGCTTTGGTTGGAGTGGTGGCAGTGGCTGCGGACCGAGGGCGGCTACGACTACGTCAGCGTTGAGGTGCGTGGCGGTTCGACTGGCTGGACCGTCATCTACGGGCCTGAGGACGGCTCCGTGGATCTTGCCTGGACAAGGCGTGTGGCCGACATCTCCCAGTTCGCCGGCGTGAGTGACTTCCAGATCCGTTTTCGTCTTGACTCGGACTACTCGGTCGTCTACCCGGGTTGGTACGTGGATGACCTGGCCATCTACCAGCGCCGGCCGCCACCCGGTCTCTACCTCTTGCCGGACACCAGCGAGGTGTTGGGTTGCAATGGCATCAGTCAGACCCATGCCCTCAACCTTGCCAACTGGACTGGCGCGGATGCCACCTTCGATCTGGGCTACACTCTGACGAGCGCCAGCCACGGCACCATTGATGGCCCGCCTTCGTTGTTTGTCGCCGACGGGGCGGGCGTTGGATTTGACGTCACCCTGGCGCCAGAGCTGTGCGTGCCCGACGGCCTCGACCTGGTGGGGTTTGTCGAAGCTAGAGGCAGCGGTCACACCGCCACCGCGGTCATCACGCAGAGCATCTTCACTGGGATTGCTCCTGAATGGCAGTCGGTCGCGCCGACGCCGCAGGGCACACGTTTTCACGCGGTGGCCTACCACGATGGCTACCTGTATCAGATTGGCGGCGAGAGTGGCTGGTGGGTGCCCACCCGTGCAGTCCATCGGTATGACGTTGCCAACGACACCTGGACCGCCGTCGCCGGGATGATCGCTGGTGCCTACGGCATAGACGCTGTGGCCATTGATGGCAACATCTACGTCCCCGGCGGGAGCGACGATGCCGACGACACCGGTGACGGCGGCACGTTCTTGGATGTGCTGCAGGTCTACTCAACCGCGGCCGACACCTGGTCTACGGCGGCGGCGATGCCTGTTCCCTTGGCCTATGCCTCGGCGGTGGCCCACGATGGTCACTTGTACGTCATCGGCGGACAGCTTTCCGACGGCACCTACACCAACTCGCTCTATGTCTACGACCCGGTGGCCGACAGTTGGTCCCAGCGAGCACCAATGAACGAGACACGCAGTTACGCCGCTGCTGCGGCCGTCGATGGCAGGATCTACGTGGCTGGTGGGTTTGCCGGAGGGACTACTGTGCGTCACACCATGGAGATCTACGATCCGGCTACCGATGCCTGGACCGCCGGTCCCGACCTACCCAAAGAGTGGGCGCCCTTCGGCGACGGGGTTCTCGGGGATCGATACTTCGTCGTCCTTGGCGGCGACCTGGTCGAGTACACCGATGGCGGGGGTATGGGGTACGCCTGCAGCCGGGATGCATATACCTTCGACACGGTCACTGGAGCTTGGTCCACTCTGCCGGACCTCAATCGCTGTCTCTACGGCTCCCAGGGCGATGGCGATGGAGATACGTTCTACCTGGTCAGCGGCCGCACCAACGAGGGCGGCTGGCACATGGCCACCGATGTCGAGTACCTTGTGTTGTGCCCTGCCTGCACCCAGATGGGCTGGCTGGAGGGCTACGTCTACGACTATGACAATGTCAGCCTCCCCTGCCAGGATGCCACCGTCCACATCCAACCGGGGAACAGGGACGTGGCGGTGGATGCCACCGGCTACTACACCGTCGCGTTGGTTCCCTTTGGATACGACGTGACCGCCAGCGCCACCGGCTATCCCGAGTTGGCTGGTCCCTACCGAGCCACGATCCTTCCTGGCGCTGCCTCCTCGCGGGACTTTGTGTTGAGGCGGCCCGACATCGCCGTCGATCCCACGGCCCTCAGCGCCAGCGCCGTGGCTGTCGGCACCGCGACACGCTATTTCACCATCACCAACGGCGGCACGTACGCGTTGGACGTGCTCATCCGCGACGTCGCACCAACCGCCCTCGACGCCCTGTCGGTACCCCAGGCAGTGCCTGAAGGCGATGTCAAGTCGAGGCCGACGACGGACTCCGTCGAGATCGAGGTCGAGCCGCAGCTCCTGGCGCAGGTCGATGCTGAGGGCACATCTGGGTACATGATCTATTTCCGCGAGCAGCCCGACCTGTCACCCGCTTTCCAGATGGACTGGAGCAGGCGAGGTCGATTCGTCGTGCAGAGTCTCCAGGCGGCGTCTGAGCGCTCACAGGCGCGCGTCCGGGCCTATCTGGATGCGGAGGGTATTGACTACGAGGCGTTCTGGATCGACAACGTGATCGTCGTTGAGTCCTCCGGCCGCGATACCTTGAATGGACTGTTGTCCTACTCGGAGGTCGAGGCCCTGCGAGCACGGCGCACGGTGGGCCTTATCGAGCCTGAGGAGTTCGACATCTCCCAAGTCACTCCGATGGCCGTTGAGGCCAACATCAGCCACGTCCAGGCGGATCAGGTCTGGGCCCAGGGCGTCACCGGTGAGGGCATCGTGGTGGCCAATATTGACACCGGCGTTCGATATACGCACGCGGCGCTGAATGGCCAGTATCGGGGCAACCTGGGCGGTGGGTCTTACGACCACAACCGCAGCTGGTGGGATCCCTACGGAGATCACCCGATCTCCCCGGCCGATGATCATAGTCACGGTTCTCACACCATGGGCATCATGGTTGGCGACGATGGCGGGGACAATCGCATCGGCATGGCGCCGGGTGCCCACTGGATTGCCTGCCGTGGATGCAGCGACGCTTCGTGCACCGATACGGCCCTGCTCGAGTGTGCCCAGTTCGTGGCGGCGCCGTGGGATCTGAGTGGCCCAGGCACCGCGGATCCTGACATGCGCCCCCACGTGGTCAGCAACTCCTGGGGTGACTGTGGCCAGACGTACGATGGCTGGTATCAGGGCGTGGTGGATGTCTGGCACGCAGCGGGTATCTACCCCATTTTCTCCAGCGGCAACGCGTCCAACTGTGGGTACTCGGAGCCCCCAGGTCTCAACACGGTCGGCAATCCAGCCCGGTATGGCAATGTGACGGGCGTTGGTTCCACCGGCCAGAGCGATGGCCGGTACGCTATCCATTCCAATTGGGGCCCCACCGACAACCCCGACACGGTGAATCCGCGTGGCTACCCCAATCTCAAGCCGCAGGTCGTGGCCCCGGGTGTTAGCATCCGCTCTAGCGTCAACTGGGGCGACTCGGCCTACACCAGCTACGGCGGGACATCGATGTCGGCGCCTCACGTGGCTGGCCTCGTCGCCCTGATGTGGCAGGCGGCCCCGTGCCTGATGGGAGATTACGCTACTACCGAGACGCTAATCGAACAGACGAGCACGCCGATTCCTTACCCTTCGGGCAACGGTGACGAGGGGCCCGGCGACGTACCAAACCACGCCACTGGTTGGGGCGAGATCAACGCCCTCGCGGCGGTGAACGCGGCGCGCGACTTCTGTCGAACCGACTGGTTGCCGTGGGTGGAAACGGACATCGTCACCGCCACTGTTGGCGCTGGCCACGAGCAGGTCGTTGAAGTCACCTTCTCCTGCGACGTGACCGCGACCCAGCAGACGCAGCCGTTGGAGGGCGCGCTGCGCCTCTCGCACAGCGATCCGTGCCAGGCGTCGGTGGACATCGCCCTCACGTGCTTCTGCATCGGCCAGGACCCTGTCGCCAGTTGGGACAAGGAGATCTGGATCAACGGTGAGGAGGCTTCGTCGGTGGCAGGTCCGCACGTCGTCCGTCCGGGCGATGTGGTGGCCGTTGTCGACTACGTGGGAGCCACCTACTCCGAGACCATCACCTCGACCCTGACGGAGACCTGGGGCGGTTCTATGGAGTTGGTGGGCTATGACGCGGGCGGCATCGGCACCTTGGCTGTCGGTGACGATATGCTCGTCTGGAGCCTCGTAGACGTCCCGCCCAACGTCCTCTACCCCATCACCAAGACCTTTGAGGTACGGCACGGCGACTGGCGGGTCGGCAGGATCATCGAGAGCTACGCGGTCGAAGGCGCGCTCGACCAGCGAGAAGACATCGTTGTGGCCTTTGAGCGGTACCTGTCGGCCGTGTCCCTGGACAAGCGTGGCCCTGCTACGGCTGACCGTGACTACGCCATCCCGCTGGCGCTGATCGTCTCGAGTGGCGGTGGCTTCCGGGGTGACGTCGTGCTGACCGACACGCTGCCGCCCGGCATGGCCTACGCTGGCAATCTGACCTACACCTACGGCCACGCATGGGAGGACAGCAACGTCATCTACTGGACCAACGACACCGCCACCGCGGCATCGCCGCACGCACTGGCGCCGCCTGACGTCCTGATCCTCACGCCGGACGTGGGCAGCGGCGGCGATGTAGCTGACCTAGAAGGTGCTCTGGGCGCCTGTGGTGTCAACGTGACGACCTGGGATGCAGCCGCTGGCGGCGAACCGAGTGTCGCGGACCTGCTGGCCCACGATGTGGTTGTCATCGGCAACGATGTCCGGTGGAACGACATGGACAAAGCTACGGTGGGCGACAACCTGGCTGACTACATCGACCGGGGTGGTAAGGTCATCGAGGGGCTGTACGTTCAGAGCTTCGATGATTGGGGCTTGGCCGGACGGTACATGACCGAGGGTTACAGTCCCTTCACGCCGGCGACACTCGACCGCTGGAGCCCGGACACTATGCGCATCGTCAATCCCGAACATCCAATTGTGGATGGCGTGACCAGCGTCAGCGACAACTGGGGCCACCAGAACCCCGGCCTGAGCCCCGGAGCCGAGTTGATCGCCAGGTGGACCACCTCTGGTCACAAATACGTCGTCGCCAACGAGGACGTGGTGGGGCTCAACCAGTTGCTCCATCACAATGCGGACTGGACGGGTGACGTGCCGCTGATCCTCTGCAACGCCATAGATCATCTCGTGTACTACGCCATGCCGTCCTTGCCCGACCGGGTGACGATCAGCTTCGACGTACGGGTGCCCGACGTGGGTGAGATCTGTAACCGGGCCTATCTGGATTGGGGCCGAGACCACACGAGCGGTGAACACTGTGTGAAGGTGGTCTCGGTCGAGAAGAGCTACTTCTACCTGCCCCTGGTGCTGCAGGTCAATGATTGAGATCGGGCCAGGCTCATGCCATCTCGGCCCGCAGCGCCTCGATCTGCGCTGGCTGCAGCGGTCCTAGCGGCTGCTGGACCAGCGGGCCGGCGGCCAAGGCAGGGATCTGCTCCTCGTAGGTGGGGATCGGTTCCCCCCGGTAGAAGATGCCGATGGGGATCCGCTCTCCCCACTCGTGCGCCTTCTCCCAAGCGGCAGTCCGATCGGTGGGATCGTATCCCGGTTCCTCCTCCAACTTGTAAACTCGCTCGTTGTAGAAGTCGTAGGCATAGGAGCGGTTGAAAGTCACGCAAGGCTGGAGGACGTCGATCAGGGCGTAGCCCGGGTAGTCCAGGGCCTCGCCGATGAGCCAGGCCAGGTGTTTCAGTTCGCCAGAGTAGCCCCGACTGACAAACGTTGCACCGGCGCTGATGGCCAGCGGTAGCGGCTGTACCGGTCGGTCGATGGCCCCCTCCGGCGAGGTGGGCGTGCGTTTGCCGCGCTCGCTGGTGGGAGAATACTGGCCTTTTGTCAGGCCGTAGATGCGGTTGTCCTGTATCACGTCCACGATACGCATGTTGCGGCGGATGGCGTTGAGAAAGTGGCTCAGCCCTTCCCCGTAGCCATCCCCATCGCCGTGGACGGTCATCACTCGCAGTCCGTGGTTGGCCAGCCGTGCCCCTGTGGCCACCGCCGCCGTCCGGCCGTGAAGGCTGTGGTAGCCGGTGACCTTCATGTAGTGCGGCAGTTTGCTGCCGCAGCCGATCCCGGTGACGATCAAAATCTGGTGGGGAGCGATGTCGTGCTCGGCCAGGGCCATCTTGATGCCGTTGAGGATAGCGTGATTGCCGCACCCCGGGCACCAGGTGGGCCGTTCTTCTCCTGCGAAATCCTTGCGGGTCAGCATATCATACCTCCTCCGGTACGTGGGCCAAGATGTAGGCGGGAGAAAAGGCCCGCCCATCGTACTTATGGATCGTGCCGTCCACCGACCAGTCAGCGCGGGCACGTAGCAACGTCCCCAGTTGACCGGTGGCGTTCCCTTCCACCGCGATGGTACGACTCGTCCGTTCCAGGGCCGCCCGGGCGGCCGCCAATGGAAATGGATGGAGCGCGCTGAAGTGGAGCATGTTCGCCCGCCCTGGCGTTTCCCCGTTCAGCCGTTCCACCGCCTCCCGCAGCGGCCCGTAGGTCGAACCCCAGCAGAGGAAGGTGAGTTCTGCCTCCTCCGGCCCGTACCAGGATGGCCCCTCGATTTCGTGGATCGCTCCCTCCATCTTGCGCATCCGCTTGTCCACCTGGGTCGTGCGGTTCTCCGGGGATTCATCGATCGCGCCATATTCGTTGTGCTCGTTGGAGCTGGTGACCCACACCGCGTTGCGATGGCCGGGGACAGCACGGGGCGAGATGCCTGACTCGGTGACCTGGAAGCGCCGATAGGGTTCCTCCAGCCCGTCCAGTTCCTCCTCTGTCAATAGCGCTCCCCGGTTGATCTCAACTTCGTCGAAGTCTAGCGCGTCTAACTCCACGGTGCGGTAGCCCACCGCCAGGTAGTGGTCGCTGAGGACCAGTGCTGGCGTCTGGTACCGCTCTGCCAGGTTGAAGACTTGCCAGCCGGTGCGGAAGGACTCCTCGATGGTGCCGGGGGCCAGGACGAAGCGGGGGAACTCCCCCTGGGAGGCGTGCACCATAAACAGGAGATCTCCCTGCTCGGTGCGGGTGGGCAGACCGGTAGCCGGACCGGGTCGCTGTGCGTTGTAGACGACGACCGGGGTCTCGGTGATACCAGCCAGGCCTAGCGCCTCCACCATCAGGGAGAAGCCGCCGCCGGACGTGGGGACCAACGTCCGCGCCCCCACGTGGGCCGCGCCGATGGCCATGTTGATGGCGGCGATCTCGTCCTCGGCGTGCTTGGTGACCGCGCCGTAGGCCCCGGCACGGGCCGCGAACCAGTGGAGTACCGGTGAGCCGGGGGTCATGGGGTAGGCGGCGACGAACCGGCACCCGCCCGCCAGCGCGCCAAGTGCGAAGGCCTCATTGCCGTTGAGGATCAGGCGGGCTGGTCCATCGGGCACCGCTTCCATTCGGAAGGGGAAATCGGCCTGAAAGGAACGGGCCGCCTGAACACCGGCCTCGACCACCCGCAAGTTGGCGTCCACCACCGCCTGTCCCTTGCGCGCGAAGTTATCCCGGATCACGCTATCCATATAGGTGGGATCGAACTCGATCAAGCCGGCCGCCACGCCCAGGGCCAGCGTGTTGCGCATCACCTCTCGGCCGCCCAGTTCCTTTGCCATTGTGGTGAGGGGGACGGGAAAAAGGTTGACCCCAGATCGGCGTAGCTCCTCGGGTACCTCGTGTCTGTCGTCGTAGACTACAGCCCCTCCCTCGACGACACCCTCCACGTGCCGCCGGATTGTCTCCACGTCGAGCGCCAGCACGAGGTGGACCGGCTCGGCATGGGAGTAGAGGGGCCGGGGCGCGACGCGGATGGAGTAGAAGTTGTGGCCACCCCGGATGCGGGAGTAGTAGTCGGGGAGTCCGAAGGCGTAGAGGCCGCCTCGCGTCAGCGCCTTGGAGAACCCCGCGCCGCTCGATTCCAGCCCCATTCCTGCCTCACCGCCGATGCGGATTGTGAGGTCGTCTTGTACCATGTCTTCCTCCTTCTCATCCGATGAAGAAGGGGTATTCGTCGCTGTCCCACCAGGTTTGGTTCTGAGTGAGGTACTCAAGGGTGTTGTGCAACAGCTGATAGTGTTGCTCCTCCTGGTGCGTCAGAAACTCGTACGCCTCGCGGGCGTGGGGGTCGTCCGTCTCCTGGGCAGCTTGGGCATATAGATCGCGCGAGATCTGTTCCGTCTCCAGACCGAACTCCAGCGCGGCGATGTCCCCTTCCAGGGACACCTTCCGGTCGGGGGTGAAGACGGGCAGAGGCTCCGCTGGCTCCTCGCCCGGTAGGTCCGGATCCGCAGCATCGAGGGGGAAGTCCGCCTGCATCGCTTCCTCGTAGGGCAGCCAGCCCCGCCCTTCGTCTAGCGCCCGGTACTCGGCCAGCAGGAGTCGCAGATGATCCTCCTCCTGGGAGGCCAGGTCGAGGAACATGGCCTTGCCCCGTTCGCCGGAGGATCGCTCGGCGGCCATCGTGTAGAAACCGTAGCCATCCCGTTCCAGGCTCATCCCGCGTCGCAGGATGCCTTGTGGTGTGTTCCAGTCCATGTCAGTTGCCTCCTTGTACAAGTAAAGCCGTCTGTGTTTGCCTATCCTGGTTCGTGTACTACTTCTCACCCATTATCTCAAACAGTACCTCGTAGTGATCGAAGGGCGGCATCAGGCACGCGCCCCCGAAGTGCTGTCTGGCCACCGCCAGCACGTCGCGGGCGTTCGAAACTCCCTCCGCGACGGGATCCCGGGCACTAGCCATCCGCGCCCGCACGCCCTCCGGCACGGCGATACCGGCCACGTGGTGGTGCAGGAACTCGGCGTGGCGGGCAGTGCGCAGCGGTAGGATGCCTAGGATGATGGGTATCCCGATGTGCCCGGTGGCCTCGGCCAAAGCCCGGCCGCTCGCCTCGTCGTAGACTGGTTGCGTGACGGCGAATTGGGCACCAGCCTCTGCCTTGCGCTCGAGCCGCCGTATCGCTTGCTCAAGTCCGTTCGACTCCGGATGCGGGTCCAGCACCACGCCGGTGTGCAACTCCGCCTCCCGCGCCATACGCACCAGCGCCAACACGTCCACGTCGCGCACGGTCGTCGTGCGCGCACGGTCACCCAGGGCCACATAGTCGCCCGTGGCGACCAGCACCGTCTCAATGCCCAGGGCCCGCGCGCCCCACAGCAGGCCCTGGATGCTCAGGCGGTTGTGGTCGCGCGTCGTGCAATGCAGCGTGGCCGGTCTGCCTGTGCGTTTTTGGATGAGGGCGCACAGGGCCAGCGCGCTCATGCGTGGCTTGGCGACGGGGTTGGTGGCCACGCTGAAACCGTCGAACGTCAGCCCGGCAAGCTGTCCCAGGGCGGTGAGGATCGGTTCGGGGTCGGGGCCGGCAGGCGGCACGACCTCGACGGTGATGGTAAACGGTTCCATCTGTCGGGTGGTCTACATCGCCTCGTCGGGCGCAGGTTCCTCTGCCAGGTACGACCTCACTTCGATCCCGTGAGCGAGCATCTTGTGGATCGGGCACTGCCGGGAGATCACCAGCAGTTTGCTTCGCTCCTGTGCCGTCAGGTCCCCGGTCAGCACGATTTCCTCCTCGATCTGCTCTTCGTACTCATCGATGCCTTCGCAGTGCTCGCAGTCTTCTGCGAAGACTCGATCATACCGCGCCCGCAGTTCGACCTCGTCCAGGGCTACGTCGTGATACTGGGCGTAGGTGTGCAGGACGATGGCGGTGCACGCGGTGAGGCCCGCTAACAGCATCCCATAGGGCGTCAGCTGATGGATGTGCTGGACGGGATGGAGGTGCTCGGCGTGTGGATCGTGGGGGTCTGCCGCCAAGATCTCGGTCTCAAACGCGCGGTTCTGGCGCACGATGACTCGCTCTGCCATGGCTAGTCTCCCTACCAGAAGCGCTCGAAGCGGTCCCGCTTGGCCTTGCAGATGGGACAGACGCCAGGGGGTTTCTCCCGGGCACTGAGATAGCCGCACACCCGGCAGCGCCAGACCGGGAGGGCGGACTCCCCACCGGCCCGCTCCGGCGCACGCGCGGGACGATCCTGAGGGCGCTGTCCCTCGGGCGGCCGCCGCTCTGGGATGGACTGAACCTCCCGCTCACCCCGCAGCACTTCCTCGGAGACGTAGAGCGCACAGTAGCAGGACCCCCATTCGAGCAAGTCAGCGTCACGGTAGTCGCAGGGACAGATGACGTCCAGGTCCTGCTGCTTGTCCCCTGTCGCCAGCCGGCACGGACAGGCCCAGTAGCCGTATCGCTGCTCGTTGGTCAGCAGCCCTTCCACCAGCCCCCGGGTGAACTCCGAGTCGGGGTTGAGGTGGTAGCCGGATGCTTCCGCCTCGCGATCCAGTCGTTCGTAGAGACCATCTATCTTCTGGGACGGGATGACTGTCTCCTCGCTCATAGCCCCAGTGCCTCCTTGAGTTCCTCTGTCTTGTACCCGACCACGGACTCGGAGTCATCCACCACGATGGTGGGGAAGGATGTCGCGGGGTTCCACCGGCGCACCACGGTCAGTACCTCCTCCCGTTCTTGTCCGCGGAGCAGGTCCACGTACGCGTAGTCGAACGCCACTCCCTGGCTCTCCAGGAACTGGCGGGTCCGCTTGCACCAGATGCAGGTGGACAGGCCATAGAATGCGACGCGATGTTCGTCGCGGTAGCCGGGAACGCTCCCTTTCGCTTCTGACATGGGTGTATGTGCCTCCTTGTCCTTGAGTTTGTTCGCTTGCTCGATTTGCCACTACTTCTGGCCAATCTGGGGATCTATGTTGCCGGGTCCGCCACACTCCGGCGTATAGCAGGTCGCATCGATGAAGATGCATTTCTCCCCACAGCTGGGGCAGACCTCGGGCGGGGTGGGGGCCTGCAGGGTGTAGCCACAATCGGAACACTTCCACCAGTTCTTCATCTCTTCTTTCATAGCCCGCTCCTTTCCTGGTTGTCACGCGAGCCAGGCCGAGCCCTGCGGTGCTTGGTCGCCAGCGCTTGGCCTGACCTCGCCGCCATATCGAAATCGGTCGATCTCACTGCCCATAGGTCGCTGCTAGGTGCTCGATCAGCGTTGCCTGCTCATCCTCGGTCAATTGTGCCCCGTTGCCGACCATTCGCGTGACCGTCTGTTCCCATCCATCGCGAGTCTTCTGGGCTCCCACTACTCGATCCAAGGTATGACAAGCGGTGCAGCGTTCCTCCAGCAGTGCCTCGTCGTCAGCTGCAGGAGGCTCCGTGGTGGGCTCCTCCTCTTGGGGAGCCTCCGTCGGTTGTGCGGTAGGCTGTTCCTCCTCGGGAACCGCTGTGGGTTGCTCCTCCTGCGTTGGCTCCACTGTCTCGGTCGGTGCCGGCCCGCCACATGCTGCCAGCAGCCCGATCACCACCACCAGAGCGACGATGGATCCACAGACAATCGTTTTGGTACGCATCTCTATTTGTTCTCCTTTTCTTGGCTCTCGTTTCCTGCTCTCGGCCAGGTCCTCTGTGTATGGACCGGCGGGCTCGCAGACTAGACTGCTCCATAGATCGGGATGCGGGCGCCGTTGATCGAAGCGGCCGCGTCGGAGCAGAGGAAGCGCATCGTCGCGGCGATGCGCTGCGGTGGCACCCACTTGTCCGGGTTGGCCTTGGGCATGCTCGCCCGGTTGGCTGGGGTGTCTATGGTGCTGGGCAGGATCACGTTGGCGGTGACGCCGCTCCCCTTGACCTCGGCCGCGATGACCTCCGTCAGCGTGATCAGTCCCATCTTCGAGACCGCGTACCCGGCGCTCCTGGCCCGCGGTGCGACGGCCGTCTT
>JABAHP010003342.1_pt2 | contig 20545 bp, 12 predicted proteins | sample 7062081 | NCBI WGS metagenome assembly JABAHP01 (sample SAMN14534357, study PRJNA622989) | marine sediment metagenome | biome: marine biome [ENVO:00000428]; feature: marine pelagic biome [ENVO:01000023]; material: deep marine sediment [ENVO:00002113] | place: India: Gulf of Kutch | collected...
GCGGTTTCAACGTCCCGAATTTCTCCTATCATGATGACATCGGGATCCTGTCGGAGAATGTGACGCAGACAGTTGGCAAAAGTGAGATTTATCTTTGGCTTTATCTGCATTTGCCCCACACCGGGCAGTTGATACTCAATCGGGTCTTCAACTGTAAGGATGTTCCTTTCTTCACAGTTCAATTCACTCATGGCTGCATAGAGCGTGGTTGTCTTGCCGCTGCCAGTTGGGCCGGTGAGTAAAATTATTCCATGTGCCGATCTAATCAGATGTCTGTAGCTATTCAGGACTTCCTGGCAAAAACCTATCTTGTTCAGTCCCAATTCACCGCTTCCCTTGTCCAACAACCTCAGCACTACACGTTCGCCGCCGGATGTCGGGATGACCGAAACGCGAATATCTACTAAATTCTCCCCTATTTTAATCCGGCTCTGTCCATCCTGGGGCAGTCTTCGCTCGGCGATATTCAAATTTGCCATAATTTTTAACCGGGACACAAGAGCGGCAATCTGTTGTTTCGGCAACGTAAGTATATCGTGCAATACGCCGTCAACCCGGAAGCGTATTCGAGCTTCATTTTCGTACGGTTCAATGTGAATATCGCTGGCCCGACTGTTCACTGCCTGGAAGAAGATTTTATTGACTAATTTTATGACGGGTGCCTTGCTGGCAATATTGAGCAGGTCTTCGGCCCCGGTGTTGCCGCCAATTGTATCAGTACTGTCGTGATTATCCGCTGAATCTTGCTCCGTAGGATTTTCTTCATCACTGTTGATGCCTGTGTCCTGATAATAACAGCCACTTATGGCCTGTTCTATCTCGGAAGCAGGGCAGGTTATTCTGCTGCAAGGCTGCCCTAAGATGGTCGATATCGCATCGTATGCTTCTATATTGAGAGGATCGACCAGGGCAATTGCGACCTGACCGTTTTCCAGACGTAGAGGGATAGCGCATTGCTTTTTTAGAAACTCGAGCGGTAGTTTCTGCACTAGTTCCGAGTTTAACTGTTCCGGCAATATGTTTTCTTTGTACTCAAATTTTAGTTGTTTTATTGTTTGTTCGTCCAGTTTTTGCACTCTCCAGTTGGGCCCCTCGATCCACACGATCACGGTGTGAGCCGAAGCTGTTTAATTATAAGATTATTCCGAGTTATTGTTAGTCTCACCATTTTCATCCAGTAGCTCAGTTTCATTCCTCTTTTTTTCAGTTATCCTGTCCAAATCTTCCTGGTTGCTCATAACATGTGGTGTTATAAACATAAGCAGATTTGTTTTTTGCATCTGGTCCCTTTGGTACTTGAACAAACCACCAAGCAGGGGAAGGTCACCCAGCAGGGGGATTTTCTTTTCGAGGGTAACTTTGTCATCCCGAATAAGACCACCGATTACAATAGTTGAGCCGCTGTTCATAGAAACAATAGTCTGGGCCTGCCGTTTGGCAGTTGTCGGCGTATTAACGGAACTGCCGGTAACTCCTTCAATTAGCTTGGAGAATTCGCTGTCAATTTCAAGCCTGACAAGTCCGCCCTGACTGATGTGTGGTGTTATCTCCAGGCTGATGCCGACATCCTTGTATTCGAAAGAGTCTATCACAGTAGGTGTAAGAAAGTCTGATGTTTCGGTAATTCTGGATTCTACGACGTATGGAATATTTTCACCGATGATTATCTTTGCTTTGTTGTGGTTGGAGGTCGTAATATGAGGTGTAGAAAGGATATTTACTCCCGACTCTTTATCCAAAGCGTGCAGGATTGCTCCAATTCTTACATCTGAACCGTCTGCCCTCCATGCACCGACAGCCAGCCCCTCAAGGTCTCCACTGACAAAGTCCACTCGTGGTCCAAAATTCGTTGCTCCGAAAAATCGGATACTATCCTCAACTGCTTCATCAAGAGTGGCCCAGTCGATGCCAATTTCGAGTAAACCTTCTTCACTCACCTCCATAATGAGCAATTCAACCAATACCTGTTCCCGCACTATGTCCAGCTTTTCTATAATCCCGGCAATGACCTTAAAGTCCTGTGTCGAAGCGGCCACAATCACTGAGTTTGTACCCTCATCAGCAGTGACCTGGACTTGCTGGGTTGCTTCCACTGCGCCGGTGATTCTCAAATTTGCAAGGACCGCTGTTAGTGATTCTGCAACCTCTTTGGGCTGTGCATTTTCGAGGTACACCACATGAACATTGTTTGCGCTATCAGGCCGCTCAACATCAAGCTGCATTATTAATCTCTCAATAATCTCGGTGTCCTGTTCATTGGCAACGACATATAGAGAGTTCGTCCTTGGATCTGGTATGATTTTGATACCTGTCGGGGCCAGGGGCGTGCTGCGGTTTCGCCCAACCGGTGAAGAGGCTGCCCTGTTTTTCTCTATTATGCGGGTTATTTGCTCGCTGATGACCTGTGCGGAGGCATAATTCAAGCTAAATACCGTGATTTGTTCTTTTACGTCAAGAGTTTGAATGATTTTGGCTATGTGGTGTATATTCGATGATGTGTCTGTAATCACAATCGAATTGGTCTTGGTGTAGATGGCCATCTGTGCGCCTGTAGCCAAAAGGGGCTGAATAATCTGGCTGATCTCACCGGCATTAGCGTAATTGAGCGGGATAATCTGAGTTATGAGAGTATCGTTGCGAGGAATATCTGAAGGATTGTTGCCAAAGCGGACCTGGAGGTTGCGCTTGGCAGCGTCTGCTCTCGGTACTATCTTTACAAGATTTCTTCCTGCCGGCACGGCAGCGAATCCTTTGACTTCCAAAATCGATTCTAAAACCTTGTAAACCTCGGCAAGGCGTATTTTCGTGGGGAACATCACCGTAACGTTGCCGTGGACACTGTCATCCAGAACGAAATTAATACCTGTTATATCACCAACTGTCTTTAGCACCATCCGGATATCAACCTGGTCAAAGTTTACACATATGAGTTCGTCGGCCATACCGGGTTTGTCAAGTACAGGTGGTTTTACATCTGTTTCTGAAAGTGGTTGCTCTGCTGCGCTGGTACTTTTGCTTCTGGCTGCGATTTCTTTAGGCAAATCAACTTGCTCTCTTGAAGCTACCTGAATAATTGTCTTGCGCGTTGGAGTATATTCCGACGTCTTGCTGATGTTCCCAATTGTTTGAGACTTTGGTAGGGTAACTAACTGTATCAGCTCTTTGTTGTCGGTGTGATTTGTGACCGCTGCTTTTGGTTGCTCAATCTGCTTTGTATAAAATTCTTTTGTACGGAAATCCTTTGTTATTTGCGCAGGCTCGTCTTCCTGTGGGCGCATTTTCGCAGTCTTAGATGTTTTGGATTCCGGTGTGCAGGATACAAAGCTTACGCAAAGAAAACATACAAAGTACAAAAGGAGACGTAAAAACGCTCGCAGATTTCGCTTGTTCGTATTTGTTTGTTTTGACTCCATCGATTTCACCTGTTCAACATTATTTCATAAACGGTATATCGGACTATTTTACATGGTAAATGACAACTTTTTATTGTTGTTTTCCCTCAAAAGCTCAATATCTATAGCTGGTTGTGACTTGGCTTTCTTGAAGACCTGATAAGCCTTCTGCTTGCTGGTCAGTCGATGTCCATTAACTGAACGAATGATGTCCTTGTTCTTTAGGCCAAGGTTCTTTGCTATGCTCAGGTTTTCCAGGCCGGTTATTTGTAGTCCTTCTATCCGACCATTTGCAGAATAAGGCTCAATAACTGCATTATTCAATACTTCTTCCACATATCCGATTTTTGATTGGGTGTTAGTAACAGCCTTTTTTGTAGACAAATCAGCTTTTGCTACGTTACTCATTTCGTTGGAAGCCTGAGCCGGAGATAACTGGTTATTATTACTGCCGGAGGATGCTATATTGAGTTTCAAGACCATCTTTTGTCCATCGCAGTTCAGAATTACTGCATTTTCTTCAATACTCTCAATGCGAGCGCCCGCCACGGTCTGGTCTATCTTGTAAAGATCAAACGCTCCGGTTTTAAGGTCTTTGATAATTGCTCTTGCGATTTCTGCTCTCCCGGATATAGTGCCGGATAATGCCAAACCTAATTCCTCAGAGACCGAGTTCTGATATTCGGTTGATGTCCAGTTATCTGAGCCTGCTGTTTGCCCTGAAATGTCAAATGGATTTCCTTCTATGATTTCAGAGTAGTCTTTAGGTGACAAATCCGACGAGCGCGTTACCTTATTTACACTTGTTGAGTTGTTGCCCCGAACAAAGGCGGGTGTAGAATTTTTTTCCCTTTGCTCGGGCACAAAGGTTATGATGGCTACATAACCCAGTACTAAGGCAAGTGCTAATTTACATATTAACAAGGCCTTCCGGATATACATTTTCCACCTTCCTTTTTTGTTTAAACAACCATTGCTGCCACAAATAAATAAAAGACATTTGCGAGTCCGTGAAACAAAATTGGCGTCAATAGAGACCTGGTCTGGACAAACAGCCAGCCAAGAACCAGGCCGGGTAAAAATGTCAGAACCGAAATTATTTCACCCTGAATTACAACATGAGCAGCTGCAAAACAGGCCGCAGATATTATTATACTGATCCATTGTAGATGCCCGCGTTGTTCCTTTGTTATTTCGCTTGCTGTCTTCAAAATATTATTTTGAACGTAACCTCTGAAAAATATTTCTTCAGCTACTGCAATATACATAAACTGATAAAGTAACCAGCTAAACCAGCCATGTGCCGGTGGCATCACCGACCGCAGTGGTAATTCCAATCCCCAGTATCTCATCAACCACAGCCCACAGACCACAAGCGGGAAAGTGGTAAGGCAGGCCCATCCAAGAAGCGCAAGCGAATGACCGATTTGCTTCCTGTCAAAACCAATTCCGGCAAACTCACGTTTTGTAATTGCTGTCGGGACAAGAACGGCAGCTATCAAAATAGCTGGCATCAAGAACCAGGTCTGTTTCCAAACAGAACTTGTACCGAAGACCCTGATTACCAAAATCGCAACAATTGTTACGATGGCGGTCTCTTCCAGTAAAGATGCATTCAGCTGCTTTGTCCTCATGTCCAAAAGCTGGGCTGAAGGTCCATCCCTACACCTGTATGCTGGAAAAAATGTTTTTGTATTATTTACTGTATAAATTGTTAAGCCTCCCAGAAAAGGACTTTCTTACGCATCTTCTCATTATAAAGTCTAAGAAATAAATTCTGGCAGAGGCAAACATTGTCTTTAGCCTATTTATGGTTCCTGTATCCTGTACACGCTCAATTTGCTCATATGAGCCTCTATTAGTTATATTATCGGTCCAAAGTGGCGTCAGCTATGAGTATAAAATATAAGAATGAACTCTAACCGAGGCAAACTTCAGTGATGATTTTGTACATCCATGCTGAGATTTGCGTATATCTTTTCCTATCAACAATATTATAGGACGATAAGGTGCTGTTGTAAAGTAGAAAATGGTTAAGGATCAGTAATTTTAATGTCGCGTAAAAGTTATATAAAATACGGTTTTTTATCGCAAAAATGAAGTTGCTTTTCGGCCGAAAATCCAGAATTGATAATTAGTTCTACGAAGATCTTAGCGGAAGGGCCAAAAACAGGATTACTCTCAAAATCTGTAAAAATAGGCTAATTTTTTACGAATTTAATGTTAAAAACCGTACATTATACCGGAAATAACCTATGTAACGATTTTCAGAACCGGACCTATACGTGAGCTAAAGCTGAAAATCGCGATGTTTAGATCAATCAAAAGGGTTGTCTAAAAAAAAGCGTGAATGTGATTAGAGAGTAGCTACCAGGAAAAAGCTGGGTTCCGATCCATATAGCCTCATGAATTGTAGAAACGCCCCTCAGATTACATAACCGGCCTGTAATCACAGATAGAATCTCATTGAAATATTATTCTACTGCGATTTGTAACATTCGGCTCAGGTCATATTGCGAGTTTTGCTTTTCCGCCTGTCTTTTAGTTTTAAAATTACCATTGTTACAGTCAGGCAGATGTATGGAAGCAGAAGTTCCAGTGCACTTGCCTGGCTGTTGGCAGACATTGAACAGCCTCCGCCGCCACCTCCGCCACTTACACTAACGTGGCTGCTACCAAAGCTGCCACCAACAAAAAATTGCGTGAAGTGCGTAGTCTTAAAACGCAGATATGTTGTCGAAGATATGACGATGGTTTCAATATCCGTTATACCTTGCTGACTGGGAGTTGCGGTAAGAAGATTATACCAGTATGCCGATACTGAGTAATCGGTAGCAGGGACTTCATATGGTATTGTGATTGTAACCGGCAGGTCAAATTCTATTCCGCTTGGGCCGAAATCATAAGGCAGACTCAGGTATTCCTTGCTCGTTGTTGGTGGATTCTTTATCTCCGAGATTGTAATCTCTATGTCGCAGGGGTACGCTCCTGCCGGTATTGCGACTGAAACACCGTCTGCAGTCTCCACAGTTGTAGTGGAGGAAGTAGAAATATTGCCCGATGCCAATGCCGTAGCTTCTATGGAAGTGCTTCCGGCATAATAGATATCCGTATTCATATTTCTGCTGTCTGTCCATACCAAGTATGGGTCACCATCTCTATCTATGCCTAGGGCCGGCTCTATCTGGCCTGAATTTGTCTCGTCATCACCCACAAAAACATTTGTTCCGGAGCCTGAGCCTAATTCGGCGAAATAAAGGTCATAATCTGTGTTTCTCTCATCCTCCCAGGAAACGAAAACCTGTAAGTTGTTGCCCGTGTTGCCGGAAACAGCAATTGTTGGTCTCTGTTGGTCTGTGCCTTTTGTGTCATCTATAATGCTGTTTCCATTTAAAGGAGTCAGGCCGCCTGTGGTTTTGTCATAGAAAATGTCATTATCCCCAAGCCTATCGTCAACCCAAACTATATGCAGAATGGATCCTACATCCTCAGGGGCAATCGCAGGATTTGATTGGTTATTTTGGTTGTTAACTATCGCAACATTTGTCCAGGGACCGTTATTTGACGCTGCTCCATAAATGTTGTTTTCCCCGGAGATTCTTTTATCTATCCATACAACATAAACCGTGTTGTCGGGATCTACGGCGATGGCAGGCTCACCCTGGTAGGCAAGATCAGATGTTATTTGTGAAATAGTTTTGGAGACAAAACCGTTGTTCGATGCGCCTATATAAATATCCTGATTACCGTTCCGGCTATCTTCCCAGACGACATAAACCTTGTTAGAGCTATCGACGGCAATAGCGGGATAATACTGGTTATCATTCGAGTCAGTGATCCTTGTCTCGGCGGACCAGTTTACTCCGTCAGCTGAGGTTGACATGTAGATGTCCCAGTTACCGCGGCGACTATCCTGCCAGGCGATGTACAATTTGTCGTCACTGCCTATCGCGATAGTAGGATTGCGTTGGTCTGCGAGGTTGTCCGTAAGCTTAATGTTGTTTCCGAAAACCTCCGATCCCGCAGTAAGTTTGTTGATATAAATATCTTTATTGTTTGCCGATCCTGCATGCCAGGTTGCCCAGATATTACCCTTGCTGTCGCTGCAAGTTGTAGGTCTGTTATTGTTAACAATGCTGGCAAACTCAGCCGAATCAGTACTTAAATTGTTGTTTTTGTTGACTTTTTTGTTCTTACCAAATGCCCGCATCTTTGTTTTAAAGGAATAGGAATGCTCGTCCATTGAATTGCCGGCAAGGTCTGAGGCATTTACTTTGACAGTAATTATTTGATCAAAATTAAATTTTTCCTTCGATTGGTAAATGAATGTATAATTGGTTTTTCTGCCTGTTCGATAGCATTCGCCGTATGTGCTGCTGTATTTGTCTGTATTACCTGAGTACACAGTATTGTTATTGATATTAATTGTTACGGAATTGGCATCAACACCATCTCCTGAATCGATAATATCTAAAGTTATCAATGTGTTCAGTTGAGCCTGTATTGAGTCTGCCTGTGGTGAAAGATTGGTAACAGTTGGAGCTGTTACGTCTATCTCATCAATGACAAAACTGGTAGCAATAGTATGATTGGCAGTAACGTTTGTGAAGCTATAGCTGGTCACGACACCAACGGAACTTCCATCTACCAGGACATCGGAGATCTTGTATCCCGAATCTGCTGTAATAGTGTATGCCTGTGAATTGCCTGAAGCGACCTGTGTAGTTCCACCAGGACTAATTTGTCCTCCATTGCCCGCAGTGGCTGTAATCGTGTAGATTCTGACAAAAGTGGCGGAAATTGTATGGTTGGTCTTAACGTTTGTAAAAGAATAACTACTGACAGCGCCAACCGAGCTCCCATCCACTACTACATCGGAGATATCGTATCCTGTGATTGCATTGATAGTGTATGTCTGTGAACCGCCTGAAGCAACCTGCGTAGTGCCAATTGGGCTAATTGTGCCACCCCCGCCGGCACTGGCTATAATGCTATAGGTAATTACACCAGAGGTCGTGAAATTTTGATCTTGGCTGATAGATTCGTTTCCTGATACATCTGCTGATATTACACGGAAGTGATATGTAGTACTTGAAGATAGCCCTGTGAGTACTACAGAGTGAGAAGTGACTAATGTGTTATCGCGGTCTGTAGCATTTCCATAGCTTGGATCTAAACCATATTCTACCTTACTATCAGAGTTCTCATCAGTATCCCAGCTAATAGTGACCCCCGAATTGGTAATATTTGATAAAGCTATGTTTGAAATAACTGGACCATTTGTATCAACGGGAGGGGCTTGACCATAAATCTCTAAAATCTCAGCCGCATTTAAAGCACGATTATAGATACGTACTTCATCGATAATCCCGTTGAAAGCCTCAGTCCTGTCCGACCTGTTACCATTGTTGCCAATATCTGCGTATGTTTCCAAAGTGGATAAATCTGAATAAGTGCCGGTTGCTTCGGCAAGGCTGTCGACGTAGACAGTATAGTTCGACCCGTCCCAGGTTAGGGCGATGTGATACCATCTCTGGGTATCAAAATTATGAACTCGAGTATGGGTTGAATGGGAATTACCTAATCCGAGATCTAAATAACCTTCCGCATCATCAGTATAGAGTTGTATCCTGTTGGCCCAGGGCTGGCTGGCATGGCCAAATAAATATTGCCCGGTAGGCGCATAACTTGCAGCATAGCTCCACAGGGTAATACTCCCGGCTCCCGAATTAAGATTCATTGTTCCGATTTCTACGGTATCATCAACGCCGTCAAAGCTTAAGGCTCCATTAATTTTGCCAGTAGTCCATGTCGGTCCATTTATTAGCGTGCCGGTATTATTATTTCCCGAGGAATCCACGGTGCTGCTGCCGCTACCATCATCGAATTTCCAGTGACCAACTAATCCATCTTCATATACATAATCTCTTGATGTTTCTGCCATTGGATTACCGAAAGTATCCTGCACATTTTCGACGGTTAGGGTATAGGTGGTTCCCTCCGTGTGAGCTAAAGTTGTTAAAGTAACTGTATCGGTATCAAGAGAAGCTGCTGTTACATATATACCATTATTAATAGTGTAATTACTTGTTTGTTCTGCTGATGTTGTATCTAATGGTTCATTGAAAGTAACTACAATTGAGGTTTTAGAGGCAACGACTGATGAAATAGACGGAGGATTAGTATCTGCTAAAGTTCTTTCACAGACAATGTTACTCCGAGGCGACTCAAGCCCAGCACCATTCACCGCTGAAACCTCGTAGCAGTATCTGGTGTTACTATTTAGCCCTGTGTCTGAGTATGAAGTGGAACTTGACTGTCCGATTGGTTTGCCATCTCTGTAGATATTATAGTGACTTATGCCGGATTCAGTGTCGATTGATGCATCCCAGGATAAATCTATCTGATGCTCACTTATGGGTGTAGCACTCAAATTCTGAGGTGTAGAAGGAGGAGTAGTGTCAGAAGTACCTGAAATATATTCATAGCATCCAGCATCAATTCTCCCGCCGACGATCCGTGGATTGCCATCTAAATCGTTAGGTTCCTCATGCACATTATATGGATCGCCAAAATTTATTGCTCGACAGCCTTCTTTCAACCTAAAGTTTTTATTATCAGGATCTACAAACAGCTCTTGTTCAATTGCATTATGAGTGGAATTCCAATCGCCAAGCCAATCATATCCATAACTGTGAGGCTCAGTATCTCCAAAATTACTTCCATATCTTTTAACATAAATATTATAATCATGATAATCTACTGCCCCCTCAAGAGCAGCATAAGTACAAACAAAAATATTGTTGTAGACATTATGATTAATTCCACTGTTAAGGGAGACTTGCTGAACGAGATTGGCTCCAATTATAGTATTATTTCTAAGGGTCCAGTTTTCAGTAGCAGTGGTGGGGTCATTAAATTGCAGTTCTGTAACCGCAATATCATACATCAAATTGTTTTCGATTAATACATTCTTTGAGCCTGAGCCTACACCACCATGGTCAAATATCCCCTGGCTTGCATTTAAATCATGAATGATGTTGTTTCTAAGAATTACATTTTTAAGGGCCATAAAGGCAATACCATCTGGATGCGCTTCAGGATCGACCTTGTTTGTTTGATGAATGTGATTATTCTCAATGAGAATATTATAGCCGCTATTAAGACCTGAAGCCAATACTAAATGGTCTTCACCTATATTGTAAATCTCATTACCTTTTATTACTAAATTAGAGCAATATCCATGAATGCCTCGTTTAAAAGTGTGTATAATAGAATCTTCAATCCTGATATCATTATTGTGGTCACCACCATATTCTAGCTCGATTCCATATCCTGCAGCAAGATTTTGGCCGGTTATTGTTAAGTTCTTGAACCTTGGGCCAACACAACTGTAGCATGTGATGCCATGATAGCCCGCTCCTGGCTCTATTCTTATGCCTTCAAAAATATAAGGTACATAATAATTATTGGATGTATTACCAAGTTCGATTGTTGTGAAGATTGGCTCGTGTCCTGCATCAGCCTTAAAGGTAATGAATATCGTATTAGAGGGCAATGGTTCAGTCATACTGCCTGAATATAGTGGGAAGTCACTGCTACCTGTATAGCTAAAAGCGCCATAGTGTCCATCCCGTAATCTCACGGAGTCACCATAAGTGGCAGTATTAAATGCTTTGTCTATAGTTTGCCAGGGTAATTCACTAGTGCCGGGATAAGAGTCACTTGAGTCAACATCATCTGCAGTACCGGCTATGCCATCTGCGCCCTTGGGATCAGCAAGATAATAATCTGTCGCGTTTGCTGTCGTGGTCACAGCAGAAAGATTAAATAATCCAGTAGTCAGCAGGCAGATTATTAGAAGCACCCATGGAGAACCTTGCTTAGGTCTGTGTATCGGGTGATTTGTTACTATTTTGTTTATTATATACATTATTCAGATCTCAAAAAAATATTTTACTGATATCACATATCTTCTCAGTATAAAGTCTAAAAAGTAAACTACGGCAGAGCCAAATGTTGTCTCTAACCAAAATATTCTGCTTGTAAGCATAACACCCATTTTAAGTATATGATTCTCTATTAATTATATTATCGGACTAACAAATCGCCAGAGATGGGTATAAATCGTGTGAATAACTTTTCCAAAAGCAAACGTCACAGATGATTTTTACATCCATGTTGAGGTTTGTGCATATATTGTCCTAATCGAAATATTATAGGACGATAATGCATGAGTGTCAAGTAGAAAATTGATGAAGATATGTATATATTAATTTCGAAAACAAGTTTTTCAAAAATACGCCTTTTTACTCCGAAAATGAGGTTTACTTTTGTCTAAACAACCAGTTTTACAAAGATCTTCTATAATAAGGGCCGACAAACAAAGTTACTCAAAAAATCTGTTAACATATTAATTTTTATAAATTGAATAATAGTACATTATAACGGTCATAACGAATATAACGGTTTTTCTGACTGGACTTACGCATGAGATCCGATTGAATGTCTACATATTTTGCATCTATCCATAATATTATATTACTTGCTTTAAATATAGGGGATTTAGTAAAGGTATCGAATGTAACGATTACAACGATTGTTTCAATGACAAATCTGATTAATTGTGTACGATCATAAAGATCAACACTTGTCTTGTTCTTCCACTGTTCCAAAATCCGTTGTAAACGTGAGGTTTTATGGATTGTATTTATTTTATAAACTTGAGGGATTCTGCTGAATCTATACATGAGGGTTCTTTTATCAAAAATATGCATTTTGCGGACTTTGCTGATAATGCTTATTATAAGTCCTATAACTATTTGTTGAAAAACTTCAAAAAAAGTGACTTTTTTTCAATAATTTTTCAATAATAAGGTTTGACAGAGGGTTATAAGATTGGTATTATCGAATTAATTGTTAGTGTACCTCGCATGGAAGAGAGAGGCACATCTAAGTTGTTTCCAACGGATTGAACAAGTCGTAAGGTGATGGTTTTGATACAACTAATGCTGTCACCGACAGATTTGTTTTTGTTAACGTTTCTGTAGCAGGTTTGAGGAGGAATACAGAAGCGCTCTTTCTTTGCTTAGTTAGTGCTACTTTTAGGCTATGTTTTTCATAGCAGTAACAATTGCTATTATCGGCCTGTAAGAATCAACTTGAAGTGTAAAGGACTTTCGGTGCTGAATAGAAAACCGAATAAATTTGGTCAAGTTTCAGGATTGTTCATCTGGATTTTTGCCGTTTTGCTTTTGGTGTCATCAGGCATAACCTACCGTCTTCTGGCGTCTCACTTAGAGATGCTTTTTGAAACTCCCGTATCACTGCCTGTACCACTGGGTGCTTTCCCTGCTCAGGTCTACGACTGGATAGGTACGGATCTGACCATACCTAATATAACAAAGGAATATATTGAGAAAAACTTTGCGGATGATTTTCTTAGTCGACGATATACTAACACTTCAACTCAAAAATGGGCCGATGTTTATGTCGTATATTGTTCGTCCCGACCTGGGAGTATACTGGGTCATCGGCCTCGTGTTTGCTATCCTGCAAATGGCTGGGTACATGATGGTACCGAGTCGTCGCAATTTGTCTTGCGAACTGGCCGCTCAATACCTTGTTTGATACATCGATTCCATAAACCAACTCCAGCATACGATCAGAAAGTTATCTTGAACTTCTACATCTTGAACGGCCAGATTACCACTAGAGAGGACGATTTTTCCGGTCCCTTCGGCCGAAGGCCAAATATCACTGGTAATCCGGCTCGATATGTAGCACAAGTTCAGATAAGTTCGGTCTTTGAAAGTTCAATTAGAACGGCAGCAAAAGATATTACAGGTCTTGTCTTGGACTTTCTTCCAGACAAAGATGGCAAAGTCAGAACAAACGAATTTCAGAATATCGCAACAGATGTGCTGAAATAGAAAAAAATAACAGCTTAGGTACATTATGACAAGAAGTTGCACTTATTCTTACAGTGTAACCGACAGGGACGGAGTGTATTCGGAACACATATGAAAGTGGCTATATCATGACACAGAATGCAATAACCGGTAAAAGAATTTTTATCACTGGTGGTGCTGGCTTCATTGGTTCAACATTTATCGAGCGTTTAATTGAAGACAATGAGATCACTGTCTATGACAATTTTCGACGGGATGCGCTTACCAAAAAGCCCTGTAGTTCCCACCCACATCTAAAAATCATCAAAGGAGATATTTTAAACTATTCCGAACTCAAACGTGCTATGCAGGGTGCACAAATCGTAGTCCATTGTGCTGCCATAGCGGGCATCGATACCGTCATAAAGAAACCGACCGAGACGATGCGGGTAAATATGATTGGAACTGCTAACGTTTTAGAAAGTGCTCGGGGGTTGCCAGAATTGCAGCGTTTGGTAGATTTCTCGACAAGTGAAGTTTTCGGGCAGTCGGCTTTTCGCGCTGACGAAAACCACACAACACATATAGGGGCCGTCGGTGAGGCACGCTGGACTTATGCTGTCAGCAAACTTGCCGGTGAACATCTTGCAAAAGCCTACTATGAAGAATACTGGATGCCCACTGTAACATTAAGACCTTTCAACATTTACGGGCCGGGACAGATAGGTGAGGGTGCGATCAAGGTATTTACTGAGCAAGCCCTCAGAGACGAGGAAATCCATATCCATGGAGAAGGAAATCAGATCCGGGCGTGGTGTTATATCGATGATTTTATTGACGCTCTTCTTCTGGCCATAACACATCCGAAGGCGATAGGGGAATGTTTCAACATCGGTAATGCTCGTGCAGTGGTAACAATCTTCGGACTTGCCCAGACGATTGTACGTGTATTAGGCTCAAAATCTACTATCAGTTTTGCGAGAAAGGAGTATGCTGACGTGGAACTACGCGTTCCCAGCATTGCTAAGGCAGAAAAAGTACTAGGTTTTAAGGCGAAGATCGATTTGGAAGAGGGTGTCTTGCGTACTGCTGAATATTTCAAAGGATTAATAGAATGATGACAATTCGAATCCCTCTTGCCAAACCATCATTTGATGAAAGGGAGGTCGAAGCTGTCCGTAGGGTACTTGCCAGTGGTTGGGTCGTCCAAGGGCCTGAAGTGGAAGCTTTCGAAAAGACCATTGCTCAGATACATCACGCCAGTCATTGTATTGCTGTTTCGTCCGGGACAGCTGCCTTGCATATATGTTATCTCGTGCTTGGCATCGGACCCGGAGATGTGGTGTTCATCCCAAGTTTTGCATGGCCCTCGGCTGCCAATATGGCTATGATGGTGGGTGCTCGTCCTGAGTTTGTCGATGTTCTCCCTGGTACATATAATATCGATCCGACCGATTTGCAGGTGAGGATGCGGAAGTGTCTCGAAAATAACTGGGGAATTCCTCGGGTGATCGTGCCGGTGCATCAATTCGGTTTGGCAGCCGATATGAACACCATATTGAGAATCGCGAGAGAATTTGAAATAGAGGTTATTGAAGATGCAGCTTGCGCGTTGGGTTCAACCTATAAAGGCCAAGCTGTTGGAGCATTTGGAAAAATGGGTATTTTCAGCTTCCATCCAAGAAAGGCCGTGACGATAGGCGAAGGGGGTGCTATTGTTACAAATGATGAATCTTTGGCTGAAAAGTGCCGCATGTATCGTAATCATGGACAGCTTTTTCGGAATGGCCAGCGGTGCTTTCCATCGGCCGGTTTTAATTATCGTATGACGGAAATTCAGGCTGCAATTGGTCGGGTTCAGTTAAACAAATTTCCTGAAATCTTAAAAAGGCGAAGAGAGATTGCGTCGCATTACCTAAATAAGCTTGGTAAGTTTCTTGGGATAACTCTTCCGATGGACGATCCGGAGCATACTTGGCAGACATTCATGATAGAGTTGGAAAAAGACCTGGACCGTTCGGAAATCATAGACAGATTAGCACAACAGGGAATTGGTGCCGGAGCAGGTTCAGTCTCAGCACATTGCTTGGAAGTGTACCAAGAAAAGTTCGGCTATAAAAACTCGGATTTGCCAATTTCTCAACGGCTGAATTTTCGGGGTTTGGCGTTGCCTCTTTATTCAGATATGACACACCAGGATGTTAATCACTGCATCACCGAGATCTGTAAAATTAGTAAATTAAACAATTGTTTACGCCAGAAATAGAGTTTCGACATGAGCATCTTTCAACGAATAAGAGACTTTATGATTTTGGTTATAGTGGAGGGGTGTTCCAATTACAGAAGGCTTCTTTTGAAATAGAGAAATCCAGAGGATACTTTGCGCGTCAAAGCACTAACCCCTTCAATGGAAGGTGAATATGGCGATCTGATTGCACGTTCACCAGCGTCACCATTGTCTCACACGCTCGTTTGGCGAGATGTTTTGCTTGAATTGGATATGGGGGAGCCTATCTACTGGTTGGCTTATGAGGATTCGCAGTTGCTGGGTGCGTTCCCGGCATTTGTGCGTCGCGCTGCACCTGGGGCGGTTCTGAATTCGTTGCCTTTTGTGCAGAGTACCGGTGGAATCATTAGTAATTGCGAGGTGAGCCGGAATAAGCGTGCTAAACTCGTAGAAACCATCGTTGAGGCAATGTTGGACTGGTGCCGTATGCATGACGTACAAATCGCCTGTGTCATTGGATCGGCGTTCTTTGGCCAGGAGGACGAGGCCACTTTCCCAATCGAACCTGATTTCCGCATGGATCGTGTTATTCGAACCATCGACTTAACACAGCCTTTGCACTTCCGTCCCTCGGTTCGTAATCACATCAAACAGGCACGAAAGTTCAATCCGGTCCTGAAACAGGCCACTTCATTGGAACAAGCCCGACATGTCTATGAAATATATGCGGAGAATATGCGGCGGATGGATATTGAGCCCCATGATTGGATTATGTATGAGCGCCTCTATAAGCTAACCTCGGATAAGGGCTGGACGCGTTTTTCTTGGGCAGAGGTTGATGGTAAATCAGCCGCCGGTCTGATTAGTATTTGGCACGGCGGTATTGTGGATTATTTCTCAGTGGGTAGTACAGAATTTGGACGGCGCATTCAGGCGGTCAGTTGGCTTTGCGAACAGTTGATAAACGAAGCGGTGACTAATTGCGTCAGGTGGTGGAACTGGATGGCTTCGCCCAACAGGCAAGTTTATGATTTCAAGAAGGCATGGGGTGGTATGGATCGGACGTATCCTATCTGGCTTTGGTGTTTAGATAGCATAACATCGTTTAGGCGATTCTCTCCTGTTGAGCTATCCGCACAGTTTCCGGGATACTTCGTACTGCCTTACGATTGGTTGTCATCCATATAGAAGTAATGGTAAATGTAAGAGCCGGTAAGTGGGCATGAAGAATCAATGTTGCTTGTTTGGGATGTGGAAACTACAGGGACATGGTTTGCACAGAGTAGGAAAATATCCACTTATTCTAAGCTTTGCCTCATTGACGAAAATGTCTGAGGGTAGTTGTAGGTAGTGAAAAGTTAGCATGTCTCTAAATCGAAATGTGGAATCTGTAGAATCAAAAGGAAATACATGGATGAGATTGAAGTGAATAATTTCCTCATTCTCAAAAAAGAGTTGGCCAGATTGAATATATAGGCTAAGCGAGGTTTCTTAAACAGCTTAATTGAAACTTTTGTGTCAGGTTCCGTTTCGTAAATGAAAGGTATTGTTTCGTGAAAAAGAATGTAATCATAATTCTGGGGGATTGTATAGGGGCTGATTATTTATATAATGATAATTCATTGTATATTCCTACTATTCGTCGATTAGGCGCAAAGGGTGTAGTTTTTAGAAATGTTATTACATCAACACCTTGGACTAATCCGTCTCTCTCTTCGTTATTTACGGGCATATATTCGCATAAATTAGACCTCTACAAGTACAGAGCAGGTTTCCCGGGCGATGTAAAACTCATTCAGGAATATTTTAAGGAACAGCAATATAATGTTGCCTGCTTTTTTGGTACCAAGAAGCTGTTTTCTGAAAGTCGGGTGTATGAAAACGGTACAACGAGAGATATTCCTGATATCTTGGATTGGATCGGAAAAAACTGCGACAATTCTTTTTTCCTGTTTCTCCATTACTGGCAGGCGCATATTCCTTATTTTTACCGTTATTCAAAAAAAGGTTGGTATGAAGGCAAAGACAGTATTATGGAATTACTTCAAACAAAAGATGGTCGTCAAAAAGTTAAGGATTTGTACAGACATTCAATCGAAAGATTTAGTGAAGAGTTTGTTTATTCTATTGTAGAGAAGTGTATTGATTTAAATATTTTCAACAATACTCATCTAATTATTACTGCTGATCATGGCGACTCTTTTGGGGAAAGGGATGTAGAGTTTAAAGAGTTGGATCTTTTTTCTATGCATGGGAAGTCACTCTATCAGGAAACACTAAAAGTCCCGCTGATTTATATTGGCTCTGACGTTCCGAGCGGAAAGGAAATCAAAAGCCAGGTTAGAAGTATTGACACTGTTCCTACATTGCTGGAACTTCATAAGATGGAAAAAGATAAAAACTTTAGAGGGATTGACGGAAAAAGTTTGGTAGATGTATGGAATGGAAATGAGGAAGGAAATCGCTCGGCGCTTGCCTCAACAACATATGGTTATTGGCCTTCTGATGAAGAACCTTCACAGGCTTTTTCTTTATACGCAGCTCTGGATGGAGATTGGAAAGTAATCTACGATCGTAGAGAAGATAAATGGTTAGGGTACAACCTTAATAAAGACCCGGGAGAGAGCAATCCCATAGAAATAGAGACATCTGAAGCTTTGAAAGGATTGAAAGAGCAATTAATAAAGGAAATTCCCGAAGAAGAGATTGCGGAGGAAGAACAAAGAGTGTTAAAAGAACGTTTACAAGATCTCGGATACTTATGATGCTGGTGACAGCTTTACTCAGCGAGTCGTTTCAGACTCACAAGGGACTCATGATTAACACAGGATCTTGTGATAAGAGGGCTGGTGAGGTAGGAAGGTAATTCAATATTTTTTTATTTGGTAACTAAAGGTGAGTGGGCTCGAAGCAGATTTGGCACAAACTGAAATTGACAATATTACTTTAAAAAGTGCGCCGAGCCGGCGCAGACCATCCTTGATAATCAACGCGTTTAGCAATTGGGCGCCAATAGGTGTCAGCATCATAACAGGTCTTTTAATTACGCCTTACCTATTCCATCGCCTCGGTAAGAGAGATTTTGGGATATGGGCTTTGGCGGGTTCACTTGTAGGCTATTATGGATTGCTCAGATTAAACGTTGGCTCTGCTATAATGCGCTATGTTCCTTTTCACGCTGGCCGAGGTGACGATAAAGGAGTTTGTGAAATCGTCAGCACCGCTCTGGCTATATTTTTGTTTGTTGGTTCGGCTATTCTTGCTCTCTCTCTTTTGTTGGCCGAACCAATTCGACGTTTCTACGAAGCGGGGCCGGAACTTGCAACTCTGGTCCGCATAATGGGTCTGGCAGTAGCCATAGAGTGTCCCATGAGGATTTTCAGTGCAAGTGTAATGGCCCAGGAAAGATGGGTTGCGGCTAATGTTGTGACGATAGCCACTAGGGTATTGCGAGCGTTAGGCTTAGCTGGTTGCCTTTACTTGGGATATGGTCTGGTTGAAATGGGCTATGTGGTTTTGGCTGTAACTGTATCCTCACTGACTTTGACTATCGCAGTATTTATCAAGTTTTGTCCCACAATTCATTTGCGCGTATCAATGATCAGATTGTCACGCTTTCGTAGTATTATTCTTTTTGGTATACTGACTACCATTGTTACTATATCGTATGCATGGTGCTTGGAGAGCCACAAGTTAATTATCGGGAAATTGATATCTTTGGAGTCCGTGGCACTCTATGCGGTCGTTGTAATGCTAGTGAAGCAAGTCCGGGAACTCGTGGCGGCTCCGAGCCGAGTATTGTGGCCTCGCTTTGCCCTTCTTGATGGTGAGAATAACCGTCAAGAGTTGCGTCATCTTTTTCGCAAGGGAACACAATATTGTAGCATCTTTGCTTCATGGATCATACTGTTGCTTGTTGTAGCAGGCCCATCTTTTATTGACCTTTGGATGGGAAAGGGTTTTGAAGCCGTCTATTCGGTGTTAATCATATTAGCTGCAGGCTGCCTAGTAGAGACCTCATTAGCTATTAACAGTTCGTTCTTGGGGGGTATCGGCCGCCAGGCCGTGCAGGCTGTTTTTGCAGCGATTGAAATGATCATAGGACTAACTCTGAGTATAACGCTTGGCCAGAGGATGGGATTGATGGGCATAGCCTTGGGCTTCACGATCTCAGTTATCTTGATTCGCGGTTTGGGACGCACGTGGTATATTTGTCATTTTCTAGACATGAGTATTTTCCAATATTACGGAGCATGTCTCCTGCGGCCTTGGTTGGTTGTAGGGTTGTTAGCTGCTTTGATACGTTGTGTAAGGTTTGAGCAATACGTACAAAATTGGTTGTACTTCGTAATCTTTGTCATGGCAGTCAGTTGTGCATATATTTTGTGCGCCTACAGTATTGTTATGAATGATGAAGATAGAAAAAATATGCAATATCATATAAAAAAGCGAGGTAGGCAAATATTGATTCTAATTGGTATTAGCAAATAAGATACAGGCAAAGGAAAACTTGCTTTTAACGTCATATGTATGAACACATAAGAAAATATCTTGTGTATCAAAGTGCTTTTTGGTTTGTCTACAAGACAATGACCATCAATATAGAATACCGCCTTTTATAGTATGACTCTAGGAGAAGCAATCAGATGAATAGCCGAAAACTCAATTTTGCTATTGTAGGAGCCGGTTATTGGGGCAAAAACCTTATCCGTAATTTTGCCACAAATGCAAGAAGCAATTTGAAATATGTATGTGATCTTGATGAGAAGCTGTTGGCCATCCAAAAAAAGAACTTCCCTTTTATTGAGACGACCACTGATTTGCAGGAGGTCCTCAGTGATAGTGAAGTCGACGCAGTTGTGATTGCCACCGAAGTTCCCACTCACTTCAGCATTGCGCAACTATCCCTAGAAGCGAGCAAGCATACTTATGTTGAAAAACCTATGACCTCAACAGCTAACCAGAGCGAGATATTGGTTGAGCTAGCGAAAGAAAAGGGAGTGAAGTTGATGGTGGGTCATTTATTGGAATATCAT
>JABAHP010008251.1_pt3 | contig 20515 bp, 19 predicted proteins | sample 7062081 | NCBI WGS metagenome assembly JABAHP01 (sample SAMN14534357, study PRJNA622989) | marine sediment metagenome | biome: marine biome [ENVO:00000428]; feature: marine pelagic biome [ENVO:01000023]; material: deep marine sediment [ENVO:00002113] | place: India: Gulf of Kutch | collected...
ATAAGTTTAAAAATTTCCTCTTCTAAATTATCTCGCAGGAAATTTTTCATAAAAAACGCATTTCTTATGCTTGATACATTTCTTTTAGGGTGTTTAAGCTTTTCCTTTTTAACGTATTCACTTAAATTGAATTTAACAAAAATAAGGTAAAATTTTTTAAATCCTAGGACCTCTTCTTCTAAATATGGTGCTTCTGGTGGACAGGCCCATGAATGCCCATAACTTGGACACTTAAAATTAGAATTTATACAATAAGTCTGCACTTTTTTATCAAAAATTATATCATTAATTTCAATTTCAAGAAATGGCAAGAGAATTAAGATTATCAATAAAAATTTTTTATTATAATAATATAAAATTTTTTTTTGAATTTGAATGTCTTTATTACTCAATNNTTTTTTAAGAATTAAATGATATGAGTGACTATTACAACCAATTTGTAATATAAGCAAATTAATCTTGGTGAAACAAATGAAATTAAAATTAAAAAGTGATAAAAGAAGTCAGTTATTGAGTGCTGCGAGTAAATTTAATGATGAGGTTTTAAATGGTTCACTGTTACTCCATGATTGTATTAATGATTTGGTAAATGGGAAATTAGATAAGAAAAAATTAGATAAAGTAATGGAATGTGAACATAATGCAGACCGTGCTAAAGAAGATTATATTAATTTACTTTATAAAGATCAACGATCTCTTCCTTTTCTAGTTGAAGATCGTTATAGATTAATCAAATATTTGGATATTGTTTCAGATAGTTCAGAGGAGCTAGCAATGGGATTGAAGGTATATCCCTTTGAACTTTTTGAGGATATTACGAAAGAAATTAAATCACTTAACAATCTCTATCAAGAAACAATTGACACTTTAGTAGATATGGTAAACCTTATGGAAACAGATTTTAAAACTGCTTATCAGAAAAGTTTTCATATTGAAACACTTAAACGAAGTGCACGTCAAGCAAAATATAAGGTCCTAGATATAATATATCAAAAACCACAAGAAAAATCGCTTAGAGTATATTTGACATCAAAAATATGTATAAAAATGTTTGATATGATTGTACGGGCTGAAGAAATTAGCGATTTTCTCAGAAGTTTGATAGTTAAATATCCAAGCAAATAATTGGGGTGATTGAAATTTCAATAATTTTAACGATTTTTTTAGTCATCGCAATTATCATCGCGTTTGGAATAGGTGCGAATGATGAAACCTTTGCTGGACTCTATGGTTCAAGAATACTAAATATGAAACAAATCTTGATATTAGCTTCTATTTTTGCAATAGCAGGAGCTTTTATATTAGGTGAAGCAGTTAGTAAAACTGTTGGCGATGATATATTATTAAGTATTGATGATGCGATTGTCATAACAATATTAATTTCCACTGCTATTTGGCTAATATTATCCTCAGCATTGGGATTACCAATATCAACAACACATGCAACGATTGGTGCTATCATTGGACTTGGTATAACTCCTGTTGTAAGTATTCAATGGTTGCAGATTGTTGAATTAAGCCTCTGGTGGATACTCTCTCCAGTTATAGGTTTCATTGTCTCATATTTTGTATATAAACTTATGCATCGTTATAAAGTAAAACATCTTAATGGTTTTCAGGCCTATGAAAAAACCGAAAAAATTTTCTCGTACATAGTTTTAGCAGTCATATGCATAACAGCTTTTTCAAGAGCCGGAAATGATTGTTCAAATGCGGTAGGTATTGTCGTTGGGATAGGAGATATACAAATTAATCTACTGCTTTTAATAACAGGCTTAAGTCTCGCAGGAGGATTAGTAGTATTAGGACGAGGAGTTATTAAAAGTGTTGGAAGAATTACTGAGTTATATCCTAGTACTGCTTTTGCAACTCAAATACCTACAGCGGCGATTTTATTTCTTGGAACGGCATTAGGAATTCCATTATCAGGATCTCATATGTTAGTAGCATCTTTAGTTGGATTATCTAAGGCAAGTCATACTCCTGTAAAGAGAGGGTTATGGAAAATAGTTTTAATATGGTTTTTAACCTTTCCTATGGCTGCTCTTTTATCAATTATCTTATATATTCCTATTAGTGCTATAATTGTTCCATAAATTTTTTTTTTATTTTTATACTTTCCATATATTTTCAGTATAACAAGGAACAGGTAGATCCTTCATAGTTAATAATCCGGGTTTCGCTGCTACAACATTAGGAATCAGATTAGCAACCATTGCTGCGGTTCCTATATCTCCGTGAACCCCACCAATAATTTTTTGATGGATATTAGGATTTCCTTCTATTATCACACTATCAAATTCTTCATGATCACCAGCAAAAGCGATAAAATCTAAATATACGACATCCTTCTCATGCATTTTAGCTATAGCTGTGCTCTGTAGTCCACATACATAACCCTTTGGGACTTTCTCACCGTAAGATGTAATGAAATCATCTTCAGAAATGATGGCTTTTGGTGGAAACTCCAAAATCTCTTCATATTCAATTCCTAGAGCCGACACAATCATTTGAATGGATTGGGTTAACCCAACGTGGCCTGTAATTTCTTTATCACGAATCTTTTGGTGAAATTCTTCTTTTGTCAAACCGGTCCCTATTTTACGTTGAAATGGTTCTCTTCTTTTTCCTGAGTTCATCATTCGAGTAACTTTAATTGAACCTACAGATTGACAAGGTGCGGTAATAACGATAGGTAATAAATCCATAAGATACCCCGGATTAATACCCGTCCCAATAATTGAAACATTTTGACTTTTTGCGAGTTTGTGTAATTCTTCTGAAAGTTTGGGGAAATATTGAAATGGATAAGATAATTCCTCGCAGATAGAGATTACGTTGCTTCCGGATTGAATAGATTCTCTAATTATTGGCGAAACCTTCTTTAAAGAAGAAGAAGTAGCAATAATAACTACATCAACCTTTTCTTTAGAAATTATAGATTCGAAGTCAGATTTTATTGTTAATTCGTTTTCTTTCATAATATCAACAACATCACTTAATTTTTTACCAGTAAGCTTAGGATCTATATCAACTACTCCCTTTAAATGGAGGTTATCACGCTTTAATAAGAGCTTGGTTATTAATTTTCCCATTGGACCTAGTCCTACTTGAATAACAGTAAATTTTTTGTTCATTTGTTTTATCCTATTTGCATTTTATTATAATTTAATTAATAACTCTTAAAATAATCTAATTCTTTAAACAATTAACCAAAAGTTGTTTTAGATATGGGTTTTGCGATTTCTTTTACTGCTTCTTGTATTTGAATAATATGTTTATGACTATGTGCCATAGAAATCGAACCTAATCCATGTAATCCCGAAACATTTCGATTGAAAAGTGATAATTGGATTAATGCTTCTCTTTTTTTATCCTTGTAATCAATTATTTCTCGAATTGAAGGATTTTCAATCCATTTTGAAAGAGCATGAAGCATTACCATAGATTTATATCCTTTTGCTATAATTGGTAATTTTTCTTCAGTACAATATTGATTTAGGTTTTTTAACAATTGCTCCCCTTCCTGGTTAATTCGAGAATATTCCTTTCTAGAATTCTTCAGTATTTCTAATGTTTTTAGTCCCGCAATCATACTTAGAGGATATCCAGAAAAAGTACCTCCTCCAATTAACACTTGATTCTCAACTTCAGGACTAGATTGTTCCAAAATTTCTTTTAATCCTCCAATTGCTCCTATTGGCATCCCCCCACCAATTATTTTTCCCATTGTAGTTAAATCAGGGATTATATTCATTTCTGTTTGAAAAAGTGCATCAATAAAACGATAACCGGTTATTACCTCATCAAAAATTAGAAGAATATCATATTTCTCAGTTTCTTCTCTCAATCTTTTCAAAAATTCAATATCAGCCGGAAATCCCCCTCCTCCTCCAAGAATTGGTTCCAAAATTATTGCCGCTAACTTGTCAGAATTCTTTCTGATAAGATCAAAAGTTTTATCACTATTAATTTCAAAAGTAATAATACCTGCATCTTTTGCATTTGGAAGTCCAGGAGGCCCTTCTCCCATAAATATTCCTCCTACATCATAATATAAAGTATCATTTGCTCCATGCCATCCCATTTGAGCTTTTCCTATAATTTTTCTTTTAGTAAATGCTCGAGCTAGACGTGAAGCATACATTGTTGCTTCAGTACCACTAGTACAAAACCTAATTTTTTCAATCCCGGGATTGTCTCGAATAATTGTTTCGGCTAGTTTTACTTGATGTTCTGTATTTGTACCAAAATGCCATCCATATGCTAGGTGTTCCTTTATGACATTTTGTACTTCAGGAGGATTATGTCCGAGAATCATAGCAAAATGTCCATTCCAACAATCTATATATTTATTATCATCAATATCTGTAAGGTATGGTCCACTAGCAGAACTAATAAAAATTGGAAAAGTCCCAATTAAGGATAAGCCAAATGTCCTAATATTATGAGAAATACCCCCAGGTAATACTTCAAGTGCTTTCTTCCATAATTCCTTGGATTTGGGTCTTTTTTTCTGAAAAGTTCTTATTTCTTCTTTGATATACATCTAAATCATTGAATTATGTGTAAATGAAGATTTATTAATAATACAGTAAGACTTTAGATAAATTATAGTAGCTTTTAAAATAAGATTATTGTAAAAATATTTTTAGAATTAGAATAAGATTAAATGGAACAAAAACTTAGTCAATTTTAGCTCCGCAAGTAGGACAATTTTTAACTAGAGCTCCACAAGTTGCTCCACATATTTTACAGAGCTTGATTGTTACAGTTCCTTTCTTTTTTGGTGGTTTTAAAGTAGTTATTGAAATATGTTTTTCTTCTTGTTTAATAGGCTGAGACAATTCAGATGCTGTCAATTTATTTGAATTTTTTTTCCCTATTGTGATTTCCTGACCAAAAAATCCTCCTATCTTCACTTTTTTAACAACTTCAGGTTCTTCTGCTCCTTCTAATTCTGGGTGTTCAGCAAGCTCTTCTTCCATTTCTTCTTTAATTTGTTCTTCTTCAACTTCGTCAGGTATAGAGGGTTCATGAGGGAATTCTTGTATCTCAATTTCAGGTAATTCTTCTTCTAAATCTTCTTCATATATCATATTAACGAATTCTTCATCTAATTTCAGTAGAGTCTCACACTGTAAGCATCTAAAAATATGTTTGTATCCTATGTTTTTAGCAAGTGAATACTTTGCTGCACAACAGCTATGATATTTAGTATCACAATTAAAACATTTATGGATTTCATCAGAATGAGCTTCACAAATAGGACATAACTCTTGTTCACAAATATCACATATCTCTTGATCTTCAGGAGATAAACTGATGAGATCTACTGCTAATCGTTCATAAAACACTTTATCTTCAGCTAGAGCTTCCTCAACTTCTTCAGTTTTAATGACTTTAAATTCCTTTTTGTTCTGAATTAAAGAACCTAACACATTTGGTAACACTTTTTCATTAGGACAGTAGAAAGTACCACCATGAGTTTCACTAGATATTACTTTTAATTTAACATCATCTTCATAAAATTTTTTATCGCCTACTCGAATAATATCGATAAAGGCGGAAAATTTCTTTGCTTTGATAAGTAAATCATAAAGTGCATTATAATAGTCTTCGGATAACTTACTTGGTGTATCAGAAATTATTATAACCCGATAATTTTTTCTCGCTTCACGACTTTTTCGAAAAATATATGCGAGGATTTCATATAACCCATTTTCTAAATAACTCTGCTCAATCTCTCTTGTTTCCCAAGCTTCATCTATTGTATTTAAAACTGTTTCAGCGTCTTTTAAATTATAAACACTAATAGGATTTTCCTCTTTTTGGAATAATACTATTCCATAAGAAGTTAAAACATTGAATTTATCTTTTTCTTTAATAAAGGCTCCTATTGCTTTCATTAACGGTTTTTTCCTAAGAAAACTAGAAACTAAATCAAAGTAAAATATAAATTCCTCTGAATTCACGGCTTCTGTTCTAGGTAACATCTAGATTAATTTCTCATTTTTACTTTTTTTTTTATTAATTACTAGGTAAAACAAGTTTTATTTATTTTTATTGATAAATCTAAAAAAGATTTTATCTATTAAAAGACAATATCATAAATATATTATAAACGCAATTTTTTCACTTAATCATATAATTTTATTCCACAATTTGAACACTTAACTTGTTGGGAATCATTCTGCCGCCCACACTGAGGACATATTATAAAACTAGGTTTTTTTCTTTTATTTTGATTTTTTGATGAAATTCTCTCTCTTGATGTTAGATCTCTATTCTTTTGGTCTGTAGATTTTGGTTTAAAAGTAGTTTGTGTTGTTCTTTCATATACTATTTTATCACCAACTTTTCTTACAGTGTAGATTTTTCCGAAGAAACCTCCAATTCTAATAATTTTTACTTGTTCTTCTTCTGGAAATGATGCTTCATCAATTTCCCCCAAAGTCTCCAATCTTTCTTCTTTTCCTTGATCTAGAGAAGAGGATAGGGAGGGTAATGGTTTTACATTAGGAAGTTTTTGCGGAATTTGCTCTAATTCTTCTTCTAAGTACTCTTTTACAGTAGTAACTTCTACTTCCCCAGAAACCTCAATTATCTCATCTTCATCAACTTTAAGAAGTACATCACACTCTTTATTTGGACAGCGAAATATATTTGGAATACCTATATTATGGTTTATCACATGATTTGTAACACAGCAGTTATGAAAACTCGAATTACAATCCTCACAAATTACTGGTAAATCATATATATCTGCACACACAGGACAAACTTCTTCATTGCAAAAATGACACTTAAGACCTTCTACACTCTTTGGTTTTTTAAGGGATTTAGCCAAATGATTGTAAAAGGCATAATCTTCTTTACTTATTCTAATATGTTCAGGTTGATCTACAAAAGTAGATACAAACTGTTTTGTTTTTACCAATTTCTTGATAGTATCAGAAAATTCCTTTCTATTCTTAGTATAAAATATACCACCTTTAGTATCAGAAGCTAACATATTTAATTTTACATCATCACTAAAAAACCGATCGTTCATTCCCGAAACTCTTATAATATCTATAAAAGTTGGAAAATTTTTAATTTTAGAGACGAGGTTAAATAACGCTTCTTGATAATCCTCGGATAGATCTGAAGGGGTATCTGTAATAATGATGATTCTATTATATTTCGATTTTTTTCGAACGGTTTCTGCAATATATGAAAAAATATAAAATAATCCATTTTCAAAAAAACTTTGTTCTTTTGGGCGAGTTTTCCAATTCTCTTCAATAGAATTTGCTATTATTTCAGAATCTTTTTTATCATTGATGAAGATTGGGTTCCCTTCATCTTGAAATATCAAGAGAGAATAGTGACCTTTTATGTTTACTTTATTCTTTTCCTCAATGTAATATTTGATAGATTTAATGATTTCCTTTTTTTTTAAAAATTCTTTTGTTAAGTCCAAGTAAAAAAAGATATCTTCATGCATTTCTTTCACATAAATTTGTTTTAGTTAAAAAGTTTCTTTACTAGTAACAATAATTTAAATGATAAAACCTCCTTAAATATTTTTTAGAAAAGAAACAGTTATAATAAATATAAATAAAAATACATATGAGTTTTAACTTTATATCAATTAGTCAAAAATATGTATATTATTAGGTGAAGAATGAATGGATGATTTCTTGAGAAAGATTCAACTTTCTGAAAATGCTATACAGATTTATCTTAAAGCACTAGGAAAATTCTCACATTCTTATTATGAGTTGTATAGTATGTTACCTAGAGCGAGTATAGAGCAATTTAATGAATGCGTAAATGAGCTAATTGATGCTGGTTTAATTGTCCAATTAACTTCAGATAAAAATAATCTGCTAAACAATTATTCTATTTTGCCCCCACTTCTTCCAATTTTAAATTATTATGAAAATATTAATACCAATTTACCAAATATTAAGCAATCAATTCAAGAATTAATGACTAATACAGTAAATAGTGTTTTTCAGGAGAATAAGATTATTGAGTTAGATACAATTCTAGCAGCTTTTCAAGACATTAAAAAGGATATTGATGAAGATTCTATTATCCAAAAACAAGAAGTTGAAGATATTGTTGAAGGAATGGAAGATTTAAAACAACTCAAAAGTAATATCTCGAATCTTCACCAAGAGGTAAAAGGTATTACTCAAAAGAAATTTGCGGATTTGATTAAGACTATTAACACAATCAAAACAGATTTAGTTGAAAATATAAAGAAGAAAGAAACAATCTCTCTTATTGAAGAACTATTTAAAGATAAATTTGACAATATGGTAGTAGATTTTACAAAGAATTTACATGAACTAATTGAAAAAGAATTTGAGGAGATATCAAAACCAGTAGAGAATATTACTGAGTTGATATTTCAATATAGAAACGACTTTAAAATACTGCTTTTAAATATGTTAACAAATTTCGAAACCAGTATGAATAAAATCCATGATTTACTTAAAGAAAATAACGATAACCTTTCTACTGCTATAAAAAATATCGAGAATACTATTGCTAAAAACCTAAATGTTATTCTTGAGAATTCGGTTAATGAAATCTCCGGTTTGAATAAACCAATAGAAAATGTAATGAAAAGTTATCTTCAAGAAATAGCTACAACTAAAAAAAGATTATCTGATAATGTATGGACATTAAGTAGTGTGATTAGAATTAATGAAGCAATTCAAAAACTTATTTCAAATTCTAAAGAAAATTTAACCATAATTATTCCTCATATAGAAAACCATATTGCTCTCGAACAATTTGATTCAATTCCAAATAACTTGAAGATAAAGATAGTTGCTTCGGAGGCACACACAAATAGCATTGTAAAAAGCTTTAAAAATATCAAAAAGATATTATATCGAAATTATCAGAATGAAAATCTAATTATACTAAAGGGAGACCAGAATATACTCTTTTTAGGAATAATTCAGAAGTCAAAAGATCCCCTATATGATTTTATTGGGATTGGTAGTAATTTCAAACCGTTAATTGAATTAATTGATCCGCTAATTAATAATATTTGGGAAAATTCTTATTCAGACACCTTTCATGCTTCTCAAGTAGCAAAGTCTGAATTTACTAAGACAACTCCAACTAAAACAATGACAACTGCTAAACCAATTATTAAACCTGATGTTCAATCAAGCAAAATCGATAAAAAACCTAGTAAAACAGAAATACAAAGAAAAAGACCAGAAGTAAGTATACCTAGTAAAATACAAGAAATTCCGAAAGAAGATAAAAGGGGGTTTAAAAGTAAAACAAAAGATAAAGTAAGTACTATTACACCTAAACCCCAAATAACCGATTTAAAACAAAAACTTAAAGAAAAAATAGATTTTGTAGCAGAGGCACAACCTAAAGCTGATGATGAAGCTGCTATAGAAATTAATAATGCGTTTAGCAATCTAATTTTTAAGTTGAACAACCTAAAAGGTGATGAATTTGGCAATGAACTTCAGCATATTGCTGACTTAATTTTAGAGAAAAAAGGTTTTTCGGTTACCTTACATAAAGTGAGGAGTATAATTAACAAGTTTAAAGAAAAGCTTACCTTATTAGATACGAATGATAAAAAGGAAATTTTAGATAGTATTCAAGATTGGAAAAAAAAATTATATTAATCCAATTTCTTATTGTTAAACTGATAGTTTTACTTTAATCATTAGGAGTTGTCTTTTTTTTTTGCCACTTGATATTGAAAAAAACCCCTTATGATAAAGAATATGATAAGTAGGAAAAACCCTAAAAAAATAATTGAACTAATCATTGAAGTTAAGAAGTTAGGCGAACTTATGCCAATAATACCGAAAGTAGGGCAAAGTGGAGCGATAACAGCTGAAAGGATATAGGTACCTTTGTCTTTTGCTCCAAAACGTAGATAAATAGTAATGTTAAACCAACCAATCAAAATCATTAGGAAAGGAATTATTAAAGAAGAACCTAATAAAAAACTCCCAGCTGCCATATAGTAAAAATAATTAGCATAAAAATAAGTAATCATTAATAATGCACTCATAGGCGTAGGTAATCCAGTATATCCCAAACTTTCTATGATATTAAAGCGCGCTAATCTGAGCATAGCCCCAATAGCAAAACAAATTGCTCCAATTATTATAAAAATATCAAAAATGGTATCCGTTTTAAAAGCTAAATATGTTAAAATTGCTGGGACAATACCAAAAGTCAAAGAATCACTTAAAGAGTCTAACTCTCTACCCATTTCATTTACAGTTTTAGTTTTACGAGCGATATACCCATCTATCATATCAGTTCCTATAGATACAGATATTAAAAAAAAACCTAATGATAGAAATTCGACAGCTCCAATAAAAGCACATATTAACGCTACAATTCCAAGTGTAGTTCCAACTAAAGTGATATAATCCTTTAATAACAATAGTTTTGGTATTTTAGTTTCAGTTTTTTCGGACATTATGCTTGACTATTCATTTTATGTTAATATTTATTAAACCTTATTCCATTAAAATATTTTCATGAGGAGATGAAAAGAACAATATTCACCCAAACTTTATTATACTTTAATCAACATTCATTCCATAAAATCAAATAAAAAAAAAGAGAAAAAAAATGCCCAAATACTGTGCGAATTGTGGAGATCCTATAGAGGATTTATCACAAAAATTTTGCGAAAAGTGTGGGTCTCCAATTCCAACTAGTGCAAAACCGGAAGAAGGGACTCCCTCACCATCAGCACAAACCCCGGGAGGGTTGTTTGATATTAACCGGAACTATTATGTTCTCAAAGAGAAGTACTGGGATATTTAGATCCTCTTAGGATTTAAACTCGAATGGGGTTCCGGTGATATATTAGACGAGAATAACCAAATAATTGGGAGGATGAAAAGAGTTATCTTAAGTATCCGACGAAGAGTAGAACTACAAGAACTTGATGGTACCATAGCAGCTACAATCCATGCTAAAATTGTCTCAGCTCGCGGAGCTCANNAACTTGATGGTACCATAGCAGCTACAATCCATGCTAAAATTGTCTCAGCTCGCGGAGCTCAAGATTTAAAAGATCCACAAGGGAATTTAATAGCTAGAATAAAAAAAAAGATACTCACATTTTTTAAGAATAAATTCTTTTTGGAGGCACCTGATGGAACAAGATGGTATGAAGCTATTGGAAATTTCTTTGGATTCAGCTTTAAAGTGTATGACGTGACATCTGGGAAAGTTGTAGCGGAAATTGAAAAGGCTGATCGATGGAGAGATTTATTTCTTGGTGGGTTATTAGATTTCAAAGATACTTACGCTTTGAAAATCCTTGATAATGAAACTGATCGAAGAATTTTGCTAGGATTTGTTCTCTCGATTGACAATGTTCTTCATGACTACTAATAAATTCTAGATTTTTTTTTCTATTTTAATAAATTCTTGTGCTAGAAATTACTTTATGTTTTTTCAAAAAACAAAATTTAAAATGATCTAATTTATATTTTTTTTAAAATAAGTTAGTTTGAAAAGAAATTTCAAATTTTTTCAAGCATTTAAATTAATCTTTAAAATATTGAAATATCACTGAATATAAGCATTATTGAATAAATATGACTGAAATTGAAACCTTTATGGTGTACGAGCTAGACGATTCCGGTGATAAAATCAAATTAGAAATAGAAGAAGAGCAACTTCAAGAAAATATGCTCCCAGAGCAAGTTTTAGTGATTGTCAGAGAAGATATACGCAGAATCTTCATTTGGAAGGGACCAAAATCACCTGTTCGAAAACGTTTTATTAGTTCAAGAGTAGCGTCAGCTCTTCAAGATGAATTAATGAAAGATGCTAGATACCATCGCTGTAAAATTGTTTCCGTTGATGCGGGTGATGAACCTACAGAATTCTTAAATGCTTTTAGAATAGAATCAATGGAAGTTACTGAAAGATTAGAAGATATGCGTTATGTTAGAAATATTGAGCGAGAACGAGGAGTTCAAGCAACAATCTCAGATGTCGCTCCTAAGGCTGCGGGATCACAAGTAGAAGAAGAATATTACTCACCTGCATTACAAGATACTAGTAGCAAAGTAGTAACTTCATCATATTCTAGAAGTATGCCTTCCCCAAAACTAACCAAGCCGATGGTAAAACCATCTGCAGTTAGTAAAGCAGTAGAATTGTCTGAGGAACAATCTCAAGTTATTAGAGATAAGATTTTGAAAACTGATATTTCTAATAATTATAAACGAGTTAATCTCATTTTAGGTCATACCCTTTATGCTGCTGTTTCTAAAACTGCTAATGTTTTTGGAAAAGACGTTGAAGAAACTGAATGGGAACCATTAAAAAAAGTTCCAAAAGATATGATTGAGTTAGATAACCACTTACTAAGGATTTATTTTGATGATAAAAAAGGGATTGTGGAAGCAGTAGAAGTATTAGAAAACCTTACATCAAAAACTAAAAGCACAAAAGTCAAAAAACCTTCCCCTAGTTCTTCAAGTAAATCAGAAACTGCCAAAAAAGATCCCGATTTTAATTCAATGACAGTAAAAGACCTTAAAGCTTATGCTGAACAAAATAAAATAGAGATACAATCTAATTTAAGAAAAGCAGAAATTATAGAAATTTTGGAAAAATCTACAGTAAAAAGGATAAAAAGAAATTTACCAGAAATTCCAAAATCCGATCAATCTTAATCTGGTCCAAAATTGTCCTCTTCGACTTCCTGCCTTTCTTGCGATATATCGTTTTTTTCCTTTGGTTTAATACTTTTTTTGATCTTTTTTAATCCTTCAATAGCTTCTTTTCGAACAATAGCGCTTTCATCTTTAAGTGCTTTTGCTAATGCATCTAGGCTATATGGATGATGAATATCTCCCAACTCATCTGCTGCTGCCTTTCGAACCTTTTCATCTGGATCATTCATTAGAACATATGTGAGAACTCCTAGAATGCTCTTTTCCTCAAAATCACCTAATGTTTCAACAGCTTCTTTCCTTACATCGGGATCCATATCAGACACCGCCGTCATAGCTAATTGTTTTGAAATTTCATCATTACCTATTGGTTCAATCTCACTCAAATCCACTCCACAATACTTACAAAAATTATGTGTTATCTTGATGTCTTTTCCACATGCAGGACATATTCTACGAGTGGAGAAATCAATTAAATCTCCTCTAGGAGAAGTTGGTTTATTTTTAACTCTATAAGGATTAAGATTAGGATCTGGCCTAAAATTTTTATCTCTTCCCATTATAATCTTGAACAAAAAATATTTCTTTAGGATGAATAATGTAATTTATGTTTTTAATTTTAATTCAATAAAATAAATATTATCAAAAAAAAGAAAAAAAGTAAATTTCTTAAGCGATAGTTATGTCTTTACATAAGTAAACGTCTTGTACTGAATTTAAGATCTTAATTCCTTCTGGTTTAGGTTTTTTAAAAGCTTTACGGCCAAGTATTAAACCCATTCCCCCAGAGCGTTTATTAATAACTGCGGCTTTAACAGCATCTAGTAGATCATTTCCACCTGATTCTCCCCCTGAATTTATTAATCCTGCTCGCCCCATAAAACAATTTGCTACTTGGTAACGGTTCCATTCAATTGGATGATCTGTTGCAAGTTTTTCATACACAAGTTTATCCGTTTTTCCAAAATTTAAATCAAGAAAACCTTTGTTAAGAGTAGATAATTTCTGTTTAATAATATCTGCTTCTATAGTAACTCCTAAATAGTTTGCTTGACTTTCTAAATCATTTGCAGTATGGTAGTCTTTACCATTTTTAATAAACTCATCTGGGTTTCTCAAATAGCACCATAATATACAAACTAGCCCAAGTTCATGAGCATATTTAAATGCCTCACTTATTTCTTGGATTTGACGTCGTGAATTAAGGGAACCAAAATATATCGTAGCTCCAATAGCTGCTGCGCCCATATCCCAAGCTTGATCCACTAGTGCAAATAAAGTCTGATCAGAAAGAATTGGTTTTGTTAAAAGCTCATTATGGTTAATCTTTACAATAAATGGAATTTTTCGTGCATAACGTCTCGAAACAGATCCTAAAACCCCAAGGGTTGATGCTACAGCATTGCATCCTCCATCTATAGCTAACTTTATTATATTTTCTGGATCAAAATATGATGGATTTACTGCAAAGCTAGCAGAAGCAGTATGTTCAATTCCTTGGTCCACAGGCAATACTGAGAGATAGCCTGTTCCTGCTAATCTTCCGGTTTGATTAAACAATCTGTCCATATTATTCAAAACTAAATTATTTCTATCTGTATATTCTACTACACGTTCTATATAATCTGGTCCAGGAGGATGGATCATATCTTTCGGTATCCCAGTACATATATGATTTATAAGATTATCCGCATCTGGTCCCAATAGACTTTTGATTTCTTCAAAATTCATTTTTTCTCATTAAATTTGCATTTAAGTTAAAATTAATGTTGAAATAAGAGGGCTACTATAAAATATTTTTCTTTTATTATGTAATGAAAGAAATCATTTTTAGAGTAGAATTAATAGATAGATTCAAACAATTCTATTTAAAGCTATTAGATCTATTAAAGAATTCTTTTATTAATTCTGAAATGAGTATGTAATTGCTTGAAGTAGCTTTAGGGCTTTCACTCTCCAATTTTAAAGAGATTTTTCTTTTTTCTATTCCAGTGGTTTCTAATTTAATGACAAGTTTTTTGTTTTCATATTTTAAATTCTTAGATGTGGATAAATTCTCACTCCATAAACTATCAATCTTATTTCCAACTTTCTCTTTATTATTGTGGGATTCAATTGGGTTGTCCTTAGACAATTTTAACTTTTCCAATATCAACACTTCTTCATATAATTTTAAATTCAATATTCTACTTTATAACCAATTATTTAAACTCCATTTATAATTTAACGATAACCCAATGGAGATAATTTGAAATCCCAAGGTTTTTTTTTTTTCATTAATTTTCTTAAATATGCCCGACGAGTTCGATTTCAAGGATTATAAATCTATGGAAGAGTTTAGTAAATCCGTTGAGGGAACACGATATTTACATGATTTATATTTACGAGCTGTTAACTCTCCAGTTAGACGCGAAATTTTGAACACAGTAAATAATACTAAGCGAATTTCAAAAACTAAATTGCTTAAAATTCTAATTAAAGATGGAATCCTCGATGACAAGTACATATTTAACTATCATATGGATTTTTTAATTAAAGCTTTTTGTATTAGTTCTATAAAAAATGAAGAAACGCAAGAAACCTTTTATGAAATAACTCAAAGTGGTAAAGTAATTGAATATTTAGAATAAAAACTATTTTAAATTTCATTCTACTAGAAATTGTTTATAGCAATTACAACAGGGAACCCCAAGATTAATGTTAATTTTCTTTAGGTTTTTTTTGTCTAATGTCATTAATCTTATCAATTCTTCAATAACTATTTTTTTGTCATCATCAAAGAATATTTTTTTTAAGTTAAAAAAATGGTTTGTTCCCCCACAAATAGGACAAACCCTATAAAATTTAATGAAATTATAGAATATTTCTCGTTCTTTATCATTTAACGCTTTAATTTTTAAATCTGGATTATTTCTTATTATTTCTCTAAGGTTGTTTAACTCATTTATCATTTCATCTCTTAAAAAAATAGAGTTATCATCTACTGAAGCGAAGGGCCTTATAATTTCTTGATTCTTCAACTCCTGATTATCGAATTTGTCAATATATTCGACTGCTTCATTAAAGAATTTCAAACGTGTATTTTTCTTTTTTTCACTCATATAAAAAAATAAAATATAATTTTTTAGGACTTTTCAAAAGAATATTTAGATACTCTTTCTAAAAAATTTTATTACAGAAATTTCAAATTTTTCTCATTTCCATTAAATAAATCATACTTATTTTCTCCTACTAGTCTTCTAAAGCTAATAATTTTTGTAGGAGCAAAGTACTCAAAATCAAACTTAACATCGTCCCCCGAATTCTTACCAGGAATAGGCATAAGTCTACAAGTTAATGGTTTATTTAGCATCACAGATATAGTGCAGATATCTAGTAAAATATAAAACAGTTCGCGTTCAGTTATGTCTCCTGGAAGGGGAACTACATCTAATCCAGCACCACACATAGTAGAATATAATATAAGGGAATCTAGATTGAACTTCTTCTCAGATAATCTTTTTGATAAAATAAAATCTTCCAAAACAGGTTGCATGAATCCAGAAAAACCAATTACCTTCTCCTTATCAACTGGAATAGAATTCTTAATAAGAGCTATTGCCGTTAATGTCCCATTAGCTCCAAAATAGTCAATTCCTAACCTTTCTATTGCAGTTCCAATACTTCTTTCAATTTTAGGGTATGGAGCAGGAGTAAAATCGATTCCTTTAAACTCAATATCAAAATTTCTAGCAATTTTTTCAGCAATTTTTGTTAAAGTATCATAGATTTCATTAAATTTTGATAATAAATTTAGTTGGGCTTCTTTCAATGAATTAGATTTTTCAATGACATTTATTACTTCGTCTGCCATTTCAAGTGCCAATGAGAAAGCCGGTTTTTCAGACAAATGATAAGCGGCTGGAAAAAAAGAAAAATTCGGCCCTACGTTGGCGGATACACAAAATTGTAAATTATTAAAAGGATCCGGATCTGAGAGATTTTTTATTATTTTTGCGCCTGATCTTAAAGCAGCTAAGTTAATTCCGTTCTTAGAAGAAGCCACCGGTAGAGAACTGAAGAAATTTCGCTTATTCAGTATAAATTGTGGAACTTCATTTAGTAAAAGTTTCTCAAATATTCCTAATTCCTGAATTTGGTCAGCTCTCATCATAGCACATGCAAAATAGTCGATTCCATAATCTTTGAATACATCATGTAGGAAACGTAATTGATTATCTATATCAACAAGAGTTTCTTTTAGGTTTTTTTCATAAAATAACTTATTATCATATGAAAATAGAGGTTGTGCTGCAAATCTTTTCGTATCTATTTCAATATCAAATTCTTTTAACATGTCACTAAATTCATTGTAGAAAGCAGAAAAGACTCTTAGTTTTTCTTGTAGAAATGATAAAATTGTTTCATTTTTTAATAAGAATGGAATCATCTGACCTATAGTAATAGCACGGATTCGCATTTTAAACCTGTTATTTTATAAGATTATTATTAAATTTCACGTACTATATTATAATAGAAAATATCTCTTTATAAGGTTTATAAGGGAAACCCTTTATAAAAATGAATTTTTTCTTTAAAAAGAAGATTGAATCTATATAAATAAAAGTATCTTATATTTCATCTAATTTTGCTTTATCTCTCATCGGATCTTTTGTTGAAGGGGGTTTTATATACTCGTTGGGTTGAATTGGACCTAAATTATTAACTTGTTCTTTAAATTCTTTTATTATCCTTGCATATTTCTCTCCCTCTCCCGCTGAAATAGAAACTATTTTTACTCTATTCTCATTAATTCCCGCTTCAATTAACATTTCTCTAATACTTTCATATCTAGTTTTAGCTTTAATAAATCCCTCTTGATAATGACAGTCTTGTTCATGGCATCCAGCAATCAAAACTCCATCAGCTCCATAAAATAAACTTTCAAAAACTAAAGAAGGGTTAAGCATAGCGGTACACATTACATGGATAGTTCTTACATTCGTAGGATATATTAGTTTACTTACACCCGCTAAATCAGCACCCATATATGAACACCAATTACATAAAAATGCAATAATCAGGGGAGATTCGCTTTTCTTGGTTAATATGGATTTGATTTGGGAGGAAATTTGATTTTTTGTGAAACCTGGTATATATAATGCATCTTCAGGACACATCGCTGCACAAGCTCCACAACCTGTACAATTAGCTGGTGTTATAATTAAATCTTTCTCCTCAACTTTTAAAGCATTGAACATGCAGATATCTTCACATAGCCGACATAATGTGCATTTTTCCTTATCAAAATATACTACATGTGGATCCAACTCCACTTTTCTTTTTGAAATTAATGAAATCGCTTTTGCTGCTGCACTTTCTGCTTGAGCAATACTGCTTGGAATATCTTTTGGACCCTGAATTATCCCCGCTAGAAAAATTCCATTTACTGAAGTTTCTGAAGGTTTAACTTTTAAATGCTTTTCAAGCAAAAATCCGTTTGTATCTTGTGAAATATTCAGAATTTGGCTCAGCTCATCTGTACCGATGGGAGGTTCAATTCCTATGGCTAAGACAACTAAATCTGTTTTGTTTTCAAAAAGTGCATCTTCAATAACATCCTCTCCACGAACTATCAATTCATCGGATATATCACTTTTTAATATGGCTGAAATACTACTTTTTATAAAGCGGATTCCAAAGGCTTCTATGGCTCTATTATAAAATTCTTCGCATTTTTTACCAACCGCTCTAATATCCGTATAATATATATTGATTTCTACTTCCGGATACTCCTTTTTTAATAAAATTGCTTGCTTAATTGCTACATTACAACAAACTTGACTACAATATTCATGATGTATTTTTTTATTCCTAGAACCAACACATAAAACAAAAGAAACCTTTTTTGGAGGTTGTCCATTTGATGGTCTTACAACTCTTCCATGAGTTGGACCATCGCTATTAAATAATCTCTCCATCTGCATTGTAGTGATAACATCTAAATGTTTATTAAATCCATATTCTCCTAGTATAGAGGGATCAAATGTCTTAAATCCTGTTGCAACGATAATTGAACCCACTTTTGTTTTAATAATTTCAGGTTCTTGATCGAAATCAATAGCATCTCTATCACAAGCTTGAGCGCATGCTTTGCACCCAATACAATATTCCTCTAAAATATTTGGAAATAAAGGTATTGCTTGGGGGTATGGAACATCTATAGCCTTTCTAGGAAAAAAAGTATTTTCAATGTCAATTGGACAAACTTCTCGACAAATATCGAAACAACCAACGCAATCTTCTTCTACAATAAATCTAGGATTCTTCTTTATCTGTACATCAAAATTGCCTATATAACCCTCAACTTTCTCTACTGTGGAATATGTGAGTAATTCTATATTAGGATGATCTTTAACCTCAGTCATCATTGGTCCTAGAATACATATACTACAATCTAGTGTTGGAAATGTTTTATCAAATAATGCCATGTGACCACCAATTGTAGGTTCTTTTTCTACTAGGTAAACTTTATTTCCTGTATCTGCTATTACGAGAGCTGCTTTTATTCCTGCAATTCCTCCTCCAATTATTAAAACTGAGGGTGAAATATCTGAATATTGAATTTCTAATGGTTCTAGAAGTTTAACTTGTTCGATTGCCATATTAATTTGATCAATTGCTTTTTTTGTTGCTTTTTCTGGCTCATCATAGTGTACCCATGAATTTTGTTCTCTAATATTAGCAAATGATATCAAAAATCGATTAATACCTGCTTTTTCAATCGTTTTTCGAAATAATAATCCATGTAATTTGAATGAACAAGCAGCAATTACAATGCGATCTACTTTTTTTTCTCGTATTTCTTCAATAACTTTATTTAATCCTAATTCAGCACATAAATACTGATCCCTAAATACATGTAAATTAGTGTTTTTCTCAAAATGTTTGATTATTAACTCATTGTCTATTACTCCACTTATGTTCTTACCACAATCACAGACAAATAACCCAATTTTCAATTTTATCCTACCCCAAACTAAGATTTCTTTGTAATTCTTTAATTATTATAAAGTCGATTTTTTAATAACTATTGAGATTAATTAAATAAAGCTTTTAATATCACAAATTTATAAGAATAAATAAGTATCTATTTAAATAGAAATCTAATTTGTTATTCTGAGAATGCTCCCGTTGGAATAAAAAAAGTGAGTTTAAATTTTTTGCACAAGATTCATTACGCTTCTATTTTTCATTCATTGGTATATAATCCTATTAATTATATAATAAGAAATATGTAAAACCTTTTAAATTGGGTAAAACAATTTTACTGTAATTCCAATATGGAATAAAAAAAATATAAACAAAAAAATAAAAAGTGATCTTATATGGGAGAAGAACGTGGAGAGATGGACCCTCCTAAGTTTGTACTCTTTATTGCTATGCTATATATCTTTCTAATGGCGATAACTTATTTCTACGCTGGTGGTTTGGGCATTCTTTATGGGATCTTATGTCTTGTATTTGTATTTATAATCTTCATATCCTTAGATCTTGTTGGCTTAGGACCCGTAAAACTACCTTATTGGTGGTGGCTAATGCTTATTATTGGTGTACTTTTGATTGTTTTCGATTTCTTGAATGGTGGAGATTACTTCGCTGCTATTTTAGTAATATTAGCAATTTTAATGGAATTAATTGGTGATAAGATAAAGCTTGAAGGATGCAGATTCATGGTATTTTTTGGAATACTCTTTGGTATTTGGGATTGCATTGTAGTTTTTATTAATTTTGTTGCTGGTAACGAAATTGCCCTTGTAAATGCTATTTTTGGACTAATC
>JABAHP010006421.1_pt1 | contig 20506 bp, 22 predicted proteins | sample 7062081 | NCBI WGS metagenome assembly JABAHP01 (sample SAMN14534357, study PRJNA622989) | marine sediment metagenome | biome: marine biome [ENVO:00000428]; feature: marine pelagic biome [ENVO:01000023]; material: deep marine sediment [ENVO:00002113] | place: India: Gulf of Kutch | collected...
CTTCGGCAGCCCCTCTATCCCACTGTATACGTTTGGGACAGGTAGCTTTGCGCCCCCGGGTCGCCCCGGGTTTGCTCTTTTCGTCTGGCTCTTTTTTCTACAACCGGCTTGATATTACCCAATCTGGTCGCATTTGTCAACCCTTTTTCCCGCTTAAGTGTCAAAAGGGCAAATATCAATATCCGCGGGTCTCTTCTTTTTCGAGCCCCGTTTCCGTTTACTGCTGCTGGCTTTCCTTTATCTTCCCGCGCAGCTCCTGCATGAGCATCTTGCCTTTGGAGACCTGTTCGGGTTTCATGTTCTCTTTCAGCACGGCCTTTAATTCGGGGAGCATTTCCTTCAGCCCGTCATTTCCCTGTGTCATCTCTTCGGCGAGCCTGCTCCACGCGTAGGCCTTTGCATAGTCCTTCCGGACGCCGTCTCCCTCCGTATACATCACCGCCAGATTGTACTGCGCGGGAGCGTATCCCTGTTCGGCTGCCTTTCGATACCATTTGGCCGCATGCCGGGGGCTCTTACGGACACCCTCGCCTCCGTCATACATGAGCGCCAGATTGTACTGGGCCATCATGTTTCCCTGCTCGGCAGATTTGGTGTACCATTCGACCGCTCTGGCGTCATCCAGTGAGACGCCCTCACCCTCGTCGTACATGAGCGCCAGATTGTACTGAGAGTACGCGTGTCCCTGTTCGGCGGCTTTGAGGTACCACTTTGCCGCCTCCTTGTGGTCCTCCGGCACTCCCTGGCCCTCGTCGTACATCACGGCCAGATTGTACTGAGCGGTTACGTATCCCTGCTCAGCGGACTTTCTGTACCATTTGGCCGATTCCTTATAGTCCCGGGGAACGCCCTGGCCCTTGTCGTACATGATTCCCAGATTGAACTGTGCCACCTCGTCGCCCTGCTCCGCGGCCGTGCGGAACCATCTGGCCGCCTCGGCATAATCCTGTTCGACACCGTCACCCTTGTAGTACTGCATGGCCCGCGCGAACGCTTCGTCCGAATCGCCCTGTTCAGCGTTCTTGATGGTTGCCTGCGGAGCACAGGCAGCCAGCACCGATAAGAACAAAACAATAATTCCCAACGTCTGAGATAACTTTCTTAGCTTTTTCACAACTGAAACCTCCCTGTTTCCACGGCCCACGGATCATGTGATGCCCTGTTTTCGGTATGCAATTAATATAACATTGATGATGCAGGAATGCGCTTTACCGCACCACCGGTCCCTTCCATCTATCCCCATTGGCGGGCATCATATATAATGTAGGCAGCACATGCAGTACAAGGAGGCGTTATGAAGAAACTGTCATTCATGCTCCTGGCCCTTGCCATCATGCTTGCGGGCTGTGCTGACCCCGCCATAGACGGTTCGTCCGAGGAGACAATGGCGGCGTCCCTTGAGGAAGTGAAAAGTGATCTTCCCAAAGACGAGCGAGCCAGGTTCGACGATGCCCTGGACAGTTATCTGCTGTTCACCATAGGCTACGAAGACTACCTGCAGACCCCTCAAAGTGCGGCCACCCGGGCCAGGATCCGGGAAGCGCTCCATGGCAAGACCGGTATGGATATCATTGACGGAGTACCGGAGGCCGAACGGCAATCCGCCCTCAGGGAACTCGCAAGGCTGAAAGAAAAAAAACAACGTGCCATCGAGGTAAAAAAGGCGCTTGAGGACTTCAGGGTCGAGAGTTCGCTTTTCTATAAACTCAAGGACAAGTACGGAAAACCGGTCCCCCATGTAAAACTGAGAGTCCGCAACAACACGCCTCATCCGGTATCGAAAGCGTATTTCAGGAGCACGCTCACCGCACCCGGCAGGGCTGCCCCCCTGCTCAGAAAAGAGTTCAGCTACCAAGCCCCCGGCGGGCTCACTCCTGGCAGGGACGCCTACTGGCAGCTGACCTTTGACCGATACAGTGAATGGGGCACCGTGGACGCCCCGGTGGACGCCGTTCTGTACGTCGAGGTCTTCCGGCTGGACGGAACGGACAATAAGCCGCTGCTGTTTCTGCAGGAGCTGACCGCGGATGAGGCAGAAAAGCTTGAGGAACTGAGCGAGCGGTTCTCCGGGGAAACGGACGGGTAACGCGGACAGACCCGAACACCCCGGTTTTTAATATGCCTGTCCGTCTACTTCATTTTCCCTTCCCCCCGCGCATGTCGGCACGACTCTCTCCCGAGTAAGTGGCCATTTTATAGAAACGGATCGGTCAGAAAGACGGATATCCGGCGGTTGCTGATGAAGGCTCTATTTCACCAGCCCCTTTTGCTCTATATACTCCACAAGCAGCACCTCAAGGTGCCCGGCCTCTTCAAGCGCCTCGTCCTCCAGCGCGTCCATCTTCTCATCGAAGTCCTCATCGTCTTCAGGCCAGGAGTTGATGATATCGTTTCGCTTCGTGATATCCTTCGGCACGCCGCCGGGGAACAGGGCGTTCATGTGCAGCATGAGCTTTTTCATCTTCCGGGCATCGAGGGCATCAAGCGAGGCCATGCAGTCATCAAGCCTTTCGGCATAGGAATTATAGTAATAGCTGACCAGTCCCCCGTTCTCTATGGACTGGATGAGCACCTGTACGTTATACCAGACCTTCTCCCCGGCAGCAAGGGTATCGTAGCGGTCAGCCGCCCTGCTCGCCAGAGATTCCCACTGGTCCTGATAGTCAAAAAGTTCGGCCATGGCATCTCCTTTTGTTTTCAGGGTTTCGTGCCGTTCATCCATGTCCCCGGCTTCAGCGCTTACGGTGCATCCGAATATGAGAATGAGGGCAGACATCGCAATAAAGGTCCTCATGACATTCTCATTATAACAGCTGAGGGGTGTAAAAAAGAGCCCCTGCACTCATTCCACAAAAAAGGCCCCGGCCTGTGGCCGGGGCTTTACATGATTTTTGGCTATTGAACCGCTAGAACAGCAGGCCCACATCCACGTAGGTATAGGCGATGTCGCCGTAAAGCTGGTAATCGTCAATATCGGTCTCGATAGTGCCGTCGAATCCGCCGATCAGGTATCCACCCTTGATGATCAGGTGTTTGCCTCCAGAGAGCTTGACGTTTACTCCTATTACCGGGCCGTACTGTATAGAAAGTACGTTAATGTCATCGCCTGCATCGTTGTCACCCGAATAATAGCCGAGCCTGAGTTCCGGGCCCGCCCAGAACCGCATCTTCTGATTGGTGCGAGAGAGCGAGAATCCCAGGTCGTTGGCCACCACCAGGCCGGTCAGGTCGGCGTCTTCCCCCTCATCGACGTCGATGGCCCAGCTCTCAAGCCCCACCTGCAGGCGGTAGTTCAGCAAAGGCTCCGACTCGGCCGCCGTGTCCAGCACGAATCCCGCTCCCAGGTGAGTGGACTCGAAATCGTCATCCACTTCCGGAGGGTCGAAATCAATGGTGTATACACCCGAACCCGAGCCCAGTTCACCATAGAAACCGAAGTCAGCCGCCCATGAGCTTCCGGCGCCGGCCAGCAGGAACAGCGACACCAGAACAAACGAAACGAATACGTACCTTTTCATAATCAGATCCCCCTCTGAAATTATTTCGGGTTTCCCCCCGATCAACTGCAACTAAATTACAGTTTTCATTCGTAGTTGTCAAATTCCTTTGCACACCGACACCCAAAAGCAGAGATAGTTACATCAAAACAACTTGACAAAACCATACCATATGGTCATAATCAAGATTAGGGCACAGTACTAATTGATAATGATTTGGAGGTATCATCATGAGTACGACCATCGAGGACAGGCGGGTGAAAGGCAGCGGGGAGTATGCCCCGCCGTTGCCGGACCGCCAGCAGCGGCGCATATTCCTGGAGGAATACGCCGCAAGCTTCAGCTTGCAGGCCGCGGCCGCGGCGGCGGGGCTTGGCGTGCGCTCGTTCCTGCGGCTGGCGCGCACGGACCGGGAGTTCGCCCGTGAGTGGGACAGGGCGCGTGAGGACCTGATGGTGCTTCTGGAGGAGAAGGCCCTGGAGCTGGCGCTTCAGGGGTCTGAGACCCTCCTGAAGTTCGTTCTCAAGGCCCGGCAGCCGGAGAAGTACGACGACCACATCCGGCGGGAGTACACCCTGCTTGCCATCGAGCGGGAGCGTGAGACTAAGGAGGCAAAAAAGAAAAAAGAGGGTGATCCCCCTGAAAAAAAAGGTGGTGGAGACGGGAGGTTCCCGGTCCACCTGCCGGGCGACCCGGAGCTGAACGCCTCCATACACTACATCCCGGCAAGAAATGTCGCGCAAGTTGAGACTGTATCTCAACAAGAGGCCCAAAGCGGGGTAAAAACGCCCACTGAAAATGAAGCGCCCGGGAACGGCGATCGTCCTATCCGCCTGAAAGTAAAGAAGAATTCCAAAAAACGGCGGAAATAAGGGACGAAAAAAAAGTTTTCCGGGAGAGGGTTGTCAGTACGTCACCTCCGAGGAGTCGGAGGTCCATTTTAAGGATTTAAATCAAAGTGGATTCCCGGTACGTTACGACCGGGTCGTGCCGACCCGCCTNNTGCGGACGAGCTTCGCATAGATGGAGCCGATCTTCACTCGGGTCTTTATCATGACGGGTATGCGCCGCTCGTCATCGGTCATCCAGGTATAGATGGGTCCCTCGCGGGAGAAGATACCCTCGCTTTCCAGCTGCGGCACCACGAGCACGGTATCGAACTTTCCCGCAGGCACCTTCACGCGTTCGCGCTCCCGTACCTGGACCTCAAGCTGGTAGAACTTCTCGGCGTCAAAGAGCGGGATATACAGGGACTCGCCCACCACAAGCTCCCTCCTTCGCACCTCGTAGAGCGCCATCAGCGGGTCGTAGACCTCTGCGGGCACTCCCATGTTGCCCTTTTCGTCCTTTACAAAGTCATGATAGTCAGCGGTGTCCTCCTCAGGGTCGAACAGAACACGCACGTTGCGTTTTCGGTTTCCTTCTGTTGTGATCAGGCGGTACTTCAGGGGGCTCCAGTCGGGGAAGTCAGTGGCGATGCTCTCCACCCGGTCATCCACCGGATAGATCTTCGTGACCCAGTCCACGGAGTTGGCGGTGGAGACCATCACGATGCGCCCTCCCGCGTCACGCGTTATCTCAAGCGAGGAATGCCCCGTGGTGATGCCAAGCCAGGTTATCTCGTACTCCAGCCGCTCGGGCACGTCGAAGGCATGCGCCAAAGGTGCGCACCATGCGAATAGCAGCAGCATTGCTATCTTTGTTACCCTTCTCACCGGGAGATGCTCACCAGTTCAGCGTCGAGGTGGCCGATGGGAACCTTGGTGCGGATACGCACCGGCAGGCGGCGCTCATCGTGGGTAAACCAGGCGTCAAAGCCTCCCGCATCCAGCAGCTCTCCGGTCTCATGCTCCCGGACGGTGTATCTCACGTACACGGTATCGAATTCTCCGGCCGGCACCTCTATACGCTCATATTTCATCACTTCGGCCCGTCCATCAAGAAGCCGTTTGGTGTCAAATATGGACATGGTGTATGTCTTGCCGGGCGACAGGTCCAGGGTCCTCAAATGATAGAGAACCGAGACCGGGTCGTAGACCTCGCGCGGAACTTCCTGTTCCTTGATGCGCAGGTTCTCCCAGTTGATGCGCTGTACCGTGTTGTCCTTATAGAAGAACGCCTCGCGGTCCTTGGTGTGGTCGCCTTCGAGGGTCTTGATGTGGTAGATGATCGCGCGCCAGGGGGTATCAAGCTCCACAATGCTCTCCAGCCGGTCGTCGACCTTGTACATCCCGCCGACCCATCCCGTGGAGACCGCGGTGGAGACCATCTGCAGATTGCCTCCCCATATCCGGCCGGAGCGAAGCTGCGACTCACCGGCACTGATGCCCTTCCAGCTGAGTTCGTAGTTCAGGGTCTCTGGGACCGGGAACCCGGGGTCCTTTTTCTCCGCCGCAGCGGGCGAGGCCAGAAGCAGCAGAAGCGTCATGCATATGATCGGGAGCAGCCTGTTCATGAGTTAGAAATTACCATATATATACGTTTTACGCTACATGGAAGAAGCACGGCGAAATCATTTATAGTAGAAGACATGATTATTATACCAGCCATTGACCTGAAGGGTGGAAAATGCGTCCGCCTCCTGCAGGGGCGCGAAGAGGACGTCACAGTATACTCCGACGACCCGGAGGCCACCGCCAGGAGGTGGGAGGACGCCGGGGCAGAACTCATCCATCTGGTGGACCTGGACGGCGCGTTCACCGGGGAGCAGAAGAACATCGAGGCCGTAAAGGCTATCCGCAAGGCCGTGAAGTGCCCGCTCGAGCTTGGCGGCGGCATCCGCGACATGGAACGCATAGACATGCTCGTCTCGCTGGGCATAGACCGCGTCATCCTGGGAACCGTGGCCGCCGAGAACCCGGACCTTGTAAAGGAGGCATGCGCGAAGCATCCCGGAAAGGTCATCGTCGGCATCGACGCCAAGGAAGGCAAGGTGGCGGTGAAGGGATGGGTGGAGGTCACGGACCATGAGGCCACCACGTTTGCAAAGACCATGGAGCAGCACGGCGCGACGGGCATCGTCTACACCGACATCCTCCGCGACGGCATGCTCAGCGGCCCCAACGTGGAGGCCACCAGGGCGCTGGCAGACGCGGTGGGCATCCCGGTCATCGCATCGGGCGGCATCAAGAGCCTCGACGATGTGCGTAATCTGCTTGACGCCGGGAACATCTGGGGCGCCATCACGGGCAAGGCCATATACTCGGGCTCGATGGACATCAATGAGGCCATCGAGCTTACGAAATCCCACAGCGCATAGAGGACCATTATGTTAGCCAAACGCATCATACCCTGCCTTGACGTACGCGACGGACGCGTGGTCAAAGGCGTGAACTTCGTGAACATCCGCGACGCGGGCGATCCGGTGGAAAACGCCCGGTTTTACGATGAGCAGGGCGCGGACGAACTGGTGTTCCTGGACATCACCGCATCGCACGAGAAACGCGACATCATACTCGATGTGGTGGCCCGCACCGCCGACGATATCTTCATGCCCCTCACCGTGGGCGGCGGCGTGCGGGACCTCGACGACATCCGTGCGCTCCTGAAGGCCGGCAGCGACAAGGTCGCCATCAACACCACCGCAGTGCACGATCCGGAGTTCATCCGCAAGGCTGCGCAGCGGTTCGGCAGCCAGTGCATCGTGGTCGCCATCGACGCCAAGCGCTGCAAGGGACCCGCGGGCGAACCACCGGAGTGGATGACCGGAGAGATCCGAGAACGCCTCATCCCCGAACCCGGCGTTGACTCTTTCGAGGTCTACACCCACGGCGGTCGCAAGCCCAAGGGCATCGACGCGGTCAAGTGGGCCGCTTACATGGAGGAGCTTGGCGCGGGAGAAATACTGCTGACGAGCATGGACCGCGATGGCACCAAGATCGGTTTCGACAACGAACTGACCCGTGCAGTGAGCGAGGCCGTGCACATCCCGGTCATCGCCTCCGGCGGCGTGGGCAACCTCGAACACCTCTACGATGGCGTGGTCGAGGGCAAGGCCTCTGCGGTGCTCGCGGCATCCATCTTCCATTACCGCGAGTACTCCATTCAGGAGGCAAAGGAATACCTCCGTGACAAGGGTGTCACCGTCCGCCTCTAGGCACGACCATGGACCTTGAGGATCAGGTCTCGGCCTTCATAAACAGACACGACATGCTCCGGGGCGAAGAGCGCGTGCTTATCGCGCTTTCAGGAGGGCCGGATTCGGTCTGTCTGCTTCTCATGCTCCATGCGCTGAAGACCGAGTACTCCCTGCAACTCCATGCCGCGTATATCGACCACGGCCTCAGGCCCGAGGAGACCCCGAAGGAGCGCGCATTCTGCGCCGACCTGTGCAGGCACTACGATGTCACCTTCCACACTGAGTCCATAAAGGTAAAAGCCCATCAGGAGGAATATGGCACGAACCTCCAGGAGGCCGCGCGGGAACTCCGATATCAGCGGTTCGAAGAGATAGCGGCCCGAATCGGGGCGCACCGCATTGCGCTGGGTCATAATCTCAACGATCAGGCAGAGACGTTCATGATGCGGCTGCTGCGGGGCTCGGGACCGGGAGGGCTGACCGGCATACCACCGGTGCGCGGGCACATCATCCGCCCGCTCATGTGCCTTTCCCGCGAACAGATAGAGGGCTATCTGGAGCAGGAGGGCATCGCCTTCGTGGTGGACTCCTCCAATGAAAAGGACGTCTACCTGAGAAACCGCATCCGCTCGCAGCTCATGCCGGTGCTTACAGAACTCAATCCCAACGTGCTTGAGACCTTCGAGCGCACCACGGAGGTCATGCGCGAGGAGGAGCGGTACTTCGGGATACAGGTCACGAAGGCCATGATGCGGCTCATCACCCGAAAGACGGACGATGCCATCGAACTGTTTCTCTCTCCGCTGATGACCCTGGACACGGTCATTCTCCGCCGCGTGCTCAGACGGGCTATCGATGAAACACGGGGCCTCCGGGGAATCGGGTTCACGCACGTGGAGGACATCATACATTTGATCAGGGAAAGCGACGCGGGCGGCCGCGTTCACCTGCCTCACGGCATCCGCGCCATTAAGAAATATGCGACTCTTCTGATAACCGCCGAGCCTCCGGTCACGCTGGGCGAGTTCACGCTCGAGGCGGGGGTCAGCCTTCCGCTTCCGGAGGTGGAACTGCTCATCAGCGCGACCCTGCACGACACCCTGCCCTCTGAGGCGGAAGACGACGACACGAAGCACGCGGCGGTCTTCGACGCCGACAAGGTGAAGTTCCCCCTCATCGTCCGCTCACGCCGGGACGGTGATTTCTTCTACCCGCGCGGGTTCGGAAAGCGAAAGAAGCTCCAGGACTTCTTCGTGGACGAGAAGGTCCCGCGTGACGAGCGCGGCGCGGTGCCTGTGGTGGCCTCCGGCGATGATATCATCTGGCTTGCCGGATACCGCGCGAGCGAAACGGCAGCGCCAGAGGACGAATCGAAGCGGTTCGTCCTCCTGAAGGCGGAGCTGCTCAGAAGGGGAGCGGGAGAATGAACACTCCTCATCACAGGAAGAGCGAACTGAAAACAGCAGGTAAAGCGTCAGATGCCAACTGGCTTATTTTGTTTGCCGCATGGCTTATCGCCACTGTTTCGATGCTCGGCAGCCTGTTCTTCAGCGAGGTCATGGGTTTTGCCCCGTGTGTTCTGTGCTGGTATCAGCGGATATTCATGTACCCTCTGGTGATAACTCTTGCAATCGGCATGTTTCCCGTAGAGAGGGGCGTGCTCAAGTACTCCCTGCCGCTGGCCATCATGGGATGGTTCGTCGCGCTGTATCATACACTCTTGTATGAAGGGGTCATTCCCGAAAGCATTCAACCCTGCAGACAGGGTGTCTCTTGTACCGAGGTCTATATCGAACTTTTCGGGTTCGTGTCCATACCAATGCTTTCGCTAATCGCATTCACCATCATTATCGCCCTGCTGTTCACCTTAAGAAGGAGGCTCATCGCATGAACAAGTTCGCCATACTCATTGTTACGGCATTAACCCTCATCATGCTCTTTGCACTTGGAAGCTTTTTCTATCAGGGGCATGAGGCGGAAAAGATAAAAGAAGCCGCCAGGGAGGACACGATGGTGTTCGCCCGAGAATACTCACAAACCCTCGGCAGTGACGAGGCAAAGGTCGTAGTCTCGGAGTTTCTGGACCCCGGGTGCGAGACCTGCCGCGAGTTCCATCCGTTTTTGAAGGAGATGCTCAAGTACTACTCCGGCAAGGTCAGCCTCGTCATCAGGTACGCCCCCTTGCATCAGGGCTCCGACACCATGGTCAGCATCCTTGAGGCATCCAGGGAGCAGGACAAATACTGGGAGACCCTTGAGGTCATGTACAGCTCACAGCCGCACTGGGCAAGTCATGCAAATCCCCAGCCCGAGAAGATATGGCAGTTCCTCCCTGACGCGGGGCTGGATATAGCCAGGCTGAAAGATGACATGCGTAAGCCCGAGATCGAGCAGATTATTGCCCAGGACATGGCCGACGCCAGAGCATTGAACGTCACCAAGACGCCCCAGTTCTTCGTGAACGGAAAGCCGCTTCTGGTCTTTGGCTACGATGAGCTGGCAGAGCTTGTTGAGTCAGAGGTCCGGAAGAATTATCCGAACTGATTCCCTCTTCTCGAGAGATGAGGCAAAACAAACGGCTATGAATAAGACACGTACTGCCGGATGGGCCGCACTTGTTTCTTCGTTGATCGCTATGGTGATCGGACATACCGGGGAGCACAGGCTCAGCTGGACGGCCAACCACATTAGCACCTTTGCCGCGCAGGCCCCTCGCGATGCGTGGATTACCGCCTCGATGCTCCTGTTCGCGGCCACCCTGCTTTTCATCGGAATCCTCATATCACGGTATCATCTGCTGGGCACGCATTATCCTGCGCACGTGGTATCCCTGCTCACCGGGGCCGCGATCGCCGGACTTGTCTTGCTTGCGTATTTCGAAGAAACGGCCATGACCATGAAGGCACTCCTGCAGACAGACTTTGCCGGGATAAGGCAGCAGTCGTTCCACGACGCGGGGTTACTGGTGTTCTTCTACAGTTCGCTCCTGCTGACCATACTGGCGGGGGTGATCTGCCTGTTGTTCCGTAAAGGCGTTTCAAGGAAGATATCCGGTGTCGTCGTTACCTGCCTCGGGCCCGCTTCGTTCCTCCTCATGACAACATCATGGCCTACACTCATAGGGATAACCGCCCCCGCCTCAGGCCTCAGGCAACGGGTGTCGCTGTTGTGCATCTGGCTGGCTATGGCATTACTGCTGGCACTGGCATCGGGAAAAGACGACCGGACGAGTGACGCTTAGCACTGCGGCTTCATTTACTTCAAAGCTTAATCATATATAATGTGTGAAGAAGGAGGGGCCATGAAATACATGCCTTCACAGCTCTCGTACTTCCTGCAGCACTCGAACGTGAAGCGGAACCTCCGTTCACTTATGAATTTCCTGGCCGTTATGGTCGTTACCATACTCATCTACAGCACCATCTTCCATTTCATCATGGAATACGAAGGAAGGCACTATTCCTGGATCACCGGCCTGTACTGGACTCTGACCGTGATGTCCACACTCGGATTCGGGGACATCACGTTCTCAAGCGACCTTGGCCGCGTATTCTCCATGGTCGTGCTGATGTCGGGCATCGTGTTCCTGCTCATCATGCTTCCGTTCACCTTTATCAGGTTCTTCTATGCGCCCTGGCTGGAGTCGCAGGCCCAGGCCCGGGCCCCACGCTCGATTCCGGCGGACACAAAAAATCACGTTATAATGACGAACCTCGACCCGATCGCCAGCAGCCTCATCAGAAAGTTCAAGCAGTATAACTATCAATATGTCATCGCCGTGGATGACGTACAGACCGCCTCCAACCTCCACGACAAGGGATACCGGGTGGTGGTGGGATACCTTGACAAACCGGAGACCTTTGAGAAACTCAGGGTCCAGAAAGCCGCCCTTGTGCTGGTGAACAGGGACGACGTCATCAATACGAACGTCATCGCCACGATCCGGGAGGTCTCGGCATCGGTGCCCATCGTGACCATTGCAGACAATGAGGACTCGGTAGATATTCTGGAGTTCGCCGGGGCAACGCATGTCTTTCAGTTCGCCAGAATGCTGGGCGTCACTATTGCCCAGCATACGCTGGGGACCTCGGCACAGGCCAATATACTGGGCGGTTTCGGAGACCTGCGCATAGCGGAGGCCCATGCCTTCCGGACCCCCCTTGAGGGGAAAACGCTCACCGAGAGCAGGCTGCGCGAGCGTACGGGCGTTAACGTTATCGGCACCTGGAAACGAGGCAGGTTCGAGATCCCCCGTCCGGATATGCTTATCGATTCAAGGACCATTCTCCTGCTTGCGGGCACAGTAGAGCATTTCAACCGTTATGACGAACAGATCGCAAGCGACCGTACATATGACGCGCCGGTGGTCATCCTTGGCGGAGGCCGGGTGGGTCAGGCGGCCGCCGAAGTGCTCGACGAACGGGGTGTCGATTTCAGGGTCGTGGAGAAGAACAGGAACATCATACGAGACGACGAGCGTTACATCCTCGGAAGCGCTGCGGACATCCACACACTGGAACGGGCCGGGATATCCCGCGAAGCGCCCATTGTGCTGATCACCACCCGCAACGACGATGTAAACATCTATCTCACCATCTACTGCCGTGAACTGAGGCCCAGCATACAGATCATCAGCAGGGCCTCACTGGACCGCAATATAAGCAAGCTCTACACCGCCGGGGCAGACCTGGTGCTCTCCTATGGTTCCATGGGATCGAACAGAGTGCTCAACATCCTCAAGCCCGACGAGATCATGATGCTCGCCGAGGGGCTTAACGTATTTAAAGCCCGGATACCCTCCACCCTTGCGGGCAAGACCATCTCCGCCAGCAGGATACGCGAAAAGACCGGATGCAACGTCGTGGCCATTAAGTCCGCAGAGGGGACAACCATCAATCCTCCTCCTAACGCCATACTGCAAGAAGGCGACCAGCTTATCCTCATCGGCACACCCGAGGCGGAGAAACAGTTCCTGGAACGGTATGCCTGAACACTGAAGCGCTGAGCCTATCAGGTAATCTTTCTGAATAGGAAGGAAAATGAACATCATACGGGTTTTGTTGTATAATCCCGGAATCATCATTACACACCAAGGAGACTGAAGATGCTCAGATCGAACGTGTTCAAGGTCCTGGACAGGATCAAGCCGCAGCATATACTGGTAAGCGTTTTCTTCAAGGACGGGCTGGACGAACTGGTCCCCGGCCTTCTGGCGGTCAATCCCGATATCAGGTTCTACTCCACCGGAGGGACCGGCCAAAAGATACAGGAGATACTGGGCGAGAACGCCTCGATAAACTATGTGCCCGTCGAGACCTATACCGGAGCGCCCGAGATGGAGGGCGGGCTCGTAAAGACCCTGCACCCCAAGATACACGCGGGCCTGCTGGCCGAGCGTGGCAATCCTGCCCATGAGGAGTATCTGGAGAAGACCCTCGCATCGATGGGCGAAGGCCCCGGGGTATACTTTGACATTCTGGTCAGCAATCTTTATCCCTTTGGTAAGGCGGTATCCGCAGAGGACGCCACCGCAGAGACCGCACGTATCAATATCGACATCGGCGGCCCCGGCATGACCATGGCCGCGTCGAAGAACTGGCACAGCGTGGCGGTACTGACCGATCCCGCACAGTACACGGACTTTCTTGACGCCGTGAAGATTAACGAAGGGACCACCACCGCCGAGATGCGCTTCGAGCTGGCCAAACAGGCCTTCCTGCGGGTCGGTGAATATCGCATGTCTATAGGCAAGCATTTCGCCGGACTGGACTATAGGAACGACGTCCTGCCGACCATAGACCTTTCGTAGTATGGTTTCTCACAACAGTAACATGACGGGCTTCACCGCAAGGTGAAGCCCAGTTTTTGTGGAATTTGCACACCGGGGAATCCCTTTGCGCTACGGATCACATCACCTTGAATACGTCTACTATTTCGTCCAGGTGATGACCTTCCGGTCCAGGTCAAGCTGATAATCCACCTCGCCGAGGAAGTCCATGCCGAGAATGCCGTCGAAGCTGACAGGCCTGCCGAAGTGCTCGAAGACTCCGATAACCGGGTCGGCCACCTGATGGGGCCCAACGGTCATCCGGGTAAGCTGGACGACCTTGACTTCAATGGTACCGCCGCCCACGACCATGGCCTTTACCGTAACTGCATTGTCCAGGTCCAGTCCCATCCGCCTTGCCACTTCGGACTTGATCACCGTCCCGGAGGAGCCGGTATCCAGAAGCATCTGCACAGGCACATCCGAGCCCCCGTTGTTCAGAATTACGGGGACAAGCACCTGGCTACTGACCACCCTGACCTCTGTGGTATTCATATACGACACGGACGTACCTCTTGAAGGTGGGGTGCTGTCGAGTCGCTCCCACTGCGGATGTTCCTGCCGCTCAAGGTGTCGGCACTCCACATAGCCAATGACCGTGGCCTCACCCTGATGGATGATGGAGCACCATATCCGGGACGCCCTCTCCAGTTCGAACTGCACCGTGACCGTGTCGCCGCTTGAAAGCTTGTGCACAATGCTCCCTCCGACTGCCATGCGGGGATAGACCGGCACGTTATCATTGATGATCCTGGTCTGTGCACCGGACTGCCCATGCTCTGCAGCGGCATCTTCGGTGCCAAGGGCTGGCAGGAAGATGGCGGTGATCAGGGCTATGCACAACAGGTATTTCATGGCTTCTTCACAGGGCAGCACATTAATACAAAGTTCGCTTCCCTGATTCAAACCTATCGCCTTTCCGGCCGGGTGTCAAGCTCTGTACGCAAGAGCTGCTTGTATCAAGGGTAATAATGATGATCCCATGCTTCATGTGCCGTTACAGATACTTTATTACCTCGTAGATATCTCACAAAATAGAAAGGTTTTCAGAACAAGGTGCCTGAAGTAACCTCCCGGCGTCCAAGCCCCTCCCCTGCTTTGTCTTCAACCCCGCAAATCTGTTATATTCTTACTTTATCACAGGCCCCATATCCAGGAGGATAATGCATATATGAGCACCGTCAAAGTCCGTTTCGCCCCAAGTCCCACGGGTCATCTGCACATCGGCGGCGCGAGGACCGCGCTGTTTAACTGGCTCTTTGCCCGCAACCAGGGAGGTAAGTTCGTGCTTCGTATCGAGGACACCGACACCACCCGCTCCACGGACGAGTACATCGAGTCCATCATGGCCAGCATGACCTGGCTGGGGCTGGACTGGGACGAGGGCCCCTACCGCCAGACAGAGCGCTTCGACGTTTACAAACAGTATCTGGATAAAATGATAGAGGAAGGCAAGGCCTACTACTGCTACTGTCCACCCGAGGAACTTGAAGCACGGCGCAAGGAAGCGCAGGAAAAGGGCCTTCCCATGCAGTACGACCGCCGCTGCCGGGAGCGCACCGAGCCGGTTGAGGGAGTAAACCCGGTCGTACGGTTCAAGATGCCCACCAGCGGGCAGGTGCAGGTGATGGACCTCATCAAGGGAGGCGTCACCTTCGATAACGCCCAGCTCGACGACCTTATCATCGCACGGTCGGACGGCACGCCGACCTACAATTTTGTCGTCGTGGCGGACGACGTGGACATGGGTATCACTCATGTCATCAGGGGCGACGACCACCTCAACAATACGCCCAAGCAACTGCATATCTATCGTGCCATGGGTGCGAGCGAGCCGGTCTTCGGCCACCTGCCGATGATACTGGGTGCGGACAAGACCCGTCTTTCCAAGCGGCACGGGGCCACGAGCGTAACGGCCTACCGCGATGATGGCTACCTGCCCCAGGCGCTCCTGAACTATCTGGCCCGGCTCGGCTGGTCACACGGCGATCAGGAGATATTCAGCCGGGAGGAAATGGTAGAACTGTTCTCCATCAGAAACGTAGGTTCGTCCGCCGCGGTCTTCAATCCCGAAAAGCTCCTCTGGCTCAATGCCGAGTACATCAAGACCACGCCGACTGAAGATCTGGCGGAACTGGTGAAGCCATTCCTCGTTGCTGACGGGACCATAACCGAGGGAGCGGACATCGACATGCCCTGGCTGGCAAAAGCGGTGCACACGCTGGTCGAACGGTCAAAGACGCTGAAAGAACTTGCGGCCCAGCTGAAATACTATATACTTGAAGAAGTGGAGTTCGATCCCAAGGCTAAGGAGAAGTTCCTGAACGAAAAGACGCTCGATACACTGAAGGCCATCAGGGAGACCCTGGATGGGGTGGCCGACTTTACCCACGACCCGCTGCACGACGCCTTCAAGGCCCTCATGGAAAAGCAGGGCGTGAAGCTTGGTGCGCTGGCACAGCCCACCAGGGTGGCCATGACCGGCGGGACCCAGAGCCCTGGTATTTTCGAGCTACTTGAAGTGCTCGGAAAGGAAAAGGCCCTCTCCCGCATGGACCGGGCAATCGCGTCCACAGGATAACCGCGCATGTCAGAGACAGAACACAAACCGTCATCGAACTTCATCCGGGAGATCATAGACCACGACCTGGAGACAGGGAAACGCTCGGAGGTCATCACCCGTTTTCCCCCGGAACCGAACGGCTTTCTGCACATCGGCCACGCGAAGAGCATCGTACTGAATTTCGGTCTCGCTACCAACTACAAAGGACGCTGCAACCTCCGGTTCGACGACACCAATCCCATAAAGGAAGAACAGAAATATATCGACTCCATCAAGGAGGACGTCCGGTGGCTTGGATACGACTGGGAGGACCGGGAGTTCTATGCCTCTGACTATTTCGACAAACTGTATGAGTTCGCCATTAAGCTGATAAAGGACGGCAAGGCATACGTTGACGACCTTACCGCCGACGAGATACGCCAGTACCGGGGCACGCTCACCGAGCCCGGCAGGGAAAGCCCGCACAGGAATCGTTCCATCGATGAGAACCTCGATCTCTTCGAGCGCATGAGCAAGGGCGAGTTCGCCGACGGTTCACGGGTACTCAGGGCAAAAGTGGACATGGCTGCAGGAAACCTCAACATGCGCGACCCGGTCATGTACCGCATCCTGCATGCCACGCACCACCGCACCGGCGACAAATGGTGCATCTATCCCATGTACGACTGGGCCCACGGGCAGAGCGACTCGATCGAGGGCATCACGCATTCCATCTGCACGCTGGAGTTCGAGGACCACCGCCCGCTCTACGACTGGTTCCTGGACCAGCTTGGCATACATCATCCGCAGCAGATAGAGTTCGCAAGGCTGAACCTGACCTACACCGTACTGAGCAAAAGGAAGCTCATTAAACTGGTTACTGACGGACATATCACCGGATGGGACGACCCCCGGATGCCCACCCTCTCAGGCCTGCGCAGGAGAGGGTATACCTCCGAGGCCATCAGGACGTTCTGCGACCGTATCGGGCTTGCCAAGTCCAACAGCACGGTGGACATTGCCTTCCTTGAATACTGCCTGCGCGAGGACCTCAACCGCCGCGCGCTGCGGATGATGGCCGTCATCCGGCCGCTTAAGGTGGTCATCACCAACTATCCCGAGGGACAGACCGAGGAGATGGAAGTGGACAACAATCCCGAGGACCCGGAAGCGGGAAAGCGAAAAGTCCCCTTCTCGCGGGAACTGTATATCGAGCGTGACGACTTTATGGAAAACCCGCCAAGGAAGTTCTTCCGCATGGGGCCTGGACGCGAGGTACGTCTGAAGGGCGCGTACATCGTGAAATGCGAAGAGGCAATCAAGGACGATGCAGGGAACATCATAGAAATAAGATGCACCTACGACCCCGAAACCAAAAGCGGAATGCCGCAGGCCGATCGCAAGGTCAAGGGCACATTACACTGGGTATCGGCCCCCCACGCCATTGAGGCCGAGGTACGGCTGTACGATCACCTCTTCAATGTGGAAAATCCCGATGAGGCGCCCGAGGGAAAGGACTTCACTGCGAACCTGAATCAGGACTCCCTTGTGGTGCTCTCTCCATGCTATCTGGAACCGGCCTTCGGTGACGCCCGTCCAGGAGAACCGTATCAGTTTCTGAGGCTTGGCTATTTCTGCCTGGATTCGTTAGACTCTACAAAGCAGCGGATGGTCTTTAACCGGACCGTAACGCTCCGCGACACATGGGCAAAGGTACAGAAGAAAAAGGGGTAACCATATGAGTTACGTTGCGGTACTGGGAGCCGGAAGCTGGGGTACAACGCTTGCGGCCCTGCTGGCGGGAAAAGATTATGACATCTCCCTCTGGGTAAAAGAGGAAGAGGTCGCACAGGAAATACGCGAGAAGGGTTACAACAGTGTCTACCTCCCCGGCGTTCAGCTGCCGGACAACATCAGGCCCTCCACGGACATAGAAGAAGCGCTGGACAAGGCCCGCTTCATATTGAATGTCGTGCCCGTCCAGCATTCGCGCAGTGTGCTTGAGCAGGTCGTTCCCCTCGTCGACGAGGAGACGGTCATCATCAACGCCTCGAAGGGAATTGAGAACGGCACATACATGACGGTCTCCGGTATCGCGAAACAGCTGGGCCACCGCAACGTCGCCACCCTGTCCGGCCCGAGCTTCGCCGCCGAGGTCTCGAAGCACCTGCCAACGGCAGTAACGCTTGCCTGTGAGGATTACAGCACCAGTCTCATCATTCAGGAGATATTCAATACCGATTACTTCCGCGTCTATTCTCACCATGATGTTATCGGGGTAGAGATAGCAGCCGCTTTGAAGAACGTCATTGCCGTGGCCTCGGGCATCTCCGAGGGCATGGGACTTGGCAACAGCGCACGAGCTGCGCTCATCACACGCGGCCTTGCCGAGATGACCCGGTTCGGCGTCATGATGGGCGCGAAGGAACATACGTTCTACGGCCTCAGCGGCATGGGCGACCTAGTGCTGACCTGCAACTCCAAACTTTCCAGGAACTTCACGGTCGGCTTCCAGCTTGGCGAGGGACAGAAGCTCAAAAACATCATGGAAGGAAGAAAGACCGTGGCCGAGGGGGTACACACCGCAAAGGCCGCATACGAAATGGCTCAGGAAAAGAACGTGGACATGCCCATCGTCGAAGAGGTCTACAAGGTTGTCTATGAAGACAAGAACCCGTGCGACGCGCTCCATGACCTGATGACCCGCACGCCGAAACCGGAGTTCAATGAATAGCCGGGAACTTGAGTCCCTGCTGAAGGCTGTAAGGACCGGAAAGCTTCCGGTCGACTCCGCCCTGAAAAAGCTCACTCATCTTCCCTACGAGAACATGGACTTCGCGCGCGTCGATCACCACCGTGCTCTCCGGCAGGGAGTCCCCGAAGTAATATTCGCCGAGGGTAAGCGTCCGGAGGATGTGGTCGCCATTGCAAAGGCAATGTATAAGAAAAGCAGACGTTTTCTCATCACCCGGGCGAATGAAACCATCCACAAGAAACTCCGCATGAAGTCTGCCACGTTCCACCCCAAATCGGGGGTCATCGAAGCTGGTGGCAGCAAAAAGCAGTCCGGTAATTTACTGGTCATCTCTGCCGGGACGTCCGACATCCCTGTGGCCGAAGAGGCCGCCATTACTTCCCGGTTCCTCGGAAGCCGGGTAACCACGGTGTTCGACGCTGGTGTCGCGGGGATCCACCGGCTTTTCTCTCATAAAAAAGAGGTAGACAATGCGCGCGCCATCATTGTGGTGGCAGGCATGGAGGGCGCCCTTCCCTCCGTGGTGGGCGGGCTCACGGACAAGCCCATCGTGGCAGTGCCAACCTCGGTGGGCTATGGAGCGAGCCTCGGCGGGCTTACCGCACTGTTTGCCATGCTTAACTCATGCGTTCCCGGAATCGCCGTGATGAACATCGACAACGGCTTTGGCGCGGGATGCCTGGCGCACAAGATAAACCTGCCGCCGGGACACTAGCCCCTGTATCATTTTACCTGCCACCTTTCCTGCTTTATCTCCACAGCTTCACTGTTATGGAATTCAGGTGCCGGAACTTAATAAAAAAGGCCGCAGGGGAAAAACCCGCGGCCAGAAATACAGATTGAGTGGTTTTCGTCAGGAACTCTTTGCCCAGTCGTACTTTGTTTTTTTCCGGTGGTGGATGTATTTCTCTGCCTGGAGCGCTGCCACACAGCCGTCCGCAGCGGCCACCACGACCTGCCGCACTTCGGTACAGATAACGTCGCCTGCGGCGAACACGCCGGGCATGTTCGTATATTTCAGGCGGTTGGTAGCTATGCACTCCTCCTCCGAGAGTTCGACCATCATATTGAGATAGTCAACGATGGGCTTGCTCCCGTGGATATAGACGAATACACCGTCAAGCGCAAGCTCGGTCTCATTGTCGTCGGCATCGGCAAGCCTGATACCCTCGACCGCGTCGCCCCCGACTATCCCACGGGCACGTTTGCCCAGCATTATTTCGAGGTTGTCGTGCTGGAGCGAAGGATAATCGTCATCTACCTTGAGTTTTTTGGAGCCGGTGATCAGATACACCTTGGCCGCGTATCCGCAGAGCAGTCCCGCTTCCTTGGCGGCCTCTTCCGAATCGCCAAGCACGCATACGGTCTTTCCCCGGAAGAAGTTCGCGTCGCAGATGGCGCAGTAGCTGACGCCCCGGCCCAGGAATTCCGCTTCCCCCTCTATGGTAGGCTTGCGGCCCATGGCCCCGGTGGCAAGAATAACGGTCTTCCCCTTAAAGGATTTCTCCATGGTAAAGACCTCTTTTACCTCGGGTTCAAGGTTCACGCCGATGACCTGTGTATCATCAAGATACTCGGCCCCATAGTCCAGCGCCTGCTGACGGAACACGTCAAGGAGTTCCTTGCCGCTCATGGGCCTGCAGATGCCGGGGTAATTCTCTATCTTGCTCGTAAAGGCAAGCGCGCCGGCGGTCGAGGACTTGTCAAGAACAATAGTCTTCAGGTTCGAACGCGCGGCGTACTGGGCCGCGCTCAGTCCGGCTGGCCCTCCGCCTATGATCACAACATCGTATATTTCTTCGGACAT
>JABAHP010004898.1_pt1 | contig 20479 bp, 14 predicted proteins | sample 7062081 | NCBI WGS metagenome assembly JABAHP01 (sample SAMN14534357, study PRJNA622989) | marine sediment metagenome | biome: marine biome [ENVO:00000428]; feature: marine pelagic biome [ENVO:01000023]; material: deep marine sediment [ENVO:00002113] | place: India: Gulf of Kutch | collected...
ATGAGCCAGTCAGTGCCCTCGGCCTCCTCCACGACGGTGATCTGGGCCGTGCCATGGTTGTCCTGCTCGTTGGACTCCTCCACCATGTGGTTCCTGTCGATGAACACCATCAGCGGCACGTTCCGCTCGAAGGTCCAGTTGGCCACCAGGGTGACGTTCCCGTCCACTGGGAGGTCGGAGAGGGGCCAAGAGGTCACCAGCTCCCCTCCCTGGGTCGGGTCCCCGTGGAAGAGCTCCACCGCGGTGGCGGTGAAGAGGGGCGCCTGCCCCAGGTTGAGCACCCGGAGATGGATGGTCGCCCTATCTCCCTTGTCAAGACTGTCCACCACCTTATCGCCCTTGGTCACCCACATGTCCTGCAGCAACAGGTTGGGAAGGGCCTCCGCGTCGATGTTTATGGTCGCGGACATGTTGTTGTTCGCCTTGGAGGATTCCTCCACCTCGTTCGCCGGGTCTATCACAGCGATGATGGTGTGGTCACCCCCCCTCACCTTGCCCGGGTCGGGGCCCCAGTTCACGGTCCGGGTTATCTTCTCGCCGATCCCCATGGTGGAGGTGGACACAGCGGCTATCCTGCTCGCCGGGTCGACGGTGTCGAGGAACAGGGAGAGCTGGGCCACCTGGAAGCTCACGTCGGTGCCGATGTTGGTTGACACAACGGTGATGTCTATGGAGGTGCCGTAGGTCATCGAGGACACCGGGACCCCTGAGGTGTCCGTCAGGGAGATGCTGAAAACCGTAAGGTCGGGCAGCTTGGCACCCACGATGAGGGGTCGGTGGTCCAAGTTGTTGAACTCTGTGACCTCGGGCTCGACATCGGCGCTGTCCACTTGGACGAATAGGACGGGCACCTCGCCCCTCTGCTTCGGTTTCACGGCGGTCCAGTAGAGGGAGTCCTCATAGACCTCGTCAGGGTGCAGGCCCTCGGGGACGTTGAACCCGTCGATCTCCTGGGCATCGCCCATCTCCGGGTTTCCCAGGTAGAGGGTGGTACGGGTCGGGCTCTTCGTCCTCTCATTGCCCGAGTTCCAGACCGTGACCTTCACCTCCACGTTGGCGCCCTCGTTGGTCCCAACCTCGGGGTCCAGCTCCACCCCGTTGAGCAACAGGTCGAGGGAGGCGAACGTGAGGTCCGGCAGGGGACGCCTGTTGACCGTGAGGCCCTTCCCCAGCTGGTTGTTGTACTCGTTCGCCTCGTACACCAGGTTGTCTGGGTCCACGAACACTGTCAATGCGTGGGTGCCCAGGTCCACCCGCCAGTCGAACTGGATGGTGATCGTCTCGTCCGGTCCCATCGACGCGATGACCAGCTGGCGACCGATCACCTGACCCTCGGCGTCGGGGTCGCCCCTGTAGATGCTAACGTCAAGCACCCCCTCGTACAGGCCGCTCCCGATGTTGCTGACCGTCGCCATCATCTGCACGCTGTCGCCCTGGGCGGCGATGGTGGTGACGGACCCCTCGAGGAGGAACAGCATCTCCTCCACCATCAGGTCGACCTCGGGCTCGTCGGTCACCGTCAGCTGGGCCCAGGTGAGGTTGTTGCCGCTGTTGAAGTCCAGAACCTGGGCCGGGTCCTGGGGGGTCACCAGCAGGAAGACCGTGTGCTCGCCCTCGAGAGGGCGCCACGGTATGACAAGGGACCGGACGCCGCCGGGCTCCAGACCGTTGAACTTGGGCTGGACGTCACCGATGGGCTCCGATCCGGGACCGTGGTCCCCGTCGTAGGCGCGCACCACCATGGGCGTGGAGACCACGGACGTGCCCACGTTGCTCAACGTGGCCACGATGGATATGAGGTCTCCCACGGCCGCCCCGTGGATGACGGCACCGTCGGCCTCGAAGCGCATGTCAGTCAGCACTATGTCGCCCGCCGAGGAGTCGTCGACCGAAAGGGGTATACGCCGGTCGTTGTTCTCCTCGTTCTCCTCCGGTATCGCGTTGGTACGGTCTATGGTGATCAGGATGTCGTAGACGCCCGATATGGCGACCCACCTCATGGTGACCGTGGTGGAGGTCCCTACCGAGAGGCCTTCCAATATCACCTCTCGACCTATCTCGACGCCCCCGACGAGGGGGTGGTCGGTGAATGCGGAGACAACGAAGGCTGGGGCGTGGGCCCGGCCCTCGTTCATTATGGTCATGTTGAACTCCAGGACATCGCCGGCCACGGCCGCCTGGACCGGGTAGCCGTCCAGGAGGATCCTGGTGTTGCCCAGCCGAAGGTCGGCCAGCTGTGATGCGGACCTCCCTCCCACCTGGACGTCGTCGATCTTCCAGCCGTCCCCCTCGATGCCGTCGGGGGTCGAGCGGAAGTAGAAACCCACCCTAATACGCTCGCCCGCGTACGAGTCCAGCCTGAACGCCACCTGCACCCATGCCTGCACCGTGCCCGACCAACCGGTCTCTTCCGGGTAGGGAGTGTCCGGCTCCACCAGCTCCCACTCCTGGTCATCGTCGGTCATCACGTACACCAGGGCCCCGTCCCCGGGGGATGGGATGTCGTACATGTGGCGGAACTCAAGCCTCGGCATGGTCAGGTTGTAAAGGTCGATCCACGCGGTCTCTATCATGACCCTCTGCTCGGGATAGTAGACGCCATCGTTACCGTTCTCGTCGAGGGGGGAGCCGAATTCGTTAAGGTAGGGGCTCTCGGTGAGGTAGGTGTTCTCCCAGTCGGTGTAGAAGCCCCCCGACGGATTTATGGCGATGTTGTCGGTGGACCACATCCCCTCCCAGTACACCCACTTCGCGGGGTCCAGGACGGTGGACTCGAAATCGTCCTGGAAGACCGTGAGGTAACCCGTGGGAAGGCGGTCCCCGTCGGGTCCTGGGGCGCCGGCGGCGACTATGACGCCGGCCAACATTATCTGGAGGAGCAGCACGGCGACCGTAAGCAGCGCTCGCGTACCCCTTCTTTTCGTGCTCATTCACACTCCTCCACTGGGAGGCATTGAACATGGTGCGGGTATATAATGGTTTTTCGGATGGTTGTCCCAAGGGGACGTACTGGCCTTCCACCCCGCGTCCAAGGCAGGTCGTCAAGGCCAAATACCAGCGACCCCATGGCCGGGCCGATGGACATCGAGGAAGAGCTGGCCAGGGCGATAGCGGACGGCGAGGTCTCCACCCGGGACGAGCTGGAACGCTTGAAACGTCGTCTGGCCTCCAGGGATGGACTGGCAAGGGTGCCCACCGACGCCGATGTGCTGGCCGTCCTAAGGGACGATGCTCCAGAGGAGGCCCGGTCGCTGCTGGTGACGAAGCCCTCCAGGAGCCTGTCAGGGGTGACGGTCGTGGCGGTGATGGCGCCCCCGTCCCTCTGTCCGCACGGCAGGTGCGCCTACTGCCCGGGGGGGGTCGACGTGGGGACCCCCCAGAGCTACACGGGCAAGGAACCCGCTGCCAGGAGGGCGGAGAGGGCAGGCTACGACGGAGGTCTCCAGGTGGAGGACCGTCTTGACCAGCTCTCCGGGGCCGGTCATCCCACCGACAAGGTCGAGCTGGTCATCATGGGCGGGACCTTCCCCGCGGTGGAGGAGCCGAAGCGCTCGTCCTTCGTGAAGGGATGTCTCGACGCCATGAACGGCACAGGATCGGAGGACCNNGATCGCCGCCAACGAGGGTGGTGGACATCGGTGCGTCGCCCTCACCCTCGAGACGCGGCCGGACCTCTGCGACCCCTCCGGCGTGGATGGTCTGCTGGCGATGGGGGCCACCAGGGTGGAGGTGGGTGTGCAGGTGACGGAGGACCGGCCCCTCGAGATGGTCGCCAGGGGTCACGGTGTGGCCGAGAGCGTGGAGGCCACGCGCAACCTGAAGGACGCAGGGCTGAAGGTGGGGTACCACCTGATGCTGGGTCTGCCTGGCATGACGCCTGAGGAGGACCAGAGGGCCCTCGAGAGGGTGGTCCGGGACCCCTCCTTCCGGCCCGACCTGCTCAAGCTGTACCCGACCCTGGTCATGGAGGGGACGGAGCTCCACGGGTCGTGGAGGGACGGCTCCTACACACCACTGGACGAGGAGGGGGCCGTGGGGATACTGGCGTCCTTCAAGGCAGGACTCCCCCCTTGGGTGCGCGTCTCCCGCGTGGAGAGGGACATCCCCTCGAACCTGATCGCCGCGGGCATCAGGGCCAGCAACCTGCGCCAGCTGGTCGCCCGCAGGATGGAGAAGGAGGGGAGAAGGTGCCGGTGCATCCGCTGTCGGGAGGTGGGCAGGAGGGGCACCACGCGTCCCGATGAGGTGGGCGGCCGGTGGGGGCCAGCTGACACTTCCAGGCTGGAGCTGCGGGAGATTACGTACGATGCGTCGGGCGGTGAGGAGGCCTTCCTCTCATTGGAGCTCCCGGAACATGACGCCATCGTGGCCTACGCCCGCGTGCGGAGACCGTCCAAGAGCGCCTGGAGGGGTGAGCTGGAGGGTGCAGCGATCCTGAGGGAGGTCCGGGTCCTGGGGGAGGCGCTGCCCATCGGACGTGACCCCGGCGGTGGCCCCCTGACGTGGCAGCACAGGGGTCTGGGTACCAGTTTGCTGGGGGAGGTTGAGGAAGTTGCCGTCTCTTGGGGCATGGACCGCCTGGCCATAATGGCCGGCATGGGGACCAGGGCCTACTTCCGGTCCCGAGGGTACACCCTCGATGGTCCCTACATGGTCAGGTCGCTGGGTTGATACCGCGGGCTCTTGGTAAGCTATGACATTGGATCGTGTCCTCGGGCTCAGAAGAGCTCGCCGATGATCTTTATCCCGTCCGCGCCCGCCTCCAGCAGGAACGGCTTCATCTCGTGGCGCGTGGCACGCATCTTGCGGACGGCCATGTACCGCTTGATGTCGTTGCCCAGCTTGTCGGTGCCCATCTCGATGATGCCGTCGACCAAGAAGTACTCTGGCCGGTCGTCCACCATCTGGGTCTCCAGGATGATGAAGGTGGTCACGCCCCGGGTCCGCAGCTTGAAGAAGAACTCCTGGAGCTTCTTCCTGATGACGGGGCCCTCGATGCCCAGGAGCGACAGCAGGGCGTTCATCGAATCGATGCAGATGTACTTGGGCGGCACCTCGCTCTCGGCGGCGGCCTCGGTGTCGTGATGTGGCTCGTATGCGGCCAGGGGGGCCGTCGCCCTCTCCAGGATGAGGTTCAGGTAGTCCTCCTCCTTGAAGAGGTTGGAGTCCCACACCTCCAGGTCGGCCTTGAAGGACGCGACGTCGACTATCTGGATCTGGGGGGTGATGGGTATGCCCATGCTCTGGATGTTGTTCAGGTGGCCCTCCTTCGATTCCTCGAAGGTGATGTAGATGCCCCGCTCGTCGGGGTGGCCTTCCAGGTACCTCTGGAGTATGTTGTACACGAAGCTGGACTTCAGCGTACCAGCACCGCCGACCACCAGGACGATGGAGCCCTGGGGCGGTTCGGTGTGGAAGACCAGGTCCATGCCGTCGATGCCATCAAGGAACACCATTTCACGCACCTCCCTCTGAGCTCAGCTTGATCAGGTTCTCCCTCATCAGCGCTATCTGACGTTCGTCGGCCATGTACTGGACCGAGTTCAGGACGTCGTCTATGAGCTCGCGGCTCAGCTGGCGCCTGTTCAGCGTCTCGAGGAAGGTCCCGTGCTTCACGCACTTCTGTGAGAGCATCCTTACGGCCACGTCGTGGGGCAGGACGCGCTCCATCTCCTGGACCACGCGCTGTGCCAGGGGGTTGCTGTTCACGTCCTTGGTTGAAGCCTGGGCGCCATCTATGCTCTGGGACTCCCGGGCAAGCTTCTCCTGGAGTGCCTCGGTGACGATCTCCCGGATGGTCCGGTCCGTGTCCAGGGCGTACTGCTTGAGCCTCCGGAACAGGGCCAGGTCCAGGTCGATAGTAGTCTTCTTGACAGAGCGTCCCATGGGAATCGCGATAAGATTGCCGCCCCTATATATATAAATATTGGCCTGGCCCTTATTCCTGGTAACCAAGCTGGCGAATCATCTGGCTATGGTGATTCCTCTCCCCTCCCAACGGGACATCCGGACCTTATGGGACAGCCCTCGCAGATCGGCCGTGTCCTGCACTGGTCCTTAGCCAGCTCCACCAGCATGGCGTGGTAGTTGTTGTAGACGGCCACGTCCTCCGGGAGGCCCTCCTGGAACCACCTGGCCACCTGGTCGTACGAGCCACCCGTCGTCACCCCCAGCCTGCCCAGGACCCTCCTGGTGTAGGCGTCCACAACGAAGACCGGTTTTCCGGCGGCGTAGAGGATGATGCTGTCGGCGGTCTCGGGACCCACGCCCTTGACCGCCAGGAGATCGTGGCGGAGGTCGGCCATCGGCCGGTCCAGGAAGGCTGCCAGGCTCCCGTTGCCCCTCTCATCGACCATGGCGAACAGGGCAAGGAGCCTGAGAGCCTTCTGCCTGTAGGTCCCGGAGGGTCGGATCAACGCCTCCAGCCTTTCGATGGGCAGGGCCAGCAGGGTGGCCATGTCCACCACCCCAGCATCAGCGAGGTTCCCCAGGGCCCGCTCCACGTTCGTCCATGAGGTCCTCTGGGTCAGGACCGCCCCGACCATCACCTGGAAGGGTCCTTCGGCGGGCCACCACTCGAGGTCGCCATAGCGAGCGTGAAGGGTCTCGTAGAGACCCGCTGGGGTGAGCATGGTTCCAGACCTCGAATGCCTCTTGGCCATCTCGAAAGGGTAATATCTAGGTCATATCATTACCCTTTCCATGCCTGGTCTCAGGTTCTTTATGCACGAGAACAAGGCCGTCCTTTCGGTCGTACTGATGGCGGTCAGCCTCATCGTGATGATAATGGCCTTCTACGGTCTGCCCGACGACCTGGGGAACGAGGGCTCCGGTCCCCTGGCGTACCTGACGGGTTGGAACTACATATTGATCATGCTGACCTTCGTGTCCCTAGTCGTCGGGGGTTACGTGATCTACCGCTATGTCACCGACAAGGCCAGGTTCGAGGAGCTGATGTCAACCAACTCCCAGGCCATCTTCAAGAGGAATCAGATCGAGATCGAGAGGCTCGCCCTCCGCTTGACGAGCAGGGAGGAGAAGCGGGTCGTCGAGGCGATGAAGAAGTACAAGATCAAGTGAGCCGAACGGGGAGTAAAGACCGTTCCTTTCCATATTCTCTCAAGGGCATGAGAGGCCCCTCCGTTTCTCATGGAACCGTATCGGGGCTGTCTCTCATTAAATTCATTTATCAAATATCAAAATGCATAGATGTTTATGTATATCTTTTATGATATTTATATCTTTTCTATCTATGAGTAGAAAGATCTATTCATCAATCAATTCAATCCTCACACCGTCTATTGCATCAATATCTTGTTTTATTTTATCAAGATAGTTACGCTCCATGGCAAAGGTAACCGTACCTTCATCCCTCCTAGAGAGGTCCAGATAGATTGACCTCTCACGGACGATCCCCATCAGGTTCCGAGGTCCGCTGTCCATCTCGACGGTCAACGCGAAGAGGTCCATATCATCATCCATCTCCATAGCGACCAGCTGTATGTCCTCCAGGTTCTGCAGTATGGTGTGGAACATCGACCTGCGCATTGCCTCCCTGCGCCGTGGACGGGTGACGTTCAGCTGCACCGGGATCCAAGGACCCGCCAACATCCCCGTGTCCTTTAGGGACCCGGCCTTGGAACGGAGCTCGCTGGGAAAGATCAGGTCGACCTTGTTGAGGAGGAACAGGATCGGGGGCACGTCCTCGTCCCGCTTGATGATCTCAAGGGAGGTCCTGATCTTGCGCTCCATCACCTCCAGGTCCTCGCTGGCATCGATCACCAGGATGACCAGGTCCGCGTCGTACACCTCCTCCAGGGTCGACTCGAAGGCCTCGATGAGCCATGGCGGCAGGTCCTCGATGAACCCGACGGTGTCGTTTATCAGCACCCTGCTCTCCACACCCTCCACCGTCCTCGACAGGGGGCTCAGGGTGCTGAAGTAGCGGGAATCCACCTCGGCCCCTGCCTCGGTGAGCATGTTCAGGGCGGAGGTCTTGCCTGCGTTGGTGTAGCCCGCCACTGAGACGGTGACGAAGGAGCGGCGACGCCGGTGCTTCCTTCGGACCGAGCGGACCCGCTTGGCGTCCTCCAGCTCCCGCTTTATCTTCGCCATCCGCTGCCGGATCTCCCTGAGGTACTGGGCCGTCCCCACCTCGCCGCCCGCCAGCAGGCCCGGGCGCTCGCCCTTCTTGAGCAGGTTGATGGTCTCCTTCACCAAGGGTATCCGGTGCTGCAGGGTCGCCAGCTCGACCTGGAGCTTCGCCTCCTGGCTCCTGGCCCTACGGGTGAATATCTCGAGAATGAGCCTGATGCGGTCGAAGACCTCCACGCCCACGACCGACTGCACGTTGTGCACCTGGGAGGGTTTGAGCTGGTCGTCGACGATGACCAGGTCCGCCTCCACCTCCTTGACTGCGTCACCCACCTCCTCTACCTTCCCTCGCCCCACGTACGTCCGGGGGTCCGGGCGGTCCCTCCTCTGCACGACGGTCGCGGCAAGATCGAAGCGGAGGGAGTCGACGAGGGCCTCGATCTCCACCGTGTCCTCTCGGATAGAGACCACTACGCACCGACGCGGCGAGTCGTCCCCGGACAGGGTGCTACCGGTCATCGCAACGACCAAACGCTTACGGGCCGATATACCCTCCGGCGGCATGCGGGGGCACCTCCCGGAGAGCTTTATCCCGGCCCTCCTAGGTGGCCCGAACGGGGCCGGGAGGCGATGTCGCATTCCATGGGAAACGAAGGGGTACCCCTCGCCCTCGAGGCCCGGGGGTAAAGCTATTTCTACCCTCGGATGCATACCCTCGATTCCCGGCGCCTCGCGACCCGAGTACGGTCCTTTCCATAGGAAACGGAGGGGCACTGGGGGAGGAAGGAGGAGACAGGAGCCAGATGTCTGAGGAGAGCACGGGCCTTTTCGAGAAGTACACCGACATCAAGCCCATATTCCAAAAGGACAGGGACATCCTCAGGCCCTCGTACATTCCGGACAACCTCCCCCACCGCCGCAAGCAGATCGAGGCCCTCGCTTCCATTCTCGCTACGGCCCTAAAGGGCAGCCGTCCTTCGAACATCCTAATCTTCGGGAAGACGGGCACGGGCAAGACCGCGGTCATGAAGTACCTCGGCAAGGAGATAAAGCGGGCGCACGGCAAGCAGGAGGGCCGTTTCTCCGCGGTCAACTTCATCTACATCAACTGCGAGATCGTCGACACGCAGTACGGCGTCCTCGCCCATGTAGGCAACTACTTCATACAGGATTGGGACGAGCGCATCCCCTTCACCGGGTGGTCCACCGAGAAGGTGTACAACCAGCTTCGTGAGCAGATCGACGCCCGGGAGGAGGTCACCGTCATCGTCCTCGACGAGATAGACAAGCTGGTCTACAAGAGCGGCGACGACGTGCTCTTCCACCTGACGGAGATCAACGCCGACCTGCTCCAGGGCAAGCTGAGCATCGTGGGCATCTCCAACGACCTGAAGTTCACCGAGTTCCTGGACACCCGGGTCCGCTCGCGGCTTGGCGAGGAGCGGATGGTGTTCCCGCCCTACAACGCGAACCAGCTCCAGGACATCCTCAGGCAGAGGGCGGACCTGGCCCTACGAGAGGACGCCATCGACCCCGGGGTGATATCGCTGTGCGCGGCCCTGGCGGCCCAGGAGCACGGGGACGCCCGCCGCGCCCTCGACCTCCTGCGCGTCTCTGCGGAGCTGGCGGAGAGGGACCACGCGCCCAGGGTGACCGAGCACTTCGTCCACAAGGCGGTCAACAAGCTGGAATTGGACGCCGTGGAGGAGGTGGTCACCACGCTGCCCACCCACTCCAAGCTGGTCCTCCTCGGGATACTCATCAACGAGAGGGAGGGGAACCTGTACTCCACCACCGGCGAGGTGTACGACACCTACCGGGAGCTGTGCCGGCAGCACGGGATGAACCACCTGACACAGAGGAGGGTCACCGACCTGATATCCGAGCTGGACATGCTTGGCATAATCAACGCCCGCCTCAAGTCCTTCGGAAGGGGCGGCCGCACCAGGGAGATCTCCCTGGCCGTATCCCTCTACGAGATCGCGGATGTGCTGCGCCAGGACGACCAGATCAAGGACCTGGTCGACGCCAGGCCCCACGCGAACCAGACCAAGCTCCTATGAGGCCGGGACCGCTTCCCTGCCCCTCATGTCTCGTCATCGTCTATCTTGCCCGTGAAGGCGTTCTTGATAGTCCCGTAGACGAAGGAGATGGCACCCTGCCGACCCCCGTCCTCGTCGTCCTTCCCCTTGTCCTTGGGGCGGATGTTCCGGTACTCGATGTACGCCGACTCGGTGAGGAAAGGCGCGACCAGCAGTAGGGCGACGGACACCATGAGGTTGGGGCCGCTGTTGACGGGCGCCGGGTGCACCTCGGTCTGCCCCCTCGCCCACAGCTTGATCAGCCCGAACCAGGGGATCTCGCCCCGGGCGACGCCGACGATCCACTCCTCCCTCACCGGCTCGACCAGACGGGACAGACCCGGTGGGGCGGGTCCCGGACCGCTCCAGGCGGGGAGACTGTACTGGTCGACCTCCCGGTTGTGGTCCCCCTTGGTGATGATGCCGCCGTGGGGCTCGAGCCCTGCGGCCTTGAAGTTGTTGAGGATGACCTTCACGTCCACCACCAGTTCGATGATCTCCAGGCGGCCGTTGTGGTAGCTGTGGAAGTCCGGGACGATGAAGGACTCCGTCTCGTCCTCGATGTCGAGGGTGGGGACGTCGAACCCTCCCGAGCCCGGGTCGTACTCGATGCGGACAACCGCCCGGTGGATGATGGGCGTCGTCTGGGTCTGGCCGTTCTTGTGGTAGATGATGACGTCGCCGAACTCGCTGTACCGCTCGTAGTCCGAGTCGCGGCCCTCGACCCAGGTGTGAGGCGAGCCCGCGTTCTCCAAGGTCCTGACCAACGTCAGGTCCCCGGTGTCGATGACGCCGATGTAGGAGAGCTCATCGTCGTGCTGCATGCTCTCCGACTCCACGACGACCATGGGCGGCCACCGGCCCCCGTAGACGTAGAGGGAGCCCAGTACTATGGCCACCACAACCAGGGCGACCACGATGTCCTGGACCAGGGCCATGGCCTCGCTCTTCTTCGACATCGGCACACCTTTCGGTACGGACCCGTTGATGGAAGAGGTCCGATATCAAGGTATGGTATGCGGACAGCCCAAGGTGGTCCCGGCCAGTTCCGCGGGACAACCCTTATTACCGGACTAGCCGTTCCGAGGGCGATGAGCGACGACAGGATGGGCCTGGACGAGTACTTCATGAGGGTGGCAAGGCTCGTCAGCAGGAGGTCCACGTGCACCCGCAGGCCCGTGGGCGCCATCGTTACCAAGAACAAGCGTATCCTCACCACGGGCTACAACGGGGCGCCGAGGAACCTCCGCCATTGCATGGAGGTGGGATGCCTCCGTGAGCAGATGGGGATCAAGTCGGGGGAAAGGCACGAGCTGTGCCGGGGCGTCCATGCCGAGCAGAACGCCATCATCCAGGGCGCCGTCTTCGGGACGACCCTGGAGGGGGGCAGCGTATACACCACCACCTTCCCGTGCGTCATGTGCTCGAAGATAATCATCAACGCGGGCCTCCGGGAGATCGTGTACGCCGACGGCTACCCCGACGACCTCTCGAAGGAGCTCCTGGACGAATCGGGCATCGTCCTCCGCCACTACCCGATGCCCGACGATGGTTGCGACTAGGCCCACCGTCCATCGTTGTCCATCTAGTGAACGATAATTCGAACCTATAACTATTAAAGGTGCAATCGATTCCTCCGATGTCGCTTCCGGAGGGAGAGTGGACCTGGGTCGAGATGGGCTCTGACGAGGCAGGACACATGACCGACGACACCGCATCGTTCAAGACGGTCGAGGACTGGGAGAGCGACGCGACCATCGCCCTCACCCGCGGTGACATCTTCGGGGCCCTGCGCATCTACGAGGAGATCCTCAAAGTCTACCCACAGTACCTGAAGGCATGGTACAACAGGGCGGTCATTTTGGACCAGTACGCCAATGACAAGCGTCAGGCCCTCTGGTGCTACGACCAGGCCCTCAAGATAGACCCGAACCACGTGGACATCCTCCACAACAAGGCCAAGCTGCTGGCCGACCTGGGCGACTACGCCGAGGCGGAGAACTACTACATCCGAGCCCTGCAGTCCCGGCCCAACTACATCAAGTCCCTCATGGGCCTCGCCACCGCGTACGTGAACACCGGCAAGTACGAAGAGGCCCTCCGGGCAGTGGAACTGGCGGAGCGCCACAAGCTGACGAAGGAACAGAAGGCGGACCTCCTTGGAGTTAAGGCGATAATCCTCTCCAACATGGGCAAGAGCAAGCAGGCCATCAAGGCCTGCAAGAAGGGCCTGGCGATGAACCCCAAGGACGACACGCTCTGGGAGACCATGGGCGTGGCCTACTACAACATCAACAAGTTCAAGGACGCCGTCCGATGCCTCAACAAGGCCATCGAGATGAACCCCCAGAACCAGTCGGCCCGACACATGAAGCGGGAGATCCTCGACTCCCTGGCCGACGCCGGGATCCTGGTCCATGACAGCGAGCCAGGCCTCTGATGGAGGCCCCGTGGCAGAACATCTCACAGCCCTGGCTAGGGCCCGTCCTCGCCATCGTCCCCTTCTTCCACCTCATCCTCACCGAGGAAGCCTAACCAGTCGGGGGGACCGCCCCCGTCGTACCCCACGGCGACGACGTAAACCTCGGAGCTGGCCTTCCGGGTCGCCTCGGGGCGGAATCGCTTCACCCGGCCGAAGCGGGTGCGCAGCCGGGAAACCAGGTCCGCCGAGTACTCCCCCTCGAAGGTCTTGACCACCAGATGGCCGCCCTCCTCCATCAGAGGCAGACCGAAGTCGACGGCGAGCCTCGCCAGCAGAATCGACCTCAGGTGGTCGAGGCCATACGTCCCCGAGATGTTGGGGGACATGTCGGACAGGACGACCCTCGCCCGCCGGCCGAGGAGGCAGGCCCTCGCCGCTGCCTGGGTGGTCTCGCTGGCCAGGTCGCCCCGGACGAAGGTGAGACCGGGGAAAGGTTGCACGTCCTCCAGGTCCACGCCCACCACGAGGCCCTTGGGCCCCACGGCCTTCGCCGCGACCTGGCTCCACCCGCCGGGCGCGCAGCCCAGGTCGAGTACCGCGTCCCCCTTGTGCATGATACGGAACTTCTTGTTGATCTGCAGCAGCTTGTAGGCGGCCCGGCTACGGTAGTCCTCCCTCTTGGCCCGCCTCGCGTAGGGGTCGCGCCTGTGCTCATCCACCCATCTTTCTCCCATCGGCGCACCCCATGGAGGGACCTTCTAATAAATGGATACCCTCCTGGGCCCTATCTCATCATATAAAAACAATGCGCCTCAGGGTCTGGGAATGCGAGCGAACGATTCCCAGCGCGTCCTCGGACGGTACGTTCACCGATTGGTGAACGGTCAGCGAATCACGACATTTTCGCAAGAATCGGCACATAATCGTAAGAATCCGAATTCCTATTTGGCAGGCCGATGAGTATTTATATCATCACAAGGGTCTTTGGGAGCAACCGGAGGGATAGCTACGAAGCCCGATAGAATAGTTGTAGCGAGCTTGATTGTTTTCCTTGCCCTCTTGATCCTCGCGGCCGCTAGCGCGTCCGCGCAGGATGAAGAGGCACCGACCGTGGTAGGTCCCAAGGACCTGCCTGGAGCCGACGTCATCGTAAAGTACGGTGATACGTACGAGCTCAACTCGACGGGTTCGACCGACAACGTCGGGATAGTCACTTACGGCTGGGAGATCACCTTGCCTGATGACTCCAAGGTGTACTACGAGAACTCAGCACCTGCGACCCCGACGCACGACTGGACCCCATCCACCTGGGGCGTGCACAAGGTCCTCGCCTGGGCCAACGACTCCCACGGCAACACTGGGTACTACGTGTACGCGGTGGACGTGGTGGAGGTCATCCCCGCCCAGGTGATAGCCAACACCGACGTCTCCTACGACCACTCGGTGGCGGTGACCGGAGGCACGCTGGAGTACCTCAACACCAACATCGAGGTCACCGGTGGCAAGAAGGGCGAGGGCGTCTCCCTCTCCAGGGGAGAGCAGTTCACCGAGGGCCTCAGCTGGAACGGCATCGGAGGCAAGCTCGCCGGCCAGTGGGGCCCCTACTACAGCGGCGGCTACTACGGGTACGTCTATGAGGACACCTCCAGGGTATTGGTGGGTTCCAAGTCCATCCGGAACAGCGGTGGGAACTACAACTACGGTTTCACTTGGACCTTCACCCAACCCGAGGACCTGTCGGATTACAATGGCGTCGTGTTCTGGGTCCGGTCCGATTACTCGTCTGTCAGGTTCTACAACCTCTACCTGAGGTCGGGATCCGGCTACGGATACAGCTACCTTTACGTCGGATACCAGCCGATGCAGAGGGGATGGTACGGCATCTACTTCGACCTGGACATGGAGAACGTCGGCTACGGTTGGCAGTACGGTCTCGACTTGACCGGCATCACCTCTATCCAGTTCCAGATGTACAACCGGATGTACTCTTGCTGGATCGACGGAGCGTACTTCGACAAGACGCCGCGAGGCGACAACATCACGGAATCCGCGAACCCCACGGGCGACTGGGCGGGTTACTGGTCGGGCTTCAGCACCACCTCAGCCAGGGCCCACGTGGGCTCCTATTCCGTAAGCAAGTACGCAGGCTACTCCACCAACTACTTCTACTACTATTGGAACTACCAGAACGGCCGGTACGCCGACCTGTCGATGTACAACGCGTTCAAGATGTACACCTACGCCCCCTACGGATACGCGTACCTCTATGAGTTCCGAGTGTACGATGCCAACGGCCGGTACGCCTACTGGTACACCTCCTCGTACACCTACTTCTACTATAACTGGAACTACGACGGCAAGTGGCACACCTGTAACATGCCATTCGACCAGTCGGGCACATCCTACACATACTCCGGCTTCGACTGGTCCAACATACGATACATGCGCATGTACATGAGATGGTACTCCTCCGGGACCATCTACATCGACGGCGCGGAGTTCTACTACTCCCAGACGGCCGGCAAGGCCGGGCCGCCCGGGCTGGCTGAGGACATACCCCACGGCATCTACGCCCTGGATGACGGCGAACTGAAGATCACCAACTCCCAGTTCACCTCCCCAGAGCCTTGGGGCGCCTTCGTCCGCAGCGACAGCAACCTCAACGTCAAGAGCTCCTCCTTCGACGGCCTATGGGGCACCGTCCATCCCTCCATAATGAACGACGGCACCACCTATGGTGGCATCCTGGCCTTCGGTGGAAAGACCATTCTGGACGACGTGACGATTACCAAGGCCTCGTCCTCAGGTATCTATGTACAGAACAGCGACGTGACAGCCACAGGCCTGGACATCTCAGGTCACTCGGCGACATACCCGTTGTCGGCGGGCATGATCGTGGCGTTCACGAACACACAGGTAGGACAGACACACACAGTCTCGGTCTCATCATCTGAGTTCTACAACTCGCCGCAAGGCTCCGGCCTGATGATCCTGGGCCAGCACGCCAGGGGAGACGCCACAGTCGACGTCGACGATGTGTACTCCTACAGGAACCAGGTCTACGGCGTCGTGACAGAGGTTACAGGATGGACAGGCAACCTCACGGTCTCAATCTCGAACTCCGAGTTCGAGATGAACGGTGGCTCTGGCTTCACCTTCAACGCCCACGACGCGAAGGTCACTCCCAAGACCAAGGTGGCGTTCAAGGTCGAGGCTAGCGACGCGATCGAGAACGGTGCGTACGGCTTCCTCTTCCGAGCCGACAAGTCACACCTGAACGTGGACGGCCACATCGAGGGACTGGAGACCTACGACAACACCGGCAACGGTATCGGCATCGAGGTCGGTTGGCTGGAGGGAATAATGAACCTCTACTTCAACGATATCTTCTCCCACGAGAACATGGGCAACGGGATGTACATCTACTTCCGCCAGTCCCAGTTCAGGGACTTCTTGGGAACCACCATCCTCCCCAAGGGGAAGTTGATGGTGGACATGGAGAGCTGCTTCATGGCCTCGAACGAGGGTAACGGCGTCTACGAGGTGCACAACCCAGCAGGGTCCTACCAGGACATCCCGACCCAGAACTACGAGATGATCGTGAAGAACACCACCATCGAGAAGAACAACGGGCAGGGATGGTACGTCCAACCCCAGGGCAGGCCCCAGTACGGCAGCCGGTTCGCCAACTACGAGTTCTACAACTCGGTGTTCTCGGACAACAAGGGAGCCGGCTTCTACCTGCGCGACCAGTACTACTGCTACTACTACTACGGCGCGGAGATGGAGGAGACCTTCTACTTCTACAACTGCACCTTCACCTACAACGAGCGTGGCTTCAGGCAGTACATGGACCAGTACGCGTACGGTGACGACGTGGAGATCCAGTTCGAGGCGTGCACCTTCCAGGACAACGACTACGAGGCCCTCTACGCCACTGGGTACTGGTACTCCTACTACGACTCTGGCATGTCCTACATGAAGAGGGTAGTCTACGACGTGAAGGACTCGCTCATCGACGGCTACGTCTATCTGCACATCTCAGGTCTGTACGACCAGGGTGGCAACGTGAAGCCCGAGGGCAAGATATCCATCGTCAACTCGACCTACACCTACGACGAGCCCATGTACCTGCGCATCGGCTCCTACTACTACAGCACGTCCACGCCCACGATGGCCACCGTCGTCTACAAGGGCAACACCCACACCTCGCCCAGCATAGGCAACGGCATCCACATCGAGATGTACGGTGGCTCCCGCCTCACGGGCAACATAGACATCCAGGACATGGATATCTTCGACCCCCTGGGTCACGGCATCTACGTGAAGTTCGGGACCCTGTACCGGTACACGGGTTCCAAATCGGTGTCCGGAAAGGTGAACATGGTCAACGTGGACATCAGGAACCCTCTGGAGGACGGTGTGTACATCCACACCAGCCACAGACAGCCTTCGGGAGGGTCCTCCACCGGCTTCTACTCCCTGCTCAACAGCAGGGTCCAGGGAGCCAACACAGGTATCAAGACCTTCGATTTCTCTGGCGAGATCCGCAACACCAGGTTCTCGAACCTCAGGGAGGAGACGATCTACACCTACGGAGGCGTCATCGACGTCTACGAGTCCCAGGTCGGCCCGATCAGCGAGCAGAACCTGCGCGTGGACGAGAAGGGCGCCATCAGGCTGTGGTTCGAGCTCCGCGTGAAGGTCGTGTGGCGGGACAATCCCGACCAGTTCGTCGACGGCACCACCGTGGAGATCAAGGACAACTCCTGGACCATCCTCGGCGTCAACTCCATCGACGACATGGAGGGCGTGCTGTTCACCAACCTGAACTCCTACACGGTGCTGCCCGAGGGCATCTTCACAAAGAACCCGTACATAGTCACAGCCGACTACATCGGCATCGTGAAGGAGCAGCAGGTCCAGATCAAGGAGAACACCGAGATCATCATCAAGCTGGTCGACGACATCCGTCCAAGGCTCACCGTGGAGTCCCCCGCGGACGGCCACGAGCAGCGGGAGCAGTCCATCACCGTGAAGGGCACGGTCTACGACAAGCACACCGGCGTGGACAGGGTGATGATCTCCGCCGATGGTGAGAACTGGTTCGAGGCGCAGATGAGCACGGACATGTTCACCTACGAGCACACCTTCGAGGAGCTCCCCGAGGGCCTCATCCTGATCAGGGTGCGCGGCTTCGACATCGCCGGCAACTACATGGAGGTGGCCCTGTCCGTTCTCGTCGACAGCACCCCGCCCAACCTGGGCATCATCACGCCCGAGGACGGGATGAGGACCAACAAGCGGTTCCTGGAGATCGTGGGCGTCACCGACGTGGGCTCGACCGTCTACATCAACGACCAGCCCATCGAGATCCAGTACACCCTCATCAGCTACACGCTGACCCTGGCCGAGGGCCCGAACGCAATCAAGGTGGCCTCCGTGGACTACCTGGGCAACATCGCCGAGGAGGTCCGCTACGTCACCTTGGACACCCAGGCCCCCTACATCGACATCATCAACGTCGAGGACGGCGACAGCGTCAACACCCCCGAGCTGACCCTCATCGGTCAGACCGAGAAGGAGGACGTCACCGTCACCGTCAACGGCATGGAGGTCGAGGTTGAGGACGGCATGTTCGAGGCCACGGTCACCCTCACCGAGGGCGCCAACGACATCAACATCTTCGCCATCGACGGCGTGGAGAACGACCGCCTGGTCGTCCTCACGGTCCACCTGGACCAGACGCCCCCGTGGCTGCGCCTGACCGAGCCGGTAGCGGAGATACTGACCGACAGCAACTTCAAGGTCTCCGGCTACGTGGAGCAGGGCTCGCGCGTGTATGTAAATGACCGCGAGGTGGAGGTCAGCTTCGGATACTTCGAGACCACCGTCTCGGCCCCCGAGGGCGACTTCGACCTGGTGATATCCGCCCTGGACATCGCCGGCAACGAGCTGGTCCGCACCATCCCACTGACGGTGGACACCATCGCGCCCGCCATCGAGGTGACCAGCCCGATGGAGGGTTTCGTGACCAATGTGGACACCATCAATGTGGTGGGCACCATCACCGGCACCCCCGGCGAGGACGCCCGCTTCCTGGAGCTGTACATCAACGGCATCCCACGCCTGTTCGACTACACCTCCGGTGAGTTCTCCCACGAGGTGCTCCTCGAGGAGGGTGTGAACCGCATCGTCATCGAGAGCATGGACACCGCTGGCAACACCGAGAAGCTGGTACGCACTGTGATGCTCGACTCCAACCCGCCCTACCTGAGCGTGTTCATAGGGAACGTCAGGCAGGACCCGAACTGGAACGAGCCCGTGTCCATCAGCGACTTCGTGTACGTCTCGGGCTTCACCGAGATCGGGGCGGCCCTCACCATCGACGGCGTGTCCGTCGACGTGGACTCGGAGACGGGGTACTTCAACTACACCCTGACCATCCCCAAGCCCCTGCCCGGCCTCAAGATCTTCACCAAGGAGATCGTGGTGACCTCCACCGACGGCGCCGGCAACTCGGTGACCATCGTGGAGAAGGCCAACCGCATCAAGGGCGTCGACACCACCGTCGAGGACGAGACGACCACCGCCGAGTGGCTCATCCTGTTCCTCGCCATAGTCATCTTCGGCATGGCCCTCGCGGGTGCCTACGGGTACAACCGCATCCAGGCCCAGCACGAGATGATCGAGGCGTACGAGGCAGCGCCCCCAGCGGTCACCTACACTCCCGAGGGTAAGGCTGTCGCCCCTCCCCCGGCCCGCCCCGCCCGCGGTGGCAGGCCCCGCCCCAGGGCCCCGGCCCCGGAGCCCGAGGAGGAGGTCGTGATCGAGACCGACGAGGAGGAGGTGTAGTACGATGAGGAACAAGGGGTGGACTCTGGGCATCATCGTTCTGGCAAGCCTCGCCTTCGTGGCCGTGGCGCTGGCCCTCGTGGCCACGCCCGCGCACGCATCGATCACGGGGACCCCGCTGCCGTCCTATGGCAACGACTGGAACATCACCCAGGACACAACGGTCCTGGGTGAGTCCATCAAGCTGCAGGGCGACATCATCGTCAACCCAGGGGTGACGCTCAAGATCCGCAACACCGAGGTGAAGTTCAACTCGTCCTCCATGGGCGAGCACGGCATCTTCATCGACTCAGACAGCAGCTCCGGCGACGGTGTCGTCGAGCTGGATGACTGCACCATCCGTTCGGACTACGACGACTACGGTTGGTACTGCGAGGTATGGGGCAGCCTGAAGATCACCAAGGCGCGCCTCTACAACGTGGAGGACGGAATCTGGGTCTACAGCGACAACGTGGACATCGCCAACATGACGCTCTACGCCCAGGGCAGGTACGGGATGAACATCCTCCACGGCGACCCGAAGATAGTCGACTCGGACATCTTCGCCAAGGGCTACAGCGGCTCGACGGTGACCGGCATCAGGCTATTCGGGAACTCCAGCGACCGTGCCGCACCAACCTTCAAGGGCGTGACGTTGAAGGTCTACAGGAACGATGACATCTACAGCACTTCCTCATCGACCTACATCAACTTCAACATGATCGGGCTCGACTCATACTACGGCCAGTTCACCAAGCTGGAGGGCCTGGAGATACACTTCGAGGCCACCGCGGACGTGATGGTCAACTACACGGGCGGTCCCCGGGTGTACGCGTACTTCGACGCGCTAGGCATCTACCTGGGCGGAGGCACAATCCTGGGCGGGATGGACATCACCATCTCGGGCAGCCTCTACCACATCGATGCCGACGCCGAGGGAGCCGCAGCCGGTACCCTGTACATGTACAACTACTTCTGTGCCCTGAACAACTACATCGGCTCCGACGGCCAGTCCCCGGCCACGTTCTCGGGGCTGACTGTGGTGGAC
>JABAHP010012425.1_pt1 | contig 20478 bp, 23 predicted proteins | sample 7062081 | NCBI WGS metagenome assembly JABAHP01 (sample SAMN14534357, study PRJNA622989) | marine sediment metagenome | biome: marine biome [ENVO:00000428]; feature: marine pelagic biome [ENVO:01000023]; material: deep marine sediment [ENVO:00002113] | place: India: Gulf of Kutch | collected...
CAAGGTCGGACATGTTCAGGGAACCGGTGACCATATAAAGATGTCCAATCCCAAGCAAAATAAAGGTGGCCCCGATGGTGCCCAGAATGAGGTAGTTATAGCTTGCCGTGAGAGATTCTTTCTTGATGCCCGAAGCAATGAGGGCATAACCCGCCAGAGAGCTTATCTCGATAAAGACATACATGTTAAATATGTCTCCGGTTACCACGATCCCCATAAGCCCGGTGACCAGAAGCATGTAGATACTGTAGAAAAATCTGTGCCGCTTCTGACGTATCTCTTTCTCCACGCTCCTGAGTGAATACAGTGCCACCACAACGGCCACGAACGAGACCACCACAAGCACGAACGCATTGAGATAATCCACCACGTACTCTATTCCCCATGGTGGCTCCCAACCGCCAAGACGGTAACTTATCCTGCCCGAGGACATGACCATGCCCAGAAGAGAGTTCGAACCGTAGAATGCAAAACCGGTCGTAACTACTGCAATTATCCAGGGAAGCCTGCGGTTGAGCATCCCAAGCACCGGAATGATAACCGCAGAAATCAATGGGACGAGTATTATCAGGACGGGCAGATGCTGGCTCACAGGTCGGGCTCGCTCTCCCCGCTCTCACGCTTCTTTTCGAGGATACGGTCTTCTTCTATGGTTCCAAATTCCCTGTAAATGCGAACTATCAGGGCGAATGCCACCGCCGTTGTGCTCACCGAAACAACGATTGCCGTCAGAATGAGAACATGCGGCAGGGGATTGTCATAGGGGCCTCCATGCTCCCACAGAACCGGCGCGGTTCCTCCCGAGACCTTGGCAATGGTTATGTAGAAGAGGAACACCGCAGTCTGAAAAATATTCATTCCGATGATCTTCTTGACAAGGTTTTGCTTGGCTATCATGGCGTAAAACCCTATGGAGGCCAGGGCTATATAAACCAGATAATTGTATTTTACCAGTATGAACTCAATCATCCTCAGCCTCACGCTTTTCTTCACCACGGTCGGCGGTCTCGAAAAATATCGTCACCATGACCGCGGCAACGGTCATGCCCACGCCGATCTCGATGAAGAAAATACCGTAATGGGCCGCGAGGTGATGGTCATGGATAGGCAGGAACTCGTACTGGAGATATCTGCCCCCCATGACAAGTGCGACCAACCCGACCCCGGCATAAATAAGCACTCCCAGGCTGTTCAATATATCGTTGACTGGACGGCGTATCCGCTTCCGGGCATTCTGGAATCCGAAAACCAAAGCATAGAGAATAAAACTCGCACCAAGAATGACCCCTCCCTGGAAGCCTCCCCCGGGCCCACTGTCACCATGAACGATGACATACAGGCCGAAGAGCTGTATGAACGGAATCAGCAGCCTCGATACGGAGGAAAGAATGACATTCCTATTCATCCCTGTCATCCTTTCTTCTCAGCAGCAGGATAACGCATGCCCCGGCGGCAAATATGACCGTGGTCTCTCCGAGAGTATCGTATCCCCTGTAGTTCGCCAGAACCGCGGTAACAATATTGACAACACCAGACTCGTCCTCGGACTTCTCAATGTATCGGGGTGCCACATGGTGATGGGCCGGAGCGGACGGGTCTTCGTAATCGGGCATGTCCAGCGTACCGTAGACCAGGGCGAGCGCTGTGATGGCAATGATGATGAATACTCTTTTCGAATGCCTCCCGAGAGGGTTCAGCGACTCTCCCCGGCGTGTGCGGCTTATGGTCGCTATCAGAAGGACCGTGGTGATTCCAGCGCCTACGGACGCTTCGGTAAAAGCCACATCAACGGCGTTCATCTGCGTCCAGACCAATGCCATGAGCAGGCTGTACGCTGACAACAGGATGCCTGCCGAGAGCAGGTCCCGGCTCATGACGGCTGCCAACGCGGTAATAACCAGCAGGGAAAGAAGCAGAATGTCAATCATCTTCGCTTTTCCCCCTTCTGCCAGGGCTTGACCCCTGCAATATAAGCCGCCTTCGCTATGGCATGCGTGGCCGTGGGATTCGCTATATAGATAAAAACGATTATCAGGAGCAACTTCAGGCTGACAAAAGACATTCCCTCATAAAGCATCAGGCCGAAGAGAATGAGGCTCTGCCCCAGGGTATCGGCCTTCCCCGCAGGGTGGATCCGTGAATAGAAGTCCGGAAACCGCACGACACCGATGGCCGCCACCAGGATGAAAAAACAGCCCAGCCCGATGAATGCGAACGAGGCTATTACACGTATTTGGGAAAGTGCCTCCATCAGTCAAGCCCTCCGGTCTCACGATATTTCAGGATGGCAAGCGTGGCGATAAAGTTGATGAGTGCATAGACAAGCGCTATGTCCATGAAATGAGGCCGGTCATAAAGAAATCCCACCAGGGCGATAAGCACCACGGTCTTGGTGCCGATAACGTTCACAGCAAGAACCCGGTCGTATATCCTCGGGCCCTGAATGGCGCGGTACAAGACCAGAAACACCGCCAGCAGCACTGTTATTACGGCGGCCTCAAACATCACGCATCCCTTTCTCGATCTTTTTGACCTGACGTGACATAGCCCCCTCAAGCAGGCTTTCCGCGGCCTCATCCGAGATGGCGTGAACCACGAACACCTCTTCATTCGCATCCACCGTAACAGTGCCCGGAGTAAGCGTTATTGAGTTGGCGAGCGTGGTCGTTCCCATATCCTCGCTGAAATTATTCTCAAACGTAATTATGCTTGGATTTATGGGCATCCGGGGGTGAAGCGTCCGGTACACCAGATCTATATTGGCCTTGAAAACCTCCCACAGAAGCCACGGCAAATACCTGATGAACCTGAGCACACGCATGACCTCTCGGGCAATGGGGGGCTTCCTGCCAGCCAGCAGATCATACGAAAGCCAGGCCACCAGCAGACTGCTCAGTGCCCCCGTTACAAAATGAAATGCATCGAAGTACCCGGAAAGGAGTACCCAGAAACAGAACATTATTAGCGCCGTTATGAAAAAGCCCACGGCTGGACCTCACATAAGAAACAATTTTGTTTCTTTTCGGGACATTCCGAAAAGACAGGAATTTATTATACATAAATAAGACTCCTTACACTACCTGCGGTCTCGTGCAATCAGGGTGTTAATATGTACAATTTATTGGGTATAATAGAATCCATCGGGCGTTATCTCAGACAACTGATCCAAAGGCGGACCCATGGGGGAAGAGAAAAAAGCGCGCTCGCCTGAACCTGCGGGTGTTGAGAAAAACGAGGGAAAAGGACAGGAAGAAGAAAAACTTCCCCTGGATGCCCGGCTATTATCAGAAGCGGTCATCGAATTGAACATCTCTCGAAGGAGCGTCGGGCTCTATCCTCCAGGACACGTTTTCATAACCGGGGCCATAGAGCGTGCCTTCAAGCTCCTGGGTAAACTTTTCGAACTCAGAAAAAGTATCGCGCTGGGAATCGCCAAGGATTCACTCGTCATTGATGAATATTCCCTTGATCCCGGCAATCCGGTATACCGGGAAGTGGCAGAGAGTTTTCATGACAAGGGGATAGCGGGTATTACGTTCTCCTCCGGGCTGACCCAGGAAGAGCTGACCAGCCTGCATGAACTGCTGACCATGAAAGATGCCCCCATCGGCAAGGAGTTCTCTGACCTTGCCAGAGACAAAGGCCTGACCCATATAAAGCTCAGTCCCATCGACTACTCGACATTCAGGTTTACCGAGAGGACCAGGGAAGAAGGAGAAAAAGAGAGCAACATATGGGAAGACTATGTCTATGGCCTGCTTTCGGGGAAGCTCTCCAGTGAAGAAGTATCGGGAACCATCCTCAAGGCGGCCCCTGAGGAGATCGCCGAACTGCTGAACAAGGCTGCACAGGAGCAAAAATCGGATGAATCATATGACCGTGTTATTGCCTCATACATGAGTTCCAAGGGCTCTTCCCGGCTCAAAGGTGAGGCAGCAAGCAAATTGTTCAAATTAATAGACAACCTTTCACCGGACCTGAAGAATGATTTTCTTTCCCGCTCGTTCGAGCATATAAGCACCGATACTTCGCAGGCAGAGAGTATTTTCTCCGGAATGAGCCGGGAGAAGCTCCAGGAGACCATAGAGTTCATGAACAAACACGCCTCCAGTGTACCGACGGCGCTGAAAAATATCATGAACCGGCTGGGCTCGATACAGTCTGAGCGGAAATTTTCCTTCGATATTCTAGCTGGAAACACGTCAGTGGTCCATGACATTGAGATCGGCAGCAATCTCGTTGGCATGTTCACCGAGGAGACGTTTCACCGTTTCGTGGGTGATGACTACCGCAAACAGCTCGATAAAATGATACGCAACTCGGCCCCGAGGATACTGCTCGAACTGGAAGAGGTCAAGGAGGACTGCAACGAGGATATAATAGACCGGATAACCTCCGAGGTCATGCTTGAGGTGCTGGACACGGACATCATCAGCGCAAAAGACTATCTCGATGTACTGACCCGCCTTTCAGAGATCTCTGAAGAGCTGGTGAACACCGGGCGCTTCGAGGACGTCCTGAATATTTACAATACCATTTACAGCCATTCGATGACCGGAAAGTACAAACACGAAGCGGCCAGCACTATCGTGTACTTCTTCCAGTCCAGTGGTTTCCTTGAACGGCTCCAGCAGGCCATCATGATATGGGGAAGGAAGGACCGGGAAGGGGCACTCAGACTCTCCAGGGCACTGAAGGGACATCTGGTATCCCCCCTTCTGGATGCCCTGTCCGAAACCGACGATCCTGCCACCAGGAAGTTCCTTATGGAGTTGCTTACGGGGCTTGGAAACGATATCATGCCAGAGGTTATCAGAAGGTTTTCCGACAAACGATGGTATGTGGTCCGGAACATGCTTATTCTGGTCCGCAGCTGCGGGGATGCACGACATTTCATTCATATTCGCAAGTTCGTAAAACATAGCGACACCAGGATCGCCCTTGAAGCGGTCCGCACCCTTCTTCATTTCAAGACTTCCGACTCCGTTCCTTTTCTGAAGTTCTATCTTGCATCGGGCAACGAGGAGGCAAGAAATCAGGCCATTGTACTGTCGGGAGCATACCGGGTGAAGGAAGTCGTCCCGACCCTGCTTGATATCCTCAACAAGAAGGACAGGCTCGGGACCGAGGCAAACCTGAAGACCATGCTGGTCAAAGCTCTGGGAGAGATCGGCGACAAACAGGCCGTGCCCTCCCTCATACGTCTGTTCGAAAGCTCTGTTCTTGTGAACAGAAAACCCATGGCTGAGCTCAAACGGGAAATCTTCAGAAACCTTCTGCGTTATCCCCCGGCAGCGGTAAAGCCCATTCTGGTAAAGGGGCAGCGCAGCTCCGACGAGTTTATCAGCTCCACCAGTGAGCGGATGGTCAAACAGCTTTTTATCCGTGAAAGGGGGTACTGATGGCAGGCAAAATAAGCTCCCTGATATCCGATATCATGACCGCGGCCATGAACTGTTCTCTTTATTCAAAAGAGCATAACTCTGTCGTGCAGTTCTCCAGAAAAGCGGTCAAGGACATGGAGGGATTCTTCGAGGACAATGCTCTCAGCTTCACCATAATCGGAAGCACATTCCTGATGAATGACCAGAAAGTGAAAGAGACAAGCCTGCATATCGGCAATTTCATTAAAAAACTCAGACGCAAGGGGATTGATAAAATCGTTTTCAAGCGAGGCATTGAGCAGACCGAAGTGGCCGATTTCATAGCCGCTCTCGTTTCGGTCTCAGGCAAACCCATATCCTCCGCCCATCTGCAGGTTGGTATCGTTGAGGTAAAGTTTTCCACAGGCTCCACCGATGACATCCCCGCCGAGATAGAAGAAGATATTGAAAAGGTAAAAGAGATAAATCAGGAACTCTCGAAGTTCGGAAAGCTCGACATGGTAGGCCTTGAGGATGTGGTCATGAGCTTCATGTCGACCCTCCAGAGAGAGGCGAATGTGCTGAACATTGTCAGCCCGGTCAAAGCGCACAGTGAATACACGTTTGCGCATACTTCAAACGTGACCATACTCTCCATTTTCATGGCAGAATGCCTGGGACTGCAAGGCGACATACTCCACGAAGTGGGACTCGCCGGACTTCTCCACGATGTAGGGAAGTCATTCATTCCCCTGGAAATCCTGGAGAAAGAAGGCAAACTCACGGACGAGGAGTGGAATATCATGCGGAATCACACGGTCTATGGTTCCATGTATCTTTCCGGTATCCAGGATGTCCCCAAGCTTGCCGTCATTGCCGCCTACGAACATCACATGAAATACGATGGAACGGGTTATCCCGAGCCCCGCTGGAGAGGCAAGCGCCAGCATATCATCAGCCAGATCGTAGCCATCGCGGACATCTTCGATGCGCTCAGGACCGAACGCCCATACCGCAAGGCCCTGGAGATACCGGTCGTACTGGGCATTCTGGAAGAGGCCAAGAACAAGGACCTCAATCCCGAGCTCGTGGACAGCTTTGTCGCCAACCTGAAGAGGGTTGGTGGCGCCTGACAACCCAGTCCTCTTGAATTCTGACCAGCCTGAAGCCCGGAGTCAGGTTGCCGGAGCTACACAAAACGATATTTTCGGAAATTCCTTACCGCTTCCTCGGCAATGACCTTGATGATACCCGCTACCGGTACGGAAAGGAACATCCCGAGAATGCCGAACAATCTGCCCCCGACAATAACGACCAGCAACACAGTTATGGGATGAAGGCTTACCATACGGCCGACAACCAGGGGCTTGAGCACGACATTATCAATAAGTTGAATGATGAGATAGGCCAATGCCACATACACCACGCTCAAATAATCTCCGGTGCCCAGGAAGGCCACAAGCAGTGCCGGAACAGCGCCCACTAACGGCCCGATAAAGGGCACCATGTTCGCAAGACCCGCCAGAAGAGCAAGCAGGACCGCGTATTTTATATCCAGAGAAAGAAGCGCCCCCATCGAAAGGATTCCGATCACAAGTGATTCGATAAATGTTCCCCGCAGATAGCCTCCCAGCTGTTCGTCACTGCGGTGAAGAAGACTCAGTGAAAATTCAAAATACCGGTTCGGCACGAAGGATATGAGCTTCTTCTTTATTTCTCTCATGTCCTTGAGCAGGAAGAACATGATGAACGGAATTATCAACAGGTTCGTAAGAAGCGCCCCGGCCTTCAGGAAATAACTGTAGAGCTGATCTCCGGCTGAGGTGACAAGTTCCTGGACCTTTTCCTGAAGGCTCAGGTCTTCCACACCGAGAAAATACAAACGATCCTCAAGTGTTTTTTCGGCCTGTACAAGCATGTCTGAGGCCTTCTCCGCGGTTACGTCAAGCTCGACGGACTGCATCTCCATGGCTATGCTGGGAACAAGGTAGGCCACCCCGACAGAAGCCACCGCCAGGATAAGCAGGAAAATGACCAGGGTCGCGGCACCACGGCTCAATCCCCTGCTTTCGAGGTAACAGGCCATGGGGTCCATGATATAGGCAAGGAGCGCGGAAATGAGCAGCAGGCGGACAAGATCGCCAAAAAGAGAAAGCACATATATACAAGCAGCGATAATAGCTGTCGTAATGATGATCTTCAGGATACGTCCAGTAGTATGCTCCACCTAATCCTCTTTCAGTCCCCTGAGGCGTACGAGTTCTTCATGGGCCGTCTGGAGCTGCTCGTTTGTTGCCCGAAGTCGCCTGCCAACAACACGGGCAAGCGCAGTGACGACTTTCACTCCGAGCTTTGGGTTGCTTTCAGTAAGAGAGATGAGGTCGGGCTGGAAAAAGCCCAGCATGCTGCAGTGAGTTTTCGCCACCGCTGCCGCCGACCGTGGGGACTCGTCCAGAAGGGCCAGTTCTCCAAAGAACTCACCCTTTTCAAGTTCCGCAATGACCTGCCCTGTGGGTTCATTAATGACTGCCACCTTGCCGGTCAGGATTATGTACATCCCCAGCCCCTGGACATTCTGGCCGAAGATAACCTCCTCGGCATTATAATGGCGGTGATGCATGATACGCTCAACGGCGCGCAGCTCGCGCTTGCTTAAGCCTTCAAAGACAGGGATCTCTCCGAGAACGCTGAGAACGCTCTCTTCATGTTCGCCGGTCCCCTTGAATATATTCCCCCATAATGAGTTCATCAGGTCTGTATTTTACCCGTCAAGGTCCTTTTTTTCCAGACAAATTTAGCTATGAAAGACGGCCGAAAGCCATGTTAGGACAAAAAAAGGGAGCCGGTAACGGCTCCCTTTCAGGTGCTGGGTATTGGTATATTATCAGCTTCCCTGGAGCTTTTCTTCCTCTTCCTGTTCTTCCTTGCAATCAATGCACAAGGTTGCGACAGGCCGTGCTTTCAGACGCTCGATGGTGATATCGTCGCCGCAGGAGTCGCAAATACCGAAAGAGCCTGAATCGATACGATCAACCGCCTCCTCTATCTTGTTCAGAAGCCGCTGCTCGCGTCCACGAAGCCTGAGCATGAAATTACGGTCGGTCTCTGCGCTTGCCTGATCACCCAGGTCAGGGAAAACGGTCTGTTCGGGAAGCGCGTTCATGGCGGATTCAGCTTCAGATAACAGGGCTTCCTTCTGCTCAAGAAGCATCTGGCGGATCTCCTGGAATTTTTTCTCCCGGGGAGTAAGTCTCTTTTTCGGTGCGGCTTTCTTTGCAGCAGGTTTCCTGGCAGGGCTCTTTTTGGCAACAGTCGTCTTTTTGGCCGAAGTCTTCTTAGCTGCAGTCTTCTTTTTAGGCGCGGCCTTTTTGGCAACGGTCTTTTTAGCTGCGGTCTTCTTCTTAGCCGCGGTCTTTTTGGCAGCAGCCTTTTTAGCTGTGGTTTTCTTAACAACGGCCTTCTTTTTGGCAGTCTTTTTGGCCGTAGTCTTCTTGGCGGCAGTCTTCTTAGTCACGGTCTTCCTTGCTGCCTTCTTTGTCGTTTTTTTAGATCCACACTTCTTCTTACCACATCGTTTTGATGCCATACCTTTCCCCTTCGAAACGAAATAAGTATATAAAGTATCAGACCGTCAGGGTAATAGTCAAGGGTAAGCGCTTACTGCTATTGCGGTTTCTGGGGGGTATCGGCTGACAGCCGGTTTTTCAGCATTATTCCAGTAAATATGCTCAACACAGCCCAGAACGCCGCCTGACCGTGGGAGCCAAGGATAAATTTGCCAGTTCCCAGGGTTATCCCTATCAGGAACAGCGAGCCATACGCCCACTCCATAAAAGACTTCATCAGGGGGAGACCCTCAGGGGCATCGGTACCGGCACGTACCGGCTTCCAACCGGCCCCCCCGGGATTCACATGCCTGACAAACTCTTCAAGCTTCTTCCGGGATACCGGAGGAGTCAGATAGGTAACGGTCAGCCATACCACAGTTGAAATGGAAATAATGAAAAAGAGTTTACCGTAAAAAGGGATCTCGTTCAGGACGGTATAGGCCACAACACTTGCTGCGGTTGAGGTCACCATTGCGGATATCTCGCTCCAGGCGTTCACTCTCCACCAGAACCAGCGGACAATATAGACCAGGCCGGTGCCCGAACCGAACGCAATAAGGAACTTGAACACCCCCACTATGGAGTTGACCTTGTATGTGGCAAAAGCGGTAATAACGGAAAGCACAATCATCATGAGCCGCGAAACAAGTATATAGTGCCGGTCATCCGCATCACGAACAACGAAGGGCCTGTAGAAATCGTTCACAAAGTAGGCTGAAGAAAGGTTCAAATAGGTACTCAGCGTTGACATGAACGCGGCAAAGAACGAGGCTATCATCAGGCCACGCAGCCCTGTGGGCAGCAGGTCCACCACCATCAACGGATATACGGTATCATGGTCGGCAATGGAAGGATACAGCACCAGTGAGGCCAGGGCCACCAGCACCCATGGCCACGTTCTCAGGGCATAATGGACCACGTTGAAATAGAATGTCGCAAGCAATCCCTCTCGCTCATTCCGGCAGGAGGATATACGCTGCACCACTACCCCTCCCCCGTCCGAGGAATACTTGGACCACCAGCTAAGCCCCATATATCCAAGAAAGGCCATGAATGCAGTGCCGAACACCTCACCCCCCGTGGGAGGAAAGAACTTCAGCACGTCCGGTTCAACACTTGCCGTAATGTTACTGATACCACCCGCCTTATCCACGGCTATTACCGCGAGCGTCACCGCTCCGACCATGGCAATGATGAACTGGAAAAAATCCGTGGTCACCACTCCCCAGTATCCTGACATGATGGAATACGCTATGGTAACGGCGCTGGCGACATAGATCCCCGTCCACTTGTCCCATCCCAGGGCGACCGTCAGGATCTTGGACATGGCGAGTATGACCATGGCCTTTGTAATAGTGTGGATTATGCAGGAAAAATAGATCGCCTTGAATCCCCTGAGGACCAATGAGGGGCGCCCCTCGTAACGCATCCCTATCAGCTCGACATCCGTAAGCACACCCGCACGGCGCCAGAGCCGGGCGAAGAACGATACGGAGAGCATCCCCCAGAGGATAAAACACCACCACTGCCAGTTCTCGTATATCCCATACTGACGTACAAGGCTCGTTACATATAATGGGGTATCCGAAGAGAATGTGGTGGCAGCCATGGAGGTCCCCGCCAGCCACCAGGGCAGATTTCTGCCCGAGAGGAAGAACTCGCTCAGGCTGCTGGAAGCGCGCCGGGTGAGATACAGGCCGAGCGCCAGGCTGCCGAGCATGTAGAGAACAATTATCGACCAGTCAAGCGCGGAAAGGCTCACACACCCTCTTTCCCGGGGTGAAACGTATAAGGACTTTCAGAAATTATCTTTTGCATGCTAAATTATAAGGGTTATGGCTGAAAAAATCCTTGTCCTGGATGACGAGCCTCTTATATTGAATACCATTCAGCGGGCGCTGGGGAAGAAAGGGTACGATGTCCGCATCACCGGGGACATTGTCGAGTTCATGAATGTGCTCAGAAGCGACAAGCCGGACCTGCTGATCATGGATGTGAACCTCGGGTCCATCCAGTCCACTTCCCTCCTGCATGAGATAGAGCGCATATCCCCTTCATCACGCATCCTCATCATCAGTGGGGCGATGCAGGACCTGGAGAACCGTCATTTCCTTGAAAAACCCTTCATGATTGAGGAGCTGCGCAACAAGGTCAGGGCCATTCTGGATGCTCCTTAACTCACTGGACGAAACATTATTCCTTTTTTTCAACCATGGGCTGAACCTTCCCGTTCTGGATCAGTTCATGGTCTTCGTCACAGACCATAATCCTTATGTTTACCTTGCGCTTTTTCTTGTCTTCTGGCGTTATGAAGGGAGAAGGTCCTTCATCGTCCTGGCGTTGGCCCTTGCAGCTTTCGGCCTGGCAGACTGGACTGCGTATTCGCTCAAGCAGGTCTTTATGAGGCCCAGACCCTGCAATTCGCTGGAAAATGTTGTGCTTCTGGTGCGATGCTCGAAAGGATTCAGCCTGCCCTCGAACCATGCCGCAAACTCATTTGCGGTCGCCCTTCCTTTCCTGCTGATGGGCAAAGGCAGGTTCCGGTTCACCTTCATTGTTTTTGCCGCTCTCGTTGCGTATTCCCGCGTCTATGTTGGCGTCCACTATCCATTTGATATACTTTCTGGAGCCCTTTGGGGCTCGGCAATAGCCTTAACGCTCGTACTGATATACCGGAAGGCCGTCCATCGAGGAAAAATTAAGTCGGAGCATCACGGCCAGGAAACCCCTTCATCTGACAGTTCGACCGATACTCCCTGAGCACCGCCTGTGCTATAATCCCGAAATCCCATGGAAAAATCCTCCCCGATCAAACTCAAAAGCCTGCTTCTTTTCATACTCAAGGTAAGCGTCAGCGGTACGCTCATGTACGTCGTGCTCAAGCGTGCCGGGGTAGAGAACGTAATTTCTGCCTTGAAGGGAATACAGCCGGGTGCTTTTGTGGCCGCTCTGGGCATTTTCATCTTCATCCTGTTTCTGTGCTCCCTCCGATGGCGACTGCTTCTCCCTGACCGGTTCGCAATAGGTAAGGTGTTCTCCCTTGTGTTCATGGGTTCCTTCTTCAACACCTTCCTTCCGGGTCTGGTGGGAGGAGACGTGCTGAAAATTTATTACCTTTATCGGGAAACGGGCCGGGGCACCCAGGTTTTCGCGTCAGTCTTCATGGACCGATATATGGGATATTTCGCCATGATGACCATGGGGCTTATGGCATACCCCTTCGGAATTTCTTACGTGAAAGGCACCTGGATATCCTGGGCCCTCCCCGTGGTGGTACTGGCATTCTACGGAGTAAGCATCGTGTTGTTTTGGGCCAAACTGGGAGGCGGCTTTCGCCTCCTGGGAGAGCTCTACGGCTATTTTGATTCGTACAGGTCCCGCAAGCTGGTCCTGATAAAGACATTTTTTATTTCATTGCTTGTCCATAGCCTGACGGTCGTTATCGTGTACATCCTTTCACTGGGACTTGAGGTGCCGATGCCCCTGGCGCCGCTATTTGTCTTCGTTCCAATAATAAACACCCTTTCGGCCATGCCCGTCTCGGTTTCGGGTATCGGCATACGGGAAGCCACCATGGTGCTTCTGTTCGGAACGGTGGGCATAGGAACGGAGGAAGCCACAGCGATATCTTTCGCGTGGTTTCTCATCATCGTCTTTGGAGGGCTGGGCGGCGTGTTCCCTTACCTGAAACTGAAAGCAGGCGACCGCGGGGACACGGTCAGTTCATCGTGAAACGGTTTCGCGGGGGACGGCTCTAGGGCGGACACTTGCCGCAGACTGAGGTAAAGAGCGCGGTGGAGAGATAGCGGTCTCCACGGTCCGGGAGGATGACCACGATCACCCCTTCCTTGAGCTCGGACGATTTTTTGAGCGCCACGTGCATGGCGGCCCCGCTGGACATTCCTGCGAAAATACCCTCCTTGACCGCCAGCATCCTGGTAGTGTTGAACGCCTCGTCGTCATTAACGATGTGGCGCTCATCAAGGCGTTCGGATTCGAATATTTTCGGCACGATTGACTCCTGCATGTTCTTCAGCCCCTGCACCCGATGGCCCAGGATAGGTTCCACCCCGACGATGCTGATATCTGGATTGTATTCCTTGAGTCTTCGTGATGTTCCCATGAGAGTCCCGGAAGTACCCATGCCTGCCACAAAGTGGGTTATTTTCCCTCCGGTCTGATCGTATATCTCACGCCCGGTATGCTCGTAATGGGCCATGTAATTGGCGGGATTATCGAACTGGTTGGGCATGAAATACTGTTCCGGGTCTTCCTCAAGGATCTCATGCGCCAGGCGGATGGCCCCGTCCGTGCCCTTGTCCGCAGGGCTTAAAATAAGTTCCGCACCAAAGGCTTCCAGAACACGTCGTCGCTCGATACTGACGCAGGCAGGCATCGTAAGTTTCACCCGATACCCTTTGGCGGCAGCGATCATGGCAAGACCGATTCCGGTATTTCCGGAAGTTGCCTCCAGGATTATCTTGTTACGGGTAAGTAGTCCCTCCCGTTCAGCAGTCTCCACCATCTGCAGAGCGATCCGGTCCTTGACCGATCCGCCGGGATTATTCCCCTCCAGCTTGGCATAGAGAGTCACATTAGGATTAGGATTCAGAGCCTCGATCAAAGCAAGAGGCGTGTTACCGATACAGTCCAGTATTCCCATAGATCTAAACCATCCCCTTTTCTATTACTTTAAGAAACATTTTCACGAGCATGGGATCAAAGTCCTTTCCCGAACATCGCTCCAGTTCTTGAACGGCGTAGTTCACCCCTGGCGCTTTACGGTACGGCCTGTCAGCGGTCATGGAGTCATATGAATCCGCTATGGTCAGGATACGGGCCATTAACGGAATATCATCACTTTTCAACCCCTCGGGGTAGCCCGTCCCATCGAAATGCTCGTGATGGTATTTTACTATATCTATGACCGACTGGAGTCTTCCTATCGGTTCCAGTATCTTCGCCGACTGCACAGGATGCATTTTGACTATGTCGTATTCTCCCGCAGTAAGCCCGTCCGGCTTCTCCAGGAGATAGTCATACGTGCCTATTTTACCAATATCATGAAGCAAAGAAGCTGTCCTGAGCGTGTTAATGTCGGATTCCTTGAGCCCTGCCTCAAGCGCAAGGGCGGTCGCATAACGTGTTACCCGTTCGGAGTGACCCTTGGTCCACGGGCTCTTGGCGTCGATGGCATTGGCAAAGGCAAGGATCAGGTGGTTATAAAGTTCGTCAAGTTCCTTGTATGCTGCATGTCCGTCCTTAAGCATATTAAAGAACGCGTCCCGGCTGTCCAGAAGCTTCTTTTCGCTCTCTTTCACATCCGTCATATCAACCAGTGAAAAAACATAATTTATGACAGACCCCTCATAGGTCAATTCCCTTCCATACAGCCGGTAGAAACGTTCGGATCCGGGATTCTGGAATTCAAGGACGGCAGTGCTTTCCTTACCGGGTTCGGGTGAGTTGCCATTCTGCATCTTTTCGATCAGCTCAATGCAGGATGTCCGGGCAATTTCCTCTGGCGAGATATTCTCCAGGTGCAGCATATACTCATTCGTTCGCAGGAGATTTCCGTTGGCGTCGAGCATCATGACTCCCCACGGCATGGAATCGAAGGTATGCTTCCAGTACTCGGCAACGGTCTGAAGTGCCGAGATGTACTTCTTGCGCTCGCTGTTATCCTTAACAATGGTCCGGCTTCGAAGGAACTTCCCGTCCTGGTCGTAGAAGGCCGTTGAACTCAACACGACAGGCAAAAGTGTGCCGTCCTTCTTGATAAGGTCGACCTCAAGATTATCAAGCTGCCCTTCGTTCACGAGTTTGTGGTGGTATTCATTCAATTGCTCACGAGAACGCTCTGGCATCAGGTCCGGAATTCTCTTCTTCCCGATGATATCGTCCTTTTCGTATCCAAGCATCTGGAGCCAGGTGTTATTGACCTCAAGTATCTCCATACCAAAGGACGCGGAGTGATACCCGTAGGGGGCGTTGTCATAATAATCGCGATAACGTTCGGTAAGTTTCTCGATGTTATCCAGAAGACCTATGCGCTCCCGGACAAAGAACCCGAGAACGGTCGATATAAGCGGAGCGGTGAATATCAGAAAATGGAACATCAGGGAGGAAAAGTCCTTGTACGCCATGATATGCTTCCAGATATAACCACCATACTCCCTGTATTCATACAGCAGGTAAAAGCTTAACAGGACCCACCCGGACAGGGTGATTGAGTAGATGGCAAGACGGGCCTTCATGGCTGGCTCTTGTGTTTGGCAAGCTCGGCTCTGAGTTGCTCTATCTCTTCCTTGAGTTCGATCATCCTCAATTCCCGCCCCACGGCCATGTCGTAGAACTCCTCAAGTTCCCTGACGCGCTTTTCCAGGTCCTTTTCGAGCTTCACTTTCTCGGTAACGTCCATGATCGTTTCGACGGCAGCGGACACATTCCCCAGTGCATCAGTAACCGGATACGAGTGTGTCTGCACGTAAACAGGCGTACCGTCCTTCCGGTAATGGGTATGTAGTGCAGAGGCCCGTCTGCCTGTCTCGAACACATCCTTGACGGTACACTCCTCTCCATGCTCATAGCAGGGTTCGCACTGTTTATGGGACACCTCGTAACAGTATTTTCCCACGACATTTTCGTCTTCCATTCCGGCGATCTTAAGATATTCCTTGTTCGCCGAGAGTATCCTGAGATCGGGGCCCACAACGACCACCCCCTCCCCGATGGCCTCCAGAACGGAAGAGACGAAGGATTCCGACCTCTGAAGGTTCTCCAGGGAGCGTTCCTTCTGAAGATAGACCCCCAGGGAGTTGGCCGCGACATTGAGGTACCAGAGCTCTGCGGTATCGAGGGGCCGGGGCTGTTTGTACAGTATGCAGAGAACCCCAAACGCCCTGTCCTCCGCCACCATGGGAACGCTCATGCCGCTCCTTACCCCATAGTCCTCCATAAGCTGGGGCAGCTGGAATCGGGTATCCTTTGAGAAGTCCGGCACTATTGCGGGGCACTTCTCCAGAAAACTGAATCCTGCAATGAATTTCTTTGAATTCTCCACCGTCAGCCCTTCAAGACCCCCTTCATCCCATCCCGTGCCTCCTGCGGCCTCCAGTCTACCCACGTCAGGTCCGGGAAAGAGCACAAGCGTAAAATCGGCATTGTAGTAATTCGCTATATGGGTTAACGATTGGTTCAGCGCGGGAGTGGTTCCAGATGTGGTCAAAAATACGGTACTCAGTTCAAAAAGAATGGTAAGCCCCTCGGCATAGCGCTCGAGTATTTCTTCAAGCTGTACGGCCTCGGTAACGTCCCTCAGGACCACGGAAATACCTTTGACATCACCGTTTGTATCGTGAAAAGGAGATGCATTTATCTCCATGATTTGCTTGTTCCCGTCAGGCGTATGGCTTACATATCTCCTGGTAACAGCACGACCGGAGTTAATGACTTCTTCATGGGGGCATGCTCCATCGGCATCGGTCAACGGACAGCATCCGGGAATATCGGAGCATGTCCTGCCCAGCAGATCGTTAAGCTCCAGCCCGCAGGACGAGAGCAGGGATTTGTTCGCAAATATTATCTTCCGGTTCAGGTCAACTGCATATACCTTCTCAGGAAGATCCTCCAGAATCCTCTCCACGTATCACCCTAACCTTAGATTATCCTAAAAATGCCTTGGCACTTCATCTATTGTAACAAAATGTTGAATTCTGTAGCACCTCTTTAAATGGTATTATGAATCATGGAAAAAGTCGTACTCGGCATGAGCGGAGGAGTGGATTCCTCGGTCTCGGCCCATCTGCTCCGGGAGGCCGGATATAAAGTCACGGGAGTGAGCCTCCTGCTGTTCGAGACCCGCATTGAAGCCCCCCCGACGGCGTGCTGTTCGCTGTATGCCATCGAGGACGCGGCCCGCACGGCATCGGCGATCGGGGTATTGCACCGCAGGGTCGACGCCCGGGAGGCCTTCATGAAGAAAGTGGTGGAACCTTTTGTGGCAGCATACCTCAAGGGGCTGACGCCGAATCCCTGTATTTTGTGCAACATACACATAAAGTTCCCCCTCCTCATGGAGGAAGCGCAGCGTGAAGGTGCGGCTTTTATAGCCACAGGACACTACGCCCGCACGGAACGCACGCCGGAACATGTGCTTCTGAAAAAAGGAGTTGATAGCTCGAAGGACCAGTCCTATGTGCTTTACGGATTAAGGCAGGAAGAACTTGAGGCACTTGTGCTGCCCCTTGGGGAACTGAAAAAGGACCGTGTCCGGGAGATAGCCAGAGGGCTTGAGCTTCCGGCCTGCGAGCGCCCGGAGAGCCAGGAGATATGCTTTGTCCCCGGGAACGACTACGGCGCGTTCATTGCGGAACTCTACCCCGAGGCCGCCCGTCCCGGCCCCATTATAGACCCAGAGGGCCGCGAGGTAGGCACCCACCAGGGACTCTACCGATATACCATCGGTCAGAGAAAGGGGCTTGGTGTGCACTCCCAGATACCCCTGTATGTCACGCGCATCGACCGGGAACGAAATACCCTGCACATCGGCCCCCGCGAGGCCACATATCAGAAAGAGTTCTTCGCCAGTGGAATGAACTGGCTTATCCCCCATGAACAGAAGCTCCACGCTGATGTAAAGGTCCGCTCGATGATGGAGGCCCGGCCCGCCGGGGTTGAAGAATTGCCGGACGGAGAAGTAAAAGTGATATTCGACGAGCCCCAGTTCGCCGTCACGCCGGGGCAGGCAGCGGTATTCTACGACGAAGACACGGTTATCGGCGGGGGAACGGTGGAGAGGGCCTGATCACTCCGTAATCTGTTTTTTCTTTCCAAAAAATCATCTACCTCCTGCTCCTCATCTTAGCCAGGAGTCTCAGTATCTCGATATACAGCCAGACCAGCGTGACCAGCAGGCCAAAGGCCGCGTACCATTCCATGTATTTCGGAGCGCCGCGCTCCGCCCCGTGCTCGATGAAGTCAAAATCCAGCACCAGGTTCAACGCGGCAACGACCACCACGAACAGACTGAACAGGATCCCCACTGTGCCGCTCTCGTGAATGTATGGCACCGTGGTGCCAAAGAAGCTCAGGACAAAACTCAACATATAGACCAGAAAGATCCCGCCTGTGGCGGCAACCACACCAAGCTTGAAGTTCTCGGTTGCCCTGATAAATCCGCTCCGGTAGGCCAGCAGGAGTCCAAAGAGCGTGCCGAAGGTAAGTGCCACCGCCTGCATCACGATGCCGGGGAAGCGGGCTTCGAATATCGATGATATCCCGCCCAGGAAAAATCCTTCCAGAACGGCATACACAGGTGACGTAAATGGAGCCCACTGATGTTTAAATACTGTGATCAGCGCAACCACCAACCCGCCGAGAGCGCCGCCCCATACCCACGGCATGACCGTCTGCGCATCCCCGCTCACGGTGAATTTCTGCCAGACCCACGCTGCGGCTACCACCAGCAGCACAAGCAGAAATGCCGTCCTGTGAACGGTTCCCATGATGGTCATGGTCCCCTCACGGCCGATAGCCCGTGGAAAATCCCTGAAAGTCTTGTCATTGAGTGCCGGATTGGCGGTTCTCATATTCAGTTTCTCCTTATGGTTTTCCCTCAGTCTCCCGAGGGGAATGTCCTTTCATGATTATGGTATTCTAAACAATCATGTCAGGCAAGGTCATATCCATAAACGTAAGCGAAAGAAAAGGCGTCCGGAAGAAACCCGTTGAAGAGGTCAACATCCTCACCGAATACGGCATCGAGGGAGATGCCCATGCCTCTGGCGACTGGCACCGCCAGGTGAGTCTGCTGGCTCTGGAAAGTATCAAAAAGATGCAGGACAAGGGGCTCAAGGTGGGTCCCGGAGACTTTGCCGAGAACATCACCACAGAGGGAGTGGACCTCATGAACCTCCCCGTGGGGACAAAGCTCAGGCTCGGAGGTGACATCGATGCCGAGGTCACCCAGATCGGCAAGCTCTGCCACAACCGCTGCGCCATCTATCATCAAGCGGGCGACTGCGTTATGCCCCGTGAGGGCATCTTCATCAGGGTGCTCAGCGGAGGCAAGCTTCGAACCGGTGATCCCGTAGAGGTCCTGTGATAACCGCCTGTGTACTGACGCTCAGCGACAAGGGCTCCAGGGGTGAACGCACCGACGAGAGCGGCCCTGCCCTGGCGGAAATGCTCAAGGAGATCGGGGCCGAAGTCAGGCACGCGGAAATACTGCCGGACGAGCTGGAACATATCAAGGAAAAACTTATACAATATTCAGGTATGGTGGACCTGATACTCACGACCGGAGGCACGGGTCTCGCCCCACGGGACGTGGCCCCCGAGGCCACGCTGGCGGTGATAGAACGGGAGGTTCCCGGCATCGCCGAGGCCATGCGGGCCGAAGGGATGAAAAAGACCAGCCGGGCCATGCTCTCCCGGGCCGTGGCAGGCGTCCGGGGACGGTCGCTTATCGTGAACCTGCCCGGAAGCCTCAAGGGCTCCACCGAAAGCCTGGGCGCAGTGCTTGACGTACTGCCCCATGCAGTGGAGAAAATACTTGGAAGCACGGAGGACTGCGCACGATGACAGCAGAAATCAGCACACCACTTTCCTTTCTGGCAGGAGTGCTTTCTTTCCTCTCTCCATGCGTGCTGCCACTGCTTCCCTCTTACGTGACGTTCATCACCGGAATGTCGTTCGAGGAGATGACCTCGGGCGAGGACCGCAAACGGGTGCTGTACCTCACGTTCACCAACTCCATGGTCTTCGTGCTTGGGTTCTCGACGGTCTTCATCGCGATGGGTGCGTCGTCTTCGCTTCTGGGCCAGCTTCTGTTCGAATATCAGGACGTCATACGTATTGTAGGGGGTGTTCTGGTAATCATATTCGGGCTGTTCATCACAGGCCTGCTCAAGATGGACTTCCTGATGCAGGAGCGCAAGTTCCACCTGCAGGGACGCCCCGCCGGCTACATCGGCACCTTTGTAATCGGTATGACTTTCGCCGCAGGCTGGACGCCCTGCATCGGCCCCATGCTGGGTTCGATCCTTGTGGTGGCCTCCACCAAGGGTTCCGCCGCGGAAGGCATCAAGCTACTGACCGTTTACTCCGCCGGGCTTGCGGTGCCGTTCCTGATTGCTGCTATGGCGTTTAACACCTTCCTGAGCTATACAAAAATCATCAACCGCTATATGCGCGGCATCATGGTGTTCAGCGGCGTGTTGCTTATCGCATTCGGCCTCCTGCTCCTGACCAACAAGGTCCGCGAGCTGACCGCCTTCTTCCCCGACTTCGGAATTAATTTTTAGACGCTTTTCTACTCATTAAATTCCTTTACAAATCCTGCCCCAGGTGCTGAAATAGCTATATGAGCCTCCACAACGATATCCTGAGCCTTATTGGCAATACACCCCTGGTGCGGATAAGGGCTGATTCGCCGGACAGCGACGCAGCGATATTTGCCAAGCTTGAAAGTTTCAATCCCGGAGGCTCCGTCAAGGACCGGGTAG
>JABAHP010000053.1_pt2 | contig 20375 bp, 13 predicted proteins | sample 7062081 | NCBI WGS metagenome assembly JABAHP01 (sample SAMN14534357, study PRJNA622989) | marine sediment metagenome | biome: marine biome [ENVO:00000428]; feature: marine pelagic biome [ENVO:01000023]; material: deep marine sediment [ENVO:00002113] | place: India: Gulf of Kutch | collected...
CGTTCGACCTCCTGCTGGGCCAGCCAATAGCCCAGCGAGCCCACCATCCCACTGGCGATGCCGGTGCCATTCGTGAAGACGGTGGTGAATAGGACGACGAGAATGGCGTAGTGGATCGCGGCGACGATGCTCCATCGGCGCCAGTTCCAGACGAGGCCGATGCCGACCGAGATCAGCAGTACCACACCGGTGATCGCACCCGAACGGTAGATCGTCGGCGCCGTGTAGTCCATCGGGTCCAGGCCCGCGATCTGGATCGGGACGGGGGAGAGGAAGGGAAGACACAGCGTGCCCAGGACGATGACGAGGTCGAACGCCCGATACTCGCGCAGGTCACGCCACGTGCCGACGAGCAGGAAGCCTGTTGCCGCGAGTAACGCCAGCCCGGCCAGCACCGCTCCGGCGATGGCCCACCAAGCCAGCACCGGATGTTCCTGCTGCTTCGTCACCATACCCAGGCCCAGGATGAGTGTCCCGACCACCACCGCCACCAGCGCGATGAGGAACAGGGATCTCAGGATCTCGTGCGACCACGCGCGCCCCATTGCCTGTATGACGAACAGACCGACGAGGAAGAAGCCGAAGATGATATTGTAGATGAAGGCCACTTCCTTGGTGGCGAACATCAGCGATACCCCAGCCGCCATCAGGTACAGCCAGCGCTCGCGGCCGTCGCGAAGGTAGGAGAACATCGCCCAGACGACGATGAGGGACCACAAAATGACCGGGATGTCGTGGCGAATGTAGCGGGAGTAGTAGGCGATGGAGGGTGAGATGAGCAGAAAGAACGAGGTGACCAGGGCCCCGGCGCGGCCCAGCCAACGCCGCAGCAGGTAGGGAAACGCCACCAGTGCCACTCCCATCAGTGCGACCGGCACCCGGGCGCTGAAATCGTTGTCACCGAAGAGGAAATACGACAACGCCGTGACGTGGAACAGGAAGGGACCGTGCATCAGGGGTGTGTGGCGAAACCCATGACCGGCGTACAGGTCCCACGAGAACTTGGTGTGGAGACTCTCATCGTGGCTTTGCACCCGATCGCCCAGGCCCCACAGGCGCGTAGTGAGGGCCAGGATGATGAGCACGACGTAGAGAGCCTTCTCCCAGTCCAGTTTGACGAAGCGATCTAGCGGTCTGTCCAACAGTGCTTGTTCCACTTGTCCTCCATATAGACTGACGTTCTAGCTCAGGCGAGTCTCCCTGCCGCCCCACAGGCTCCGTGGCGACTCCCAACGCACCTCTTTTTCGCATAGCCTTTGATGAGTTTGAGAAAAGGGAACCGAGCGAAGTTCTGTCGCGCTCTGCAATGACTATGCGAAATGTATTAGTTACCATCCTCAGTTGATTGGCCTGCTCTCACATTTGGTGAACAACAAGTGACCAATCACGAATCACGGAGCACCCATCACGAACTCATCCTGCCGCAGCCAGAGCACTGCCCATCGATCGACCACTGGGGGCACTTCCGTGCTTCGGAACAGGAGCCACTTGACGGCAGCGTTGCACCGGGGTGGCCACTCCCAAGTGCACGCGGCGTCCCCCAGGCTCCAACGGCGACCCAGGGCGAAATCCTGCCCCACATAGTCGCGGTCGTCCGCCCCGCCCGTCAGCGTCAGGTCACCCACGTCACTCAGGTCACGCCGCGCCGTCACTAGCACCGCGGACAACTCCCCTGCTGCGCCCAGGCTGTCGACCCTACGGGCAGCGCTGAAATCGCGCAGGTACCAAGCCAGGACCGAGTCTGGAGCGGCCTCTAGGGTGAACGGCAGCCTCGTCGGCACCCCGGTTTCGTCCCACGAGACATCCCGCAGCGTCTGCACCAAGTCGCGCACCTCGACGGCCGTAGGCTGGCGCACCAGGAGTTCCCGCGGATCGGCGGGGCGCACGGTCGCAACCTGCCATCCCACGGAGACCGTGATTGCCAATAGAGCAAGCCCCGTGCCCACCCCCACGGCGCGCCACGCGGTTTCGACGTTCATCGCCAGCGCGAAGATCAGCCCCAGCGTCACCTGTAGGCCAACCGTCAGCAGCGCCAGGCCCAGGGCCGCCGGATCTCCCAAGACCGCGGAGCGCCCTAGCATCAGGTAGAAATACACCCACAGGACCACCACCACGGGGACGTACAGCCCTTCGCTGAGCCACGCTCCCCGCTTCCGCAGGTCACGCGCCAGCGCCTCCGTCGCGACGCCGGCGAGCAGCGTCAGCGGTAGAAGAAGCCCCAAGGTATCCCCGGCCATGCGGCCCCGCATCAGCGCCAGGAGCAGCCCTCCCAGGCCTGCCCACAGTCCCAGCAGCACGCCGAAACGGTGGCTGCGCCGGCTCGCCCACACCAATCCGCCGAGACCGAGGACCAACGCCAGCGGCTCGTAGACGACCAAGAGGGTGAGCGGTGCCGCGAGGATGGCGCGATCCGACGCCGGTCCAAAGCGGGCCAACCACGCCGCCAACAGATCCCCCGTGGCCCCCAACCCAGCCCGATTCCAGCCCAGTCCGGTCGAAAGCGCCAGCCCGACCAGCAGGGACACCCCCAGCAGGTGCCGCATATGCGGCCGAAAGCGCGCTCCCACTCGCTGAATCTCCCCATCCGGCCACGCCAGGGCCAGGAGCAGCCACGCCAGGCCCAGCGTCAGGAGCAGCCCGTAAGCCGCCGGACTGCTTGCCACAGCCAACGCGAGCCCTCCTGCCGAGAGGGTCAGCCAGGCCCGCCTGTCCCTGTCCATGTCAAGGAAGCGGATCATCCCACCCAGAAAGGCCATCCCGCCCACGGCCGCCACCACCGCGCCGTCCAGTTGGCGCGCGGTGAAGAGCGCCGTGGGAGAGAGGGCCAGGAACACGCCGGCTGCCAACGCGCCCCAGCGCCCGATGCGCTGCCGCAGCAGGAAGGGCGTGAGCGCCAGGATCCCGCCGAGCAGGGCTGGCCATAGGCGCGCCAGGCTGTCGCTCGCACCGCACAGGGCGAACAGCAGCGCGTCTGCCACGAACAGCACCGGGCTGTAGCCCTCCATCGGCATCCCCTGTCCGGTTGCCGCGCGCCAGGCCAGCACCGCCTCGCGGGCCTCGCGCGCACTGAGCGGGGCCGCGTCGAGATGTGCCAGCCGCAGCGCCAGCGCCAGAACGGCGACGAGGACCCACAGCGCTGCCTCTACGGTCATGCGTGGCGTACGGTTGATGTCGGTTGGTCCGCTTTGCGTCTGGTTCATCGTCTGTAGATCGTCACGCGGCCGGTGTCATAGACGACCTGCATGACCTCGGCGAACTTGGCCAGGCCGGCGGCGTGATAGCGCTCCCGCTCGAGCGGCCCGACATAGACGTAGGATATACCATACTTGTCCAGCAGCGTCAAGACCTCGTCCAGGTCCACGCTGATGTACAGTGTCTCGATGTCCGGTTCGCGGCGAGCCTGTTCGTCGCTGCTGCCGCGCCACTGGTGTTCGTGGCCGGCCCACCCCAGGAGTGAGGGTAGGCCGGTGTGCGCGGCGACGCGACCCTCGTAGACGTAGGCCCGGAAGCGATCACCCGGGGCCTCCAGGATGACGGGCGCGCCGTCCACGTTACCGTTCAACCACCCGATGGCGGCGTGGTCGTCGGGATGCGTCCCGGCCAGGTGGGCGGTGCCGTCGAGCGTGGGCGGGCCGCCGTACTCGCGGGCGCGGGCCGGGATAGCCAGCGTCGGGTAGATCAACCCGGCGGCGACGAGCAATCCGACGGCGGCCACCACCCCCACCCTGCCTCGCTGGATGAAGCCCGCCAGCGCGTAGGCGCCCGCGACGCCCCACATCACCCAGGCCTGGAAGTAGAACTTGAAGACGGTGTTCATGCGCGTGCCGAAGTTGTCCCGCAGGTAGACGTACTCCACGCTGAGGACCAGGAGGGCACCGGTGGCGAACAGGAGCAGGGCGAAGTGATGGGGGATGCGTGAAGCAGGATGCGTGTTCCGTGTTTCGTGCTCCGCGCCTTGGATCGGAGTTCGTAGGTCACGAATCAGCGTAAGAACGACCGCCACCAGGAGAGCGGCGAGGCCGAGGGCCGTCCAGGGGTTGAGCACGCGCAACAGCAGGTTGCGCGAGATGAGCGCCGGCGCGTTTGGTACGTCCTCCAGGCCCGGGATCGGCCCGCCACGCAACCAAGCCACGCAGTAGGCCACTGGCCCCTGCAGGGGAAGTGCGCCCAGCTGCACCAGCAACACGCCGATGAGCAGCACGAGCACCATCAGGCCCAGGATGCCCAGCAACGCCAAGGCCGCCCACCGGACCACCGCACGGCCCCGCACGCCGGCGCACCGCGCCCGACCAGCGACGAAGACCGCAGCGATCGCAGCCAGCGGGCCGAACATCACCAGGAACTGGGGCAGGCGGGTCGCGTTGCACACGTTGAGCAGCACGCCGCCCGCCTGGGATTGGAAACCGATCCAGAAGGGCAGGTAGAGGAGGATCCCCAGGGCGAGGAAGGCGATGAGGAGGAGCATGAAACGTGAAACGTGAACCGTGAACCGTGATGCCTGTTGCGTGTTACGTAGGCTGGCGAGAGTGTAGGCGGCGACGACGACGAAGAGGTAGATGGGGAAGTCCCATGTGTTGAGGAAGCCCAGACCGCCCAGGCAGATGGCGTAGACGAGGAACTCCCAGGGAGTGAAGGGCAGATCGGAGACAACCGAGCGCAGACAGGTAACCGCGGGTTCGGGATTTGGGTTTTGGGCTTTGGGCTTTGGGATTTGAGATTGACCGCTTGCCGCCCGCAGATACAGGTTGAGGGCCAGGGCCAGGGCCAGGAGGACGAAGGGCAGGCCCAGGACGTGGGGGTGCATGTCGCCCAATATGAAACTGAAGGCCGGGAACTCGTCGATCACGTGCTGCTCTGCACCCCAGGGCGTGTAGTCCTGCAACACCCGGGAGGCCTGCCACCACCAGAAGAAACGCGTGGGCACCCAACTGCCCTGGGTGAAGGGCACCGGCGGCCCGTCGATACCGTGGACGTCGAGCCAGGCCCACAGGGCGGCCGGGCCGATGCCGCGCGCGTGCAGTACCTCCAGCAACCCCTCCAGATTGCCCATCACGGCCACCAGCAGCGGCCCCAGCAGCCCGCCCACCACCGCGAACCGACGATCGGGCTTGTCGCCCGGTGCTGTCGCAACCGCGCTGAGACTGGGATTGCGCCCGAGTATGAGATTGTAGACCAGGCTGAAGGCCCCCGTGCAGGTGAGGGCGAAGAGCGTGGCGATGCCCAGGTTGAACGCGATGGAGGGCGGGGCCGCCGCCAACTGGGTCAGCATGGCCACTAGGAGATAGCCGAAGTAATAGTAGGAGATGATGAAACCGGACAGCCAGGGATCGTGCGGTGGAAACGTGTCGGAGCGCAGGATAGCGCGCAGGAAGGCGATCTCCATCCACTTCTCCCCGCCCGCCGTCTGGATGCGCGGCATGTTCGCCCGCACCAGGCACCAGGCGGCGAAGGCGAGGGCGAAGATGAGCTCGGTGACGAGAACCGTCCGCCAGTGCGCGCGGAGCCAATGGGCGCGGGAGGGAGCGGCAGATGAGGGATCAGCAGACGGGGAATGAGTAGATGAGGAAGTAGATGGGGAACGACCAGATGAGGGCAGCAACAACCCAGCAGCGGCCAGGAGCGCCAGGGCGACCAGGACGCCGCCCACGGTGTTGTGCGTCCAACCAAAGGTGGTGGACAGCCAGAAGGCCCACCCGGCCACGAGCAAGCCCAGCGGTTTGGAGACCCCGTAGCCGCGGTCCGGCAGGTGACGGAACAGCCGCAGGCACAGCGGCAGCGCCGCCAGACCGAAGATCTGGACGACGAGATACCACCGCACTGCCAACAAGACTTGGGTCATCTGGGTCATAGGGCTTCAGGCCCGCTCCCCGTCATTCCCAGCCACCCTCCCCATCATTCCGAGCGAAGCCGAGGAATCTCGTTTCATATTTCACGTTCCGGCGGTGTGGGCGGCAACACGAAATCAGGCGTCGGCGCCGGTGTCGCCTCAGCGCGAGACACGATCGGCGTGGGCGTCACCCCCGGGGCCGCGTGTGTGCCAGAGACCGAGGCTGTCACGGGCGCGGGTACCACCATCGCCTCCAGGGGCACCATTCGCGCCGCGACGGCCGTGCCGAGCAGAACGGGAGATAGCGCGAGCATCAGGCACACGGCCAACACGACGCTGGCCACCGCCGAGGCCCGCCACCCCGCGGCCCGCCGTCGCTGCTCGGCGATCAGACGCCCCCGCAGCGCCCACCACCTCGGCCGTGGCACGTCCACCGCGTCCGCCGCCGCCGTCAACGTGGCCCCGATCTCCCCCGCCAGCCAGCGATAGTCAGCGACCCCGCTGCGACAGCGGGCACACCAGCGCACGTGGGCCGCGACGTCCGCCCTCCTCTCCCCGTCGCCCCAACGGGCCAGTTCCGTCTCCTCTGGATGAACCTTGCTCATCTCCCCACTCCACCCCGAATCCTCACCCTTGCGAAGGGTCTGAACAGCTCTGACGACGGGACGACACCCCGTAGACTGAGCTGTTCTTGATTCGAGATTCGTCATCTAAGCTTCGCAAGGGCCTTTCCTAATGACTATGCGAATCACAGCATGTTTATGCCTTCGCCGTACGGATCGCACTCCGCTCACCCGCCGCCCCCTCTTCCGGCGCGGCCAGCATCCGCCGCAGTTGGGCCTTGCCGTGCGCCACCCGCGCTCGGGCCGCGTCGTTCGAGCAGCCCAATGCCGCCGCGATTTCCGCGTACGACAGCCCCTCGTAGTAGCGCAGGATCAGCGCGTCCCGCGCCCCCGGGCTGACCCGCTGCAGCGCCTCCCACACCGCCCGGCGCGTGCCCCGCATCTCCATCACCCCCGCCGGGTCGCCCGCCGAGTCCGAGCTGGCTGAAACCTGGCCATCGGCGCCGAGCGCCTCCAGCGAGACCAGCGGCAATTGGAGCCGGCGGCGCTTGTTGCGGCAGCGGCTCACCAGCGTTATCCGAAGCCAGGCGCGGAAGGAACCCCGCCCTTCGTCATAGCGATGCAGGTTGCGGAACAGGTACACGAACGCGTCCTGCACGACCTCTTCGGCGTCCCGCGGCTCCCCGAGGAGCAACGTGGCCAGGCGGAACGCCGCTGCGTGGTGCGTTTCGTANNGAACTGCCGGTCTACTGCTCTACTCTACTATACACGGGTACAGGCAGATTTGTGAGATGTGGTCAACCCACCACCTCGTATATCCGCACTCCCCCCTCATCGTACACCACCTGCAGCAGCCCTTCGTCCGCCATCCGGTCGAACTTGGCCAGCCCCGCTGGATCGTAGTAGGCCCGTTCGTACGCCCCCACGTAGACGTAGCGCACGCCGTAAAGGGACAGGATCTCCTGCGCGCGGCCGACGCTAGTCGTGTTGTAGCACGTGCGCACGTCCTCCCGCCGCCAGTCCACCATCCGAGCCGGAAGCACGCCCAACCGCTGCTGCACCTGGTGCCAGCGCCAGCCAATCACCGTCGGCAGACCGGTGTAGATCGAGACCCGGTTGGCCCATAGGTACTCCCGGTAGCCCAACCCCTCCAGGATCACCGGCGAGCCCTCGATCGTATCCTGCATCCAGCGGATGGCACCGTAGTCACCGGACAACGGGACCTCCTGAGTCTCACCCTCTGGAGGGCCGTCCCATACCGTGGCATGCTCCATGAAGGCCATCCCGTCCAGCGTTGGGCCCACCTGCCCCGCGATGCGGTCGACCGCACGGGCGCGGATACCGTTGGGCAGGAACAGCGCCCCACCGAGGATAAGCGCCGCCATCCCCACCCACCACAGCCTGCGCCAATCCGGGTGCCAGCGCCGCGCCCGTTCGTACACCCAGGCCAAGCTCACCGCTGCCGCGATCGCCAGCAGTATCCACGCCTGCAGCGAGAACTTGAACACTGTGTTCATGCGCCCGATGTCACCGCGCAGCACGACGGTCTCGACGCCCAGGCCGATGGCCATCGCCTCTCCAACCATCAGCCACAGGAGGCGGCGACTGGCTGGCATCCCCGGGACCAGGACCAGGTACGCCGCCAACGCCCCCACCGGCAGCACCGCCAACGCCACTTCGTAGCCCAGCTTGGCCAATGCCCCGCTGAGGATGAGGACGAGGACGAGAATACCGAATACCCAATACCCGGCCACCGCCCCACTGTGCGAAGGCTCTCGCCCCATCCGCGCCCCCGCCCGACACACCTCGATCAGCAGCCGCGTAACCAGCGGGAAGAGCAGGATGCCGTGGATCCACAGGTAGATGTCGAACGGTGTGCGCGACCCACTCCACAGCTCCATCGAAGTGTATCCTGCCGCGTAGTTCTGGATGTAGGGCAGATAGAGCAGCCCGGTCAGGCCGACGAACACGGCGGCCCGCCCGGCGAACGTCCCCACCCACGCGGCAAAAGGAGACCCACGCAGCGATAACGACGACGATTGCGCCGTGCCCTCGGCTGCCCCCTCCGTCTCCTTGCCCCCTTGTCCCCTTGTCGCTCCCGCCGCTCCCACCGCCAGCGCAGCCAGGCCCATCATCACGAAGGCGGGGTAGTTCCACGTGTTGGCCGGGTACAGAGCGCCGATGACCAGGCCGCCGACCAGCAAGCTGGGCCAGCCGGGCCGGGAAGAGCGCGCCCAGTGGATCGTTACTGCCAGCCCGATGAGCATCAGCGGGAAGGCGAGCGTGCCCGCGTCGAAGTCCGCGTAGAGGAATGTGAAGGCCGGGAACTCGGTGATCGGCCCCACCTCCCCCGGACCGGCGGGGATGATGCGAGTCGGGTGCCAATACCACGATTCAGGGCGCAGCGGGAGCGTCGCGCCGTGCGCGATCACCTGCCACAGCCCCTTGAACATCGCCACCGTCTCGGCGAAGCCCGGGATCGTGCTGGGGAAGGGCTCGCCACCCAGCTTGATGAGCGTCGCGCGGATCAGATGCACGACGCCCAGGTTGCCCAACAGCACGGTGAAGCCCAACCCGGCCACCCCTGCCAGCCGCGCACCGCGCCGGTGCCCGCCGAACAGGTTGTAGGCCACCGAGAAGGCCCCCACGCCGGTCAGCGCGAAGAAGAGCGGCACCGCCAGATTGTAGGCGATCGCCGGCACCGTGCCCATCAACTTGATCAACGTGCCGACGATGACGAAGCCGAAGTAGTAGTAGTTGATCGTGGTGCCGGAGAACCAGGGGTTGTAGGGCGGAAACCAGGTCGACTTCATGACGGCGTTCAGGTAGGCGAACACCATCGGCTTCTCACCGCCGACGACCGGGTGCCACAGGTCGGGGTGCAGGAGCCGCACGCCGACCCACGTCACGTACAGCAGCGCGAAGAGCCCCTCGATCAGCAGGATCAGCCGCCAGCGGCGGCCCAGGAAGCGGCGCAGTTCGCCCCGCCGGAACCACCCCACCCCGCCCCCGACCAGCGCCAGCAGCACGACCATGCGCACGATCGTCCCCCGCGTGTTCGGCAAGATCCGCAGGCTGGCCACCACCCACGTCGTGTAGGCCACCAGCAGCAGGGCCAGCACCCGCGCCAGGCCGTATCCCCTGTCGCGCAGCCGGGGGAGCGCGGCGAACAGCAGCGGGAAGGCCAGCCAGCCCAGCCCGGCCACCACCGCCCACCAGGCCCCCGCCGCCAGTCCCGGGTACCGGTTGAGCAACCCATCGCGGTCGAACATCTCTGACCACGTGCCACCCGCCTGCTGCACGGCCCAGGTCTGGGGGTCGAACTCCAGGAGGTTGGGGGCTGCGCTCGCCTCGGGCGGCTTGAGGCCGTGCAGCGCCCGCTCCACGTCAATCCCGCCCAACACCTCCTCCACGCGCTGGCGGGAATAGGTGGAGGTCTTGCGAAAGATCAGCACGCGGGGATGGTCGTATACGCTGAAGGCCTCCTCGGCCGGTGGCAGGACCACCCGGATCGGGTCGGTCTGGTATGCGTACTCCTTCGCCTCCGTCAGCGGGAAAGGGTTCTCCTGGTCCGGGAACTGAAACGGGCCGAGCGATGGGTAGGAGGTGAAGTCGGCCACCAGTTCGAAGCCCAGTTCACCGGCAAAGAGCGCCCGGTAGTATTCGATCGTCAGCGGATAGCGGGCGGGGAGGCGCGGGATCGAGCCATAGAGTCGGTTGCTGGATATCACGAGGTAGTCCGCCTCGTCTAGCCAGGCGTAGAGTTGTTCTCGTTTCTCCGGCGTGTCCTCGTGGTAGTGCTGCATCTGCCCGTCGGAACTGCTAGCCAGATCCCGATATACCCCAGGGGGCAGCGGCGGCCTCCAATCCCAGTGCTCGCTGGCCAACGTGGAACCCGCAGGGATGTTGGCGCGCATCCAGCGCCCGGCAGCCAGCCGCGTGTGGGGCCGTAGGTAGATGGAGAACACCGCACTGGCCCACAGCGCCGCCCCCAGGACGACGATGGCGGTGAGGCCCCAGCCCGCCACGCTCCGCCACCGGCGGGCGGGTGTACGTCGACCGGTCCGGTCGGGCCACAGGCGAACCAACAGATAGGCCGCCAAGATGATGAACAGGGGGTAAAGCGGCAGGAAATAGCGCATGCTCTTGACCCAGCGGGTGGCCTGATACAGAAATACCACGCTCGTCCAGCCCCACAGCATCAGGTGAGCGCGCTTCCCGCGCCACAACTCGAGACCCGCTAGCGCCCACCCGGCCCAGGCAGCCAGGCCCAAAGGTAGCCCCATGCCCCACACTACCATGTTGACCCAGGGAAACAGGATGGGCGCCCGATTCGTCCACTGCTGGTTGGGCGGCGAATCCAGTTCGCCGCTCTGCTCGAAACGGATCTGACCCAGGCGCTCCAGCCACTCCGGGTCCAGCCGCACCCCGAAGAAGCCCGGCCCCTCAAACGCGTAGGGCTGCGCCACGCGGAAGGCGATCAGCGCCATCAGGCCGGCGAGCACGAGCCACGGCAGGCTGTTCCACAACCCCCAGTTCTTGCGGGAGGGAGGTAATGACCAGACCCACCAGGCCGCCGCCAGCACGACGAGGAGCGCTGCCGGGGCCGCGCTGACCTTGCAGGCAGCCGCCAGGCCCGTCGCCAGTCCAGCCAGCCCGAAGCTGACCCAGCCGCCGGACTGACCGGCCCACACCGAGAAATAGGCGGTGAGCAGGATGAAGAAGCACATCATGCTGTCCACGGTGAAGAAGTGAGCCTGTTGGATGGCGAAGGCGGTCAGCGCTCCCAGCCCCGCCGCCAGCAGCCCCGTGGCCTCACCGTACAGACGCCGCCCGATCAGGAACATGAGCAACACCGTCCCCAGGTCGGCCAGCGCCGAGAGCGCCCGCCCAACCTGCGCACTGCGAAAACCCGTGAACGTGCCCGGCCTGCACTCCGCATCCGCAGACCCCAGCAGCAGCGATGCCGCGACGGCGCTCGATTTGTCGGGAGATTCGCCACAGGCCTGATCGAGCCACTCGGCCGTCAGGCGCGTCAGGAAGAGCGGCAGCGTGCCGTAGCTGTACCGGTGACCGCTGTTGCGACAGTTGAGCGGGGAGTTGTGCGTGTCGAAGTACAGGGAAAGGCTGTCCGGCAACTGGATGGCAGCGGTGATCGTCCGCATGTGCCCCTCGTCGGGATGAATCCAGTTCCCCTCATCCCAGTTCAAGCCGGTGAAGCGCAGGTAGCCTCCCACCAACAGGATGACGGCCAGAAGCAGCGCCGTCCTCCATCCCCCAGTCTCGTGCCTCGACCGCTCTTCCCAAGATCTCGACGCTATCTGTGGCAACAGATCATCCTCCGCAAGGATATTCTCAAAGCCCAATCGACCGCCCGTCACTGCCGGGGAGCCACCTCATACGACACGTACAGCAACCGCCCATCGGCGCTGGAGTGGACGGGCATCTCCACGCCGCCCGGATACCGCCCCCGGATGGCCTCCAGTTCGGCCAGCCGGTGCGGGAGGAACACAAACCAGGCGCCGGCCACCACGCTGGGCTCCAGCGATTCCCCTTCCCCCGGTGGGAATACGTCCATTCCCTCGATGCCCCGCGCCATGAAGCGCAGGTTCCCAATGTCCCAATACATCACCGGCGGCGCGTAGAAGTACACCACGTATTCGTCGTCCTGTTGGGCCAGGGCGCGCCCCAATTCCGTGGCGATCTCCGCCGTTGGGTTGCCGTAGACCCGCGTGGGGGTATAGACGACGAAGTAGTAGTGCAGATTGAGCATGGCCACCGCGACGAGGACCATCGCGGTCACACCGTTCCACGTCAACGACAGTCGCTCATCGTCGACCAAGTCCCGGGCCAGCCGCACCAACCAGTCCAGGCCCAGGCCCACCAAGATAGCCAGCGCCGGGGCGACAATCACCAGCCGCTGGCTGCTGGGCGGGTTCTCCGTCAGTATCCAGCCCAAGATCACCGCCAGCCAGAACCAAAGCAACAGCAGGCCATTGGCAGGCCAACGTCGGTGCGCGACCGCCCACACCAGACCCAGCGCGAGCAATATGCCGCTCACCGGGTCGAGCAGTGGGATGGAGGCGTGGTACCAGAATGTGGGGTCGAGCGTGTAGTGAAAGGCAGAGATCGACTTCCACGCCTGCTGCAGGAGCAGACTGGTGGCACTACGGCCCGTGATCGTCTGTTCCCGCGCCAGCCATCCGGTGCCCAATATGCTGACCCGACTCAGCCCGGCGGCAAAATCCGCCGGGTACCTAGCGTAGTGAAACATGAGAGGCACGGCGACCACCAGAGCGGCTCCCAATAGCACCAGTATCAACCGGCCATAGCGAGTCACGAAGCGATATTCCACCACCCCCCGCCAGGCCAGGTAGAGAGCGGCGATGACGCCGATCAGTCGCGCGCCGAAATACCCATACCACCCCACCCCCAGCACCGCACCAGCCAGCGCGAAGTGAATCGCCCGCCGGGAGCGCAGCCCGCGCACCAACAAGTAGAACGCCAACGTCGAGAAGAGACCATCGGCGATATTGTTGACCGCCAGGCGGCTGAAATGCACGTGGAAGTGCCCGAAAGTCAGCCCAATCGCCGCCAACCAGGCCACCCGCCGTCCCCACAGTTCGCGCGTCAACACAAACGTCGTTAGAACGGAAGCCGTACCAATCACGGCCGAGAGCATGCGCAGCCCGGCTATGGTGTCGCCGAACAGCCGCATCGAGAGCCCCCGTGCCACGAACGACATGCTCGGGAAAGCGAACCAGCGGGTAGCAAAGGGATTGGCCAGCCCGTGCCCAATCACCGCCAGCGCCTCCATACCCCACGTACCCTCATCGCCGCCAAGGTTGACCGGGACATGCTCCAGATCAACCGCTCGTGCGACGAACGCCATCAGCAGCAACACTGCCAGACCCACTGGCTCAGCCCGGCGCTCTTGGAGCCACCGAGTCAGGCGTTGCCACACCTGCCTGAGTGAGAAGTATGGTACGAAGGCCGACAAGTAGCAGGCCACGCCGGCCAGCCACAGCAACAGGGGCACGGTGAAGTCATCCGTCGCGCGCCATCGCTGCGCCAGACAGCCTGCCAACAAAGCCAGCCATGTACCGGAAACCACGGCCAACGCACGCCACGGACGCTCAGATACCCACGACAGGAGCCGCCAGCCGGATCTTCTGTACCCCCGCCGCCCCATTCGCCACACGAGCAGTCCAAATGACAGCACGGCGGCACACCAGAGCAAGACGCCGTCCCACACATACTCCCGCCGGTAGGCGAAGTAGAACTGGCCCAGCAGTGCAAACCCCAGGCCGACGATCAGAAGCAGACCAGAGGCCAAGCGTCTGCGTTTCACGGGCGCTCTCCCATACCCCTCAACCTGGGACGCGAGCCTTCAGACAGATATTCATCGCTGAGATTCCACAGTCCTCCTCGTTCAGCCGGTCGTTCAAGCGATCCACCTGGTGGAACATCCACAGCCCCACGTTCACCGGGTTGAGGCGGCCCCTAGCCCGCCCATCCAGGCGGTAGCGCGAGGCCGCGTCGGCCATCCCTGCAGGCAGCAGTCCCGACTCCAGGAGTGGCTTCCCCAGGCCATATACCAGATTGTGACTGAAGGGGAAACAGTGGTGAACCAGCATGCGCACCGCCTCGATCCGAAGACCGGCCCCATCGACGAGCGCCAACAACTCGTCGCGCGTGTACAGCCGAACGTGCTCGGCCCAGATGCCGGCCAGCGGCCCGCGGGAGATGTGCGTGCCCAGCAGCGTCTCCAGCGTCTTATTCACCGGGTCCCACCAGAAGGGATAGTTGGCATTAGGGACGCTGATGAGGATCAGTCCCCCAGGCCGCGTCACCCGCACGGCCTCCGCCAGCCCGACCCGATCGTCCCCCAGGTGCTCTAGCACCTCCGCCAGGATCACCTTATCGAACGAACGATCGGCGAAAGGTAGACGGCAGAGATCGCCGTTGAGGAGACGTACACCCCGATCGGCCAGCTGCGCGTGGGCCAGACGGACGTACCGATACTCCAGGTCCTGGCCGACCAGACCGCAGTCGCTCACCGCTCGCACGAAGTTCAACACAAACCCACGGCCGCAAGCCGCGTCGAGTATCCGATCCCCGGGCCCAGGTTCGAGCCAGCGAAGGAAGAGCTTGACCCGGCGCCTGTAGGCCATGTCTGGCTCGTTGGCCACCAGCCGGGCAACGTGCTCGTCACTGATCATACCTCTTCCTTGCGCTACGCGTCCGACGGGTCGCCCGCCAAGTCCGCCAGAAGCGCTTCGTACTGATCCAGCGTCTGCTGCAAATCGAACACGCGGGTCACCTCGGCCCGGGTCTTGCGATACGGAGTGGAGTCATCCAACATGCGAACGATCCCATCGGCCAATGCCCTCTCGTCTCTGGGCGGCACGATCAACCCCATGCCCGAGACCTTCACCGCTTCCCGCGCACCGGGAATGTCGGTGCACACGACCGGGGTGCCGCAGTACATCGCCTCGATCTGCGTGCTGGGGAAGCAGTCGCTGCGGCTCGAGAGCACGAACACGTCGCACATATGGTAGAAATCGGCCAATTTCTGGCGATCCCGAATCAGACCCAGAAACACCACACGATCATCATAGCCATCGAGCATCCCCGCACACTGACTGTAGAAATCCTCGTAGACCACGCGGTGATCTCCAGCATACACGAACCGGGCATCGGGCCATGCTTTGAGCACGTGGGGAATGGCCTTGAATAAGTAGTCGAACCCCTTCTCCTCGACGAAGCGCCCGGCGAAACCGATCAGAGGGCTGCTGTTCAGATTCAGCCGATCGCGCCAGGCAGCGGCCGCCGCTTGGTCGGGCTCCGGCATAGCCACCGGCGGATAGATATACGCCATCTTGTGCAGAAATGGGCTCAGGAAGCTAGAGTTGCGGGCGTAATCCTCACTGTGAATGGAGATCCGCGCCGACATCTTCTCTGCCTGGGTCATCATCCAGGTCACCGTGCGCTCTATGATCCGGTTGACGGCACCGGCCGGCATCACCAGGTCGCCGTGATGGGTGAACAGGACCTTGCGGCCCGCCAAGCGAGCCAGCAGGGTCACCAGCCAGGCTTCCATCAGCACGGTGTGAATCTGGACCACGTCGTGCGTCCGCATCAAGCGATAGGCGACGGCCGGAAATGAGGGAACGATCACACCCCGGCTGAGCCGCACCAACGTGGGCAGACGGACAATGCGCACGCCGTTATACACCTCCTCGCGAGGCAGCGTGCGCTCGTGGAGCGAGGTCAGTACCGTCACCTGATGTCCCCGCTCAACCAAACCCTCGGCCAACCGCTGTGCATAAGCGGTCAGTCCCGTCCAATGGGGATAGTAGTAGGTGAGAATAGACAGGATCTTCATCGCCCAGCCTGCTCCACGCCCCCGACCTGTGCCTGCACCCAGCCCAACGAAATGCTCTCCCGCGCCAGCCCGATCAGGCCCAGCAGGGACACGACGACGTATTGAAACGCATGGAGAGCGAAGGCAATCGTGACCGCCTCTTCCGTGGGTACGCCGAAGGGAACTGACAGCCCGTAACGAGCGACGGCGTGGAAGACCCCTACCGCGCCCGGCGAGGAGGGAACCGCCATCCCCAGCCCCAGGACACAGACGAGGAAAGGAGCTGCCAATGCCGGTGGCCGCGGTAGGAAGGCCCGCAGTATCGCCCAGTGGAAGGCGACCACGCAGGCCCAGGTGATCGCCGACCACGCCAGCAATGCCAGTCCCCGTCGCCCGGACCGCAGCGGCGCGAGCCCCTCAAACAGGCCATCCAGCGCCCGCGCCCAGCGCTCACTATCCAAGCGGGGCAACCGCCCCAGCACCCACCGCACCGCCCGCCGCCCCCAATCCGGCCGAAAGGCCAGGAGCAGCAGCACGGCCGAGGCCGCCAGTGCCGCCCCACCTGCGACCAGGCCAACGCCTACCGCGCTCCCCGCTCCGCTCACGAACGGAGCCAGCCCGGCCAGCAGCGCCACCACCATCAGCATGTCCAACACCCGCTCCACGACGACGGTCGAAAGAGCCGCCGCGGTGGAGACCTTCCCGCCCCGGCCGATCACCACCGCCCGGGCGGGGTCCCCCAGCCGCAGAGGGAGTACGTTGCTCACCAGGTAACCGATAGCGGTGACCCAGAAGCATCGGGAAAGGCTCACCCCTGCACCCAATAACAGCCGCCAGCGGACGGCGCGGGAGACCAGGTAGGCCAGCATCCCCACAGCGACCGGGACCAAGTAGACGTATTCTGCCTGAGCCAGCGTCTCCACCACCTGGCGCAGGTCAATGCCCAGCAGAGCCAGGGCCAACGCCGCTGCGCTGACGACCAATCCGACCCACACCTGCCACTTCCGCTTCGTCTTCATGCGGGGAATTATACCATCGGGAAGCAAGTCTCGCAATGGCTTCCACAAGCAGCCTACACTGTCATCCTGCCCTTGGACTACCTTCTAGCACCAGACCCGACACCATTCTTGCCCGTGCTCACCGTTGTGTTATAATCTCGCTTATGTCACTGTCACTGATCGTTTTCATCGCCACCGCCCTGGCGTTCGACTTTCTGAACGGCTTTCACGATAGCGCGAACATCGTCGCGACTATGATCTCATCGCGCGCCATGGGCCCGCGACGCGCCCTGATGCTCAGCGCCGTCGCACATTTCACCGCCCCCTTCCTTTTTGGCGTCGCGGTGGCAACCACCATCGGTCTGGAGGTCGTGCAGCCCTACGCCAGCACGATTCCGGTCGTACTGGCAGCGTTGCTGGCAGCTATCGTATGGAATCTGATCACTTGGCTCCTGGGCATCCCCTCCAGTTCCTCCCATGCCCTCGTCGGTGGGTTGATGGGCGCCGCCATCGTGGGCTATGGCGTAGATGCGGTGCAGCCTCGCGGGCTGATGAAAGTCTTCGCTGCGCTGCTGATGTCGCCCCTGGTGGGACTGATCGGAGGCTACATATCGATGAAAGTGGTGCTTTTCCTGGCCCGGGGAGCCTCGCCGCGCATCAACCGGTTCTTCAAGCGCGCGCAGACCTTGACCGCGCTGGCGCTGGCGCTGAGTCACGGCACGAACGACGCACAGAAGACCATGGGCATCATCACGATGGGCCTGGTGGGGGCCGGGTTCTTGACCCAGTTCCGGGTGCCATTATGGGTGATCGCCACCAGCGCTGCCGCCATCTCGCTGGGCACAGCGATGGGCGGCTGGCGCATCATCCGCACCCTGGGCGGGAGATTTTACAAGATTCGGCCCGTACACGGCTTCACGGCCCAGAGCGCGTCGGCTGCCGTGATCATAGGAGCAGCGCTATTGGGCGGCCCTGTCAGCACCACGCAGGTGGTGAGTTCAGCCATCCTGGGTGTCGGAGCGGCCGAACGTGTGAGCAAGGTGCGCTGGGGAGTTGTCGGGAACATCGTCACCGCCTGGCTCTTGACAATCCCCGCATCGGGGCTTCTGGCAGCGCTGGCATACTTGGCCGTGCGCGGCGTGACGGCGTAGGGGGTGGAGGAGGAAAGCATGGGCTTGTTACGACGTTTCTTCAAGGCTCGACCGAACCGATTCATCCAGCTATTGATCCAGCAGGCGGATTACACCGTGCAGGGCATGGAGGCCTTGCTGGAGTACCTCAACAACCCAAGCGAGCAGCAGGCCGCAAAGGTCACGCGCCTGGAAAAAGAAGCCGACGAGATCCGGCGCATCCTGATCGACGAACTGAACCGCACCTTCGTCACGCCGATTGACCGCGAGGACATCCACACCCTGTCGCGGGCGATCGACGACATCATCGACTATGGCTACACGACGGTCGGTGAAATGGACATGCTTGAAGTGGAAGCCAACAGCTACCTGCAACGCATGGCCTCCCTGCTGTGCGACGCCGCGCGCGAGATCCACCTGGGCGTATTGCGGCTGACCGACCACCCCGGCGTGGCCGAGGATCACGCCGTACGGGCCAAGGCGCTTGAGAACCGCGTGGAATACGTCTACCGAGAGGCCCTGGCCGACCTATTCCATCAACCACAGGACGTGGAGCACATCGTAGAAATGCTCAAACTGCGCGAGATCTATCGCCATCTGAGCAACGCAGCCGACAGAGGAGACGAAGCTGCCAACGTGCTCACGGACATCGTGGTCAAGATGACCTGAGCGAGTCATGCCTGAACACGGCGAACCCCTTACCGACCGCGAGCAGGAGATCCTGCGCATGGTGGCGACCGGCGTCACCAACCGCGAGGTCGCCTACCGTCTGAACATCAGCGTCAACACCGTCAAGGTTCACCTGCGCAACATATTCGGCAAGCTGGGGGCTGAATCGCGCACCGAGGCCACAATGATCGCCGTGCGCGAGGGATGGGTGCCCGTGGAGTCCACCGGCGAAACACCCGAACAAGCGCCTGCCGCCCCGGAACCCCCGCTTCCGTGGCTCAAACGGGTGGCGTTGATCGCCGCCCTGATGCTCGCGGTAGCCGGGGTAGCCGTGACGTGGCCTCGCACCAGGCCGCAAGCGGCCAACGGGCCGAGCCTGCCACCGGACCTCCCACCGGAACAACCGTCCTCACTTGTGGTGGCCGCCGAGGCCCCCCCCTGGCGCGAACAGGCTCAGATGCCCACGCGCCGCGCCTACCTGGCACTGGCCGCTGTCGAGGGACGGTTGATCGCCATCAGCGGGCAGACCCCAGAGGGAATCACGGCCGCCGTCGAGTTATACGATCCTGCCGAGGACATCTGGACCCGGGGAAACGACAAGCCTACCCCAGCCACCTACATCTCCAGCGCTGTAATCGGGACAGAAGCGTACGTGCCCGGCGGCTGTGACGAAGCAGGCGCAGCGGCGCAGGGTGTCGAGGTCTACGATGCCCTGGGCGACTCCTGGCGCACGGTCAGCCCCCTATTGGAGCCACGCTGCGCCTATGCATTGGCGACGCTGGATCAGAGGCTCTATCTCTTCGGCGGATGGGACGGCGAGCAATACGTCGCCACCGTGTACGTCTACGATCCACAGGCAGACACCTGGGTCGAAGGTGCACCCATGGACACGAAGCGGGGCTTCGCCGCGGCCGCCCCATTGCAGGGTCGCCTCTACGTCGTGGGCGGGTACAATGGGCGGCGAGAGCTGCCCACGTGTGCCGCCTACGATCCGCAGGCAGAGACCTGGGGGGAGTGCGCGCCACTGGCCGTGGGTCGCGGGGGGTTGGGTCTGGTCGCCGTGGGTGGCCAGCTCTACGCCATCGGTGGCGGCGGATGGACCAGCTATCTGGGCTTCAATGAGCGCTACAACCCCAGCGACGACACCTGGAACACTGTCGAAACACCGCTGGTGGGAGAGTGGCGCAGCCCAGGGGTTGTCGTGTTTGAGAACGCCATCTATGCCATCGGTGGCCGGAGCAGCGACTACATGAGCCTCAACCAGATCTACGAGCCGCTCCCCTTCCGCACCTTCATCCCCGTCGGTCACCAGTGACCGCTGAGCGAGCGAGAGCTCACAGCGGTGGATCGGCCAGTTGCGCGATCTTGGCCTTCACCTCACGCCAGGTGATCTTGGATATCCCCAGCTTTTGGCGCAGTTTATCGGCCGGCATCCCCGCCTGGTAGTCACGCACCGCGCAGGTCCAGCGCAACATCTCAAACGAGAGGCCATCAGCGAGCTCAGCCTGCTGCGCCACGCGGGCCAACACGTACTCCAGATTGCGCGCGGTCCACGGGAAGAGCGCATCTTGCGGTTGGTACTGGGCGCGATACTCAGCCAGCACCGGTGGCCAGCTCAGCGGCAGCCGCAGCTTGCGCTCCTTGTGGCGGCGGCGAGGGTTGGCGTAGCGGATCCACAACGCGGGATGGGCGGGATCGCTGAAGTCGAGGTGGTTCATCACAACGTTCACACACTCGCTCTTCTTGATGCCGGTGTGGAGCAGCAACGTCACCAGCAAGTGAGGGCGGGCATCCGGTTTCTCGGCGTGACGTAATGCCTGG